>WNFQ01001772.1_pt1 | contig 15434 bp, 12 predicted proteins | sample 5400171 | NCBI WGS metagenome assembly WNFQ01 (sample SAMN13153356, study PRJNA577476) | soil metagenome | isolation source: 20 cm soil under Madrone tree | place: USA:California | collected 2016-06-14
GCCGTCAGCGATGGTTCCGAAGCTGGATGCGCAATTGCCCCCCGAAGTGCTATTGGCTAGGATGCTGTTGGTCACGGTCAGCGGGCCGGGCAGCAGGCTGGAGTTGAAGATGGCGCCGCCCTCGCCGCTGGGGGCGCTGTTGTCGGAGAAGGTGCTGTTGGTCACGGTCGCCGTGCCGTTAACGTCATTGCTGATGGCGCCGCCTCCGGTGAAGGCGCTGCCGGCGCTGTTGGCGGAGAAGGTGCTGTTGGTTACAGTCAGCGTGCCGTCGTTGGCGATGGCGCCGCCGGCGTCGGAGGCGCTGTTGCCGAAGAAGGTGCTGTTGGTCACCCTCAGCGCGCCGCCGTTGTTGACGATGGCGCCGCCGCCGCCTGGGGAAGAGTTGCCGGAGAAGGTGCAGTTGATCACGGTCAGCGGCAAAAGGCTGCCGTTGAAGATCGCGCCGCCGCCGCCGCTGTTGCCCGAGAAGGTGCTGTTGGTCACGTTCGTTGTGCCGGTTGAAAAGATCGCACCGCCAGCGCTGCCAACGACGGAGACGGCGCCGTTGCCGGAGAAAGTGCCGTTGGTCACGGTCAGCGTGCCGCCGTTGTTCTCAATGGCGCTGGGGGTGCCCCCAGCGATGGTGACGTTGGCGAGCGCCAGGGTCCTTCCCTTGTTCACCGCGAACACGCCACTCATGTTGCCACCGCTGATGGTAATCACGCCCCCCCCGTCGATGGCGGTGGTGGCGCCGTTAATGCCCTTCGTGCTGGTGACCGTAATCGTCGCCGCGCCGCCGCAGGCGAAGGTCACGGTGCCGTCGAACCTCCCGCCGCCGGGGAGGCAGGCGTCCAACGCCGGCTCGGTGCAACTCGCACTCGTGCCGGTGCCGACGACACACGCGAAGACGGACGAGGTTGCGGCGAACGTAGCGAAGACGAGCGGTACCAAGACCAGCACGAGTCGTGTGCGGACTGTTCTCGGGTTCATCGCGTGCCTCCGTTGCTGACCCACGACCTGCGTGCGACGTTGGGGTGCCGCCGGCCTTCGCATGGAGGCCCGCCCATTTGCGCCGTGGGATCGTCGTGTCCCGGCGAGAGCGCTGGCGACGGCGCTAGTGGGGAGCGTGAGGGCGGGTGCGGTACGCATCGTAGACCTCCTGTGGGAGGGCGCCCCCAACGTGCTACCGCCAGTCAGTTTCGACTGTCAAGGACTAACCGCCCAACTTTCCGTATACCTTGCGCTCTGCGCTACCGCTTTCCTTACGCCGCCCCAGGGGAGCCGCCCTCGCTGCGCGTCGAGGCCGACCGCATCGCCCAGCCACCCCCATCCCCGCCAGGGCGGTCGTCACCTCCATCGGGAAGATGATCTCGGTCGCGGCGCCGGTTCTGAGCGCCATCTCTGTGACAGGGCCGGCGGCGGATGTGGAGGCGGGATGTGGACGGCTGACCCTTAAACATCCGCACCCTGGATGATCAGCGCGAGGCGCTGCGGCAGGTGGCGGCCTACACGGAGACGGCCGCACAGAAGCCGGCGACCGTCACGCCGATCAAAGCATTGTGAGAGGGTCCTGACCCGTAGGCCAATGCTCCTTTCCGGCACGCAGCGCAAAATTCCAGGGCACGCCGAACTCCCATGCGCCAACTGCGGGCGGCGCACGAGGAGATGGACGAGTACGGGGAGATGGACGCGCACGAAGGGGGACCGATCTGCGATCTGTGCCCCGCTCCGTGGCGGACGCAGTGCGCCCGGGTGATCCGCCGATCTGCTCCCGCAGTGCTCTCAAAGTAAATTTAATTGCCGGGAGCAGCCGTGCAAGTGCTTGATCTTACAGTGCGCCCGGAGGGAGTTGAACCCCCGACCCTCAGGTTCGAAGCCTGAGGATCGTACTCACTCAGCCCATCTCACACCATCCCAGCCCGCGCGGACGCGACCAGTGAACCGTCGCCTCGGTGTGCGATAGGCCGAGATGGGCTAGGTGCGGGCACAGTTGGGGCACAGTCGGCACCGTCACGGCGGCAACTCGTCGCCATCGATTGGCGCACTCTCGCCCCGCCGCCACTCCCGTTCGACTACGCGACGACTAGCGTCAGGCGTCAGGCAACCGTCAGGGGGAAGAATACACGGCCCGCTCGCATCTCCTCGGTGAACCAGTCGGCGAAGCCGTTCTTGATCACCCACTCGAGGCGGTCGCTCCGCCACTGCACCCGATACGGATCGAAGGCCGGGCGCTTTTCTTCCTGGAGGCGCTGGAGGGTCTCAAGGACGTCCGCATTGTCCTGCATGACCGCTGGGCGTTCTTGAACGCGGCCGAGCCATGCAAGAAGCCGCGGGTGGCGGCCCGAGTCGAGCCCGAACCCGAGGAAGGTCGCCGCCATGAGGTGCGGCACGACCGCGATGTCGGCAAGCGAGTACGCCCCGCAGAAGAAGGCTTGCTCGCCGAGCTGGCGCTCGAGCTCGTCGTAGAGCCTCGCGAGGTCGCGGGCTGCAGCTTCGTGCATCCCGGGGTGGAGCTCGCGTCGACCCATCTCCACGACGGCGACCGCGTAGAGTGCGGCATCGAGCTGCGTATCCGCCAGGTCCTCGATCAACCGGCATCGGGCGCGAGCGCGGGGGTCGCCAGGGTAGAGCCTGGGTTCAGGATGGCGCTCCTCGAGGTACTCGCAGATGATGGTGGAATCGAAGAGCGAGAAGTCGTCTTCGACGAGGGCGGGCACTTCGGCGCGAGGATTCACGTCCTTGAAGTCGGTGCGGTTGCAGTCTCCGTGGAGCGCACGGACCCGGTCGAAGGGCAGGCCCTTTTCGTAGAGAGCGATGCGCACCTTGCGAGCGTAGGGGCTGAAGACGTCGTCGAAGAGCGTGAGCATGTGATCGCTCCTACCACTCGCGGCAGCCTGAACCCAGTAGGGCGGCGAGCGCCTTGGCGCCTACGCCGCCGTCCTTGCAGCGGCAGCACGAGGACGCGCGGCAGGGATAGCTCGCCCAGGCCCGGGAGGCCGGCTTCGATTGCCGTCGCGGAGTCGTTGTCGGCGAAGGTGCCGAAGAGCCGATCATCATCACGACGGTCGCGACGCGTTCGAGGCATGAATACGGAGATCCCGCGGCGCGCACGTCCCTTGAAGGGCGCCCGGCCGCCGGGCTAGCGTCCAGTCCCATGCCGATAGAAGGCGAGATGCCACTCCAACGCAGCTGCAACGGTTGCGGGGCCTGTTGCCGGGTCCTCATGCTTGAGCAGTCGCCCGAGGAGGTGCGGCAGATGGCCGTGCTCACTTGCGCGCTCGGGATCCCGTAAAGGGCCTGGCGGTGCGTGGGATGAAGCTCGGAACGCCGGGCGTGGTGGCGGCGTGCCTCCTCGGCGCGGTGCTGCTGCTGGCGGCGTACGCCAAGGCCATCGACCCGCACGGCTTCGCGGTACGGCTGGGCGACGTGGTGCCGGTGCCAGACGCAATCGCCTACCCAGGTGCCCTTGTGATCGTCGCCTTCGAGGCGGGGCTCGGCGCCGCGCTGCTTGGCGGCTCGCGCCACCCCCTCGTGCTGCTCCTCACCACCGCGACGTTCCTGGCGTTCGTCGGCATCGTGGCGTGGCAGCTCGTCCGGCCGGACGGGGTGGCAGCGTGCGGATGCTTCGGTCAGCTCCTCGAACGGACGCCCCGGCAGGCGTTGTACGAGGACGTCGCGTTCGCGGCGCTGTCGGGCCTCGCCTGGCTCGGCCGCACGGCGCGGTCGGGCGTCTTCCGCCCCGGGCCGAGCGTCCTTGGTGCCGGCGCAAGTGTCGCGCTCGCGCTATTTGCCCCGTGGCTGCCGCTCGACGACCAGGCCACGGCCCTCGCCCCGGGGGCGTCCGTCGAGGCGACGCAACTCGACGGGATCGTCCCGGAGCTGCGAGCCGGCCGCCATCTCGTTCTGCTACTCGACCGAGCCGACCCGACAACTCGCACGCGCATCGCGCATCTGAACGAGCGTCTGAAGCTGCCGCACGGTGCCACAGCCGTGTGGGGGTTCGCCGACGACAATCCCGGGCTGGCCGCCGCGTTCCTCTGGTCGGCCGGTCCGGCCTTCGAGGTCCGAAGTGTCGCGCCGCGCATGCTCCGCAGGCTCTACCGCACGCTGCCGCGGAGCGCGCTCCTCGACGCCGGCCACGTGGTCGCGACCTGGAGTGGGTTCCCTTCCGACGCTACGCTCGACACCCTGGCCCGAGGAGAGCTGCCATGACCCGCTTCATCCCGAACGCGGCGCTCGTCGCGCTGCTCGCGAGCTCTTCGAGTACCACGCACGCATTCACCATCGAACTCGCCGCCACCGGCCAGTTCGCCGTGCAGGGTTCGGCAACATATCGCTCCATTGAACCACCCGTGGCCTTCCTCGTGCAGCCCTCGCCGTTTGGCCGCCCTGTATTCATCACGAGCGGGCCGCTCGCAGCCCGGTTGCTCGACCCCAAACGCATCAGCCGCGACGCCGCCGACCCCGAGGTGATCCGGGTCGACACGAGCGGATCGCAGCAGGATTTCCTCTCCGTGCGACTGGAGGGCCCGAATATCATCGTCGACCGTGACGGGCTGACAATGACGGTGAAGGAGGGCCCACCACTGCTCGGCGATCGAACATTGGACGAACTGATCGCAGCCCTGCCCGAGTATCGCCGTGACGCGGCTCGATACACCCCGGATCCCGCCGCCCTCAAAACGCTCCGCCGCGTGAAGCAGCCGACGGAGCTGCTCGTCTTCTTCGGGAGCTGGTGTCCGCACTGCGAGCTGGCGGTTCCCCGGCTAGTGCGGGTTTTGGAGGACGTCCACGGTGCTCCCCTTGCAGTCACGTTTCACGGTGTCCCGCACGACGGTTGGGCGAGCGACCCCATGGCGGAGAATCTGCGGATCACTGGCCTACCGACGGTGATCGTGCGCCGGGACAGCAAGGAGGTCGCGCGTATGGAAGGCGACCAGTGGGCCGCTCCGGAAAAGAGCCTGGCCGCGCTCGTCGCCACACCCGCGCGCCGATGAAGGGCTGTTCCCACACACCCGACTCGGCTCGCGGGGCACAGTTCGGGCACAGTCGGACCCTTCCGAGATACTCCGAGGGCCCAGAAGTGCCCGTCCCGCGTAGTGCGCCCGGAGGGAGTTGAACCCCCGACCCTCAGGTTCGAAGTGCACTACTATCAAGACAGCACACCACACTAACCCCGACTACGCCCAGAAATGCTTGCATCGTGCCCTGGCTGGCGGTGGTTGTCGGGGGTGGCATGGTGACGTACCTGTAGACGATCCGTAGACTACACGGCGTCCGTGATCTTCACGATCTTGCCTGTACTCGGCAGCGCGTTCACATGGTTGATCAGCGACGGCTGCGTAAGCAGCCAGGCGTCGATGCTGTCGAGCAGGAGCTTGGTCTTGACAGCAAGGTCGACAACGGCCGCCTCTTGCGTACTGACGTCGCCACCTAGATCTCGGACCAGATCGGCCCGCCAGGCGGCCAGCTGCTTGGCCACGGTGCTACGGCCGTCGATTGCCCGTGCACCCAGGGTCCGGACGGTGCGCTCCATTGCGTAGAACCCGTGCACCGCGGGGTGCCCGGGCCCCCGCCCTGCACGGCGCGCACGGTGGCGGGCTACACGCACCGCACCGGGTGTGGGGGGTGCCGGGTTCGTTACGTCCACGCCACTATCTTACATATGTCGTAGACACGCCGTAGACGCCTGAAAAAGACCCGCGATGACAAGCGGTTGCGTGCGGGCCGCAGGTAGGGAACCTGTGGGTCCCTGCCCTCCTCAATAGCCGCCCACGTTGGCGAAGCGTGCTGACCCGGCGCGTGCTGCCTTTCCGCAGCCTGCTAGGTGCTCGCGCCCCCGTCCTAGGGGTTGCTGGGGGCAGTCTCGAGTTGCTCGGCGAGCAGTGGTCCCATGAGCACCTGCGCATCTTGCGTGTCATAGAGGTACAGAGTCCGGTCGGTAAAACCGGTATTGGACTCCATGAGGCTCATTCCGCACACTTCGTTGAACAGCCAGCACACCGGGGACGCACTAAAAAATTCCTTTGCGTTGTTGTTGTGACCGATCTCGTGCGCCACGAGCGCCTGTTGCTCGAAAGCGTTTCCATGAAAGGTGTATTGGCTCACTGGGCTGGGCACGAGTTGAGAAACGGCGTGGTTACACTTGAATTCGAGCGTCGTGTCGAAGCAGTGGTCACCGTCGTAGTTGAGGCCACCAATGCCCGCAGCTTCGCCCGCGCCGTCTTCGAATCCCTTCCCCGAGAAGAAGTGGACCAGGCTGGAAAGACCGGCCGTATGCGGTGGGCCGCAACACAACGGTGACGCCTGGTGCGTCATTGAGATTGACTGCCTGAGCACCGCGTTCCGTGTCGAGGCGTCGGGTCCACCCGCAGTCCAGACCTCGAGGCGATCGATGCGCACGCGCGCCTGAAAGCCGTTGGAGCCGCCGTCGAAGTCGTTGCCGCAATTGGCGTAGGCGTTGTCGGCGTTGGCGTCGGGCTCGACGCAGTTGTAGAGCCAGTCGATGGCGTTGAGCAGCGTCTCTTGCTTGAGCCAGAAGGGCATCACCGAGTCCAGGGGATAGGCTCGAAACAGCCCCGCGTCGCCGTCGGCGACGATGGACATGACGAGGGGCAAATGCGGGTTCACTGACGAAACCGCCGTGGGTAGGCCACCTAGATCGTCGTTCAGCGACACACTGCCAAGGAGATCGCTCGTGTTGTATACGACGTGATTGAACTTCTTGAGCAATCGCTCCCGCTGGGCCGGCTCGACGTTGCGCAGCCGTAGCAGCGGTTCCAGCGGCTCGATGAAGGACCAGCCGTCAGGAGCGACCAGCATGCTCCCCTCGATGGCGGCCTCGGTGATGGTGAAGACGGCGACACCTCCATCGCGAACCTTCCCTTGGTAGGTCGCCGGCGGTGGCAAGGGCACGCTGGAGCCGCTCCCCGCAACACCATCCTTGAGGACGAACTCAGTCAGGTCTGCACTGCGCAGGTTGCGGAGCGTCAACTGCACCTTGCGCTTGACGACCTCGCCTCCCGGGCGTCCAAACGGTAGCTGGATCTCGCGCCCCGCCCGTACCGCATGCGCCAGGGCGGCCGTGTTGAGGCGAATCAGCGTGGAGTGCGGGAATTCGTTCAGCGGGTTGTCAGATGTCTTCGGCGGTCCAGCGTTCTGAGCGCCGTCGGCGTAGGCGAGCGGTAGCAAGCCAATGATGCAACAGACAATTACCGCGGAGACTTTTCCGAGTCGTGGGCTTTGCCTTGCGCGTGCCACCTGAAATGCTGACATTAGTCGATCTCCTCGAGCATCTGAATTTGACGTAAGGCTCGATCTCGGACCCTACCACCCCTCGCGCTTCTTGCACAAAGGCGAACAGCTCGAGACCGACGCGAGCGCTACCGCGGGATGGCCTGGCCTCCGCACCGCCGGCGACGGCACAAGGGGCGGGACGATTAGGCGCTGCCCATGCGCGGCGACGACCGCCCCGGTTTCGTAGACGATCCGTAGACTCGAGTACGGAGCGGGCGCGCTGCGCTGCCTAACTCCGCGATCTCTCAGCGCGCCCGGGGTGAGTCGAACACCCGACCTGCAGGTTCGAAGCCTGAGGACCGCACTCACGCAGCCCGTCTGAAACCATCCGAGCCCCGTGAGGACGGGACCGGCAACCGGTCGCCGCGATGTGAGATGGGCGGAGATGGGCTGGGTGCGGGCACAGCCGGGGCACAGTCGGGACGTGGCCCCGAGCACTTGCGCCAGGGCGGGCATCGAGTTGTCTCCTCTCGAGGGCTTCGTCCATGCGGAGGCCGCGGAGCCCCTGACTGGGAGGCGCTAGAAACCGTCTGGCAAGCTGCTCTAGAGGGCTCCGCGGAGGATCGCTGTGCTCGCCGCAACCGGGGCGCATCGCAAGGCGAGAAGTCGCTGAGTCGCGGGCGACCCGCGGCGCCCGACCACCGCCGCCGGCCGCTGCGATGTCTCGCCCCCCGGGGGCCAGAGCCCTCAGGGATTAGTACAGGGCAGCTGGCCCGACCCCGCCGGATCGTCGCCGAAGGCCCCGATCTTGAAACCCGGTCCTTGGCTGTTGATCCCCGTGATGTTGGAAGCGGCGTTGGGGCAGGGGTACGCGATGTCTTGCGTCGTGGGGAACACCCACCTGCCATTCGGGTCGACGTAGGTGTGGAAGGGGAACTCCGTCCCAGCGAGCGGTCCACCGACGAATCTGACGCGCTCACACAAGGTGCCATCGCCGTTGTAGGTGTAGTCAGTCTCGGTGACCACCGGCATGGTCTCGTAGGGCTTGAACGCGCAGCCGGGGCCGCTCCCGCTCAGCTCGACGTTGCCCTTCGTGCAATGCTTGCCACCGGAGCCGTCGGGGTTCGGGAGGTACTTGGCCGTCCCGATGAAGGTGAAGAAGCAATCGGGGCCGAACGACCCCGTGGCCGCCGCCATGTAGGTGCCTCGCTCCGTCCCCGGCTTCGGCGGATGGTCGTAGTCGTAGGGCGTCGTCATGGTGATGTCCGCACGACCTGTCGCGCCCCACAGCAGGACGCCGAGGAATGCTGCCAAACATCGTTCGTGTCTCATTCGGATATCCTCCCTTTCGAGGGCCTCGCCGGTCGGGTGGCGGCCCCTGACCTGAAGGCGCCAGAAACCGTATAGCATCTGCCAGAGGACAGGTTTCGCCCCGCGACAGGAGCGCGGCGCGCATGCAGGATGCGCTTACACTCGAGCGCAGGCACCTCATCGTTCGGCAAGCGCGAACACTGGGCGGGTCACGCCCCGATCTCCGCCGACCGGCCCCGGTGCCGCCGGTACATCTCGGCGGCCCAGCGGCACACGGGCCGGCTCACCAGCGCGTCACGCCAGCGCGTCACCGGCGCGGGCAGCGGGCCCGGGGGCCGATAGGGGAACTCGGGCGGGAGTACCACTGGCGCGAGGAGCGCGGCGGCGGTCAGGTCGGCGACGCTGAAGCGGTCGCCGACCAGATAGCCGGAGGGCCGAAGCTCGGCCTCGAGACGGTCGAGCGCCGCGAGCACCTTCTCGCGACTCCGCGCCGCGCTGCCGGCGTCGATCTTCATGTCGGCCTTCATCACCACTCGGAGGGCGGGGAAGAGGGCGCGGTAGAGGCGTTGCGTGACCGGCCCGTACCCCAGCGTGAAGGCGGCAGCCGCGAACTCGGTCTCCGGCAGGAGCTCGTGGAAGAGCGCGCGCCGCACGTGCGGGCCGAGCTCCTCGTCGAAGAAGTCCTCGAGCTCGAGCGCCCGGCGGCGGTCGGTCGCGTCGGCCGGGTAGAGCGCCGGCTCGGGCCGCAGGCGCTCGAGGCGCTCGATTCTGCGCGTCGAGTCGTGGATCGTCTCGCCGTCGAGCACGAGGACCGGCAGCGCCTTCTGCCCCGTCATCCAGAGGACGCGCGGGACGTGGAAGCCGGGCAGGAGCGAGCGGCGCACGTGCGCGATGCCCTTCCAGTCGAGCGCCCAGCGCGCCTTCTCGTTGTAGTGCGAGAAGCGGAACTGCAAGAGGACGGGCGGTGCCAACGCTACTCGCCCTCGGCCAGGTGGTCGACGCAGCCGCTCGGAAACCCTCCTGGCGTCACGATTCGCGTGCACAGCGAGCCGTCGGGCGCGCTTCAGCTATCGGTGGTCAGGGTACGGCGAACAGCTCGAGGGTGTCGCTCCAGTACGCGCGAGTGAGGCCCTCGGGCGTGTTGCAGTCCGAGTCGTTGAGTATGTCGGTGAGGAACTGTGCTTGCTCTGACCCGACGACGTTGCCGTCGCGGTCATACAAGACGATCGGGGCGGTGCCCACCACGCCGATCGTGCCTTCGACGTACGCGATGGGGGGAAACCCCGTCGCGGTGGCGTGGAGCGGCATCCCGACCAAGCAGGACGTGCCGGGGTCGGCCACGCCGCGGAAGGTGAGCACCCCCGTGCACCCTTCACCCCCGCCGAGCTCGCCGGTCGCCGTGAACTCGATAGGTTCCGTCGACGGGAAGTCCGTGACGCCCGGGCTGAATGTTATAACGCCGGTGGGCGCGTCCGGGGTGCCACCCCACGTGCACACCAGGGTGCCACGATCCGGCGCCGCCCGACTTGCCGTCGCCTGCACGAGTGCCAGCGCCACGACGGCGATTGCGATGCTTTGGAGTCCCGCTCGCATGAGATATCCTCCCTTTCGAGGGCCTCGCCTGAGGGCGGGAGGCCCTGACCTGGAGGCGCTAGAAACCGTGTAGCAATTGCCAGAGGCGCGGGCGTGTCCCGGGACGGGAGCGCGGCCCGAGGCGGCTATCGCCCTCACACCCTCCAGCGCACGGGCTCGTCGGGCACCACGTAGCTGCAGACCGTGCCGGTCCGGATGTACCGACGGAGGTGGCTGGCCAGCGCGGGATGCACGCGCGCGATGTGCGCGAGGCTGAAGCGAATTCGCGAGGCGACCGCCTTCCGGGCGCGCTCGATCGGGCTGCCGGCCCGTCGACCGCGGCCGCCCAGGCCAAAGGCGGACGCCAGCTCCCCGGCGATGAAGTCGAACTCGGCGCGCGCCCGCGCCACGCGTCCCTCGTCGTTGCAGCGCTCGGCGTCCTCGAGCTCGCGGTGCAGCCCCGCCAACCGTTCCCGGTAGTCCGCCCGTGCCCGATGGTCGAGGACGGCGTCTCCGGAAGCCCCTCGGGACACCCTGAGACCCTGCGCAACGAGGTCCGCGGCGGGGGTGCTGCGCGGGTCGGGCGGCGCGCCCGCGGAGGCGGCGATCAGGTCCGCGACGTGGATATCCCTGCCCCGGTTGGCGAGCAGGATCGCGATGTCGCCGAGGCCCTTGCTGTGCTTCAGCCGCACGGACGTGCCCGCGTAGATGACGGTCCAGACATCTCCCTCGTTGCGAAAGACCGCCTCGCCATCGGCCGGCTCTTGCGCACCGGCGGTCGGCGCGGCGTCGAGGCCGAGACGGCGCACCTTCGCCACGAGGCCGTCCATCCCGAGCTCCCGCGCCGTGGCGAGTGCGCTCGTGAGCAGAGCCGCGGCCTCGCCACGGCGCGCGCCGGCATCGCGCGTGAGGAGCAAGCGGGCATGCGCGAGCTGGGTCCACGCGAGAAAGGGTCGCGCGCCCATCCGCTCGTGCACCGTCGCCGCGTCCTCGTAGTGGCGAATCGCGTCGGCGACGCGGCCGAGCGTCGAGGCCAGCAGGCCGAGGTGGTAGGAGACCGACCCCCAGCAGGCGAGCCCCGCGGCGAAGATCCCGACGCGACCGGCGTAGGGCATCAGGAGCTCGTAGAGCTGCGCCGCGCTCGTGCGGTCGTTCAGCTCTGCGGCGACGGCGGAGAGAAGGCTCATCGAGACCACCCAGGCGCCGTCGCGGGGCAGCGGAAAGCCCTCCTTCGCCAGCGCGGAAAGCTCGCGCCGCGCTTCGGCCTGACGGCCCGTTTCGCTCCACACGAACGCACGGGCGCAGCGCTGGAACATCGTGGCGGGCACGCCAGTACGGGGTTGCGACCGTCCAACGAGCTGATCCAGACAGCCCTTGTGAAAGTGGAGGAGGAATGTCTGAATCTCGTGGCGCAGGATCGGTTGGACATCGGGCTCCCGCTGACCGAGCTCGACCGCGCGCTGCGCCTGCTCCTCGCCGTCGGCGAACCGGCCGTCCATGATCGCGCGCGTCGCCCGCCACATCGCCAGGTCCGTCAGGTAGAGCGGCTGGCGCAGCTCGCCGGCGATCTGTGCCCACGCCTCGATCTCGCGGTCGGTGGCGACCACGTCGCCGTGCTCGAGGAATCCGACGATGCGAAACCTGTGTCCGAGCAGCGCGAGCTCGCGGTCCCCCGTCCGCTCCCCGAGGTGCAGGATCTCGTCGGCGATCGCGAGGCGCTCCGCCGCTCCCTCCGGCCGCCAGAGGGCGATCCAGCGCGCACGGAGCACGGCGGCGAGAAGCCGCGGGTCGCCGAGCTGCCGTGCGAGCCTGACCGCCTCCTCGCTGAGCGCGACGACCCGCTCGGGCTCGGGCGCCCAGTAGAGATTGATCGCCAGGCGCGCGAGGAGCTGCGCCCGCAGCCCCGGGTCGCCGTCGCCGAGGCGGTGGAGCGCCTCCTCGAGGAGCTCGATGCGGGGTTGGTCGACGACCTCGCTCCGCACCCAGAGCAGGCGCGAGCCCTCCCCGGCGAAACCGAGCGCGCTGCGAGCCAGCAGCGGCGCGTCTCCGATCCGTCGCGCGATCTCGGCGGCCTGCTGGAACGTCTCGCGCGCCCCGCGCCCGTCGCCGGATTTCCACTGCACGTCGCCGCGCGCGAGCAGGAGCTCGCAGCGCTCGCGCTCGTCTCCGGGGCGCGCCAGCCCGAGGACCTCGAGCGCGGACTGGAAGTGCGCCGCGGCCGCCTCGTAGGCCAGCGAGGCCGCGGCATGCCGCCCGGCTCGCGTGCTGTACACGAGCGCCTTGTCGGCGCCCCGCGCCGGCGCAGCCTCCAGGAAATGATGGGCGAGCGCCGTCAGGTGCGGCGTCGGGTCCGTGCGGTGGACCTCCTCGAGGACCTCGCCGATCTGCCCGTGCAGCCGGATGCGCTCTGCGGGCCCCAGCTCCTCGTAGAGGGTCTCCCGGATCAGCGCGTGGGCGAATCGGTACCGCCCCACTCCGCCCGGCTCGCGGACGACGATCTCGCGGGCGAGGGCAGGGCCCAGCGTCTCGAGGAGCGCCTCCGGGTCGAGCCCGCACGCGCGGTGCAGGATGGCCAGGTCGAATTCGCGTCCGACGACCGATGCGAGCGCAAGGGCCTCCCGGGCGGGCGGCGGCAAGGGCGCGAGGCGGCGGCGGATCGCCTCGCGCACGCCCTGCGGCACCGGAAACCTCCCCGGGCTCGGGTCCTCGTGCCGCTCGAGCGCTCGCTCGGCAACGAGCAAGCGCACGATCTCGTCGACGAAGAAGGGATTGCCCTCGGTCTCCCGATGGACGGCACGGACGAGCACCGGCGCCGGGCTCCGGCCGATCGTCTCCTCGAGGAAGCGCCGCACCTCCTCCTCCCCGAGGCCGCGCAGCGGCACGTGGTGGCCGTCGCGGCCGAGCGCGCCCAGGATCTCGGCCACGGCCGGGGCCTGCCGGACCTCCACTTCCCGGTACGTGCCGAGGAGGAGAATCCGAACGTCGCGCAGCTCGTGCGCGAGGAACTGCAGGAGAAGGAGCGACGGCGCATCGGCCCACTGCAGGTCGTCGAGCACGAGGACGAGCGGCGTCCGCTGAGCGGCGCTCCGGAGGAGCGTCGCCACCGCGTCGAAGAGGTAGAAGCGCGCGTGCTCGGATCGCGGCGAGGTGGACAGCGCGGGGAGGTCTCGGAAGCGCTCGCCGAGCTCCGGGACGAGCGGCACGAGGTAGGGAGCGCCCGCGCCGACGGCGGGGCGCAGCTCCTCCGCGGGGACGCCCTGGAGAAGCGCCCGGATCACCTGGACCCACGGCCAGTAGGGCGGCGCGCCCTCGCCTTCCCAGCACCGTCCCCAGAGGGCGACGCCGCCGCGCTCGGCCGCCTCCCGAGCGAGCTCCTCCGCGAGCCGGGTCTTCCCGATGCCCGCTTCGCCGACGACGAGGAAGAAGCGCCCCCGCCCGCCGACGGCGTCCTCCAGGCCCGCGCGCAGCTCCGCGAGCTCACGCTGCCGACCCACGAAGACCGGTCCGGCGTGCATCTGGGAGGATCCTTGCGGCGGCAACGGGGTTTCTGTCAACTCACGCGGGTGAGCTTCTCACGCCCCGTAGCGTCATATGGGGGGAAGAGGAGGAAGGCGCGCGAGAGGGGGTACGGGGCAACGTCTGATGTCGGGGATTCTGTCAACTAGGCTGTTTGAGTTGCCTACGCCCCTTCTGGTCCTTCCGGGTGTCAGCAGCGCCCAGGTCTCCTGGCGCCCCAACATCTTCGGCGGGCAGGACTGCATCGGCCCCGAAGGGCGCTCCTCCTCGACGCCCAACGTCTTCGGTGGCTACGACACGACGTTCCCTGACGGCTCCCGCTCCTCGTCGCACCCGAACGTCTTCGGGGACGAGGACACGACGACGCCCAAGGGCACCATCGAGTCGAGGCCCAACATCTTCGGCGGCAAGGACTACCGCCTCGCGAACAGCGGGCGGATCGAGTCACGCCCGAACATCTTCGGAGGGCAGGACTTCAGGCAGCGTATACCACGTCGTGGAGTGCCGACCGAACATTTTCGGCGGCGAAGATTGCCGCTGACTCGGAGGGGGGCCAGCGCCTGCACCTGAAGGGATCGTCTCCCAGCGGAAAGCCCGAGCACCTGCGACCTGCTCGACTTTTCCAGCCGAGGGTCTATAGGGCCGCCAGGAGACCGGGCTTATGCGGGGCGATGCTCAGCGGGAAGGGAGAGGCCGCCCTGATTCGCGGTGATCGGCGCGATCACCCTCGCGCCCCTCTTCGTAGGATCGGTATCGTGCTCGACGAGTCGAGGCGACACTCAGGGCCAGGGCGCCCGCCAGAGCCAATGACCAGAAAGCGGGCCGCCGGGATCAACCGCACTCCCCGGGAACACGCAACCGGCGGTCAAGACGGCGTGCCGCTCGTCGGATATGCTGCGAACCTGGTCGCGCAGGGGAGAACGCGATGCTCAAGGGGTATACCGCGCCACGAACACCGCTCGGCCGTTCGAGCCTCGTTCAACCGCCACCGTGGCACTATGTCGGAACGGCGCTCGCGGTGGAATATGACGCACGGCCCGAGGCCGTCGCCGCCTTTCTTCCCGCACCGCTGCGACCTGGCCGCGAAGCCCTTGCCGGGCGGTGCGCTGCGTACTTCTGCGATTGGCAGTTTGCAAGCGGAGAAGCCGCCGCCGGTGGCGAGCCCGAGTACCTCGACCCGGTGCACAGCCAGTACCGCGAGTTCATCCTCCTGCTGACAGCCGAGTTCGAGGGTAGTCCGTGCGCCTACTGCCCCTTCATTTGGGTGGACCAGGATGCCTCGCTGCTGCGCGGGCTCATTCAGGGGTGGCCGAAGCAGATTGGCTCCTGGATCGCCGCCGCTCGCGTTTCATGCTGCAGCAGCTAGTCCGTTGACGATTGCACCACCCGGCCCCGTCTAGGGCGCCGGCTCGCTCGGGAGAGAGGGTGCACCTTTGGCCGCGAGGCCGATCGCGCAGACGGTCATGTGCCCGAGGAGTACCCAGTTGCGCCGACAGCGCGGGCGCCCTGCCCAGTGGGCGAGGTTCTGATACCGAGTCGCGATGACACCGTCCCCGCCCCTGACGCGAGCCTCCTCCAGAAGATCAAGCGTGGCGCCCGTCGCCATCCCATCGCAGTCGGTCCATCCTCCCCTGCTCGCCTCTACCGGACCGAGATTCGGCACGGCGGCATCCCTGCGGCTCGCCCACAATCGCACAGCGCGCAGCTCGGGGTGTCCTCTGTAGTCCAAGCGGGCGACCGAATAGGTGCAGGCGGTCGTCACCATGAGGCCCGACGAGACCGCGAGGCGCCCGATGTATCGGCGTAGGCCGGAGCGCCTT
>WNFQ01001773.1_pt1 | contig 15433 bp, 14 predicted proteins | sample 5400171 | NCBI WGS metagenome assembly WNFQ01 (sample SAMN13153356, study PRJNA577476) | soil metagenome | isolation source: 20 cm soil under Madrone tree | place: USA:California | collected 2016-06-14
CCAAGCAGCTCAACGTCGACCCCGACTCCTTGGTGGGAAGCAGAAGAATTCTGCTTAAAGGACCACATCACACGGAAAGACTCGCCCGCCCCGCCGGGACCCGCTACATCGATGCGGGTCGATAGGTAATCCCCATTCATCTGATAGGACATTCGGTACGGGATGGCGGATTTTCCCCTCCTCTATAGCTATCCCCGTCAACGCAGTGGCCGACTGTTGACCGCCGATTTGATGTCATCTCTCGACTACGCACAAGTGAGGACCCACTCGGAAACTGTCCATTTTGTAGGAAGAGGCAGTCCCCGCTGCGGTGCGACAGCCGAACTTCCCCGAACCCTCTTTCGCAGGAGAGCTCGCGATCTCGCACTGCTGACAAGTCGAGTCCTCGTCGGAGATTTGGAGAGCGCTGTGATAGAAACGTGATAGTTCCATGGTCAGAACGTCTCAAAGTCGATCAGAACGCATCAGGATCCATTCCTGGTAAGCGGTTGACGAATCAGGTAGAGTAGAGAATTTTAATTCTGTCTCCACCGGAACGGGATGTTCTTGCCCGCCGCGATTCGTTTCGTACTGGCGACGCGAGTCTTGCTCGGTAGGTATGTTCCCTTCCCAGGAAGCTCGAGCAGAGGGCCTCAAAACATATTCTCCTTCTAGGCGAACCCAAGCTCCCCCCGACAGGTATTGATGACCTCACGCTCGACCATATGGCTAACTGGTTTGAATCCTTGCGCTCCCGCCAACAGCCTCGTTGCACGGTGGATGAGGGATTCGCCCACTCAGTGGCGTGCATCATGGCGGCACAGTCCTATTGGTCGGGCAAGAAGCAATGCTGGGATGCAGCCACCGAGACAATTCAAGATCACGCACCCGAGAGCTGAGCGAGCAGCAGCCTCCATCGAATTCGTGCCAGTGCGTGGCTTCAGTGATGTCATCAGAGCCGGCCGAGGTGTACCTCACGAGAATGCCAGAAAAACGGTGCCTAAGCTCCGCCGGTCGCGGCCAGAACGATACAACGAGACTACAATCCAAACTTGACCTCAGATTGGACCCTAAGACCCAAGACCCCAACACCTAAAACCAAAGCCCTACCTGCCTCTCCGCATCCAGACTTTCCCGTATGCAACGGGCCAGGGCCGTCAATCGAAATGGTTTTTGCAGGAATACGTGCTCTGGATCCACGCTCCGCTGACTCGCCAGCAGGTTGTTCGAATACCCCGACATAAACACAAGCTTGGTCTCCGGGTGAATCGCGCTGATCCTTTCCGCCAGCTTCCGGCCACTCATTTTAGGCATAATTAGATCGGTAACCAGCAGATGGATGGGCCCGGTATGCTGTTTCGCTAATTCGAGTGCCTCACTTCCCCGGCTGGCCACCAGCATCGTATAGCCGCTGGTCCTCAGGTACTCCGCTGCGGAAGCACGCACCGCATCTTCATCCTCGACCAGCAGAATCGTCTCATCTCCGCGGAAGGATTCTTCTCGGGTATGGCTACGCGCCTGCACAATTTCTTCCTGCACCTGCGGCAGGTAAATCTTGAATGACGCTCCCTTTCCCACCTCGCTCTTCACATGAATGTGCCCGGAACTCTGCTTGACGATGCCGAACACCATCGCCAGGCCAAGCCCGGTCCCTTTGCCTTGCTCCTTGGTTGTGAAGAATGGTTCAAAGATCAGGGACTTCGTCTCCGCATCCATGCCGCAGCCGTTGTCGCTGACGACCAGGGCAACATATTCTCCTGACACCCCCGCGCCTCGTGCCTCGCCCTCAAACTCCTTCGGGCCGGCGTTCATGGTCTCGATCACAAGCTCTCCGCCGGTCGGCATGGCGTCCCGCGCGTTGATAACCAGGTTCATCACCACTTGCTCAATCTGACTCGGATCCACCCGCACCCTGCCGACGTCTGTACCGAGTACGAATCTCAACTCGATGTCTTCGCTGATGAGTCGTTTCAGCATCTCCATCTGCTCGGCAACCAGAGTATTCAGGTCAATCACCCGAAGCGACAACACCTGTTTGCGACTGAACGCCAGCAGCCCCCGCGTCAGCGACGATCCACGATCGGTTGCCTTCACAATCTCTTCCACATACCCATGTCCCTTATCTTGTTCCGGCAGCTTTCTATCGAGCAGTTCCGCAAAGCTGCTGATGGCCATCAGGATGTTATTAAAATCGTGTGCAACGCCGCCGGCCAACCGGCCGATGGCCTCCATTTTCTGCATTTGCCGAACCTGGTGCTCCAGTTGCCTGTGCTGGGAGATGTCCTCGACCGTACCCTGGAAGTAACGGATCTTCCCATCGCCATCCTTGACGGCGTGCGCGTTCTCCGACACCCAGATGACCTTGCCATCCTTGCGATAGGCCTGGTATTCAAAATCTTCCACGATCCCGTGCTCTTCCATCGAGTGCACAAACTGGGCGTGCAGTGCAGGATCCACGTATTCCTGATTTCGGATGTCGTTGCGAATTTCGATGAGTTCCTCGGGTGATTCGAATCCCAACATGCGCGCGAGCGCCGGATTCGCCGAAATATATCTGCCATCCGGCGTAGTCTGGTAAATGCCTTCCACGGAATTTTCGAAGATGCTGCGATACTTCGCTTCCGCAACCCTCAACGCTTCCTCGGATCGCTTTGACTCGGTAATGTCCGTTAAGAATTTGATAATCCCTTTCACCTTATGATTCTGATCCCACATGGGAATCGCCGACAGGCTGATCGTGACCAGGGAACCGTCCCGTTTTTGCCGTCGCACTTCCACCCCGGTCAGCGTCTCTCCTGCCAGCAGTCTCTGGTGCAGGCGCGCCGCGTCTCGCGCTTCACTCCTCGGGATCATGGGATTGGGTTTCCCAACAATTTCTTGCTCGCTCCATCCGAACAAGTTCTCCGCTGCCGGATTCCACATGGTCACGCGGCTGCGCGCGTCAATTGCGATGATGGGCAGAGGCGAGGCATAGACGCTGGTCTCCGTCGCCTTACGCAGATCTTCCGCCGCCACCTTGCGCGCAGTAATGTCCCGGGCGATCGCCGAAACGCCCATCATCTTCCCGCCCGGCTCCAATACCGGCGAAATGGTCAGGGAAACGTCGATCAGCCGCCGGTCTTTGGTGAGCCGCACGGTTTCGAATTCGTGGATCGCCGATCCGCCTCTCAGTCGTTGTGTAAGCTCGCTATATTCGTCCAGCCGTCCGGGTGGGACCAAAAGGGAAGCGTTCCTGCCCAGTACCTCCTCGGCAAGGTACCCGTACATCTGCTCGGCACCTTTATTCCAGCTGGTGATCTGTCCCTGCAAGTCCCCGCCGTAAATCGCATCTTGCGAAGACTCCACGATCGCCGCCAGCCGCACCACCGCCTCTGCGGCTCGCCGGCGTGCCGTCAAGTCGCGCACATACACGGTGAATTCGGACCGATTCCGGATGACGATTCGATTGACCGTGAGTTCGGCTGGAAATTCCACGCTGTCGGATCGTAGGGCTACCGTCTCGAGCCGATTCCCCAGAATTTCGAATTCCGCAGGCACGGCGGCCGACAGCAATTCGTGGCGATGACGTTCTTGTAGCGCGACCGGAAGGATGGTCGCAAGCAGGTCCTTGCCTAAAACCGACGCGGCAGAGATCCGGAACGTTCTCTCTGCCGCGGCATTCAACTCCGTGATGCGCCCCTCATTGTCCGTACAGAAAATACAGTCCAAAGCCGAGTTAAAGAATGCTCGTCGCCGAATTTGGTTTTCTTCGACCGCTTCCTGCAAGCGCTGCACTTCATCCGAATCTGACACCACTGCCATAATTCACTTAATCCCAGTCGATGGCTCGCTTCGATCTTCGCTTGTCTCCCTCAACTCCGCCTGCTGCGGCAGGTCTACTTTCCCAGCAGTTCGTGAATCTTGTCATTCAGCTTGTTCAGGCGGAAAGGCTTCTGCAGGACCGCTTGGAGCGACCCGTGTTTTGTAAATTGCGTGGAAACCTTATCGGCGTCCCCCGACATGTACAAGACGCGAAGGTCTGGATACATTTCGAGCAGCTTGCCGGCCACCTCGCGCCCGCCCATCTCCGGCATCACTACGTCCGTAATCAGCAGGTCCAGCTTTGCGTGTTGGCGTCCTCCGATTTGCAGAGCTTCTCGTCCGGTCTTGGCCTGCAGAACCTTGAAACCCTCCATCATCAGAAACTCCGCCGCCGGCGCCCGCACCGCATCATCATCCTCAACCACTAGAATTGTGGTGATGGCAGGCACGGTCTTTGTCGCGCTGGCCTTCGCACCCCTCACCGGAGCCTCCACCTCCTGCGCGGGACAGTAAATCTTGACGCAGTTCCCGTGCTTGGGAGATCCGGAACCACGGATCAGTCCTTCGGCCTCTTTCACCATCCCCCGCACCGCCATGAAGGCCAGATGTGCCTCAAGATTTTGATCGTAGTTCCCCACAGGTTTCGAGCTGCTCGGCGAGGCCCCCATGCTGAATCCAGCGTTCCCCACGCAGAGCACCACGTAGTTCCCGGCGCGAACACTTTCGTTCTCGCCCATGAAGCTCTTGTCCAGTTCCGTTGACTCGGTGGAGATCGTAAGTTTCCCGTGCCCACCCATGGTATTTCTGGCACTTATGCACAGGCTTAGTATCATTTGTTGAAGTTCGACAGGATCCACGTGGATCAGCGGAATGCTCTCATCGAGGTTTAGCGCTCTGTCGATCTGTTCCCCAATTAATTGTTGAAGGATGCTATCGATTTCGTTGATCGCGTCGTTCAGCGAAAGGGTTTGTGGCGAGGGTGGGTGCTTGCAGGTAAAGATCAACAGCTTTTGGACGAGGCCTGTCGCCCGCCCGGCATTGCTCAACACCTGCTCCAGACTCCGTTTCTGTGCAGGAGGAGCTTTCTTCAGTTCTAACTCCGCATAACTGCTTACTGCCATCATGACATTGTTAAACTGGTGCGCAATGGCGCCCGCCAGTTGTCCTACGAGTTCGGTCTTCTGCGCCAGCGAAACTGTTCGGAAGCTATCCCGCGCCACCGCTTTATCTTTCTTCTCCGTCACCACGCCATCCCGCATCACACCACCTCACTTAAGGTACTGCTTGAGCAGTGGATACGATACCTTTGTGTGTGGAAAAGCCCAACTTACCGTAGTAATAGAGCGCTCACCGCGTTCCAGTTTCCAAAAACCAGACACTCATTGTTGAAAGCCGGCGCGGGCTCGCGGTCCCCCCTCTGCTTGTTTTCAATGCTCTCCGGCTCGCTTACTTAGTGGTCGCCCACATGCTCTAAGCTAACGTATGTCAGGTAGACTCCTTATCATCGACGACGATGAGTGTTTAGTCCGGGCTTACACCGAGCACTTTTCCGATCTCGGTCACCAGGTCGATAGCGCTCACGAACTGGAAGAAGCTCAGACTCTTCTAGCTTACTTTCCGTATGTAGTCGTCATTACCGACCTTCGCCTCAGCAAGCTCGGCTTTGACGGCTTGGATATCGTCAAGCATGTACGCGACCGCTCCCTCCCCACTCGCATTATCGTGCTCACCGGTTACGGCTGGCCCGAACTTAAGGCCGAAGCCCGCGCCCAGGGCGTCGATGCGTTCGTGCAAAAGCCCGTACGCCTCGCGCAAGTGGCCCGCACCGTCGCTTCATTCACGGGAGTCGAGGCATGAAAAACAGTCTTCTCGAAACCATTTCCGAGCCGCGCGAACTTTCCGTCTATTTCCAACCGATCTTCCGCGTTCACAGCCGGCTGAATCAGGTGCACAGCGTGGAAGCCCTGATTCGGGGCCCGCGAGGCACGAACTTTGAGCGCGCCGATGTCTTGTTCGACTACGTGCGCCGCAAGCACGCCGAAGCCATGATGGATCGCTCCTGCTTCATAGCCATCTGTCGAGCTGCCGCCACTCTGCCCGCCCAGTTGCGTCTCAACGTCAACATGCACGCCACCACTCTGGGCCATCGCCCGGGCTTCCCCGACTTCCTCCATGAACAAGCTCTCAAGCACTCCCTGGCAATGGATCGCATTACCGTGGAGATCGTCGAGCACGCCCCGTCCTGCAACATTCCTGGCCTCATGGACAGCATCACTGCCCTGCGCGACTGGGGTGTCCGCATCGCCCTCGACGACGTTGGGCTCGGCCAGTCGAACTATCGCATGATGCTCGATTGCCGCCCCGACTACTTCAAGCTGGATGCCTACTTCGTCCGTGGTTTGACGCGCGATTCGAAACGTCGTGCCGTGGTCGAATCGGTAGTGGCCTTGGGGGATGCGCTCGAAAGTTCCGTCGTGGCCGAAGGCGTTGAATCCGTCGACGACTTGGCCGAGTTGCGCCGAATTGGCGTGGAATTCTTCCAAGCGAACCTCATCTGTCCCGCCATGCCGCTAAAAGAACTGAAAGCAACCGGCTTCATCGGACAAGCGACTGGTCGCTCCACCGCTGATCCACACCCCGCTGTGCCGGAACCCTTCAATCACGAACAGCCAGGCTTGCTGATCGCAGCCCAGGGGCACCCGCCGTGTCACTGACGAGCGTACCCTTCCTTCTTCTCTCGGCGAGGGTTGCGAACGCCCGCCATCGCGTCGGATCTCTCCGCCTGCGCGATGGTGCGCGGGAAAGAAAGGTTAGTCCTGGCCCACTTGCGAAAAGCCAAACGTTTTCAGCTTGTAGTAAAGGGAACTCTTGGGCATGCCCAGCCGAACCGCCGTGCGTGCCACGTTGCCGTGCTCCGCAACCAGCGCTCGCTGCACGTGCCGCCGCTCCATTTCCTTCCAAGTCAGATGCGACTCATCATCTTCCGTGGATGCTTGCTCGCGAAACTCCAGGTTTAGGTCACGCGCTCGGATTGCTTCTCCATTCGCCAGCAGAACCGATCGCTCCATCACGTTCTTGAGTTCGCGAACGTTGCCCGGCCAGGAGTAGGAGATCATCCTCTCCAATGCTGAGTCCGACAGTTCGAGGTGTTCGCGTCCCAGGTCGCTGGTCACGCGCTCAAAAAAGTGGCGTGCAAGTATCGGGATGTCTCCCGCTCGCTCGCGTAGCGCGGGTACATGAAGCACTACTGTACTCACGCGAAAGTAAAGGTCGCTGCGGAACTTCTTCTGACGGACCAGTTGCCCCAGATCCTGGTGGCTGGCCGCAATCAAGCGGACGTCCAGTTGACGCTCCTGCACATCTCCCAGCCGGCGGAAGCGCTTCTCCTCAAGTATCTTGAGGAGTTTGGGCTGCACCGCAAGATCCATATCCCCGATCTCATCGAGGAATGCCGTCCCTCGCTGCGCAACTTCAAGTAAGCCCAGTTTGCGTTGAACGGCGCCGGTGAACGCGCCCGCCTCATGACCGAACAACTCGCTCTCGAGCAACTCTCGCCCAAACCCTGCACAGTTCAGGTCCACAAAGGGCTCCTCGGCTCGCGGACCATGTTGATGAAACCAGCGCGCCAATACTCCCTTGCCCGAACCGGTTTCTCCGGTAATCAGCACTGGTAAGTGACTGGAGCAAATCTTCTCCGCCTGTTCGGCCACGCCGCGAATCGCCTCACTGCTGCCCAGGAAAGGATTGATGCTCTCCCGTTTCTCCCGAGCTTTTCCAGCAAGCTGTTTTTGTTGGTTTCTTTGATTCTCCAGTGCCCGCTCCAGCACCTTAGCAATAGCGGACATCTGCACTGGCTTGGTCAGGAATTGCTCCGCACCTTCTTTGATGGCCTGGACCGCCAGCGAGATCGTTCCATTTCCGGTGAGAACAATCACCGGCACGGAAGGATGGCTCTGCCGAAGCCGAGGCAACAGCTCGAGCGCCGTCCCGTCCGGCAAAGAGTAATCAAGGATCGCCGCATCCGGACAGCTTGTCCGGAAAGCCTCCTGAATGCCTGCACAACTGGTCGCTTCGACCACATGGTAATCCAGCGATTTCAAGTATTCGCTGACCGCACTACGAATTGCCCGGTCGTCCTCGCCAACGATGATTTTCTTTCTCAAGCTTTTTAACCTCCATCCGTTGTAGAAATCCAGTAAAGACTTAGTTGTGCACAAGCCCTTCACACTGGTGACGTCGCCCCACATCAAGGGGATAGCATGAGCAGAGAGGGGATTACTACCCTGCGCCGGGGGGATCGGGCGCATGCAGAGTTGCACTTCTAACTGATGGCACTCCAGGGATCTACCTGCATATCTGGCATGGACACAACTAATGGCCTGCGTTGCTCGATCCCAAATACCAACTGCAGATGGTGAGGGGTTTCAATTCCGAAGTCGAACTCGCCAAAGTCGTTCGTTGTCTGGTACGAAATCGTGTCGCCCTCGCACAGCAAAGCTACCGACACGTCCCGGAGTCCGTGGCCCGGGCGCTCTGAATCCAGCAATTGCCCGATCAATACTAGTGAGTCTGAGCCCGGCTTCGATTGTATGTGCATATCAATGCAAACGCTGCCCGCCTTATACAGAAGTTGCCGGCCAGACGGTGCGCCACTTCTTACGCCCGTTCCCGACCCATGCCGGGCACTGTCGAACACCTGTTCAGCCCGTTCACAGCCTTCTGTGGAACATGTCGCTCCTGTATAGGAGAAAACGACACGGAGTGGGGAATGCCCGGGAACAGCGTAACTCTCCCAGTTTGCGAACTTCATGGCTCGCCTCCAAATATCGATCCTTGGCGCTTCCGCCGCATAGCTAGGATCTAGTTAATCTGTTGGTAAAGGGAGCTCCGAGATTCCAGGAAATATAGACAAGGCTAACTGCGTTGGGGAACATTTACCCGATGGTCTTAGTCCTTAGGTACCTAGTCTGACTCGGTTCCAGGCGGATTTCTAAAAGTCAGAACGTCATTTTGTACTTCGTGCAACATCCCTCTAAAGCGATTGCCAGGTAAAGTGTTGGTAATAAGCACCCACCTGCCAATGGCGGGCAGGTTGCTGAAGTCGAGCCATGGCCAATTTAACGCTACTTCCTGACGAGGATTCGCCGAATCCGCCTAAGCGCCACCATGCCGTACCCCCGATTGTGTACAACGGGGACCACGTGCGGGAGATGTCAAGCCTACCGCTTCGCTTTGAACCCACAGTCAACCGGATTTGGAATCGTGCGGCAAAGGATTTTTGAAACCGCGAGATTTGAGCTGAGCCCGCACCCCGAGCCCACAAACTGCGAGAAACCTGCAGAGGAACAGAAATAATGAAACCCACAAACCGAAATTTTGTGCCTCTCAACCAGGCTAGCCTGTGTCTCGATTGTGAAATGGTAACCGCTGCGCCGAACTGCTGTCCGGCGTGTGGTTCCGGAGCTCTGATGAGTATTTCCAGAGCTTTGAGCCGGCCCGACTGCACTAGCTTCCTGACTATAGACAACACAATGATCAACGAGCGTCCACAAAGGACGATGATGCCCCCGCGCTTTCTCTTTCCGGCCAAACACACGCACTCCTGACGAGCACGTGTGACCGAAGCGCCGAAAAGGGGTGACCGACAGTGGCTCGGGGTTTCCCGCGGCAGGTCGTGGCGTCCCGACAGAAGCCCTTTGTTTCCCGTCTTGATTACCGCAAAATGGTACCCTATGTACGGTAAGGTACAATCAAGGTCGCAACATAGCTCGGACGGCATCGCCTCTCCGTATGCGAAGTGTAGGATGGCTCCTCGCGTCTCTCGTCTCATCAAGTGACAACGCTTTTTCTATCCCTTCCTGTCCCCACGCGAATACAGCCTTTCCAGAGAGCACTCATCGTAGAAAACGCTTTTCCGCCCAACAGCTCCCGTTGAGTCGCCCTTATTGCACAGCCCCACAACATGCACACTGCTCACGGAATCATGAAGCGCCAGTCTGCCCGGCAAGCCTCACCAGCACCGGGGTCAGCCAGTGACGCCAAAACTAGCGGAGCGCGACATCTCGAGGACGAACCAGCAGTTGGTTCGGGAATGCTGCAAGGGTAACGAGGCCGCGTGGTCTGCCCTGATCGATAGATACAAAAACCTCATCTTTTCCATTCCCATCAAATTCGGCCTTCCTCGCGAAGACGCGGCCGACATCTTTCAGGCCGTCTGTCTCGACTTGCTTTCCAGCCTGCCCCAGCTTCGGGAGCCCGACGCCCTTCCCAAATGGATCATGCAGACCACTTATCACAAGTGCCTGCGCACGAAAAAGCAGCGTCTTACCTTGAGTAGCGACCTCGCAGACGCAGAACCTGAGCAAGCCGATTCAGCGGAATTGCCCGAGGCGATGTTGCACCAGCTCCAGCGCGAACAGATGCTCCGCGACGCCATCAGCGCGCTTCCTCCCCGTTGCCAGGAGATGATTCACCAACTATTCTTTGAAGATCCGCCCCGGCCTTACAATGAGGTCGCGAAGAGTCTCGGCTTGGCTACCGGATCGATCGGCTTCATCCGCGGCCGTTGTATCAAGCGGTTGCGGGAGGAACTGGAAGAAAGAGGCCTGCCTTGAGCCCAGCAACTCGCGAGCTCAGGCAAACAAGAAAGCGCATCCCGGGATCCCCAATCCCCGAATCCCTATATTTCCTCGGCCCCATGGTGCCCTTGTTATACGGTGAGCAATTCCGGCCTTGTAAGTAACCCGAGTTCCCCTCGGCGGAGGCGAGCGTGAAGCACTTCGACGATGCGGCGTGGGCCGATTTTGTCAGAGACCTCCTCTCGCCGCAGGAGCGAGCGGCCATGCAAGCCCACGTGGAGAGTGGCTGCAAGAAATGCGCGGAGGTCGTCGAGCTTTGGCGCACCGTCTTCCATCTGGCTAGCGAAGAAAAGGGGCTCAGTCCCCCTGACCACGTTGTACGAATAGCCAAAACCCAATTTGTGGCCCTGGCTATGGCGGGAAACCAGGGCGTTCGCCTGGTCTTCGATTCCTTCCTGCAACCTTCCGAGGCGGCTATCCGTGGCTCCGCTTCCGCTCGCCAATTCCTGTTCGAGACCGACGAACTTTACGTGGATCTCCGCCTCGATCCGCAAGCCGAACGCGTCTCGTTGGTCGGACAGATCATGGACCGCACCCGCGCCACTCAAGCCGTCCAGGGTTTGCCTATCCACTTACAACAGGGACTTTTGCAGCTCAAAGCGACCAATACCAATCAATTCGGAGAATTCCAGTTCGAGTTCGACGCCGGGACCGACTTCTATATTTCGATTGTTCGGAATGAGAAGCCAACCATCGTCCTGCCCTTGTACGGAACTTATCGCCATTAACCAGTCATGACTCGGTCGCCCGACCTTATTCAATCCCGTACTTCTCCCCCAGAAACGCGCGCAATTTCCCGGGAAGGGCCCGCGCAAGCTCCTGCCAGGTCAGCACTACACACGAAGTTCGCAGCTCGACTGGCCTGACGCACTTCAGCACCGCATATACTGCATCCACCAGATCCGGCCTTCTCGCATCCAGCAGTACGCAAAACGAGCACCCGGCCGCATACGCCGCCAACACATTCCGAATCAGCTGATACGACTCGTAACCGCGATCAGTGTTCGGCAACCGCTCCACCTCAAACACCTCGAAAAAATCTCGATATCGCTCCAGGGTCGTCTTCTCCGCAGATTGGAAACCGCCTTCCGTCAGCTTCGCCTCGAGCAGCAGGTTTCCCAATCGCATATCGACTTCTGTCCGATCGCCCCGTTTGTTCCCCAGCGGCACACGCGCCGGAACTCCAAAACGTGGCGCCAAGCCCGCCTCCAGCCCCAGTATCGACGCCACCTCCGCCCGCGCCAACACCCTCGGATAACAAAACACGTTCATCAAAAGAGCGTCGGAACTCACACAAGAATCCAGTTCCCGCCAACGTCCTTGCTCGCGCCGCGGCAGCGACCGGCGAGCGCCCGTGTGAATCTTGCCCAGTCGCCGCCGCCATTCCGGATTCCCCGCAATCGCCCTGTAACTGGCCGCCAGAAAGTTTCCGTGCCGCAACTCGTCGACCGGTTCGAAGCACACCGCCAGCTCGTCGCCATAGCTCAGACAATGCGGTAGCGAACGAGCCTCTGCGTATTGCTTGGCGCGATTCGCCAAGTCGCACCGCAGCCTGTGGGCTAAGTTCACCAGGACGTCCTCAAAGGCGCGAAATTACGGCTACGAACTCCACGAAACCTAAACACGGACGCTCACAGTATACGCGAACAAATAGCGAAGTCGCATGGCCCGTCGGTTCGCGTTCGAAACAACAAGGTCGGGAATTCCCGGGCGCGCCCGCCATCGCTGAGCCTCGACCATCGAACGTGCACGCGAAGTGCACTACTGATGCGACTTCGCGTGCACAGTCCGGCTCCTCGGTTAAGGAGAATGCATCTATCGTTTGTCCGCTCGGTAGAAGAAGTAGTCGGCCGTGTAGGGTACTAGCTGAGTCTGACCCACAGTGCAGGCAGTGGTGGGAGTTGCTCCCCCGCTGGTGTTTAAGCGTTGGATGAAGGTGGTTTTGGCCAGGAGGTTACCGCCGGTGGGCCCCTTCTGGTTCCCGACTGACTGCAACAAGAGGCATTGAATCGAGCCGGTATTCGGGCAACTCTCGGCGTCCGAGCCGGCGTCGATTCCGTTCCTCTTTACCATCCACACCCTGCTGCTATCAAGGGAACTCTGCCAGGTCGCGTTCCCACTGCGGGGGACCGGGAGGGTGGCGTTCGCGTTGGGGTTCTCATTGATGCTCTGGAAGTGAGTAATGATCTGGAACTGCGTCCCAAAGACATCCGTAAAGAGGGTGGCTTCGGGACGGGCGGTGGGGTTCCACGCAGCACCACCAGTGCTGGTGGGCAGGCAAGTATAGCCCTGCGAACCGAAGGCGTGGCCGACCAAGTATGGAGAGTTCCCTGCCGGTACTGCAATCGCGTCAGGGGTGGGTGGGGGCGTGACTTGCGCCGCCGCGTGAGTCACCGTGCCGAATGTACATGCAAGCACAAGAGCGGCCGCGAACAGGTTCCGAACTCGCGCAGTCTTGGACTTTTGACTAAAATTGTAGCTCATTTAGGTGTTCTCCAATTCTCTGTCTTATTTCACGGTTACAAACAGTTTAGGGAGTTGAGACACACAACTAGCTCGGAGGCTCGTCTTGTCACCGCTTGCTATGCAAAACAGCCTTACATGGTCTAGTTGTTAGTGCCTCTACGGAACAGTTACTTGCAAGGCGTAATCGGCCTCACCAGATATCACGAGAACTCGGAAGATTTTGCTTTTCGTGGAAGCAGGTTTATTCGTAACGCGGAGGGGATGCCCTTCAGGAATCGCACGGACCAAGGAATTCGTCAGCTCGTCGAATATCGCGCGCGGTGTCTGTCTGACGACACCAAATACACCGAGGGATCGTTTATCGGAGAAGTTTATTATTGCCAGACGGGCTGAACAGCAGTTCCCTCAACACGTAAAGGAGTCGGAGTTTGGCTTAGGTCGCGATCTCTCATAGCGGAATGGCAAACCATGCAAGATCGCTGTGTGCTATTTCCTTCCTGGGAAACGAGAGCGTAAGTCAGCCCGTGCACCGACCAGGTAACAACCTTGTACCCCTCGACCGTGGCGTAGTGGAAACTCACCTTCTCAAAATCGACTTGGACCCCTTCTGAGGCGACCGCCACCGAATCGTTCGTCACTATCAGGCTCACAGGACCCGTCTGCATCTGGTAAGCGATGTAGGCAGCGGTCTTGCGGCCGACATGCACGAGTTTCGCGCCCTCCAGGCGGTAAGGCCGCACCTCGCCCGGAGCAGCAGGGGAGGCTGGCAAAACCAGGGGAAACTGTGACTTCGTCTTAAACCATTCATTGAGTGTCTGTTGCGAGTCCGAGCGAACGTCCAGCGCAAGAGTTCCTTGAGCATGCTGCCGGTGAGCACTCACAGCAAATTTGGCAAACTTTGGCCCAGAGAGCGGCCTCGGTGATGACAGCGGTCTCGTGCCTAACGCTCCGACGATTACCACCAGCGCCAGCGCTGGTACAAGGATCTTCCACTGCAAAAGCTGGCGCCCGACGGACGGAGGCAAAGAGTCGGATGGAATCGCTTCTCGGTAGGTCTTCACAACAGCCCGAGACGGTACCTTCAATTCCGCCAGCAGTTTTTGTTCCTCAGGAGTCGGGTCGTCGTCCACCGACGTAGCAGCTCGAAGCAGGGGCCCGCAGTGGTCGCATAGCGTAGCGTGCCTGATCAACTGCGTTGCCTTTAACTCCGGCCACAGTCCTGCCGCCACTTCATGCCAGTCGACATCCTCATCATGGGGACAGTCAGGCCCCGGCTGTGCAACCCCCGAGACCACCACATTCGAAAGCCGGTCCACGAGTTGCCGGTATTTCTCCACCTTTCTGCTGCAATCTCCGCACGACTCCACGTGACGCTCAGCCTCCCGAACGGCGTCCGCAGAAAGCCCATACAACTCCGGCCCGGCCGCCTCCAGGGACGAGGGCACGAGAGCGTTAAGCTCCTCGTTACCAAGATGTCTGTCGAATGGACGTTCCAAGTTCGGACACTCCTACGAACACTCATACGAGTTCGCGAGGGAATTTGCTTTTGGCCCTACTTCCTCGCCATTATCGAAATCCGCACGGATCCCAAGGATCTGTGCTCGAATCCCATGCTTCAACCGCTCAATCACGCTTCCAACACCCTTGGCGCCGAGCCCGATGGAGGGCAGGGAGGCAATTTCTTTGGTACTCATCCCTTGCCGGAAGTAGAGCCAGAAAATCATACGGTCGCGTTCCTGGTCGGGCCCGGTCGAGCAACGCTGCAGGTGTTCATCGATCTCATTCAAAAAGACACCGAAAGCGATTTTCTCGTGATTCCCATGCACCTCTCTCCCCGCCTCCGGGTCGACATCGCTGGTGGAAACGTGGGGTTGGTCACCGCCGGATGACTGACTATGGGCATGTTTGAAATAGTCGTGAGCGACGTTGGCTGCCGTTTTCTTTAAATATCCCAAAATAGCTTCGGGGTGCTGGATAGCAAAGTCCCTTAGCAGGCGGCAGCCGCCTTCCCAGAGTTTGAGGTAGGTAACCTGGATCAGATCCTCCACCAGAGATCGTGAAGGTGCGCCCCAGAGCGAGGCTGTGCGCATAATGATGAGGCTGATGGGTCTTCCGACCCGCGAAACGAATTCCTCCCATGCCGCGTCATTAACAGGTCCTGCGCAGAGACAAACTACGTCCCTCAGGGACAGAGACGAATACCGCGTCGATCTAGAGGTGTTCGACATTCTATGTCCGGTCAGATCATGGGAGCGGCCCACAAAGGCCATGGGCCAGTAGCGCGGAAGCTGAGTGTGACGCTTCTGCAGAGCTGAACTCGAGACGCCCCCTTGGAATCTTCGGATTAGATGATCGTGAATGCCGTACGCTTGTAAAAACTTTGTCACCCTATGGGAGGACGGCACAGACACTTTTGCGCCGGAAAGTAGCTATGCTTTTTCGGGGACTGCGCCCCGAAAAAGTGGCCCCTGCGGGGCAGTTGCACTTTGCTGTTGAGGTGGTAGATAGGGTACGACTACGCTCCACAGCATGGCGGACCAATTAAGCAC
>WNFQ01006872.1_pt2 | contig 15431 bp, 19 predicted proteins | sample 5400171 | NCBI WGS metagenome assembly WNFQ01 (sample SAMN13153356, study PRJNA577476) | soil metagenome | isolation source: 20 cm soil under Madrone tree | place: USA:California | collected 2016-06-14
AGGCACCCGAGGATAGGACAAATCGCCTAGTTTAGTTGCCGCATCGGAGATCCTTTCGACACGGATGGTTGTAAAAAAGGACCTGTACGGCTGTACCCCTAGTCTGCCGAAGCGGGGCTATACATTTCTCCAGAATTAGGACATGAGAGGAAGATGCAAGAAGCAGGAATGGGGCAGTTAAGCAACATGCGGAGCCTGTCTGCACCGGCGTCAAACAGAAGGGCCCAGATCAGCTGCGTGGGTTGGCTCCGACTGTTGTCCGCAAAAGACGTGAATAGCAGGCAAGACACAATGAGCTGACGAAGCGGTAGTCGAGACGAGATCACATATCCGAAGATGTGCCGAGTCGAAGGGGAAAGATAGGAAGAGGACGGGATTGCCTTGTGTGGCGGCCGGAGAGTCGTCGGAGAGTCACAGTTCAAAGTCCGACAAGATCGCCGCTATCCAAGTTGACAATGACGCGCGTCGCACTGGAGAGCTAACGTGCGAGTGCGAGTATATCACCCTCTATTCCTGCTCCCCTCTTCTTTCTTTCCTGCGACATTCTTCCCTCCCATATGCCGGACATGTCCGCTATCGCAAACCCGCAGCAGAGGCAGTTCAACCCATACACAGAAAATGGCGGCACAATTCTCGCCGTCGCAGGTGCTGACTTTACCGTCATCGCCGGTGACACCCGTCAAAGCGAAGGCTACAGCATCCAGACTCGCTATGCTTCAAAAGTGTTCCGCTTGTCCGTTCAGTTTCCCTGAAATAAAAAAAGGGCACCTATTGACGCGACGCTCTAGGACCGACCGCGCTGTACTCGCCGTGAATGGTTTTGCGGCAGATGGAAATATGTTCGTAAAAAAGGTCAAGCAAAGACTCGAGGTATACTCCCGTTCGATCGCATATTGACGCGTCTCTCTGTGCTCACTACTCCACCTTGCCAGTGGTACCGACACAACCACGCGAAGGATATGCCTCTCCGCTCCATCGCTCGTCTAATTCAAACGATGTTATACGCACAACGCTTCTTCCCTTATTATGTTTACAACATCCTCGGCGGTATTGAGGAAGATGGTAAATCTATTCCCTTTTTTGGCCCGTCCCGAATATAAGCACTGATGCGTTCTTAATTAATGCGCAGGAACTGGCGCAGTTTACTCTTTTGATCCAGTGGGTTCGTACGAGCGCGAGGCCTGTCGTGCCGCGGGGGCTGCACAGTCTCTCTTGCAACCCTTCCTCGACAATCAGGTGAGCATCCTGGTGGCGATGATTTCCTTACATGTTGCGAATTACGCCCTTGTCCCTCCCCGACCCCTCTCCGAGTATTTTCCGGGCCCCCTGCTAACTCCGCCTTGCTTAACCAGATCTACTTCAAGAACCAGACACCTGCACGGGGCGTTTCGCACCCAGCGCACTTGCCTTTACCCGACGTTCTCTCCATCGTGATCGACTCGTTCACCAGTGCGACAGAGCGTCATATCGAGGTATGCTTCTATTACCTATTTCTATGGATGGGCATATCGATCGATCGTGACCCAAACACCAGGTTGGAGATGGGCTAGAGATGTACATTGTTATGGCAAAAGGACGGACGTTACCTGACGCAGTAACAAATTTCCTGCCCGAGGAACTGCCTTCCACGGGTGATGGGGAGAGGGTATTCGTGCTGAAACGGGATTTGAAGAAAGATTAGCTCTGTATAATAGCATGGACCGTTGACCGTGCATCACCGTATTGTCGCATGTACAATAATATTTTTGGGCGTTTTGGTGTCACAAAAAAAGTTGGTTGTCACGTCTCGCCTCGCCACAGGGCGGAACTCAGTTGGTAAGGAAACCCAAAACAGGAACAAATTCAACGCTGTCTCACCACGCTCGTCCACACTCCACTCCTTTTCTCCTTTCCCTTCGTCCCCGTCACCCCCGCCGTTCCTTCTTTTCTTTTCTGCCCACGTCCACAAAGCGTGCCACCCCAATCCCTCCATCTATACCCCCCACTCCCAAAGCCTCCCAATGCTCCTCGCATCTCTCGCCGTTCTCATCAGCGCGTACGCCTCTACCCTCGCTCAGCAGACACAGATAGCGTACGACTCGGCCCATAATGTCACCCCAATCACCGGTACATGGTCTTCAGGCGCAATGAACGTGGTAACCGGCGCTGTGCGTATATGTTCGTGCTCTTGCTGTGGCACTTATTCATTCGGGCCAAATGGCGTAGCAATTCGTAAATGCTAACAACCAAAGTTTCAATTACCCAAAAAATACTGGTATATCTTTTGCATTGTGCGTCGATTTCTCCGTTTATTTTATCAAGAGCCGAAGAGATTGAGCTCTCTTTTATCTTTTTTTCTATAGCAATGAAGCCCTTGGGTGGTTCGAAGTTTTACGATACCGGATGACTGGCAATGGTGCGTCGCCTCTGCTCACTGTGGCCATATTTTCCCCCTAACATGCAACCCACTCATGCCTGAAGGTTCATATCCAAACTGCCCCACCACCGTCCTTAATTGGTCCCATGGGTATCTGAAATTTGAACCGAATGGCTCAATGGTCCTCATCCCCGTCGGCGATGGCTTTCAGCAGATCGAGGATCCCTGCGCCGCAAGATCTGACTTTACAGAGGCGTACAATGCCACGGAACTCTACCAGTCATGGCAAATTTTCAATGACCCAGTAGACGGGCCCAAACTTCACATGTTCGCATTTGATGGATCACCCGTTCCACCGTTTCGACTACTCTCTGCAACGCCAAACATGTTACCGAATCAAAGACTTCACAATACCACACCGTCGACCACCGTATTAAAACGCTCAATGGCCAATGTCGCGCCGCCGATTCGCTGGTGGAATGTGGCCGCTACGACAACCATCGGCGCGATGCTTGGCAGCGTGTTCCTTCTTTAGTTTGAATCATTTATAGTGGGGAGCCGCTGCACAGGTTGGAGCGGAGCGGGGTAGACGGAGAGCAGGCCAGTCATGGACTCGGAGCAGACACTTTGCCAAATCATAAACGCACACGTCGCATTTCTTTTCTTTCTCCCCTCTTTTTACCCTCTTCATACCCGATCAGGTGAGGGAAACACGTTCATTTGTTGCTACGCTTATCTCCTTCACAAGCACGCACCGCCACTCGGCCGTAATCCTACGCTTCGATCACAGCAGCAATTTTTTTTTTAGCCCCCAGCAATTTTTTATTCACTTAATTCTCCCATTGTCTGCTCTTGTGCGCTGTGATCTGACCGTCGCGGTCCGTTTGTCTCGAGTACGTTAGTGTATGAGATTATCTGACGTAGGTACAGATACAGTAGGCTAGCCGGGTATACTCTTTGCTGAACCTAATTCAGTAAGCTGGAGAGGGTGATGATAATGTTACCTTCACCAGGTGTGATGTTCCTCTTTTCGTTCATGTCTCTGAGTAGACCATCACACGAGTTTGGCTAACCGCCCGTGAATGACGTCGTAAGTGGCTAGTCGGTATGTCCAAACTTAGTTTCGTCTCAGCACAACTGTAGGGAATTTGTATTTGACGGTGAGCACTACGGTAGGTATTCACGAGATGCTCCTGTATATGGCGATTCAACGTGAAAAAGAAAAGGGGGTGGTCACGGAAAAGGTGATTATCTGCCGTACATAGCATGGAAGCCTGCCAGTGTGGCGCACTTAGCACGTCGGAAACTTGGAACTCGGGATGGCGTGCGCGCGCAGAAATCCATGTGTACACAACGTGCCCGTCACGTACGTAATTTATACATATACGTATTTGTATTGTTCCCGCGAGTACTGTACGGAAACCCAGACCCAGACTACAGAGTAAAATATACGAGGTGATCACAATTAACGGCCGTGGGTTTCTCGGGATGTCATACGTCGTACTAGTACTTTTGTAGTACAATATTTTAGTAGCACCGACGGCGGTGGCGGTGGCATGTAGTGCGGGGATTGGACGGAATGCCCTGTGAATTGAGTTGACTAGCGCGGAACTCTTACACGGTGGGTGCGGCCGTAACGGTAAAAGCACCGCACCACTAAAAACCGTCATGTGAGTCTCATTCTCACATCCCGCGGGGAGTGGAACGCCGAAGCTGAGATTCCTTGGAGCACTTGATGTGAAAATTTTGCCAGTAGGGGCGGGCGTAGAGTACATCGTGACGAACTTTTTGCGTTTCCCAATCTTTCCAAAGAACCGTGATAGAGACGTTGTGTTCACATCAGGTTTACCCTGGTCTGTGATAGTATCGATCCAGGGAGTACTACGGAGAGCCGGACAGGTTCAATTAGGGCCACGGGCATAGGGCGAAGCCGAAATTAGACCCATGCGCGTGCTATACTTTGCCCTGCATCAAGTCTGTGATTGTAGCTGTGCAATTGCCATATCGAACCCGGTCGTGACACATAAACGTTGGAGCTAAAAGTAGAATTAGTACGAGGAGGATTTAGTGTAAGTGATGGAAAGACTCCGAGGGGGGTGGGAATATTAATACGTATGATCATATATCACCACAGCCTGATCCGAAAAATAAGGATTCACGTTAGCGTGTTGGCAAATATAAGTTATCAAAGGCCACTCGGAGTGTGTATAGCCCCCTTGATGGCGCATTTGTGGATATGCGTTATTATTGGGGTCTGTCTGAGAGAGCGAGACTTGCCACTTCTTGTCGTAAACAGTTGAAAGGCCACGTTGCCGCTTGGAGATAAGGCAAACGAAGATCGACGACGGAGAGATCCTTCTGGGGCACGAGGACGGAGGAAACAGGAGGGGGATGGGGAAAGAAACACCTGAGTACGATATGCGGCAGCCACTTTGGCGCTTCTTCTCGTGCCTGCGGAACCCAGGACCAGGTGATGAAGTCATACCCGATTGTGGAAAGAAAGCAACATCACGCGGGTCGCGCCAGATGCACTGGCAGCAGATGACATGCGGGTCTTGACCCATGTGCTTCGCTTAACCTGAGGAAAACCCTGTCTGCCCCACGGGACTTAAGAAGGCCGGCCACGCAGCCCACTAGGGTCGTTCGTTGTATTATTACGTGCTTTGCCCCACCGTTCTGCTTCCATATTTTCCTTCCTCGGGATTTTGAAGGGGGTCGGGTCGGGTCGGTACTCGCTCCCGGCGACAGTGGCTGCTGCTGCTAAACGATCCGCGGCGCTTCGGCTTCGTTCCTGTTATGTACTGTGCTGTACTGTGTCCGCGCGCGTGTGTGGGGGGGTTTGCAACGGAGATCTGCATTTTGATAATTCTACACTCCAGTACTGTAGCAGGGCCCGACATACTAAAGCTGTCGGCTTCGGAGATGATGACAAGATGTAGGGAGATGTGAAATGAACGGTACTCGGATAGAATGGATGGATGTACAAGGTCGATTGCGCCGTTATCGCTATTGCAGCTCGACGGAATAGAGCGACCCCCAGGCCCAGAATCGAGAATCCCCCACACGGGACTTCGACTGCGGAAGGAAGAAAGAAAGGAAGTGCGAGTAGGGAGTGCGAACCAGATGCAGGACGGGGATGTATGATTTCGTCCGCGGCGAGGCAAGCGAAATGTTGGTGATGTCTCACTGGCATAATGGCATTGGCACCATCGTATCTATATAGCCTAAATCGATCTGCGGTTGAAGCGCAGAAGGTCAGGCCGGTCAGGTGTCGTGCTCGCATGCGTGTATAGGGACTTGTGTGGCGGTGAACGTTGAACAAGAGCTGCCTATGAGGTTCTTGGCGTCACGCGACTACCCTACAGTAGCCGTAATCAGGAGACACTCGGCGAGAACTGAGCCGTGAGCTGAGCCTCGGGAATGTCTTGCCTATTGTCTTGCCTATTGACGCACGTTCCGCCGCCTCCCGAAGTCGGACACGTGGATGGGACGCAGCAGTCAGCTGGACCGTCGTCCCATCTCATCCGGCAGCAGATGGCGATCTTCGGGCCTTCGGGTCGGGTCGGGTATCTGGGCAAATTATCAGCCTGTGCCCCGGAGACACTACCAAGGCCACATTACAGCATTGCGTAAAGTGCACTCCCCAAAGTTGTGGGGTGCTACTTGAATTGGCCGCGGACACCGTGACACCGTCAAGCTTGAACGTTGAATGCAAACGCGAATTTTGAAGTCATTTCGGAACACGGGACAACCCACTAGCATTCCATTCCAAGTTGTCCAATCCGCCACCCGCTGGGGTGGAATATCCTCGGTTCGCCTAGCATAAGCGAAGGCTGTGTTGGAGCAGAAAAACAAATTCACTCTGCGTTCGCATTCAATTCATTCCAGGATAACTGAACCACCGGCATTCACGGTGCATTACCGAACTGTGCCACTGAATCCGACTCGAGTCACCACTCTGTATCAGCCGGTTCGACCCGACCCGACATCTGGCGCAGGTCGGAGTGGCGACGAACACGCGCCGCCAGCTGGGAGCGATGTTTCTCCCGCCAATCTACCGAGCTGTTCTATCCTGCAATCCAGTGCCGGTCTGTTACTTTCCGGTCACAATTATAGTATTGTACTAAAGCTGCTAATGTGGCCATGCGTTAGAGCATGTGGCCTTCGGTCTTCGTGAGACCTGCTCATTGCCATACTTCACGGTTAGGCCAAAGGGCATCGTGACAGGACGATAGAAGCTGCTAAGAAGTTATCGGACCTCGGGACTAGGGCGTCTTTACCTGGTTCACTGCTGGTCAATGAGCTTCCTTTCTGTATGTAGCTTACCTCCCTCTATATAACACAGTTGTCTTACAGAATTTCTTTCAGAACTGGATGGTACTTCTGTCGAGAAATGAATTGATGAAGTGTGTTTCCTGTATCAAACGAGTTATCAACGCTAACAACGATGCAAACCGATTGAGTTGGGCCTCGGACACCAGTAGCCCTTCGGTACTGTAGGTGTAGGACTTGCTACTACAGAGACTTCCATCCGGTCTGCACTAATGCGCTGGCAATTTTGCTTTGAATTCATACCCGGCTTTTCATACTCAAGCCATGCTTGTGTCCGCCTTGTCCCAATACGTCGTCCTATATCGATTTATCGGACATTGACACTCGCCGTTGGTGCTCTATCATGCATCAAACTTCTTCGCGAGTTCGCAATCGCCCAGTACCAGTGTTTCTCCTCGACATATTTTCTTCTGCGGTGCTTCAAACGTACCGGTGCAGCTACAAGATTATGAAGCATCCCTCCCGGACGGCACGGAGGCATCTTCAGTGCGAAGCGAACTAGAGCTGTGAGCCTGTGGTTCTTTTTCAGGTGTTCCAGACGCCTTGTTGTGGCGGTATGTCCTCGGCCTACTTGGAGCAAAAGCAATAGAAAGGACGGCCATCTAGCCTTCTGCGCACAGAGCGAGGATGCCGCGATATTAGTCCGTGAGAACTGACAGCTTGATGAAGAGTCTGGGTGACGCACACGCATCGGATCGAACCAGTCTGGAAGGAAGGCAGAACGGGGGAGTGGAGCAAGACGCCACAGGACCGGTGCATCACATAGTGAGTAGATCAGCTGCCGAGAACGATATTCCATCGAACACGAGACGGCGACTGGCTGTGTGCGAAGTTGCGGTTAACAGGGAGTCAGCCACGAGCACATGGAGGACAGGGAGTCCAGAGAGTGACGTGGCAGGGGAGGGAATGAGCCAAGCCGTTCGCTTAAAAGCACGGAGTTGGCAGCGGAAGGATCACTCCGAGCCGACCGCGACGAGAGCGAGCGCGTCTACCAATGAGTCAACTCTTTCTCCACTACCATCAACTCCCGTTCATGCACCACGGTCTCCTCAACGCCTCCCAGAATCCATCTCCTATCAGCGGCCTGCCTCATTCTCGTCCTCCCATTCCCAGTCTATTCACTGACACTCGGGACCGGGAGGACCCCTATGAACCCCGCCATCATACTTCTCACCACCACACCATTGACCTCTCAGATATCGACCAAAAGGTATCACAACAGTTCCTAGTTACGGACAAAAACCATAACAACCCACCCTCATCCGCCCCAGAAAAGTATGATGGCCTGCCCCCTCTGTCGCCCATCTTCCCCACCTTCGATCAGGGCAGCATCTCCATGTCCCCCGCTGCCTTGTTCCTGTCCGCTTTCAGCCCCACTGTCTCTGCTGCCCCTTTACCCGACGACGAGGGCGAAGAGGTAGAAGGGTACAAGCTCGGCAGCATCATCGGCTACGGCGGTTTCTCAACCGTCAGACGCGCCTTCTCTCCTTCCGGCGGTTCCGTTGCAGTCAAAATTGCACGCCGCTCTGATTTGGCTTCTCAAGCGAACCCCACACAGGCTCGCGACCGCTTGGAAAATGAGGCTTCCATCTGGAAAACCCTGTCTCACGAGCACATTCTCCCTCTCTTCCATTCTGCTCACACCCCTTACGCCGACTTTTTCTTCATGCTTCTTTGCCCTGCGGGCACACTCTACGATATCCTTAAACGTGACGGTCGTCCATCACTCCCGCATGATGACGCTGGTACATTGTTCCGCCAGGTTGTCCGCGGTGTTCGATACCTTCACGAACAAATGGGCCTTGTCCATGCCGACTTGAAACTCGAAAACGTCCTTGTTGACGAGATGGGTGTATGTCGCATTAGCGATTTCGGTATGACACGCAGCATTGGTGGTGAGGAGTTCGAAGAGGATCCGCCCGCGCCACAGACGGCCCCACGCTCAGTCCGCGATCAGAGCTCAGCTGTTGACTCTTTCAGACCCTCTCGACCCTCCTCTATACTTCGCGGTCGTGGGTCCCTCAAGGCTACCGGTCATCTTTCACTTCTCCATCACCGTAACTCCCGTCCCCGTCGTCGCGAATCAACTCCAATCTCCGGTCAAGCCCAATCGCACCCCCCTCATTCGCACGCCGTATATGAATTCCCCCCAGGCTCACTGCCATATGCCGCACCAGAGCTTCTGCACACACCCGACGCCGAAAACCCGTATCGTCCTCATCCTGCGCAGGACGTTTGGGCGCTTGGCGTTATATTGTATGCATTATTGACTGGCGGTCTTCCCTTTGTCGATTCATTCGAGCCTCGGCTTACAATGAAAATTTTGCACGGTATTCTCCACCACCAGAGCCTGCGCAAAATCGGATTGCTGACGGACTCTTAATTAGGTGCCTTTGAGATTCCAAAGAATGTTGGACGGGGTGCCGAGCTTGTACTATGCGGGTGCCTAGAGGCATCGGTAACTCAACGCTGGACCATAGCAGCTGTCGATGATGTTAGTTGGTCCGTCGGTTGGGACTCCGACACTGACAACTCGTGTTCCGGACTTGCAGAATGTGAATTTGAGAGGATGGTCCATGAGACGCGTACGTGTGCCCAAGGGCCAGCATCGCGCTCAGCGTCCTATGCACATTCTGTCGTCTCCGAGCGCATCACAAGTGAAGACGCCCTGCCAGAACTCGAAGATGATGCAGAGCCAATGCGCGGAAATTTCGCTCGCTCGATATCGTCACGAAGCCGCAGCACCGGAACGGGACCCTTCTCCCCGTTCACGAATACTTGGTCAGAGATTGAGATGCCGTCCGTCTTCCCGCGTGAGCTCCCGCTCCCCGGGACGCTCACGCGTCCGTCGCCTGAACGCTCACGTGGGCGTCATGCGAGTAAGGGCAGCGTCAGTGGGAGGAGGCGGCCGTCGGCGGGTCTTGCACGCTCGACTAGCCCGAGCGTCGAGCCCATATCGCCTGCCAGCGCGGAGATGCGCGGCAGGAAGAGGATGGAAGGGCTGCGCGGACAGCCTTTGCCTACGCTGGGGCTCGAGTTGAACACCGAGCGCCCAAAACGCGCAGGTAGCCAGCCTGCGCGGCACTCGGCGCCGTGGGCAATGCCCTTGAGGACGCGGGCGAGTGTGGGCGTATCGCCCGCGTTTTCTGTTGCGCCTCCCACGCCGCGCGATGGCCGTGGGTTTGTGTTGAGAACCGGGACGGCTAGCGTTCGGAGCCACAGTGTCGGACGAGTTTGAGAGGTCGAACGAACGCTCTCCGTCATGATTGCATTTCTTTTCTCTTCAATTATCTAGCTCCGATCTGTCCAATCATTTGTCTGCAAGCGTGCAAGGGTTTCTTTATTCTGCAGCTCGTCTCTTCTTGCTTGAGGACTTCTCATGGGCGGATTCATGGCGCGGACATATGTATCTCTTTAACGGCTCTCTCAACTAGTTTTGGTAGGTTTAGGTGTCCTCTATCTTATTATCACGACTGCTTATGTACCCATGATTTGTGTTTAGATACCCATATGTTGTTCATACTTATTTGCGTCAATGCGAGGGTCGGATCGGCCAGCTATATTCAGTTTGATTTGACCGCTCTACAGGAGAACCATTTTGCCCCCTTCTATCAGTTATGTTACACTCGAGAGTTATCAAGGTTGAAGATCATGATATCCTCCGCGCCTACGCTGACGAGTTGATCCATCACATCGGCCATGTTGGACCTTTCTACCATCGAGCTGACTGCAACCCATTCAGGGTCTTCGAGCGGAGAGATCGTCGGCGCACGCCGTCCGGGTGTGACCGCGGTCGCCGCGGAAAGCTTCGAGCGAAGGATGTTGTACTGACACACTATGTACTTGCGCGCCGCAATCACGCCCGCGATGCGTGCTGTGATCTTGTCCACAAGTGGCGCCAAGTGCGGATGCTTCGGAGACGTGGAACGGATCAGTATTGCTTCCGATTGAAGCAGCGTCGCGATGGGTCTCAGGCCTGCGGCGCGCATCGTCTCGCCGGACTCTATATAAAAAAGGAGGGGGAAAGTAGAAATGTTAACATTTTCATTTTCATCCACTCACCCACGAGGTCAACTGTGGAAATCGATTCCGAGTTTTTCTGGGAGATCGGAATTCTTCCAAGGCGGTGGGGAGTGACTAGATGCACGCACCGATGGCATCTGCGAGACCGAGTGCGCAGGCCGCTTCGACGCTGCCGCCGACGTATTCGATCGAAGTACGCGCGTCCGAGTCAGCAACGAGCCCGGCGCGCTCGTCGATATCCTTGAAGAAGCGACCGGCGAGCACTTCGAAGCTCGTGACAATGCGTTTGCCCACGAGCGCCTCGACGCTCCGCACCGGCCCCGCCTCGGGAACTTGCACCTGCAGTGCGCACTTGCCGAAGCCGAGCCGTAGCGTTTCCGCCACGAGGGACTCCATCTCTGCTTCGAGGATCACGTCGTGGCCCGTTATGCCCAGGTCGACGTTGCCTTTGCCAACGAAGGACGGTATATCGGCCGCTGGAAGGAAGACGCTGTATTCTTTTTAAGTATATTGTATTGTATAGGAGATGGAAAAGATGGGAAGCCCCTTGCACGTGGGTTGGTCGATGAGGGGGAATGGAGGGAGGGAGGGAGGGAGAGGATGTTGGGTTTCGGGGACTTACAGTGCCATGTGGTGGTTCTGCACTAGACAGACGTCTAGTCGATTCGGTCGGTGGAACTGGATGTCCGCCCCTGATGTGCGCATAGCCCGTTGAACGATATCATCAGTGCATCTATTGGTATCACACACCATCAAGGAGCTCCAGGCATCTCTCGTGAAGACGACCTGTGAACGGCCGTTATGATCGGCGGAAAGGCGTGCTAAAAGATAACGCGCCTTTCTTTGGGATTGCAAAGAGCAGACGGCCTTGGAGTATGTTCGGATCTGGGAATGAGTCAGACCTTGAGGTAGATTGATTGTAGGATCCATTGCTGACCCATTGCAGATGTGTTCTTCTCAGAGGCCAGATGCAAATTTTAGTGCCGAGGCAAACATCTAATCATATCGATCAATGGAGTTTGGATTTGATGGCCCGGTTTGGAATCCGAGTCCTCGCTCGTCAACATGCCAGACCTCAGTCCAACCACCTTCAGGCCCGTCTTGCTCAAACTCATCAAATCACCACTGGACTTTGGCACGGCAGACATAGAGCTCGCACTCGACCATGTCGTTACCCCAGGAGCCGCGCTTCCGGAGCAGCTCGGCGCATTCCTGACAGGACTCGCCGTCGCCCGTGTCGAACTACGAAAAGAAATCGTCATTGCCGCAGCCGCGTTTCTCTTTGCACGCTCCATTCCTGCCGTTGTGTTCAACGCGGACAAGGATTTTATCGTCGACATTGTCGGCACTGGCGGGGATTCACACAATACCTTTAACGTCAGCACAACCGCCGGCATTGTCGCAGCAGGCGCCGGTGCCCGGGTGGCCAAGGTAAAAGACTATAGTTTCCCCGCTCGGCTGCTCACCCAAACTCGAGCCCGGTGTATGTAGCATGGGAATCGAGCGTCGACTTCTTCCTCCGGCTCAGCAGATCTCCTGCAATCCCTCGGGTGCGTCTTCGTACCGCCGAGGGCCATAGCTCCCACTCCAATCCCCGACATCCCTTTCACCTTCCTTCCCGCTTGGCACTATCACCCGGCGCTCGCCACCCTGGCCCCGGCGAGGCGCGCGCTGCCCTTCCGCACGCTCTTCAATGTGCTCGGCCCGTTGCTCAACCCCACGCGCCCTCGCGGCATGGTCCTCGGTGTTGCGGAGCCCGCCCTCGGGCCGCCCTTCGTCGCGGCTCTCAAGGCCGGCGGCATAAAACGCGCGTATGTCGTATGCGGGGCCGAACGCCTGGACGAGATTTCCTGCGCGGGTGACACGCACTTGTGGGAACTGCTCGACGACGGGAGCGTGCGCGAGCGGACGCTGTGTCCTGCTGACTTCGGTCTGCCCGCACATCCGCTTGACGACGTCAAGGGCGCGTCTCCGGCGGAGAACGCGGCGGCGTTCACGACGCTGCTCACCTCGGGAGACAATATACCTGCGCACCTCACGCCTATCTTGGACTTTGTGCTCATGTATGCGGCGGCGTTGCTTGTTGTTGCTGGTCGCGCTGACGACCTCAAGGACGGTGTGAGGCTGGCCCGAGAGGCGATCACTTCGGGAAAGGCATGGCAGGCGCTGAAGGTGTTCCAGGAATTTGCTGCAAAAGAGTCCGCGGAGGCGAATTGAAGCTGTGGTCCTGTATTAAAATTGTATGTACGGGTGTACGGCACGCCGGTTCAGTAGAGGCTCCGTTTAGAGTTACAGTAGCGGGGAAATCCACACAAAAAATGTTCTCTTAGACAAGAAACGGGCCCATACTCGGCGTATCAAAGATAGCAAAACTCCAGCGTCGCTTCACTCCTTCAAGTTGGTCTACTTTAACTGCTGTACTTTCCCACTCGGAGGACATAAAGGAATAGTGTGGTCGTGCGCGACAATGACGAGAACATAAGGACTTGCACCAAGTATATTGAGAGCTTTGAGACTCTCTACAAGGAGGTCGTCACGGTAATATACAGTACTCTAATGTTGGTCGTGCCACGGTCGGTGCCAGTGAATCTGCTGAAATTTGCAGCTGGACAGATCGAAATTGACATAAGGCCCCCCAAGAGGTGCCTATGGAGATAGACTCTAGAAAGGAGCGTTAAGGGTGTCACAGTAAAAGGAGCGTCTCTCGGTGAATGGTGCCAGGTGGGTGATGCCAATCACGATGCGCCCGGCGGCGTTTGCACTGCGAACAATAAATTTTGTCTTCAAAAGTATGCGCCCATGGTCATCGAGCACTAGGGTCGAGTAGGGTGTCCGAGGGCTTTCAAAATGAAAACGTAGACGGTACTGTTGTCGCGAAGGCAATTGATGGTGGTTCCGCAAATCACCCACTGCAATCCGAGTCTGCTGCTGTGCTAAATGCTGCTAAAAAAATCCACTTTGATGACCTCGCGACCTGTCAGACCGGTCAGACGCGACTTCAGTTGAACAGTGCTCCGGAGTTTAGAATAGCTTATTACTGTAAATGACAAATAATTGAATTGGACTTGCATTGAGGCCAATGACGAGGTGCCAGTGATTGACGGGATATTACACTAGCAGTAAAGCTTTCTCAGTCTAAGTTGTATCCGTTGCTCATATTCAATATGAGCAACGGGTAATATGAGCAACGGATACAACTTAGACTGAGAAAGCTTTAGGAGTCATACAGTGCCGTTTGGCACCAATTGAACCAACTCAGTTCTTCGCGATTCATTATGGCCAGATTGAACAAAACCTCCTTCCATAACTTGTGACCCTTATCGCGAACTACAAGGAAGAGAAATGCACGTACGTAGTAGTGGATGACCCAGACTCGGACCGCATCATGAATGTAGCTAACGCCGCTATTCAGAGCAGAGACCCAGTGGATCCCCGGGCCATATAGCAGGGAGGGTGCTCAAGCAGAGAGGCGCGCCGTTAGGAAATCCCGATGGCCTCAATGGACTCGGAGACTTAAAAACCGGATATCGGAACGTATACTGTAAGCGCGGCATGTCCGATTGTGGGAGTCTGAAACGTACCAGTTTTACCACCTGCCTGGGGTTGTCGTCCGATGATGCGCACTGGCACGCCGACTCGGAGCAGATGTCTCATTCTTCGGGCTTTGAACTCACTGCTTCTGAATTTGTAATTCCAAGTTGAACTTCTGTTGCCGGTATGCTTCCTCTGACTTTGGTCAGGCTCCGCGCTATTGTCCCGGAAAAACTGCTTTTGCTGGAGCTACAGAGAAATGCTCTGTTCAGGCCTAACTTTCATCCACTTCCCCGTAAGTATGATGCATTCCGTCGTATAATGGCCTAGAGTGCGCAAGCGGTAAGAGACTCGGATGGCCAAAAGACTCGGACATGGCGAATAGTAGATAGCCGATCCGGCGGGCTGAAGTCTTGCGAGTTGTAACCACTGACGACTATGATATAGAACCGTTGGTAAACTGCGCAATGCGCAGTCCTCGAAATCATTCTGCAGTCCGAGTCCCGGACCCGAAGGGTCGAGATAGGCCGTTCCTGGCAGTCACCATCCAGGGTCACTGGCACGGGCCCGGGGTTATCGAAAACCACCAGCCTGAGCAAAGACTCTCAATTGACTGACTGCCGATCCCACCATGCCGATCCCACCACATGTCCAAGTCCGGGCCGAACAACCTTCGCCAGATTTTAATACACTACTGTACAGTAATAGGCTCACTCAATTGTGCACTAATTGAAGTGCCAGTGACCAAAGCAACTGCGGTCATCATACAGCAGATCTTTCGTTTCAACCACCTAATAATTTGTCCTCGTGACTGACGCCTTCTCAGGGTCGAAAAGTCAAATTGCTGTGAGCAAAGACTCCTAGAGAACTCAGAAAAGAATCCTAGAAAGTGACCACATGTGGCCCCCTTACCCCCTACTAAGACGGTTTGTAATTTTGGCGCCGTCTGTTGGCAGTTTTCATTGGACACCATGCGTATGCGTCATCCACATATCCACATACTACTATGTTTCACTTGCGGCTGCATTTTTCTGCGCAGCAGTAGCTCTTGGCGTTCACTTCTCCATTCAGATCTTGACTGCGCCGGTAAATCATTTCATGTATAAGCAAGGCTGAACTCACACAGACTTACTGTATTGCCAGTGCTCGCTCCCTCTAGCCGGAGGTATATAAATGCGAACCCCCTAAA
>WNFQ01001774.1_pt1 | contig 15430 bp, 13 predicted proteins | sample 5400171 | NCBI WGS metagenome assembly WNFQ01 (sample SAMN13153356, study PRJNA577476) | soil metagenome | isolation source: 20 cm soil under Madrone tree | place: USA:California | collected 2016-06-14
GACCTCATCGCCTCTAAGTAACTCTCCAGCCGATCGGCCTTTCTTTCTCAGCAACACGCTCAGCAACACGCTAGCGGAGCACTACTCTCTCTTTAAGTCGGCTTGCGCCGGACTAATTGGCTTTGTTAGAATCCGTCTCGTTATTTTTTTGAAACGGTAGGGCTTGAAATATAGAGTCGCTTACCATTTTCTAATTTTTGATAGGATGCTCCGGAAGACCTTCGCCATGAATCGCAGCCTGATACGATTCACATTTTGATTGCCGAGCCTGTTACGGCGGGCCGGCGGTGAGGGCGCTCCTATCGAATCCGATCGTTTGTATTAGAAAATTCGTGAATAGTAGATCGTGAGTCGGGAGCGCTGGGACGATTGGGTCTCGCGCGGCTCCGGCGCTTGATGTGCGAGGTCAATGGCCCCGTAGGGGCCGAATGTTTATAGCTTCGTCAGGAATTTCAGAAGTCACCAACTCCTTTAGGAGCGGAATGTCGGAGTGAAGGTTACGCTCCTAAAGGAGCTGAAGATCCGATCTTGAACCGGGCGCTATAAACATCTCGCTCCTGACGGAGCGAAGGCTGAATTCGCCAATTCTCCAATTCGCACAGGGATTTGTTTTTTCATTTTGCTTCAACAAGAGATGAGTGAGATCAATGTACAACTGAAAGATGGCGCGCCGGTCCAGGTTCCCGGCTCGACCACGGTCGCCGACGCGCTGAAGAAGCTCGACCGGGATCTTGCCAAGCAGGCTTTGGCTGCGCGCGTCAACGGCCGTGAAGTTGATCTAGCCTACACGCTCGAATCGCAAACTAATGGTGACGCGATCAAGATTGAACCGGTGCTGCCCCAGACGCTGGAAGGCCTGGATGTGCTGCGGCACTCGACTGCGCACTTACTCGCGGCCGCTGTGCTCGATCTGTTTCCGGGAACTAAGCTGGGAATCGGACCGGCGCTGCTCGAAGATCCACGCTATGGCTTCTTCTATGATGTGATTGCGCCGCGGGCTTTAACTGAAGCCGATTTGCCGGTGATTGAAAAGCGGATGCGCGATATCGCGAAGCGCAATATGCCTTATCGGCGAGATGAAATCTCCAAAGCCGAAGCCCTCCGAATCTTTGCAGAACGTGAAGAGCCTTTAAAGTGCGAGCTGATCGACGAAAAGGCCGGCGAGGTCGTCTCCGTCTATTACATCGACGGTTCGCCGTTTATTGATTTCTGCCTGGGGCCGCACGTGCCGAACACGAATCGTCTGCGGGCGTTCAAGATTCTGTCACTGGCGGGCGCGTACTGGAAAGGCGACTCCGAAAATCCGCAGATGCAACGCATCTATGGCACGGCTTTCTTCACTCCTGAAGAACTCGATGCCTGGATCAAGCAACGCGAGGAGGCCGAGAAACGCGATCATCGTCGTTTGGGGCGCGAGCTCGATCTGTTTTCGATCCAGGAACAATACGGCCAGGGTCTGGTGCTGTGGCACCCTAAGGGCGGTGTGATCCGCAAGCAGATGGAAGACTATCTGCGCGAACAACTCGAGCAGCGCGGATACGGGCTGGTGTTCACGCCGCACATTGCCCGACGCGAGCTTTGGCAGATGAGCGGTCATGAAGAGACCTATGGCGACGTGATGTTCTCGCCCACTGAGTTGGAAGGAACGGAGTTCAGGCTCAAGCCGATGAACTGCCCGTTTCATATCGGCATCTACTCGTCGTCGCAACGTTCTTATCGCGACCTGCCTTTACGTTATGCCGAACTGGGCACCTGCTACCGTGCGGAACTGTCCGGAACCTTGCATGGCCTGATGCGGGTGCGCGGTTTCACCCAGGACGATGCGCATATTTTCTGTACCCCCGAGACGGTGGGTACTGAGATCGTTAATTGTATTCAATTTGCTTTTGCTCTGCTGGGGACTTTCGGTTTCGAAGAATTCAAAATCGAACTCTCGGTCAGAGGAAGCAATCCCGCGAAGAAGTATCTCGGTTCAGATGAAAACTGGGAGCGGGCTGAGGCCGCTCTGGTTCTGGCTCTGACCGAGCAAAATCTTCCATATGAACGGATGGAAGATGAGGCAGCCTTCTATGGACCAAAGATTGATATCAAGGTCAAGGACTCAATCGGCCGGCTCTGGCAGTTGACTACGGTACAGTTTGATTTCAATTTGCCGCAGCGCTTCCAACTCGAGTACATCGGCGAGGACAACAAGCCGCATCAACCGATCATGATCCATCGCGCACTGTTCGGATCGGTAGAGCGTTTCTTCGGCGTCCTAATCGAACATTACGCCGGTGCGTTTCCGCTGTGGCTGGCGCCCGTCCAGGTGGCCGCGCTGCCGATTACGGATCGCGTCAACGAATATGCCGAGAAGGTCGCGCAGGATTTGCGCTCGGCGGGTCTGCGGGTCGAAGTCAATGTTCGCGGCGACAAGATTGGCGCCAAGATTCGCGACGCGCAAATGCAGAAGGTTCCGTTCATGCTCGTGCTCGGCGATAGGGAAGTAGAGGAAGGCAAAGTCGCCGTCCGCGAAAGATTGAAAGGTGACATCGGCGCGATGTCGCTGGCAGAGTTTAAGGAAATGGCGCGCCGCTTGATTGAAACGCGCGCTCTTACAAACACGTAGTTTGGTGGCACAGACTTTACAGTCTGTGTATTCCAAATGGATGATTTGAATCTAAACCACAGCCACAGACTGAAGTCTGTGCCACTTACCGAGGAGGTGCAGCAATAGCTACAGGTTTTCGAGGCCGCGGTCGTCCCAGTTTCAGCCGTGCGCCGGTCATACGAATTAACGAACGTATTCGCGTACCCCAGGTGCGCGTAGTTGCCGAAGACGGTGAAGAGTTCGGGGTCATGGACACGCGTGACGCTATTCGCGCCGCGCGCGAAAAAGGCATGGACTTGGTTGAGGTGGCCCCGAACGCCGATCCGCCGGTGTGCAAAATCATCGACTATGGGAAGTTTCAGTACCTGGCGAAGAAGAAGGCGAACGAAGCCAAGAAGAAACAGGTCGTCATCACGGTTAAGGAAGTTAAGTTTCGCCCGGGCACTGACGAGCACGACTATAGTTATCGCATGAAGCACGCGCGCGAGTGGTTAACGGAAGGCGACAAAGTGAAGGCCACGATCTGGTTCCGCGGCCGCGAAATGACACACCGGGAATTGGGCTCGCGCATTCTGGAAAAGCTGGAAAAGGATCTGGCGGACATCAGCGAGGTTGAGATGCGGCCGCGCATGGAAGGCAATCAGATGTTCACGATCTTTGGGCCGAAGAGACATAAGGGCGGCGCTAAACCGGCTTCGTCAAGTCAGAGCGGGGGAGGCAGTGGGCCCAAGCCGGCGCCGGTTACACCCGCGGCTCCGGCTGCGCCAGTGACTCCGGCAACGGCGCCAGCGGCACCGGCAGAGCCAGCCTCGTCGGGTGAGAATCAGAAAGGCTGATCTTACTCAGCCAGGCCGACACAATTTGAGATTTGAGATTTGAAAGGGAGCAATCATGCCAAAACTAAAAACACATAAGGGAGCGGCAAAGCGTTTTCGCGTTACGGCCACTGGGAAGATCAAGCGAGGCCACTCGCACGCGCGCCACATCCTGACCAAGAAGACTAACAAACGGAAACGATATTTGGACGTTGACGTTCTGGTTGCGGACGGCGACCTCGAGCGGGTCAGACGAATGTTGCCGTACGGAAGGGACTAAAAAAGTGGCACAGACCTTAGTCTGTGAGCGCGCCGGTTGAAAGCACAGACCGAAGTCTGTGCCACAGTGAAAGGAATTAATCATGCCGAGAGCAAAAAGAGGAAATAAACGCCTGGAACGGCGGAAGAAAATTCTGAAGTTAGCCAAGGGCTATCGCGGTACAAAGTCGAAGCTTTATCGATCAGCGAAAGAGTCGGTGGAGCGTGGTTTGAACTTCGCCTATACCGGACGCAAATTGAAGAAGCGCGATTTCCGCTCGTTGTGGATCGTGCGCATCGGGGCCGCCGCGCGACTCAATGGCCTCAATTATTCGCAGTTCATGCACGGCTTGAAACTGGCGGGAATCGAACTCGATCGTAAGATCCTGGCTGACTTTGCAGCCAAACAACCCGAGGCTTTCACCGAGCTGGCCGCTCAGGCAAAAACAGCTCTAGAGAATAAACCGCAAGAACGCGCGGCTGCCTAAGGCTGCGCGGACCAGGGAGCAGAGATGAAGCAATCACCAACACTCGTACCGTCGCTTCTCGCGGTCGTGACACTCTTGCTGTTAACGCCGGTTGCGTTGTTTGCGCAGGGTGACTCATCGGCAAAACGTGCCGCCGATCTATTCGTGGGGAAGCATAAAGGAGCAGTAAAAACGACCGGCGGGAGCTTCGATTTGAGCCTTGAAATCAAGTCGGAAAATACCAAACTTTCCGGCAGCGTGGTTACGCCCAAAGGTGAACAAACCTTTCCGCCAACCGAACTGACGGACGGCAAACTTAAGATCAAGCTCGGGTCTGTCAATGCACCCGAGACTCTCTTGCTACAAGTGCGTGATGGTAAGTTGGTTGGCGACTGGCAGGCCGGCAAAGAAACGCGCGCCGTGGAATTGGAAAGAGTGTTGGCGGTCAACGCGCCTGCGGCCCCCGATCCATTGTCGGGCGAGTGGGACGCGGCGGCCGATGCGCAGGGCGAAGCTTTTCCGTTCACACTCATATTGAAAGTTGTGGGTGAGAAGGTCACGGGGAGCAGTAGCTCGCAGTTAGGCGAGTCGACGATTTCAACGGGGAGTTGGAAAGACGGCAAGTTGGCCGTGATTCTCGAATCGGCGAATGGACAGATAGCCTTGATTGCCACGCTGGTCGATGGGAAACTTGTTGGCGACTACGACTATAGCGGTCAGTTGCAAGGTAAATGGGTCGCCGCCAGGAAAAAACCCTAGTGTGTCGATGAGTGAGTCCGCGTAACGGACGGCAGAGAGGGGCAGTAGCCCGACCGTTAGGGAGGGCGTTCGGGCGCCATTACACGCCCTCCCTAACGGTCGGGCTACTGCCCCGTTTGGCGACAGTTTTTCCAGCCTTTGCTTTTGCGATAACGACCTGTGAGAAAAGAAAGGACGGAGAATTCAGCTAATGACTGATGGCCTCAAGCCGGAGGATTTGGAACCAGACGCCAAACTTGTCGAGAAGGAATTCTTTGAGTGGCAAAAACGGTTCCCGGCGGTCTTCAATCCTGATCGCGAGAAGTTGGTCGACTCTCTAAAGGCTCAATGGGAACGTGCGAGCTTGCTTCATAGCGCCGAGGCCGCTTTGAGCGATCTCAAAATTGAGCACAACCGCCTGCTGGGTAAGAAGAGTGCCCTTAGTGGGCTGAAAAAAAAGATTGGGTTCGTCAATCCTACATATAAATCGGTCGTCGGCCAGAGAGTTCAGACTCTGGAACGAAATATTAAAGCAGCGATAATCCTTGCCGAGGATCGGCTCAAGCACTTCATTGCGGAACTAAGCACCGAGCGCGAGAGCATCGACGTAACCATGCCCGGACGCCGCCCGCGCCCCGGACACCTGCATCCGATCACTCTGATGCGCGAGCGGATCGAAGACATCTTTGTCTCGCTTGGTTACGCCGTCGAAGATGATCGGGAGATCGAAACCGACTTCTATAATTTCGATGCCTTAAATATTCCGGAAGGGCACCCGGCCCGCGATCCTCAGGACACCTTCTACACCACTGACGGGTTTGCCCTGCGTTCGCAAACTTCGACTGTGCAAATTCATGCGATGCAAAGACGCGGCGCTCCGATACGAATGATCGCGCCCGGACGAGTCTTTCGGCGCGACACGCCCGATCCCACGCACAATCCGATGTTCTTTCAGGTTGAAGGACTCTGCGTGGATCGCGGAATCACCATGGCTCATTTGAAGGGCACGCTGGCTGAGTTTGTGCATCGCTTGTTCGGGCCGGAAACGAGAACTCGTTTTCGACCGTCTTACTTTCCATTCACGGAACCGAGCGCCGAAGTCGATTACAGTTGCTTTAACTGTGGCGGCAAAGGCTGCCGCATTTGCAAAGGCTCAGGATGGATCGAGCTGGGCGGTTCCGGCATGGTGCATCCGAACGTGCTGCGCGCGGCCAACGTGAACCCCGAAGAGTTCACCGGCTTTGCCTTTGGCCTGGGGATCGACCGCACCTGCGCGCGAATTTATCAACTGGACGACATTCGGCTTTTGTTCGAGAACGATGTGCGGTTTCTCGAGCAGTTCCGATAGGTGCCCTTTTGCACCTGATACTTCGAGCTCTTTACATGGCTAAGGGAGTCAGTACCGGGAGCAGTAGCGACCGGGTCGAAACCAAATAATCGCGTCAATGATGTTACTGTCGAACTTCCTGATTTGGATGGAAGACCCGGTCGCTACCGCTCGCGGTACTGACTCCCTTTTTCGCATTGATTCATACCTGACAGGCAGTTTTGAGCCGAGCGACGATGACCAGACACCAAGTACCAAGCACAACGATCAAAGAACATGCTTATCAGCTACAACTGGCAACGTGAACTAGCCGGCACCACTCTCGACCCTCAAGAGGTGAGGGAACGGCTGACGCATGCTGGTCTGGCCGTCGATGCAGTCGAAGCGCGCGAAGGCGATTTCGTGCTGGATGTCGAGGTGCCTTCGAATCGCGGTGATTGTCTGTCTCATCTCGGGATTGCGCGCGAACTAGCTGTCATTGAGCGCTCCAAAGTCCAAAGTCCAAAGTCCACGATCGACAAGTCACAGGGTAAGACAAGCGAGTTTGCCTCGGTTGAGATTAGCGATCCGGATCTCTGCATGCGTTATGCGGCCAGAGTCGTACGCGGGGTCAAGATCGCTCCATCGCCCGAGTGGCTGGTAAAGCGTCTGGAAGTCCTCGGTCAGCGGCCGATTAATAATGTTGCGGACATAACGAACTTCGTACTGCATGAGTTTGGTCAACCGCTCCATGCTTTCGATTTGGCAAAGCTGGGCCAGCAAAGCATCGTAGTCAGACGAGCGGCAAAGGGCGAAGCGATTAAGACGCTGGATGGTGTCGAGCGAAAACTCGATCCGGATATGCTGGTGATTGCGGATGCCACGCGACCGGTGGCCGTTGCCGGGGTGATGGGCGGCGCAGATTCAGAGATATCGAATGCGACGCACGATGTTTTGATCGAGAGCGCCTGGTTCGATTCAGCATCAGTCCGGCGCACTGCGAAGCTGCTCGGTTTACACACCGAAGCGTCCCATCGGTTCGAACGCGGGGTCGATCCCGAAGGTGTAATCAGCGCTCAGGATCGTTGCATCGCTTTGATCTGCGAAATCGCGGGTGGGGTAGCGACTGAAGATGTCCTCGATGTTTACCCGGCACCTTTCGCGAGCCGGACCGCTGCACTTCGTCCTGAACGCGTCGCCGCGATTACCGGTCTGCAAGTCTCGCGCGCGGAGATCCTGCGTATCCTGACCGAACTTGGTTTTGAAATCAGCGAAGACAGCCCCACTAAACTCATTTTTACTGTTCCTTCGTGGCGTCACGACGTGGCGATCGAGGAAGACCTGGTCGAGGAGGTTGCGCGTCACACCGGCTATGAAAAGATCAAGACGGAACTGCCTCCTGCAAGCCTGGCCGGCGAGTATCACTCGAGCGAACGGCGCAAGCGTGCGTTGCGCAGGGCCATGTCAGCCAGCGGCTTTAATGAAGCGATTTGCCTGAGTTTCACCGAACCCACCGAAAACTTTGAATTGATTCCCGCACTCGACGGAGGTCAGGGAGAGCCCCTGGCTCCGGTGGTGTTAAGGAACCCGATCATTGAAGACGCGTCGCGAATGCGGCAGACTCTTTTGGCCGGCCTTTTGAATTCAATTCGACACAACCTTAATCACGGCAACCGTGATATTAGCCTCTTCGAAACGGGCCGCGTGTTTGGCGTCACCAGGCCTGGCGAATTGCCGCTCGAACGAGAGGCATTCGCTTTGTGCGCGACGGGCGGGGCGGTGATGGCGGATCGCCAGCAAGCTGATCGGGAACTGGATTTCTTTGATCTCAAGGGCGCTCTGGAATCTGCAGTTGCGGCGATGAATCTGCCGCCCGTGGATTTTGAAATTGCCGGGATCAAACATCTGCGTCCGGGACAGTCGGCAGCGGTGAGCATTAGAGGGATGCGGGTGGGTTCAATCGGCCGGCTGGCTGAGCCGCTCTCCAGCGCTTACAAGTTTCGGCAGCCGGTCTATCTCTCTGAGGTTGATCTCAGCACGCTGCTCGAGATTGAAGAACTACCGGTGCTCTACTCGTCACTACCTCGTTTCCCCTCAATTGTGCGCGACGTGTCGCTGCTGGTAGATCGCAAAGTTACCGTAGCCGAGCTGCTGCACGCGGCCCGCGATTATAAGGCCGCGCATTGCATTGGCGCATATTTTGTTGGTGCTTATGAGGGTGAGGGTATTCCTGATGACAAGCGCTCCATTACTTTGCGGTTTGAGTTCCGTGCCGAAGATCGCACCTTGCGCGATGAAGGAGTTGACGACAGTCGTATAAAGCTCGGAGCATTCTTCATTCGTAGATTCGGAGCAGAGATCCGGTAACAGGTGCTACTGCGCTCGTCTCAGGATAATCACAGGCTGAAGAAGACTGGCGTTGAGCCCGCGAAGCGCGGCTTTCACCCGCTACGCGGGTTTGGAAGAGTAGGTCCGCAGTAATTAATCAGAGCCCCTGAAGTCCGTGCGACTTAGATTAATCTTGCGCTCTCGCGGCGTAAGTCGGATAATCTCCCAGACTTGGCCGCGCACACGGAGACCAATGATGGTATCGAACGGATTGGAAAAATTCTCGCACCTCGAAGACAAGATCTATCGCACGATCGAGCTGACCAAGACTCTGCGCCAGGAGAAGGATGACCTCGAGCGTCAACTAGCCACTGTTCGTCATGTCGGTGGTGACAAGCAGGAGCTGGTAACTCAGATTGAGCGTTTGCTGGCCGAGCGCCAGGCGATTAGAGTGAAAGTTCAGAGGATGCTTGATGCAGTTGCTGCGGCCGATCCTGAAATCGCGGAGGCACTACGCGGATGAGCGCAGACACATTTGATCTCGACCGGAACACGGACGTAGCTTCGTCGCCCACCATCAAGGTTGAAATTTACGACCAGGCCTATACAGTCCGTTCCGACGGCGACCCCGACTATCTGAAGGAATTGGCTGAGTATGTCGACCAGCGCATGCGCGAAATTTCTTCCGGTACGTTAACTGTCGATTCGCGCAAGGTCGCTATTCTGGCGGCCCTGTACATCGCCGATGAATTACACCAGCTGAGAAAATTGCACGATCAGGCTGACGAGCAACTTGCTACACGCAGCTCGGAATGCTCAGAAATGCTTGATCGGCTGCTCAAGGTTCCCCGCAGTCTTACCCGGCCGGCAGCTTCTTCCTGAGTCGGATTCGGCGTCAATACTCCAGTGCGGCGTCTTTTAAATGACTCCATGGATTCCTTATTGTCTTTTCGTGTGATTTCGTGGCTCGTCTTCTCCGCAGACTTAAGACTCGATCGACGAAATCACACGAAGTATACCGAAACTCAGGCTCTTCTTTTTCACTCACTAAAGAAGGACGATCAAATTCGCTTGTAAGATAGTTATTTAGCTGCCTCTCCGACTAAGAGTCATCTTAATCCCGGATTCTTCCCTAACTATTGACCACGGCCTTATGTTAATATCCCGGCGGCAGAGGGAAGGTTCTGCCGGGTTCGTCACCGAGCAACGATGATTGAGCCAACGTCGTTGAAAAGGGAGACCGACGGCGAGCGCTAGTGCCGTTCTTCATAGTTAAGAAGGGCCGAAAGTGATCGACGAAAAATAGGTCACCCACCTGTTAACTCAGGTTCAATTACGGCGAGGAGCGGCTCGGCGGTTTTCCCTCCTGCTATCCTTTTGGTAGCGCAAGTTGTTGACTTGCGATCGCGCAAGCTGACAGCGGGCGCTATTTTGCTTTCATGAAACTTCTATTGATTGGCGATGTGGTTGGTAAGCCGGGCCGGACCGCCCTGCTCGATCGTTTGCAGGACTTAAAAGAGCAGCACGCGATCGACTTCACGGTGATGAATGCCGAGAATGTCGCGGGCGGATTCTCGATCACCGCGGCGATCGCCGAACACCTTTTCTCGGCGGGCATCGATGTGATGACTTCGGGCAATCATATCTTTGATAAGCACGAGGTGATCGATTACATCGACAAACAACCAAGACTGCTGCGCCCCGCAAACTATCCGCCCCACACCCCGGGCAAGGGCATTTGGGTTGGTGAAGTTAAAGGCATTCAGGTGGCCGTGATGAATTTCCTCGGCCGCGTGTTCATGCAACCGGCCGACGATCCTTTCCGCATCGCGAACGAGTTGATCTTGTCACTCTCTGACGACGTCCGCATTCGCATCGTCGACATGCACGCTGAGGCTACTGCGGAAAAGATGGCGATGGGCTGGTATCTCGATGGCCGGGTCTCAGTGGTCGTAGGCACTCACACGCACGTGCAAACGGCTGATGAGCGAATTCTGCACGAAGGAACCGCGTATCTAACGGATCTGGGAATGACGGGAAGCTATGGCGGAGTGATTGGTATGAAGAAAGGCGACATTATCAATCGCTTCACCTCGCCAATCCATCGCAAGCCGGATCATTCGCGAAGTGAAGTGCGCATCTGTGGTGCGATTGTGGATGTCGATGAAGCGACCGGACGCGCGCGGTCAATCGAACGGATTAATTTGAGCCACGAACAATGAGGCCGTGCGCTTGATTAACCCGGTGGCTGATCATTTGGAACCGGCTCGCCTGCGGTCTCCGTCTCTGTCGGTGGGGCCAGCAGCATTTCGGCAAAGCCCTGCGGCATCGAACGCACGCGCCCGTTCGCGTCCGTGACGACGTGGCCGGTTTCTCCTTCCGCGATGACAACTCCATCAGACTCGCGAATGAGTTCATAGCCAAAGCGCAGGGATCGCCGGCGCAGTTCGGTGATGTGAGTTCTCACAATCAGCACGTCATCATAATAGGCGGGAGCCTTGTAGCGGCAATAACTTTCCGCGACCACCAGAAAAGAGTTTTCATTCTCTTCCATGTCACGGTAAGAGAACCCGCGGGCCCGGCAGAATTCAGTGCGGCCAATCTCGAACCAGACCAGATAGTTCGCGTGATAGACCACGCCCATCTTGTCGGTTTCCGCATAGCGCACGCGCAACAACGCCTCGTGCCAGTGGTCAGCTTCGGCGGGTTCGTTCGGATTCATAACCACGATCTATTAGTAGCCCGTTCCTGGTTCCGTTAGGAGCCAAATATTTATAGATCTATGCCCACGAAGATGAAGGGCAGCTCCTTTAGGAGCGCAATGTGCAGCTCCTAAAGGAGCTGTGAAAACAAGAGTGATGCTCGGGTCTATAAACATCTCGTTCCTACGGAACTTAGTTCAAAACGCTAAGCGTAGCGTTAGCTTCAACCTCACTATTCAGATAAACTTGTTGCGTTTAGCGGACTATAAGTGCGAAATATGTGGATGTCAAAGCAAACGGAGTCGCTGGTCGCGCATGGAGCGCGCACATCCTTGTCCGCCTGAGCGCGTAGCGCGAATAAATTTCACGAAAGAAACAGTTTAGATGGCAAAACCGATTCGTTTCATGGCGACAATGTTCTTCTCAATAGTCCTGGCTGTCGCCGGGCTGCTTCAGCCTCCAACAGGTTCGTCACAACAGAGCCCGCAGGCAAACACTACTTCGGCGCGCAACGCGGCCCTGATTGCGGCGACGAGCGAGGTTCTCAAAGAGACCAGCGAGCTTAGACAACTTGCGATCCTGCGCCCGGTGCAAAGTTCTACCCAATCGCGGCTCGAGATCGAGCGCATGCTCATTAAGAACCTGGACGAGGAGACCACGCCGGCGCAAATGCATGCGGCCGAGGTGACTTTGGAAAGGTTGGGACTGGCGCCCCCGGACTTTCACTACCGGGCTTTGATGTTGGGCGTCCTCACCGAACAAGTGGCCGGCTATTACGATCCAAAAAGCGGCGAATTTCATTTGGCCGACTGGATCGATCTCGATGGCCAGCGGCCAGTGATGGCACACGAGCTCACCCACGCGCTTCAGGATCAGCATTTCAATCTGCGCCGGTTCGAGCGTTGGCCCAAAGGCGATTCCGATGCTGAGCTGGCCACGCACTCGCTGATCGAGGGCGATGCCATGCTGGCCATGTCCATCTATGTCGCCAACAATCCCTTGCGCGCGCTGGCGTTTCTGAAGTCCCTCGGAACGACTGGCATGAGTTCCCAGGAACTCGATAAAGCTCCGCGCGCACTGCGCGAGACTTTGTTATTCAGTTATCAGGAGGGAATTAATTGGACCAGGAATTTGTACAAGCAGGGCGGTTGGGATCGCGTCTCGAAAGCCTTTACCGAATTGCCCCAATCGACTGAACAGATTCTGCACCCGGAGAAGTATTTCGACCACGAAGCACCGGTTAAGATCCGTCTGTCCGATATGACCGGCTTGTTGAATAAATTAGCGCACGAAGCAGCGAGGGAAGCACTCCCCGCGTCGACGGGCGGGTCATCGGCTCAAGCGACCTGGAAGCGCCTCGACTATGACGTCGAGGGCGAATGGGGTTTTTATCTAATCCTGGATGAGTTTCTAAAGTCGCCCGCCGAGTCGCACCGTGCCGCGGCGGGTTGGGGCGGCGATCGCTTCGCAGTCTATGAAGGCCCGACCGGCGAAGTCTTGTTTGTCTCGCTCTCAACGTGGGACACTGAAAACGACGCGCGGGAATTCTTTGACGCTTACGTCAGGCGCACGGGACTTCGCTATCCGACGGCAACACAAGCAGACGATCCGCAAACTCCCAGCCTGGAAATCGAAACCGGCAACCGGAAGTTATTTCGGACTTCCGCAGGGACGGTAAGTATCGAATTGCGCGGTGCGCGCGTCGTCGTGGTTGAAGGCCTGCCTGACTATTTAGCGAGTAAGGACTTGCTAAGGGCTGTTTGGCAGTCAGGCGAATCTAGCCGGAAATTGCCGCAACTCAGCCCCTTGTGATATTTTTTCCGCAGAAATAATCAATCTAAGAGTCTGTAGCCGGTTGGTAGTCGAGGACTCCGCATGGCTGAGATAGAGCCTGATGTTGCGCCAGCTTCGGGATTCAAGGTGCGGCCGCTTTCCCGGGTCGCAAGCGTGGACTCGTCTCTGGCCGAACCTCAGAAGGCAGTAGGCAGTTCTCCGGAACCTCAAGATCCTAAATCGCAGAACAAGCATTCGCGCTTGCGTGAGCTAACCGAAGAGTTGCGCGCGGTCGAAGCCAGGGTTCGGCTCGGTGGTGGGCCTGATAAGATCGCGAAGCAACATAAGGCCCATAAGCTTACTGCGCGCGAGCGAATTGATCTTCTGTTTGATAAAGACACGTACAAGCAGGAGATTGGCCTGCTGGTCGCTTACGATCAGTACCGAGCCGAAGATAGTAGGCAGAAGGCAGAAGGCAGCGAACCGGAGATAGGGATGGCGCCGGCGGCGGGAGTCGTGACGACGGTGGGCCTGGTGAAGGGACGCGAAGTTGTCGTCGTCGCCAACGATGCGACCGTGAAAGCGGGATCATGGTGGCCTGAGACGATTAAAAAAATTCTGCGGGCACAGGAGATTGCGATGCGTTCGCATGTGCCGATCATCTACCTGGTTGATTCGGCGGGGGTGAATCTTCCTTATCAGGGTGGTGTTTTCCCGGGACAGTACGGGGCTTCGCGGATCTTTTATTACAACTCGATCATGCGACGCTATTTGAAAGTGCCGCAGATTTCCGCGGTGATGGGACCATGCATCGCCGGCGGCGCATACCTGCCGGCGCTCTCAGATATCATTGTTATGGTGGAGGACACTTCGTTCATGGGACTGGGCGGAGCGAACCTGGTTAAAGGGGCGACTGGGCAGACGATTGACAATGAAACTCTGGGAGGCGCGCGCACCCATAATGAAATCTCGGGAGTGGCTCATTATCGGGTAAAGGATGATGAGGAGTGTTTGCGGAAGATTAGAGAATTTGTGACGGAGTTACCGTTGAATGCGCAGGCTGGAAGCCTGCGAACCGCCGGCAAGGATGCCGGCGCTCCCAAGGATGCCGGCGCTCCTTTGGAAAAGATATATGACATCATCCCTGAGGACCATCGCCAGCCTTACAATATGCGCGCGCTGCTTGACTGTGTGCTGGACGAAGGACATCTGGATGAGTTCCAGGCAGACTTTGCTAAAGAGATCATTACGGGTCATGCGCGCATAAGGGGAATTCAGGTCGGCGTGATTGCCAACAACCGCGGCATGTTTCGCGACCCAGCCGGCGGCTCGCCAAAATTTGGCGGTATCATCTATACCGACTCGGCTGAGAAAGTTGCGTACTTCATTGAGACTTGCAACCGGCATCGCATGCCCCTGCTATTCGTGCAGGACGTGTCCGGCTTTATGGTAGGCTCGGAAGCAGAGCACTCGGGAATTATTCGCGCGGGCGCGCGCTTTGTGGAGGCTATGGCGACGGCCGCGGTGCCGAAGATCGTCTTAACGGTTAATCACGCTTCCGGCGCGGGCTATTACGCGATGGCGGGGCAGGGCTTCGATCCGGACTTTATTTATAGTTGGCCCAGCGGGCGCATGGGGGTTATGGAAGGCGACTCTGCGGTGCAGGCCGTGTTTGGCAGTGAGTTGGAGCGATTGAAGACGAGTGGTCAGGAACCAAACTCGGAGCTCGAGCTGGAAATGAATAAAGTGCGTCAGACCTACGAACGCGACCTTGACGCGAAGTACGCCGCGGCCCGCGGTTTTGTCGATGCGGTGATCGCGCCGGAAGAAACCCGAGACGCCCTTGAGCTGGCATTACAAATTAGTTCGAATTATTCAGGTCCACACCTGGGGCAGTTTGTGTTACCGCCAACTTTGGCGTAAGAGTTATCCGCTGCTGACACATATTGCACCAGAGGGTTCATGGAAAGGCGCGAAGGCGCGAGGTTGCCGGAGCGTAGGGTACGATTGAAACGCGCGCTATTTGCTCTGTTTAGACGTGCGCGAATACAACAAAGGAGAACACTCGTGAGAAAGAGCACCATCTATCTTTTCGTCCTGGGAGTGGTCGTGATGACGGCGCTGGTCAGCGCGGGACTGGTAGTATCCGCGCAGAACTCGAACTCGTCGACGACTATGGCTCCGACCAATACCGCCGCGAAGCGGAAACCGCGTCGGCACAAAGCCAAGCCCAAGGCTGCTGAGGAGGCAGCTGAAGCAAGCACTGCCGCCGCAATGCCCATGCCTGCAAAGAAGACCGGCCGCTGCGATCCGACGCAGCAGGAGCAGACCGATCTATCCGGCACGTATACCGGCAAGGTAAAGCATGGCAATGAGCCGGCTATGGATGCGACGCTGACGGTCACGGGCAATAACTTTACGATGACGTCAGGCTCAGACACGCATTCCGGACG
>WNFQ01011260.1_pt1 | contig 15428 bp, 20 predicted proteins | sample 5400171 | NCBI WGS metagenome assembly WNFQ01 (sample SAMN13153356, study PRJNA577476) | soil metagenome | isolation source: 20 cm soil under Madrone tree | place: USA:California | collected 2016-06-14
AAACCAGTTCATGATTCACCCGACGCTAAGATGCCTGTAATGACCTGGAGCATTCGTTCAAAGCCGTCATTCGTAGCGCAGTGCGACCATCGGATCGACGCGCATCGCCCGCCGCGCCGGCACGTAACAAGCCAGCAGCGCGATAGCGAGCAGCAGAATCACCACACAGGAAAACGTGAACGGATCGGTTGCGCTGACATCATAAAGGAGGCCAGCTATCAATCGTGTAAGAGCCAATGCGGCTGCCACACCGAACGTGGCGCCCACTCCCGCCAAACGCACTCCTCGTCGCAGAACAAGCTGCAGAACATTCCTCGGTTGCGCCCCTAGCGCCAGGCGGATGCCGATTTCGTGTGTCTGCTGTGTGATCGCATATGCCATGACGCCATAAATTCCAATCGCGGCGAGGAACAAGGCCACTCCAGCAAAAACGCCCAGAAGAAGCGTGTTGAACCTGGGCCCGGCAACGGAAGAACTGATGACTTGCGCCATCGTGCGAATGTGCGCCACAGCCAGATCGGGATCGAGCGAATGAATTTGGCCGATGACTGCGGAAGTCAGCGAAGCTGGATCCGTCTGCGACAACACAGCAAGATTCATCGAGCGCACTTCACCGAATCTGCTGTCTTCGAAGAATAGATCGGCCATTTGCAAATACGGTCTATAGACGTGCAACTGCACCGGCTGGCCGAGCGGCTCATCGTTCACATCGCCTACCATTCCAACAACCGTTTGCCAAGGAGTGTACACACCCCAACGAATGCGCTTTCCGATGGGATCTTGGCCCGGCCAGAACTGCCGTCCCGCCGTCTCGCTTACGATGGCCACGGGCTGCGCATCGATGCGGTCTTCCAGCGTAAACGAGCGGCCCCTACGCAACGGGATGCCGAGCGCATGAAAAAAGTTCCCTACTTGCCACGTCTGACAAATCGCCTGTGGCGTCTCGCCCCCGGCGTTTCTCCCACCTTCAATCTGAATCGCAATCGTGCCACAACCGTTCAGAGGCAAGTCACTGGTCAGTCCAACCGCTCTCACGCCGGGTATGTTCCCGGCGCGGTCGAGCAACCGCTCATAGAACTGGCGGACTTTTGTGGCTTGGGTGTATCTCTCAGAGGGAATAGGAATATTCAGCGTGAGCACATGGTCGGGACGGAACCCAGGATTAGTTTCCAGGAGTTTCGCAAAGCTCCGAATCAGCAATCCGGACCCGATCAGCAAGACCAGCGCTAGGGCAAATTCAACGGTAACGAAAAAACTTTGGAGGCGAAGCCGTAACCGGCCGGGAGTGCCGCTGCGCCCCGTCTCCTGAAGCTGGCCATGAAGAGCCATCGCAGATACCTGAAAGGCCGGGACCAATCCGAAGAGAACAGTCGTCAGGAAGGAGGCAGCGAGCACAAAAACGATCACGCTGCCGCCAATGGGAATGTCGCGCGGCAGTGGGACGCTTTCAGGCACGAGCGACAGCAATAAGGTCTTGACCCAGAAGGCGAACGCGAGCCCTAAGGAACCGCCGATGAGCGCGAGCAAAAGGCTTTCGGTCAGCATCTGCCGCAACAACCGGACGCGCGTGGCGCCGAGCGTGGTACGCAGCGCAACCTCTTTCTGCCGCGATGCAGCGCGTGAAATCAAGAGCGTCGCGACGTTGGCGCAAGCAATTAGCAACACCAGGACCACAGCCGCCATCAGAATAAGAAGCAGCGTCCGCACTGACTTCACAACTTCTTCGTGATAGGAATTCATGCCGACTTTAAGTTCTGCGCCCTGGAAAGCCTTCGTAAGCTCCGGCGGATAATTCGATCCGATGGAGCGCGAAAGTGACGCGGCCTCGGCAGACGCTTGCTCGAACGCCAAGCCGGGGCGCAGCCGCGCCAGGACGCCGTTCATGTAATTCGTGCCCCAACCTTCCAATTCCGTGGCCGTAAAAGCCATGGGCACCCAAAGCTCCGCTGGCTCGCTGCCTTGGGGCCCACGCAACGGGAAATTGAAAGCTTTCGGCATAACGCCAATGACGGTGTAAGGTTGCCGATTGAGCTCAAGGTTGCGTCCGATAATGCCGAGGTCAGCGCCAAAGCGGCGCTGCCAAAGCCCGTAGCTGAGGATGACGACGTTCTGTCCCGGAGCGTCCTCTCCGATCGTGAACGTGCGGCCTAGCATAGGCTCAGCGCCCAGCATGGGGAAAACTGAAGACGAGATACGCGCCGACATCAGCCGCTCAGGTTCTTTGTCGCCGGAAATGTTGAAATATTTGTTCTGATACACACCGATGCTCTCAAACGATTTCTGCGCGCGCTCAAAGACCGCAAGGTCCGGCGCCGAAAACCCCATCTTTGGAAAACCCAGCTTCGGGATGCCCTCGAAGAGCATCATGAGCCGTGAAGGCTGCTTAAAGGGCAGTGGGCGGAGCAGCACGGCGTTCACGACCCCGAAGACGGCAGTGTTCGCGCCGATGCCAAGGGCTAGGGTGAGGACGGCGACGGCGGTGAAGCCGGGATTCTTGCGCAGCATGCGGACGCCGTAACGGACATCCATAAAAAAGTCTTCTATGGAGGGCCAGCGCCAGACTCGGCGGCTGTCCTCTTCCATCAACGTTACATTTCCAAACTCGCGGCGAGCGGCGGCAGCTGGCAACGAGTTCCTCGATCTTTTCTTCGAGGTGTTCGTGAATCTCTTCGGAAAGATCGTCGTACAGGCGGCGACGGGAAAACAGTTGTTTAAACCAATTCATGATTCACCTGGCGCTAGGGCACGTGTCATCCCTTCGAACATGGGCTCAAAATCTTCACTCGTAGCGCAATGCGACTATCGGATCGACGCGCATGGCACGGCGCGTGGGAACGTAACACGCCAACAAGGTAACCGCGGCCATCACCAGGGCTACGCCTAAATATGTAAGGGGATCCAGATGGCTGACGCCATAGAGTTCGCTGGACATCAAGCGCGTAACGAGAAATGCGCCGGTCAGCCCGACGGCAATCCCTGCGAATGAGAATCTTGCTCCTTCCTTCATCACGAGATACAACACGTCAGCGCGCTGGGCACCGAGCGCGATGCGGACGCCAATCTCACGAGTGCGTTGCGAGACCAGAAAAGAAAGAACGCCATAAATGCCGATGATGCCCAGCAGCAATGCCAAGGCAGCAAAGGCAACAAAAAGGGAGGTAGTGGATGCCGGCGCGGAGACCGCCTCTGTTACAACTGCATGCATAGTCTTGACTTCACTGACGGGAACTTCATCGTTCAGGGCGGCGACGCCCTCGCGCAGCAGTGCCGCTATTTGTGAGGCATCCGAGGCGGTCCGGATAGCAATGGTCATCTCTGAAGGCACGCGTCTATCTTCGCAAGTGGCGGTGGGATTGTACGGCACGTAGGCCGTGCCCTGGATCCAATTGGGGGTGTTTCTCTGGAGATCGTAGGCGCGAACATCAGAAATAACGCCAACAATCGTGCGCCAGCTCTTGTCATCCAGGAGCCTAATATGTTTCCCCAGGGCGCTTTGATTCGGCCAGAACCGGCGCGCGGTCTCCGCGGTTACCACTGCCACGGGAGTCCCCGAGACATCGGCATCACTGAACCCTCTGCCCCCCAAGAGAGGGATACCCATCACGCGAAAGTAACCGGGAGTTACGATGTTGAGCCAGAAAAGGGGAGCGATGCCACCTGAAGGATCGACGTGGTCCTCGACCTCGAGGGAGCGCTTGGACACTCTTCCTCCGAGCGGAAGAGTATTCACGAATGCGGCGCCACTGATGCCAGGAAAGGATTGAACTTGATCGAGAACATTGCGATAGAAGGCCAGGCAGCGGGTCGCATCGCCGCAATAAGATTCATTGGGCGTGATGCGCGCGGTCAGGATGTGCTCGGAATGGAAGCCAGGATTCACGTGCGACAACGCCCAGAAGCTTCGGATCATAAGGCCTGCGGCAATAACCAGGAGCACGGCAAGTGCGATTTCCCCAACTACGAGACCGCCGCGCAGCCGCTGGGACACCGAAACAGCCGCGCCGCGCCCGGCGGATTTGAGGGACTCGGTAAGAGCACCACGCGAAATGTGCAGCGCGGGAGCAAGGCCAACGACAAGCCCAGTCAAGATCGCCAAGCCTCCCGCAAAAGCGAGCACGCGCCAATCGATGCGCACGTCCATCAAGCGCGGTGTGTCTGCAGGAAGCAGCGCCTTGAGCAAGGAAAGCCCCTCGGTTGCAAAAACCAATCCAAGCAACCCGCCCAGGGACGCCAGCAGCACACTCTCGGTAAGAAGCTGTCTCAGGATTCTCTGGCGCCCCGCGCCCATCGCGGCGCGAATGGCGACTTCCTTTTCGCGCGTGGCCGCGCGGGAGAGCGTTAGATTGGCGACGTTGGTGCAAGCGATCAGGAGAACCAGCGCGACAGCCGCTAACAGCAGGAGCAGCCGCACTCGCACGTCGGCGACCATGCCATTTTGCAACGGGACGACACTGACGCCGGCGTTCCAGCTAGCGGGCATCGGCCAGGGGAACAAAGCTCTCGCCTGAGACTGAAATATGCGAATTTCGGCGCGTGCCTGCTCAAGGGTTGAATCGGGACGAAGGCGCCCGATCACCGGCATGAAGTCGCCTGCCCAGTAGTGGAAGACGCTTCGCGGATCGTTATGCAGAGGGATCCATATTTGCGTTTTTGTGGAGGGGAATCGGAAGCTAGCTGGCATAACCCCAATGACCTGCCGGCTTATGCCTTCGAGCTCGATCGAGCGGCCAATCATCGTGGCGTCGCCCCCGAAACGCTGCTGCCATAGTGCATGGCTCAAAATCACGTAGCTGTCCTGGCCAGGAATATCCTCGCCTCGATCAAATATTCGCCCCAGTTCTGGCTGCGCACCGAGGATCGAAAACAGTTCAGCGGACACCAAAGTGCCCGTTAGACGCAGGGCCTCGCCACGACCGGTCAGATTGAAGTCATGGCCTTCGGCGTAGGCGGCTACATCCATTGTGTGCATCTGCTCGCGCATGGCGACCAAGGCGCCTTGCGGATACGCGCCAGTTACGGCGACCAACTCCTCGGCTTTGGGATACGGCAGCGAAACAAGCAAGATCCCATTCACAAGACTGAAAATTGCAGTGTTGGCGCCGATGCCCAAAGCCAGTGTGAGCACGGCAACTGCAGTGAAGGCCAGAGATTTGCGCAACGTACGCGCGCCAAAGCGAACATCCATGAGAAAGCTTTCCAAGGACGGCCACTTCCAAACTGCGCGGCTGTCCTCTTCCATCAAAGTTACATTGCCAAACTCGCGGCGGGCGGTGGCGGCGGCTTCTTTTCTAGGTATTCCGCTGTCAACGAGTTCCTCGATCTTTTCTTCGAGGTGTTCCTGAATCTCTCGGGAAAGATCGTCGTAAAGGTGGCGACGGGAAAAGAGCTGCTTGAACCAGTTCACGATTCACCCGGCGTCAAGACGCGTGTGATGCCTTCGAGCATTCTTTCGAAGCTGGAGACCTCGCGTTGCAGGTGCTTGGCACCTGCCGCCGTCAACCTGTAAATCCGGACGCGGCGGTTGGTTGAAGAAACAGCCCATTCCGCCTTGACCAACTCTTCCTTGAGGAGGCGCTGAAGAGCCGGGTAAAGCGAGCCTTCTTCGATCTGAAGCAAGTCGTTGGAGGTACGCTTGATGTGTTGCACGAGGGCGTAGCCATGCAGGGGCTGGCGCTTCAAGGTTCGGAGAATCATCATCTCCAAGGCGCCGGGGAAAAGGTCTCGCTGTTCTGGTTTTTTCATGAGTGGGGAGTCTGCTCCAGGCCTACGGTCATAGACCATTTGAGACAAGGCCTAGAGCAAAATAGTCTAATCGATACTTACAGTCAAGAGCTATTTTTGAGCGACTGTCAAGATGCAATTGAATTTGTCGCGTCGAGCGGGGTTTAACTGGAACCAGAAACTTTTGACGAGGCTAAGTATCTAATTTGTGGGAGATCGAGATGGCATTGTTTGGAGATTTGGGGACCGAGGGGAGCTGGAGGAAGGCGAAGGCTGAGGAGCGGCTGCGGTGTTGCGGTCAGGGATTTGCCGCTTTCTATTGCATCAATGCTCTGTTAGCATCCCGCTGACTTAACCGAGGAGGTCAGCATGGCAACCGTCAAGCGGGTCGCTCCAGGATCAGCATTCAAAATAGGTCTCGTTATGTACGCCATCCTGGGACTCGTGCTAGGGATATTCATGGCGTTCATTTCCATGGTGGCGGGGACCTTGGGCTCTCTGGGCCAATCAGCTGCACCAGGTGCGAAGCTTCTTGGCTTTGGCATGGGATTCGGAGCGATCATTTTCTTTCCCATATGTTACGGCGTCATCGGCGGAATTTTCGCCGCCATCGGCGCCGCTATCTACAATCTGGTCGCAGGCTGGGTAGGTGGGCTCGAAGTGGATATCAGTTAGCTGCAGTTATTCTCAACTCTCTCGTAATTTTCGCGTTGCCATCTTTCCTCGCGCGCAGTGCTTCCATACATTCGTGGCATCCAAGAGAGTTGTAAAATTGATTCGCAATTGTGTGAGTTGGGACGCCAGTCAGAAAGGGACCCCGCAAAGATGGCATTGTTTAGCGATTTGGGCGACCGGAGAGAACTGGAGAAAAAGGCGAAGGCGGGAGGGCGGCTGCCGCCGGGGCAGTCCCTGACGCTGAAATGGCCGGTGCTGCACTACGGCAGCGTGCCGGTGTTCGATGCGGCCAAGTGGGACTTCAAGATTTCCGGGCTGGTGGAAGCGCCGGTGCGACTGACTTGGGAGGAGTTTCGGGCGCTGCCGCAGACGGAGGTGACTTCGGATTTTCATTGCGTGACGCGCTGGAGCCGGCTGGACAACCGCTGGAAGGGCGTGCTGTTTACGGATGTGATGAAGCTGGTGGGAAGAGCGTGAAGTGGGTGCGCGGGTTCCTGCTGCTGGATCACGACCAGCTTGGTTTCTGGGAACGAAACGGCTATCACGCGTACGGCGATCCGTGGAAAGAGCAGCGGTATTCGGGAAGTTAGAGGATGGAGATTCGAGGTGGAGGAAAAATCCCGAGTTGACGAACCGCCCAGATCCCCCCTGCGCGGCAGCAGGCTGCATCGATTGACCGGGCGAATCGTGGCGATGAATTCTTTCGATTGGACCCGCCGGGAATATTCTGCAAGAGTGACATTGTAGAGTTCGCGCGTTTGCCACGCTGCAACGTACGACGAGAACCTCGCAGTTCATTAGCAAGCCCGTCTAGCCTCTCGGTTGAATCGGTTGTTTTCTGACCTCGTGGTCTGAAACGGAAACAAAAACAACCCAGCTGACGCCCAGGCAAAGCTTGTGCGTCGATCCCAATTTAAAGTGGAGGAACGAAATGGCAACGCTTCTGAGTAAATCGATTTATCGCAGTAGATTCGCAAGAGTGGTACTGCTGGGACTGCTGGCCTTATGCGGAGCCGCAAGCCCCCTTCTTGGCCAGGAAACGGTCACCGGTAAGTTCACGCTGACCGAAAATACCCGCTTGGGGAAGAGCTTTCTTCCGGCAGGAGCCTACACATTTACCATCGAACCTGCGGGCATCCTGCAATCCGTCAGCTCCATCCAAGGTGCGCGGCAGATAGTGCAGGTCATGGTGCGCCCGGAAACAAAAGCCGGCCCGGTTGCCGCTATTTTCGCAATGGCGACGCGAAGTGCCCATGCTCTCGACGCAAGCAAGCTCGTACTAGCGCCTCTGAACAATGGCATGGCTATGCACTCCATGTATTTGGACAAGCAGGGACTTGTTCTGGATTTCGATTGGTGGAGCCAGAAGGACAAGACCCAGATACTTGCTCAGACGGCACGTCCTGAACCGGCGTCGGGATCCAAGGCAACCGATTGATGAGAAATTCCCGACCTGTGTGGCGGGCCGTTCAAACGGCCCGCCAACAGCGGGCGTTTTCCATTCGATTCAGCGGTTGCAAAATTTCAATTGGACACCACTGTCCTGCCCCGGTAGGTTATAGGTTATGAATTGCGAAAGCGGCCATTTACCGGTGAAAAATCTTGAATTGGACATGTTGCATGAAATCGGCAACCGCATCGCGGTTGCCGATCCGTTGCCCGAAGTCCTGGGTTGCGTCGTAGAAGTCATTTCCGCCGTGGTGGAGACCGATTCGTGTTTTGTCTACGTCCTTGAGGGGAATGAGCTGGTCCTGCGGGCCTCCAAAAATCCGCATTCAGAAGTTGTGGATCGATTGAAGCTCCGTGTAGGGCAAGGCATCACGGGATGGGTTGCCGAGCACAAAAGACCGGTGGCGGTCGCGCGCGATGCTTTCCAGGATCTACGGTTCCGATCGTTTAACGAACTGCCCGAGGATCTCTACCAAGCATTCTTGTCTGTGCCCGTGCTATGCCGAGACAAGCTCGTCGGAGTCATAAACCTGCAACACCGGCAGCCGCACGACTACAGCCAGCGCGAGATCCATTTGATTTCCACCATTGGATTTCTGGTGGGGGCCGAGATTGAAATGGCCCGGCTCGAGGGAGAGAACTCAGAGCTTTCCGAACAATTGGAGACCCGGAAGGCGATCGAGCGCGCCAAAGGAATCCTGCAGCGGGATTTGCAACTGAGCGAGCAAGAGGCCTATATCACGTTGCAACGGCAAAGCCGCCAACGGCGCAAATCGATGAAAGAGATCGCGGAAGCGATCGTGCTGAGCGACGACGTCAAACGTACCCCGGGCAAGCCAACAATTAGTTAGGCCCGTTGCGCCGTTGAGTCAACCCATCAGAAAGCAGGGGAAACATTCTTTACCCCGGATAGAACGCAAGTCCACCACAGCGAGGATGAGAGAACCAAGCTGTACTAATCAGCGGCGGCTTGGGACTTGGCCGGGTCGATCTCGATACGGCCCTTGAAATGGGCGCCATCCTCGATGCTAATCCGCGCCGTGGAAATATCGCCGGTGATCGAGCCATCCGTCTTAACATCGACGCGGTCGCGCGAATGGACATTGCCGATGACTTTGCCATAGACGATTACTTCGCCGGCATGAATCTCGGAATTGAGCTGGGCGGTGGGACCGACGGTTAATTGATGGCCGCGCAGCGTGATCGAGCCCTCCACCTTGCCGTCGATCTGCAAGTCTTCGGTGCCGGTGATTTGACCCTTGATTTGCAAGCTCGAACCGAGGCGCGCAAGATTGCGTGCCGAGGAACTATTCGGCTTGCGTTTGCTGCTTGGTCCACATACTTCCTCCATTATTCGATCCACAAGAGTCGATTCGGCTCCGGGTGGGCGGGAGCGGTATGGATTTACTCTAGTTGCGTTTGGCAAGGCGAGGCAACCACGAAAAGGTAGTGGCTTGCGCAGATCAAACACTGTCCGTGCGGACAGGTCAGGCGCTCCAGGCTTCAAGCGATCTCTTGAACTCGATTGAGGAAGCCGACCAGGTATTTCCAGGCGAAGTAGTAGACGAGCAGCGCGACCGGTGCGGCGATTGGGAAGGCGTGCGCGGCGAAGCTGGGAATGGGGAAGTTCAGAAGACTCGCGACAACGATCCCGAGCGGCGCGAGCAAAATGGGCAAGAGAGCGCCGTGGAGGCCGATGGAGAGTTGCAGGCGAGTACGGAGCGCCACGAAGAGCACATTCCAAAGGCCCCAGGCGTTGGGCACCACGGCCATGGGGAACACGATCACGCGCTCCACGGGAATGGGGACGTCGTAGATGTAACGAGCGATGGTAAAGACGGTGGCGACGACGAGCAGAAAAATCGTGGGCACAACGACGCCTGCCATGTACGCGCGAAGATAAATGTGCTGATTCATAGGACCTCCAGCTTCACAGGTGATACAGCAACGCCGGGATAGAACCGGGAAAGAAAACGAGGACCCCGCTCAAAATCGCGGCGAGCACCCAATCGAACCAGGGGACACTGACCACCGGGGCGGGTTGCTCCACGAGCTTGCGGAGCATTTGCGGCCAGAGGTCGCGGCGGAGTTCGGTCTCCTGTGCCGGCGCGATCGCTTGCTTGAGGAGCTTTTTCATCTCTTTGTTATTTTCTTCGTTGCTCATTTTGCGTTGACCTCCACCCCCAGGGAATTGAGTTTCTTGCGCAGCATTCGAACCGCCCGGAATACGCGGACTTTGACGAGCGCAATGGAGATGCCCGCGGCCTCGCCGATGTTCTTGTAGGGTTCTTCTTCGATCAGGGCCAGCGTGGCCACCAAGCGGTATTTTGCCGGCAACTGAAAGAAAGCCTGCTTGATCCGTTCACGCGTTTCGCGGCGGACAGCGGGATCTGCGGTCCCTGCGCTGGCCAGATCGTCGGGGAGCTCGGTTTCGCGGCGCGAATGCCGCAGATGGTCGAGAGCGGCGTTAGTGGCGATTCTGTGCGCCCAAGCGCGAAAGTTGCCGGCCGCCGGGTCGAAGCGCGCTCGAGATTTGTAAATGCGCCAGAAGGTTTCCACCGTGAGATCTTCGGCGATGCCCCTGTCGCGGACGATGCGGACAGTCCAGGCGTAAACTTCCTTCTGGTGCTGCCGAAACAGCGCCTCGAAAGCGTCCAGATCGCCCGCCGCGAACCGTTCCAGCAATTCCATCTGCCACTCTCTATACCTACTTACTGGTTTTTGGCGTCCATAGTTACAGCTTTTTTTAGGTCCCGGCCCCATCCTTATCATGGGAGGAAATTCAAGCTGGTGGCAGGCGGAGAGGAATCCAAAAGAAGAAGGCCCGGACAGTCAATGCGCCCGGGCCCTTTGGTTTCTACTGAACCAAAATTAGTAGATGTCGTACAAAGGGCGCAATTGCAAACACGTAACTTACAGAAAAATCAAATCAAGAAAAAGGCAGAAACGGCACACTGGCGATTCGGTAGGCCATTCTTAGGCCACGGGGCGTACAGTCAAACGTGGCGCGATGGGATTCTACCTTCGTTTTTGCTGAAATTCTAAAAGAGCAGCAGTCTCAGGAAGCATTTCTGCATAAAACTTCCGAGATGAATAGAGCTTAACAAGCATGGCGTAGTCCACATTTGAACCAAACGCCTTTTCAACCGCTTCTAAGTAAACCCTATGGCCGTCCGTCGTTAGTTGAACGCGATTAGCCAGCCTATCGGACAAGTCCTGAATAAAATCATTAGCCGTTCCCGCGCTCCAGTGGTCTAACTTCTTGGCTATTTCGACGGCTTGTCCGTCTTATAAACGTGCTGCAACTTGTCAAGGACCTCGGGATGCGGAATAACGTGGGTTCCAGGAAATCTTTTCTCAACCTCGCTATTGATCTCTGCTGGCCCACGCTCCACATAACTAGACGGAATCTCAAAGTACTCGGCAGGAGGTTCCCCTGGTTTAATCGAAACAGCTTCGCGGAAGAACTGCGTTTCTGTTCCATCCTTTTCTGCCAGGATGACGTGCTCTCGTAATATTAGGCAATTGAGGTCATCCGCAAGCCATTGTTCTCTAGGCTGTTGAGGGGCCCGGCTGGGCCTGGTTACTCGCACATACTCAACTGGATGGTCAAGTATCGACCCAGCTGCTTTTCCAGAACAGCTCTGCCCTCCCACCACGATTGGCCGGTAGGGCCCATAAGTTGAAATGGACATTGTGATCGGGTCGACTAGTACGTAGCGGTCTTGAAGCTGGACTGACTTTACGCCCTGGATACGTCCGGTTGCGTCGGGCACACTGTTAGCCAGCATGTTAGCACCATCCGAGCGAACCGCTAACGTCCAGAACCTATCGCTTGACGGGCTAATCTGACCGGGCAGTAATGCTCTATCATGGTAGACAATTACCACCGGGACTGCCGAAACTGGAGATTGGTGCTGCGATGCCACTCCCAAAGTAGCGGCGGCTACCGCACCTACTATCGCAGCGAACTTCAGATTGTTCATGTTGACCCCCTATCCTTCATTCTTATAAATGCAGTTTAGACTCCGTTATCGCAACCACAGCCAACATTCCACGAACATGAAGGAAACTGGCATTGATACGCGGAGCCAACGCAGAAGTAATACACATTGTCCTGGTAACACCCTACGACGAAGCAATCATCCCGCTCGCATATCTGGTTAGAAGCACAGTCAGAAGGGGTAACACCAACACAATAATACAACGATCCGAAGTTGCATCCGGTATTACAAGTAGTCGCTTTTATCCCTCCAATCGTAACCATCGCGCCGACTAGAACAATGCAGATTCGGCATATGATTGTATTCATCCTGCACCTCCTGCATTTCGGTAACACACTGTACGAACCTTGTCAAGTAATAGTTTTATATGGGATAGTTCATTCGACTAGTATCTATATGAACATAAAGCAGATACGGCTTGCCAGATCAATAGACAAGAAAACGGCAAAAACGGCACAATGGCGATTCGGTAGGCCATTTTTTAGGCCACCGCAACTGAGCTGCCGCAAATGTGGCCTAGCTTTGCCGGGCGACGGACTTATAGGTCATTTGCAGCTTGTCGAACCGAGCGTTCGCTGGTCTTGCCCGTTTTCTTTCGCATGGATTTAAGAGTCACGTTTGGCCCGAACTGCGGGATAGGTGTTGGTAGGTTCTTGTTGAGCGTATCGCTGCGCTTCTGCCGAATCTCGCCCGCCTTTGGGCGTTTCCGATCCCGCGAACGATTGTCCAGTCCCTTCATGACTTCTTACCCACCAATTCACCTGCTTTGACTTTCGCACGGACCTTTTCGGCAAGCGATTCTTGAGCTTTGTGCTTTTGCCCCTGTGCGTGAAAGAGAAATACTTCGCCGTTGTCGTACAAGCCATAATGCCCGGTTCCGATTATCCCAGCCGCCAACTCCGCCACGATGGTCGGAGTCATCTTTCTGTGCTTGTCACAAATCCCCGAAGGGTGATTTGTTTCCCGTTCGCACGCCCCGCCGTTCCATTTGCATAGTGGTGCCATGACGCCTCCCACTGTCCATCGTGTGAGATTCTTCAATTCTGGGCAACTGTACCAACGGGCAGTCTGAACCAAAAAGGAAAGGGCCTGGGAAGTGATCCCGGCCCTTTGGTTGTTTTGGGTTTTTTCAGCGCCTACTGGGTGGAAGTCTTACGGTCCAGAATGAAAATCCACTTTCCAGCAACCACAGCGCGGGTTACGGTTGTGGTTTCCGTTTCGATTTTCACTGGCACCTGTGGCTTGGGCTTCATGCTTCCATTGTGGATAATAATGTCGTAAGGGTAAATGGTACGAAGGTACTAACTGCGAAATTCCGGGCCTATCCCGAATTTAGCGGGGAATTTACTTCCGCTTGCCTGGCATATTACGTTCCGCTCGGCTGGTCCTTAAATTCGGCCAACCATTGGATTTCCAATTGCGGAACTTGCTTCAGTTCGCGCGGGAGTTCTCCGATGTAGGAATACGGAATTGTAACGGGGAACTTAAAATCGCGGGGAAACTTTGGCTTGAGATTACTCGGCACGAAGGAGAACCACAGGTTAGAAACGAACTCAAAATAATGTTGCAGTCGTGCGTTCATCTCTATTGATTCGGTGTGGGTGAGTCCTTCAATGTATGGCAAAAAGTGGTGCAGAAATTTGCCCTTGCTTTCCCAAGCGCATCCGATAATCGCGGGGATTTGATGTCCCTTGTTTCGATAAGCATTGATTTCGCGGCGCTCCAGTGTCTGGTCAATTTCATCCAATCGTTTTTCGACGCTCCAAAAATATTTCAGATCAGAATGCTCTTTCTGGCCGCGCGTTACGGCGATACGCAAAGATTCAAAAACGTGTTCAAGTTGCCAAAAAAAGCCAGCCAAATGCGCGCGGCAAATTACCACGTCGACTTGCGTCATATCTCGAAGGGCCTGCTCTTCCTTCCTTAACTGATCTGCCTCGGTCTGGAGGGCGGCTGTCTGGGAGTACACGCGAACATAAGCCATATGATAGGCAGCGTAGTTAAGCCCCGACCAAATCTCACATAGAGCCCCGATGAAATCCACATCCGGAACATCCGGCATAGAAATCTGGCTTCCTCGCGGGCCACTCATGAGGATCATATCTCCTTGACGGCCGGATTCTACCACGCACCGCCACTATTGCGGACTAAGGGGGCGTCGCCTTCTGACCCGCTGGACGTGCCACCGAAAACCGGGGTCGCCCTTCGGACTATTTATAGCCGTTTCGCTCTTGCACTCGTCAGGTCCTTCGGCGTATCCTCGCAGTTATGAGTTGGGTGACTAACAGAGTTGAAGAAGAACGCGAGGCTCGCGCTGCAATGCCAGCCCCTCGACAGCCTTATACCCCTCCACCCCCGGCGTGGTTGCCAGTTTGGGAAGGGATCAACGCTGCCACTCAAGCGGCTATTCGCGAATTTAACCAAGCGCAAGGCTTAGAGCAATTCCGCGTGAGCGCGTGGCCGACGAAGTCGGTGCACATGGAAGTCGTGTCGCTACCCGCTGCGCATCGCGTTGCGACGCTGGTCTTACAAGTAACGAATGAGCACAGCGGTGAATTAGGTCTCGTTTGCCCACCCGAGGGTGAGGGCATAAATCGTCATGGTAACTTCCGCATGCGTGACGGCAAAATTGAAGCACTTCCGAATTTCGTTGGGACGCCTCAACCACCGACCGCGCCCATGACAGCAGCCGAATTCGTCCGTTTTATTTTGGAACCATTGCTGTTCCGCAACAGAAGGTAAAGCAGCCTAAGCAGCGCGTCTTCCGTACTTCTTTCGCACCAGTTCAGAAATATTCGTATCTGGCATCCACCAGGCACCGGTCAGGTCTTGGATCGCATTGAAGAAATTTCCGATATCTTCGGGAGTCATAAATACTTTATGGCTCAAGTCCTTCATCCAGATAACAAAAGCTAGGATTTCGTCCATTCGTTCGAGGTCTATTTCGTAGGTGTAATTTTCCGCATTTCGGTATTGCAGCGTCAGGTTGTGCTTTTGAAAGGTCCAGTTTCCCCACATATCGCCTTCCGTGGGTTCCGGAACCTTCACACCGATAAAGTCATTAAAATCCATCGCGAGTCTGTCACCGCGCGCATCGGCAAAAGCCTTGTTCACTTTTTCCCGGTAGTCCATCATTAGCCTCCGACCGAAAGGCGGATTCTACCACGCATCGACACGATTGCGGATGCCCGGCATAGCCTTCTGGCCCGGATGGGTGTGGAAATCAAGCCCTACTGACGTGACGCACGACCCGCGACGTTTGGCTCTCGATTCAGCAGCATATCAGGCTACCCGGCCAAGCTTGCTGTTCCGGGTGATGTGCAATCCCGTACGGCGGGCGCGACGTTTCTCCCATGATGCACGGGCGCGGGCGGATTGTGCTTCGCTGAACTGTTTAATATCTTCGCCCATCAAACGCGGGCGCAAACGGCGTCCCTCCCAGAAGGTTGTTTTCTGGCGGCGCGTCTTAATCCGGTCAAATGGCCACCCGCTGTTTTCACCCTTCGATTCGTAAACCGAAAAGAGGTCAAGCGATACTTTTTTTTTCTGTTCATCCAAAAATACTTCTAGCGCCGCCTT
>WNFQ01001776.1_pt1 | contig 15425 bp, 20 predicted proteins | sample 5400171 | NCBI WGS metagenome assembly WNFQ01 (sample SAMN13153356, study PRJNA577476) | soil metagenome | isolation source: 20 cm soil under Madrone tree | place: USA:California | collected 2016-06-14
CTCGCTCTTGCCCGCTGTTTGGTGACAGTGACCAACAAGGTCTTCCATGAGAGCTAGCAAGCGCGGCCCGCCTAGCCGAAAATTCCGAACGTCCTGATCGTGATGTGTTGTGTTGTGTTGTGCCGCTTCTTGGACTCTTGTCCGTCTGCACAGATGTAAGCTCCTCGTTTCTCTGGCTACGGAAACATTAATGGGCATGAACCGATTTACGCTAATGATATTTACAGGCCAGGCTGCAGAAACGGCGATCTCACCGTGCGTGATCATGTACGGTATTGCTAGTGGCTGCATGAACAGTTACTGTATACTATCCACTCCGAAACCGAGCCAAGGTCATATCATACGTCGCAACGTTTTAAATGGTTCATCTAACACTCGTTTTGGTGTACGCATGAATTCGAATGCACGTAATGGGGTGGTATCAAATACAATTTATATACCGTACGTCTTACTGCGGGTCAACGACATCTGCTCGTTTCCAGTCGAGAAGCAACAGGTGGCTTCCAAATTGGTGGAGGAACATTCGCCGTGCTCCAGTTCCCGTGTATGATTGCCATCCTCGCCGTTGAAATCGATATGTACAGCGCGCTTGGCGAGCGCAAGCGAACAATCTCCTCGTGTCTTTGACCCCCCTCTCGGATTAGCGAACTCGGGAGCTGAGCGACGTTTTCCGGTCAAAACCGGTTGGACGATCCTTTGCACTTTCCAAATCAACGGAAACCGTTTCTACCCCTCCTAGGGAGTGGGCGTGGCACTCAGAATGAACCGAGAAAGGATGATCGAAATCATTTACAATACATTCTCTGTTTCAGATCCATTCATACGACATGAAAACCCCCTTGGCTACTACACTTGTAGGAGTCAAGTAATCACATGGGCTATTTTGAAGAATTCGATTTGCTGGAATTAGAAATTTCAAAGTTTATCAAGCATTCAATGAAAGCTCGCGGAAAACCGAGGCGCCGAGCGAGGTATGTCCCACTATTCAATTTGTTCAGATTCGAGAAATCGATTACGATTGCAGCGCCTTCTCGGAGCCTGCCTGTGCGGCCTTTCGAGGCCAAGTCAGCGCCCGCGCATTAAGTCGTACGGCACCCATACCTTTACGTCTGCCAGCACCCCATCCAAATCATTGGGGTTGGAATTTGGAATCCTCTTCAATGCGCTTTCAAGCTTCGGTTTATTTCCATTTTGTGCGGATCCATTAGTATCACCAGCACCATTCGCACCGAAGTCGCCGTTTATGATGGAGTCCAGTAACGCGGAATTATCGAGGGTAGGAAGATCGGGTCCAGTTGGACCCTCGCCCTTGTACGGACCCGCAGTAAGACTGGTGAGGGTTGGTATCTTGATCCCCTGTGGGAACAGCGCAGCCATCGTTCCCCAGATGGAAGGCAACCAAGGGAATCTCCGTCTGACTTCAAGTTCATAGAAACCGATGGCGAATCTGAGCGGCAGAGTCTAACACGAATCCTGTTAATCAGCAAGCCTCTTGGAGATAAAACTTCTGCGCTGACCATAAGTGTCCAGATCAGGAACATTATGAAGTGCGATATTGTCAACCACCAGCTCAGCGGTAGCAAGATGACGTGCTTGAAATGCTCGAGGAATGATTTGACCTCATCGCGGAAAGCATTTGCACGCTGAACGAATGTCCCATTAGTCAGGTGAACAGGCTTGTCTGATCGATGGTAAACCACCTACAGGTGAGGGCATGTTGAGAGATGAGAGGAGCTCAGAGGTAGGCGGCGCTCCCACTGGCAAGGTGGTGTTTTGTAGGTGGTCGTGTGCGTCGTTAAACATCCTTTTAAGTGTGAGGCCAACTGTAGCCATAATGCATGTCACCTAAGTTCGGCCATGTTTCGGGGTGTTTTAAGGCACATACCATCGTTATCCAAGAGAGAAATCACGTTCGAGGTTTGACAAGGATGGGTACATGCATGTCTTGTCACTCCGAAATTCGAGACAGGACGGAGGGAATGATGGAAGTATTTGCATATACCCGGAAAAAGGCGTCGACAGGTATGTTAATGCCTAAAAGAAGCCGAACTCTAGTCAGTGTGGTCATGTCCGTCCATATTACCGGTTTTTTGGAACACATAGTGAATGTCAACGATCAGGATCAAGAAGATGAACCACTTCCTAGCGTCTGGTGAGAATACGAATAACCCCGTAGGATGACATGTGATAATCACATGAGGGCGTCTGCGATACGTGGACACTCCGCATCATGAAGTCGAGAATGCATCTCGCCAGGGGTACGAAGTCATGGACGTCGAACAACATTGCCAAGAACAAAGTTTAAGTGACATTGTTGCTCCTTGACTGAGGTCTATTTCACATGATTTCCTAGCTGGTGACGGATTTCGCACCCTTTCAAATTTTGGAGCTTGAAGCTTGAAGCTTATATACAGTAGAGTGCGGGAACTTTCTTTTTTTTGGTTCACGTGAGCGAAAATTGCGTGGGCGGCACGGGTGAGCAAGGCATCTGATTGTCACGCCGCGGCGAAATTTTCAAAGCACGGTGCAAATACACCCATAGTCTGCTGCTCGGCTCGTTTACATCACTGGCTGTGAAATCACATGGGGCAAGGGGGGCTCCTGGGTCAGTGGCGAACATGCGCCGCGACAGTTTGCACGTGTTCTAATTAGACGTCAAAGGAGTGTCATAACCGTCATTATAGTAACCTTGAATGCATCATTGCACGTAGGACTCTTAAGACTCACCTGCCAGTGCAAGCGAACTCGTCATTGCAACAGAAAACAACAAAGCTTAGATCCTGCTCATCAAAGGTGACGCATACTGACGGTCTTGGGGGCTGCAGATGTGTTTAGAAATGATTCAGCTGAGATTCGAAGGGGAATAGGCTTTTGCGTACTAGCGGTTAACCGTCATTCTCAGAGTCTGCCGGTGGGCTCAACCGTCCGCAGTGCGACTGCCAGTGCAGTGCTGATGCGGGCAGAATCGGGGGAAAACGACAAACTCTAATCGCTGTATAAAGATGTCGTCTCACCACTTTGCCTCACCAGATACTGAAAACCCCAATTTTCTATACGACAAGTTCTTAGTTCCTGTCCGACAGGAGTCCTCAAGCGTTTTGGACGGTCCAGACCTCGGTAAGGCACTATAAGGACGCCAAAAGAGGATCAAAGGGTCCAGCTCGAAGGACGTAGGGCAGTGGTGTTAGTGCGACGGTTGTCACTTACTTCGGCATCCTAAGCCTACAGCGCAGCCTGAGAGAATGATGACAGCCTAATCCAAATTAGGAAGCTCACTTATTGTCATTTGACTCACTTTGCAGTGCTTTTCAACAGTTACAGTACAATGCACCTGGAATATGTGTCTGCATGCGATTGACGTGTGTCGACTGCCACGTTTTCACGACCTAGTTGGATCTCCTACTATTCGGCAAAGGAGTGTTCTGTCATCATATCGACAAAGTTACCGTATTCACACAACTTGGATTGCCATTTTAGGCGAATGCACTGATTACAAGCAACATAACAAACGAGACCACGAGTAGAACAATGAGAATACAGAATGAGAGAAAAGAGAGAGTTGAAATGTCGAACAACAAGGTGCGTATTTGGAAAGGGGGTGACGAGGACTCGGACACGATGCTGGTAATTCTTAACAAAGGAAAGCCCAGTCTATTTTCCCAGTCTATATCCTTAAAAGCACCATATCGATGTTCTCCTCGTCCAGTCCAGCATCTGAGATGAAACCTCCGGGTCAGTAAGGTGGAGAGAGACACGCGTAATGTTGGTCGAGGGGTATGTCCCGTGAAAAGATCTGTATTCGAATAATTCGATGGATTACGGGTTGCGTTAACGACGCAGTATCGAGTGATATGGCCCCTTGACAACTTCGGCACTCGCTGGCGTGCCAGACGATATGCGCTTTGCTCCGGGGGTGGATCTCGGCCCACCGTTCACTTCAAAATCATTTCTAAACCTCGAATTTGCTTCGAGGACAGAATCCCGAATCATGAGTAAGGTGGGGAAAAAAACCCAGGCCACAACCACGCGTCTGTCGAGATATGAGATCGATGAGCGGAAGATAAGGGTTCATAAAACGCATCTGAGTGACATTGCGTGCTTAATCCATGCTATATATGGTATCCATGAGATCCTAGCACGAACGTCCCGCCAGAAAAGATCGACAAGACGGTGCGTTGTAGACTCCTTCAAGGGCGCTGTAAAATTGGCCTAACGACGTGAAGGAGGCACATACCAGGGTATCCCATGACACAACTGGCCATAAGATGGTACAAGGTAACAAGCCAACCGGAAAGGAGTTCTCGAGCGCGTCCAACACGTGCCCTGAAATTTTCTAATTCGTCCAGGTAATTCTGGGTGCCGCGTGTCCGAAGCGGACCATCGTAGGCGATCACGGTATAGTAAAGGCTTGGAGGATGGATATCTTCCCAGGGCAAATGGGCGAGAGGATTTTGATCTGCAATCACTTTCGACCTCAGTACACATTCCTGGCCCTGAACGACACTACATGAGCGAATGGAGGCTGACAACAAGGAGAGACCCACATCGAATTGGTTCGCGTGAACAGATTCGCTATGTTTGTTTGAGGCTTCCGAGTCTGGAAGATACTAAGGAGAGACGGCTGTGGCAATTTGCGCTCGCTTCAAGGTCAAACGGAGGTTCTGTGAGACTGTTCTAAGAAGAGTCGCCATAGCGCCAGTGGGGTAGGCCAATCGCGTAATAAAATAAGACAACGGCACACTCGAAGGGTGGAAACATACATGCCGGATTGAAGAACGTTCGCACGGCATTTTACCCGGAGTTATGGACATCTCCCTTCGGATGCTAATACATCACCTGTCCTCGCCGGAGCGCAGACCATAAGGCAGCGCACGGGCGCAAGCATTTTATTCAACATATTAGTAAACCACAAACGTTCCGAACCGGAATTTCGAAGAGAGGGGGTATACGCAACGCGCACACCGCCGCCCAGGAACGCGAAGCCCAAATACTAGCTGTATCTGCTGAGAATACCAGTAGGTGATTGAGACAAGAAACACGAGTTTGACGTCTAGGATCATAGTAGAATGGCAAGTGCGCATCAACTGGTGTCCTCTGAAACCTAGAAAACCCTCCAGACACCGACTTATAGCCACCGCCTCCAGGTGAATGACGCCGCCTTGTTCGATTCTGATCGTGCATAGCCAGTAAATGTGGCGCGGAGCATCATGTTTCGGCGAAGACATGAAAGATGGGGCGGCAAAATCCGAGCGCCGCCGCTACACAGGGGACCTAGACCTAGTAGCAATTCGGGCTTCTACCATGCATGCAGCGACTTGGGCGTGATTTCTCCACGCCACCATACAGTCACCGTATTGTGATGAATGCAACCGAAACCAAACGTCCTCAAAGAATGGATGAAAAAATACACGGAGACGAACAGCTCGAAGCTCGGAGAAAAAACTTTTTCGTCAGGATATTCGTTTCTTCGCTGCGGCGCAGTCCGGCAGTAGTACCCGCATGCCGGTGAGCAAACACGGAAGAATGACCACAGTGGAGACCCACCTGAGACGGAGGAGACGAACCGACTCGGAACGCGGCCACTCGGAACCAAATGGGGGTAGGGATCCCAGGCGAAGTACGGTTTCAAACTACTCAGCTCAGGCTATCAGTGGCTACTTCCAATTCCGACTTCGATCGCCGTCGTCCAAATTTCAAAACGTAGCACAGGCGCCGGTCAACCTGAGTTGTTCTGCACGATATGGCAACTTGAAAATGGCAACTTGAAAAAGCGTCGGACCGGTCGTAGAAAGGGCATGTTGTATTGGTACTCCTTGGAGATGTTTCCACCTTACTGTACTTGCATTGTGCCAAAAAAAGAGGATGAGGAGATCAAGTTTGTTCAAGGCCATACTAGTATGGGTTTCCTACATCAGTAAACCTGCACTAAACTTTTTTGGGCTTGCTCAAGCTTGAGCAAGCAAAAAAGTGTCAAAAGTACCAAAAGTGCAAAAGTAACCTGTTTTTTTTTTTTGCCAAAAGTTGATTTTGACCAACTTAAGATTATGGAAACTCTAGCCTGAGAACACACTCAGCGTTGTGCCCCGAGCAATTGGACCTGGTTATATCAAAACGGAGCTTGATGTTTCCTGGTAGAGAAAAGTATAAAGGGTATTGTAGTATGTATGGAATGACTCCAGTTCCATCACAACGAGGCAGTGGTCAACGTATCACATGTGAGCCGCGATCCACCTCGACCTGCATTTGTCCATATCATATGCACCATTACGAACGTAGTATGTAGATGTTGAGACGTTGGTAGGTACCTCGTGTGCGGCGACGCGAATCGGGAATGTAGAGAAATGAATTCATCGGTAACTTAGTGTAAGACCGCCCAATGTGACGATCTCCACTGATCACGCAGAACAGAGAGGTAAGTATACTTACACCTTGATGGTTTGAATTTGAAACGGTGGCGGCGATTACTCAAAGGGTATCATATCGTGATGGGGCAGTGGAACTAGCCGACTCGTTCCGCATTCCTCGGGTAAGCATCAACAGAAGGCCTTCGATGCGTGCCTGGCGTTCTTGCAGCTCGCGCATCTCTTCCTTTAGCTTTGACACAGGCAATTCGCGCACGTCCTCGAGTAGCTCCTGTACCCGCCGCACACCTTCCTCGACCTTGTCAAGTTTTTGGACATCAACAGGACTTCGTCCCGTATCAGTCTCCGACAACCTGTTGGCAAATAAACGAAATAGAGGACTGCGCGGGCCAGCACTCTGTGTCTCAGCAGCGTTCACACGCAGGGGTTCTGCGAGCGAAGGTCGAAGGCTGAGCTTGCGAGCCTGCGGAGAGCGGTTCGACTGCCCTGGTTGGGTGCGTGGCATGCTAGACGCGCGCCCGCCAGTGCGCGCAGGGCTCTCGGGAATGTGTGGTTCAGACGGAACATTCATTTGCGGCGGCGTGTGTGTGCCATTTCTGCCACTCTCCCGGCTCCTCCAACTATGCAATCCGACGCGATCCTGCTCCCTGTCTTGAAAAAGATCTTCATCTTCTTCGAGCAGATTGGGTTCTACGTCGAATATGGCCTCATAAACGTCGTGCAAGTTTGTTCCCATGAGTTCTTCGAAGATCGGTAAGGATTGCACAGGGCGTGGGAGAAAATCGTAGATTGACCGCGCCATCGACTGGGCGGATTCGCGGACAGACGAGTGCGTGAGATAACGCTCGTAGAAAGAAATTGTCAGGAGGATCGGAAATGACTAGCAAGCATCAAAGGCCAGTAAGAACACTCGGCAGGTAGGGGCATACCGTTACTCGTATAAGGAAAACGTTCGTCGAGTGTAGGCTCCGCGGAGACAAGACCCAACTAGCAGGCCAGAGGATAGCGAAAGCCAGCAAGTTGAAAGGCGGTTGATAACTGATCAGCGCGTCTGATTTCATTCTGTAATGACCGCGTCAACAGTGTCGAGGCATGCCTATAGAGAATCACTCGCCCTTCGAGTGTCGTGACTGTGAATTGGAACAGATACTGTCAACGTAGTTAGCTCTGGAGCGCTCTCACCATGAGGCAAAATGAACCTCTTGATTGGCGTTCTGTGATATCGATGGTTTCAGCGTTGTTGTTGGACAGGGTGAAATATGACATACTGCATCAAGTCTGATAAACGTATTTGACAATATGGAGATCAAGACTATGGGATCCTCAAGCGTGAGCGGTGTCAGACAGCACAGCATTACGAACAAACTTACTAGTAAGGAGGAGGGTGTTACTTAAGGCGGCAAACCCAACCATCAATATAGGTCCGAAAACTACGGATCAGTTTCAGAAGACCTGAGTATTGAATAGTATAGAAGTAAAATTTACATGGATGGAAAGACGACGCCTGACCAAACGACAGGTACGTATTCCCAAACCAAATCTGTACCATAAGCCAAGCGATGGACCTGATAGTCCATCTCTCGGAAGCGAGAGTCCAGAGAGTAAAGAGCAGCCCGGAGAAACAGATGGACGCAATGCCCATAAAAAATACGAATTCGGCTGTCATAGCACGGAGAGCGCTGTATGATTTGGCACCGTCGGCATATAGAACGTGAAAAAAGGATTCCCGAAGACATACAGAACTACAACGTTATTGGAGACCACGAAGAATGCAAGCCTGACCGGGAGTTGTGAGTCGACACCAAAACAAAATAGGGTTGTTATCAGACCTTGGGAAGAGGATACAGGCTCCACAAGCGAGAATGTCAAAGCCCAGGTCAGAGGCAGACCCTATATTGAATAACGATTTAACGGCATGAGGCGGGCTGCCGAAGGAGGGCGCGAGGTACAACTTACTGTCTCCGGACGAAAGGCCCTTCCATCGAAGAACAAAATATAACGCTGTAACCGTGATAAAAGCAGCGTCAAAGACATTCCACATCTAAACGGATCCTGTCATGGAGCGAAATTTTCAAGGTAGTACAGTCCTGTGCTCACGTTGGCAATGTAAACTAGACGCTTGATTAATAGATGTAGAAAGGGTATCGTGATGTCTGCACTCACTGACCCATCCGTGTTGTCTGGAAGCGGTATACTCCTCTAGGGCAAAAGCTACGGCAAAGATAATGAAGAGGATCTCGAAGGGATGAAGTGCATCGAGGTTTTTATCTGTAATAAATTTGATGAGGCAATTGGGAAAAGGAGAGGAGGTAGATACTTGCATGAAAGACACAAAACAAATGCAACCAAGAGGAAAGCGAAGTTCAAAAACTCAAGGATTGCACCGTAGCGCGGTACGCGTAACCTGAAAAAGAAAACAATCACGATGATATGACAGGATACAGAAAGAAGGACCGTACCGATAATGATTAAGCCAAGGGGCATTCCTGCTATCATAAATCTCGATGGCACGGAGTTTGTAGTTGTCTGCTACGATGGACCGGTTAGCAGATGGCGAGTAAATGACCCGGCCGGAGTAGATATCGTTTACGACAGACTGGACTATCGGAGAGGCGACGAATCTTTTCGCGCTTGAAGAGATTGCCATCTTTGCATGGCAACCATCAGGGACCGGCAAAACGGCTATGTGAGTCGGTGACTGACCTGTAAAGCAGACTGAAGGTCGTCCACGCCACTGTCACCTTTTCGTCCAAGTGTGTTCTTAACATCCTCGATTACGTCATCGGCAGCGCCAGCAAGAGGACTCCAACTGGTGGTCAGCACAGAGACCAGCTCGATCTGATTGCTCGCGAAATGGTGGACGAGCTTCATAGCTAGAATTTCGCACAAGATTGCCCGTGAGAAGCTCACTCCGGAAAAGGCAAGGTCTTGCTCGGCGACGGTGATGAAATGCTCGCGGACAACGAGGCATACGTAGACAATAGCAGGATTTCTCAAACGCGCATATTTGAATACAAGTGGGCGAACAAGGGCGAAGTTTACATCAGATGCAGTCAGTTGGCTACAAGGCTGTGAGCATTACTGCGTCTAAAACGGGTAGGGCGCCGACTAACTCCCAGCTGAGTGCAGTGTCTGTAGAGATGGTTGTTTACAATAAGGATACAGATACGGTTGGTGTCAAGAGATAGAGCCACGTACCTATGTTCCTCTATGGAGTGCGAAAAAGAAGGTTGGAGAGAAAAAAGGCGGTCCCAATTGTCTTTGACTCACAATAACATCGCGTTTCAAATGAACGATAAATGGAAACACTTTGATGGAGTCTACGGTGCCAGGTAGTGGAGAAAGGAGAGGGACGTCTTGACCCTCTGTATCCATGTTGCAACGTTGCACGACTATTATAGCGAGTGTGGAAGTCCTTGTACAAGGTGGCACAGGCTGTGTGGTGAGTCGGCGGAGGGCGAGGCGCGTGAGGGGGCAAGAGTTACCACGAATAGACTAGTGTTGTCTTGAATTTGTCCGAAAGGTAGTTTTGTCCGAGATCGTCATCTGGACGAGGTCTTATTGTCCCCTTCTGCTCACATTTGTTTCTCTGCGATGTCCTCGGGCGCCTCTGCTGTCAGTTATTGTCTGCCTCGAACCATGTGTCTCGCCGTTCCCCCGGTTGCCTTGTCAAGCATAATGCACCTCGGACCTGTCGTTCCCGTTTCGTCCTTCTTATAGCCCTCCGTTTCCCAATCAAATATCCACCTCCCCCCTTCCCTGGCCCCTCAACCATGGGTTGTGCGCCCTCTAAGAATGTCGATCTCTCCACTGAGGTCACTCTCTACCACTTCGACCTCCACAGAGTAGTTGGTAAAGGTGCCTTTGGCAAGGTCCATCGTTATCATCCTACCCTCGTTGTTGTTCCTCATGCCCTGTTTCCAGGTCCGTGTCGTCCAACATAAAAAGGCCAAGAAACTCTACGCGCTCAAGTACATGGACAAGCAACAGTGCCTCAGACAGAAGGCTGTGGCAAATGTCATCCAGGAAAGGCGATTGCTTGAGGAGGTGCGACACCGTTCTTACACCTCCTTCACTTTCTTACCCCCTCTGTGTAGGTTGACAACCCTTTCTTGGTCAACCTCCGCTATGCTTTCCAGGACGATGATAATTGCTTCTTCGTTCTTGACCTCATGCTTGGTGGTGATCTTCGATGCAAGTCCCGATATTTCATGTCCCGTTTGTAGGTGAAGCTTAGCAGACCGTCATAGATCACCTCAATACCAAAGGCAACTTTCCGGAGGGCGTAGTTCGCTTTTGGACAGCAGAGCTGGCCTCTGGTGTGGCATATCTTCATGGTCAAGGCATAATGCATCGGTATGCATATTGAATTTTTCTCTGGTTACGGTGCCTAACATCAAGTAGTGATATCAAACCCGACAACATTCTTCTGGATGCAAAGGGACATGCCGCTCTTACAGACCTTAACATTGCCATGCATTATTCTCGGCATCGCATGCATACGTCTGTTGCAGGCTCCATGGCCTACATGGCTCCTGAGGTGGTTGATGAGAGGCGCCCTGGTTACTCTTGGCAGGTTGATTGGTGGAGTTTAGGCGTCTGCGTCTATGAGCTTCTCTGGCACCGGCGGCCTTTTGACGGCAACTCGGCGGAAAAAATGCGGGACAGTATATTGACACACCCCATCAGAAAACCGTCACACCGCCACGGTGCGGTCAGTAACGAATGCGCGGCTGCCGTCTTTGGAGTAAGTCGCGCATGTGGTCAGCTGGTCGCCCTACTGATGCACGATTGGATCTCAGCTTCTCGAGCGGGACCCAAAGAAGAGGTTGGGTTGCAGAACTGGCTTCTCGAGCATTGACGAGATCCGGTCCCACCCTTGGTTCTCGCAGATTAATTGGGAGAAGCTGCAGGCAAAACAACTCGATCCGCCGTTCCTGCCCAACGTTAGTACTCCCTCTCGCATTTCCCAAAGTCACATTATTGATTCCCAACTGCAGCAGGACTCGGCCAATTTCGATGTCTCTCACGCATTGGACGAGTTCATGTTGGCTGAGAAACCGCTGACGGCTCATAAGCGTAAAGCGAACCCGGAGAAGATGAAACCAGAAATGCGACAGCTGGAAACCGATTTCACCGTGTATGACTTCGAAAGGTCCGGTCGAAGATCCTATTACCCCCTCAACGAAACCCTCGTCTCTCACCACTCTAATGATGGCCATCTAAGACCGACGTACTCTTCGTCCTCGCATTCGAACACATTCGTGCAATCGAGCACGGACACGAGTCATTCGCGCTCGTCGACCTCCGCCGCCTCAGAACCGACGCGGTACAGCTCTCAGCACGACTCCCGATAGCCTTCGGGAGAATATTCTCATCCGTTGACGACCTTTTCACGACACGCGATGTGGTGTCGCTTGCCTTATTTCTGCACGCTTTCAGCCCCTTCCGCATCGTCCCCCTTGTATTCTGCATCAACTTCAGTCCTTGGACAATCACTAGATTGTGCATTGCTTTATCTTGGCACCATGTTGTACTCGTTTTCGCTTTTACTCCTCACGATTTGTCTCTGCTTCCGTAACAGCACTCGTATATTGCTTTCATCATTCCCGAGACATCGCACTGTCCCTTTTTTACGCTACAAATTGCTTCACGCAGCAGGCTAATCATTCGCTTATCTATTCTAATTATATCCCTGGCCGTTGACCTAGCTGCCCCTAATCGAGTTCATTGCATATGTATCGCCACTAGGCGCACGTTTTCAATAAATGAATCAAAGCTTTTACGTGTATCTGGGTACACAGGGTACACAGGTGACCCAAGACCAATTTCACGAACCGGCACGTTTCTTTGATTGATGTCATGTCAGAGTGTCCACCTTTGGGCATCCTTGTTTTCATCTTATCACACGATCACAGCCGATCCGGCAGTTGGGCTTAAGAGGGCCTGGCAAGCGCCGAAAACCATCTAACCACACACACCGATGGCCAGAGTCATCTCGCTACAGCAGATTCCTACCCTCCGTGAACTCTACCAACGTTCAGCCATTACCGTGCAGCATGGTGCGGTCGAAGAAAAGTTCCCGTTCTCTAGCGCGCTGCTGGACCGGGTATCCGTCTAGTGAGTAGCACCGCACTATATGCGAATGCGACGATCCGCAGTGTGATTCCACTGTAGCTGATAAAACGATGTTGCGGTTTTGGAAAAAACAGCCGAGGGGACATCACGCATGTACAGGTCGATGCGATCGTCAATGCAGCTAACACCGGGCTGTTGGGTGCGTCCCTCTGAGTTTTTTGGAACGAGTTACACCTTTCCTGTCTCGGCGGTTGAATTGTGATCGAAAAAAATAACTGCGGCTCGATATAGGTGGGGGTGGAGGTGCGTATCTGATAGATACCGTGATTGTGCCGCCCCCCGCTGAGACGAATCGATTCGGGGTTCGGACAGTGGACGGTGCCATACACAGAGCGGCGGGACCGAAACTCCTCAAGGAATGTGCGTCTTTTAACACATCATACACGTCGTTCGAGGGGAATTGATCTTGGATGAAACGTTTTATTTGGTTGGCCAGGCCGCACATTGGGTGGTTGTCCGATTGGCGAGGCTCGCGCCACCGCGGGCTATAACCTTCCAGCGTGAGTATACCGCCGTTCGTTCGGATGGTTTAGGCGGGGGTCCACCATTAGTCCAATCACTGGTACTGTGTTTGTGCTGTGTCGCTTATGCACGTCATGTCACAGGAAGCATGTCATTCACGCCGTTGGTCCGGTCTATCACCCCCGTAGTACGCGCGCGCCACTGCAGCTGGCGGGGTGCTATCGAATCAGCCTGCAGCTTGCGGCGGAGCATGGACTGAAACACATCGTGAGCTGCGCGATCGCCCGCGCTCTTCCTGCCCCACCGCCCCCTTTCTTTTATTATGCCGGACATGACTGAGGCGCGTCACTTCTTCTTTCAGGCTTTCCCCTCCATCTCGACGGGCATCTACGGCTACCCCGTCGAAAGCGCGACCCAAGTTGCGCTCGGTGAGGTCAGAAAATTTCTGGACACGGAGGAAGCGAAAGAGGCATGTCTTGTTCAGGTTGCCATTCCCACAATGTGGCGTGTGTCACTAATGGGTGCGCGCGCGCACGGTGCAGTTCGAGCGCGTGATCTTTGTGGTGTTTTCCGCGGAGGATGAGGCCGTGTATTTGTGAGTGTGGGACCGTTGTTCGAATTTGAAACGCACAAGTACAAGGGTCATTTTTTTGGGGGTTACAGGAGGCTCATCCCGCTGTACTTTCCATGGAACGCCCAAGCGCCGCTCTCTCCGAAATCAGTTACCTGATTCAGACTCCAAGAATTGCAGTTGAAGACAAAGGCGTCAAAAGAGAAAGGGAAGAAAAGGTGCCACAAGGTGGCATAATGTGTGAGTAGTAGCGTTGGGAGCGGTTTCTGTATTGTTGCGATGGCGAAATATTACCATGTACGTACTGCATACTGTGTTCATGTCGAGGGCCGCGGCCGACCAGATTTTCTTCGGCGTCTTCTTCTGTGCGCCCAATCCCCACCAAGTTCACCGACTTGTTCTTCATTTGCCCAGCGCCGTTGATTGGAACAGCCCCTGCATCTATCATGCGTACCAATGTAGGCTGAGTGTTCTCACAAATCGATATTTTACACGTCACTCTGGCACCAAGGCTTCTGTTCTTCTCATCACAAGGGACGACATCAACCCTGGCAAGCACATCCCGGCACTCGTGCTCGAATTGGCACAAAGCTGTGAGAAAACTGTTAGAATCGATTCTCATCCAATTGGACGCCGCCCGCATTTCGACCGCTCACGGTGAACCTTTCTGCCAATGCCATGTCTCGTCCAGTGAGGGCCGTCCGCTTGTCGCCATCCCGTGCTGAGCGCAGAGCCACAGTGTGGCCCTTATCACCGTTTCCTAATCACCGCATCATCCGCCCCGCCACCACCTCCGCCTCGGTTACAAGTTAATACAGTGCATCCAGATAGATCCCTTCTGCAAGGGGTGAGAGTGTTCTAGAAAAAAATTAATCGCTGGAGCTGAAGCTAGACTCGGAGAAAACGCAAGACGTCTCTGTGCGGTCGGAAAGAAAGAAAATCGGTCTAGGCGGCGGTTCGATCGATGTTTAATCAATGGGGCGGCTTGGAAATAGCAGTGATATTTTTGCCAGTCACCCAACGCCGATCGAAAGGAAGTAGTACGATATGCTGTACGTGCCGGCCGGGGGGGGGGATTACGAAAGTGGAAAACCGAGACGTCCTTACATTCCCGGATGGTGTGACGGATCAGAACGAGTTTTTTTTTTCATTCCTCTCGGATCGGAGTACGGTAATACAGTAGTACCCTGGACGCTGGGGGAGTGTTGTACAGGGCGGACATATATCAATGAAATGACGGGTCTGGTTTTTGATTCAATGTTTTGCAGGTGGAATGGCGCTATGAGGTGCGGTTACCGCAGCTCAGCTGATCACCAGAAAGCAGGATTTCTTCACCTTGTCATCTGACTCGGATTGATTGTTGAACACTGGACGAGCGTCGAGTGGCGAGGATCTATCTAACGAATCTTCCCGCGGTGGCATCTCTCGCATAAGCCGCTCACGCTCAGGAACGGAGGCGGAGGCGCAACTCGCAGTCCCGGTTCCGGCAGCCCTTGATTGATGCAACCGCACAAAGATCTGCTCGCAACTCTCCCGGTGGAGGTCTGTGTCTCTGGCTTGAAAAAAAAAATGAAATCCTTCACACACAGTAAACTAACGTCCATTACTTGTAGCTTCTATATGAAATCCACTTTTTCGCAACGTCAGGGGCCCTCCCTCTCACCTGCCAACGTCTGTACGATATCTTCAAAAATGCCTCTCCTGTCGTGCACGCCGACTACCTCATAGCATGCTACACCGCACTCCCAACCTCCCGCCGACCCAGCATAATCACCTACGCCCTGCGCTTCCCCCTCTGCACGCCGTCCGTCCTCGCCGCGCTCCTCGAGCGGCCATCTTTCCCTGACCAAGTCCCATCCCCCACGAGCACCGACACGAGCAGCCATCCCGGC
>WNFQ01001777.1_pt1 | contig 15424 bp, 15 predicted proteins | sample 5400171 | NCBI WGS metagenome assembly WNFQ01 (sample SAMN13153356, study PRJNA577476) | soil metagenome | isolation source: 20 cm soil under Madrone tree | place: USA:California | collected 2016-06-14
TAGGGATGCGGAAACAGGTCGCGGAGCCCAAGCCAGATTTTACGATTATTCGCATTCTTCGCCAGGGACGCCGCGTCGTCCGCGCGCCAGTGACGAATCGTGCAGCGTTCGAGCTTGAGCGGCATTTTCACGACGCCCCTCCAAATTTGATTCCGGCTTTCTGCACTTCGCGATATGGCAAGAGCCAGATCAACGATTCGTCATGAAGATCGACCACTTGAATCCGGTTGCCCCAGGGATCGCGGAAATCGCAGCGGAACGGCGGCTCGAGTTTTAATTTGTATTTGCCGGTGATTTTCTTGCGCACCTCCGCGAGCTGCTGTTCGTCGCGCACCATGATCCCGAAATGGCGCATGTTCGCGGGTTGCACTTTTTCCACCTCAAAAATGGCGAGGAATTGGTGCTCGCCAAGCTTGAAAAAAGCGTCGCCCTCGCCCCTATCCAGTTTCTCGAGATTGAAAACGTCCTGATAAAACGCGACCGCTTTTTTGATGTCGTCTACTTCTATCGCGACGTGATTGCATCCATAAACTTGCACGCTCATGAGCTAATTTACCTCGCCTCGCGAAATTTTGTAGGGCGTTTCTGCGACACGCCACGGGGTGGATAAGAATCAAAAGAAAAGTTCGCAATCGCGAGGACGCGCTTGCCAGGCACACGAGACGCGCGCGCTAACCCAAGGCGCGAGATGCGACGTAGCCCTAGTATTTCAACAGTCTCCTAGGCAATTTTCCGGGGACGTTTTCCCTCTGAATCCTCGCGAAATTCGATCGGATGGGATTTAAAGGCTGTGTCTTGGCGTCCCCTCCAGCCGGATACGTGCCACATAGTCGGTGAATTTCAGGCCGGTTGTTTTCCTGCAAACCTTACAGAAATGAAATAGACTGGCGCCGGCCGCCTTAGCACTTATGCGCGTGCTCCCAAGCAGCAAGCGTCAGGGTGTTAACAAAACGGTTTCGGGCTGTTGGACAGAGGGGGATTCGATCGCTTTTTTGCTCCCAGAAAATTTGCGACCAAGAACGTAAAAGACCGGCGTGAGAAAGATGCCGAAAAACGTTACTCCTAGCATGCCCGCGAATACGGCCGTCCCGAGCGCCTGGCGCATCTCGGCGCCCGCTCCGCCACTGAGCATGAGCGGCACCACGCCCGCGATAAACGCAAATGAGGTCATCAAGATCGGGCGCAGGCGCAGCTTGCTCGCTTCGATCACGGCGGAAATAGCGTCCTTGCCGGTGTCCTGGATTTGCCTGGCGAATTCGACAATGAGGATGGCGTTTTTGCATGCGAGTCCCACGAGCACAACAAACCCAATCTTCGTGAAGATATTGTTATCCATGCCCCGCAATAGCACGCCGGCCAGCGCCGAAAGAATGCACATGGGGACAATAAGAATTATGGCAAAAGGCAGCGCCCAGCTTTCATATTGCGCGGCCAGCGTAAGGAACACGAACAAGACGCAGAGTGGAAAAATGAATAGCGCGACGTTTCCCGCCAGAATCTCTTGATAGGTCAAATCGGTCCACTCGAAACTCATATTTTGTGGAAGGATCTTTTGGCAGAGATCCTGCATGATCCCGATGGCCTGCCCGGTGCTGATCCCTGGTTTGGTGTCGCCGGATATACCCGCCGCTGTGTAAAGATTGTACCGGTTGATCGTGCCGGGGCCAAGACGCTCCTCGACGGAAGCCAGTGTGCCCAGGGGAACCATGTCACCCCGGCCGTTGCGTGTTTTGAGCTTGAGGATGTCGGCAGGGGTGACGCGGAACTTGCTCTCCGCCTGGGCGGTCACCTGAAATGATCGGCCGAGATATGTGAAGTCGTTCACGTAGGCCGAGCCGAGATAGATTTGAAGAGTGTCAAAAATATTGGTGAGCGGCACGTCCATGCTTTTCGCCTTTGTGCGGTCCACGTCCACATACATCTGCGGCTGGTCGGCGCGGAAGCTGGAATAAAGACCCACCAGACCAGGTTGCTGCTCGCCCGCGGCAGCGAGCTCGCGGGCCACGCTTTCGAGTCGCGTGTAATTTCCGCCGCCGCGGTCCTGCACCATCAACCGGAAGCCGCCGACAGAGCCTATTCCATCGACCGGCGGCGGGCCAAAAGGCAACACAAGAGCCTCTGGAATCTGATTCAACCGCGTGCGCAGGTCGCCAAGGATTTCATCCGATGATTTGCGATGTCCGAAATCGTCGAGAATCACAAAGACAGTACCGCCGTTGGATTGTCTGCCAGTGAGCACGGAGTAGCCGTTGATGATGAGGTTGTGTTTAACGCCCGGCGTCTCCTTCAGAATAGCGAGCGCCTTTTCAGTCACGGCCTCGGTGCGTTCCAGCGAGGCGGCATTCGGCAATTCGCAGTTTACGATCAGATAACCCTTGTCTTGTGCGGGAACGAAACCCGATGGGGTGATTTTGAAGCCGACGCCCGTCAACGCGAGCAAGCCGAGATAGAGGAGGAGACAGATCGCCAGCTTGCGGACCAAGCTTCCGATCGCCCTGCTATAACGTTCTGTTGCCGCGCCAAACATAGTGTTAAAGCCGCGGAAGAACCAACCAAGCGTTGCGTCGAGAAGTTTCGTCAGAGCATCCTTTGGCGCGCCGTGACCGCGCAGGAGAAGCGCACCCAGCGCGGGACTTAGCGTAAGCGAATTGAGCGCGGAGATCGCCGTCGAAACGGCAATGGTTAGAGCGAACTGGCGGAAAAATTGCCCGGTGATACCGCTAATGAACGCCACCGGAATGAACACTGCCCCGAGCACAAGCGCCACGGCGATGACGGCGCCGCCCACCTCACTCATCGTCTGCCGCGCGGCATCACGCGGCGACAGCCCGACGCTCAGCTTACGCTCGATAGCCTCGACGACCACGATGGCGTCGTCCACCACGATGCCAATGGCCAGCACAAGCCCGAAGAGCGAGATTGTATTGAGAGAAAACCCAAACATCGCCATCGCGGCAAACGTGCCGACGAGCGAGACAACGACGGCGACGAGCGGGATGATTGTCGCGCGCCAACTTTGCAGAAAAAGAAGCACCACCAGACCCACCAGCAAAACCGCTTCGATAAGCGTGCGCACCACGCCTTTGATCGATTCCTGCACGAAGACCGTCGTATCATAGGCAATCTTGTAATCCACACCCGGCGGGAAGTCTTTCTTCAACTCCTCCATTCCCTTGCCAATAGCCGTTGCTGTCGCGACTGCGTTGCTCCCGGGGAGCTGGAAAATGGACAGGGCAGCGGAGGGGCTGCCGTCAAGCGTGCTCGAGAGCGCATAACTCCTGGCGCCGATTTCGACTCCACCAATATCGCGCAGTCTTACAATCTCACCACTTGCCCCTCGTTTAACAACAATCCTGGCGAACTCCGCGGGATCGATCAGCCGGCCCTGCGTATTAACGATATATTGAAATTCCGTTCCCTTAGGAGTGGGCGGCTGGCCGACAATACCGCCAGCGACCTGCTTATTTTGCTCCTGAATCGACTGCACGACGTCCGTGGCGGTAAGCCCCAGTGAGGCGAGCTTGTTCGGATCCAGCCACACGCGCATCGAATATTCGTAGCCGAAGAGATCGACGTTCCCGACGCCGTTGATCCGGGCAAGCCGATCTTTCACCTGTAGCAGGGCGTAATTCCCGAGATAAAGTTCGTCGCGGCTTTTGTCCGGCGAGATGAGGTTCACCATCATGATCATCGACGGCGATTGTTTATTGACCTGGACCCCTGTGCGACGCACCTCTTCGGGCAGTATCGGCAGCGCCAGGTTTACGCGGTTTTGCACAAGCACCTGAGCGGTGTCCAGGTCCGTCCCGAGCGCGAATGTGATGGTGAGACCATAGGAGCCGTCGCTCGAAGATTGCGACGACATGTAGAGCATTTTCTCGACGCCGTTGACCTGCTGTTCGATTGGCGCGCCGATTGTCTCCGCCACAGTCTGCGCAGTTGCTCCGGGATAACTGGCTGAGACATTTACCGTGGGCGGCACAATGTCCGGATATTGCGACACCGGAAGCGTCATCAGGGCGACCCCGCCAGCAACCGTGATGACGATAGAGAGGACTGACGCGAAGATCGGCCGGTCAATGAAAAAGCGGCTGATGTTCACCGGCGCTATTTCGTTTTCGCCACCTGCGGCTCAGCCGGAAGCGGTTTGGGATCGACCTTCCCGCCGGGACGCACTTTCAACAAACCGTCCACGACCACTTTTTCGCCGGCGGCCACGCCCTTGCTGATCACTTGCATCCTGCCGTTGACGGTGCCAAGCTCCACGGGACGGAAAACAGCTGTGTTGTCCTTGTCGATAACCACAACAAATTTCTGCCCCTGATCGCTGCCCACCGAACGCTCTGGCACGAGTACGGCATGGTAGGCATCGCCAGCGGGAATGCGCACCCGAACGAATAATCCCGGCCCCAGTAGGCCCTTCTCAAAATCGAACACGCCGCGAATGCGAATCGTGCCTGTGTCGGGATCCACCCGATTGTCCAGAAAATCGATGTAACCGGTGTGGGGAAAGTCTGTCTCGTCCTGCAACGAAAGCTGGATCGGCAGCTTCACCTTGTCCTCATCACCCGGGAGAACTTTTTTGGAGGCATAGTAGCGAACGTAGCGCAGGAGAGAACGCTCATTCACGTCCGCATAGGCATAGACAGGATTCATCGAGACGATGGTCGTCAGCGGCTTTTCAGTCTGCGAGGAAACCAGATTGCCCACGGTGATGTTGGCGAGACTCGCGTGGCCGTCGATCGGCGAAGTGATCGTACAAAACTCCAGATTAAGTCTGGCAGCTTCCACCGCCGCGCGAGCCGTCAAAAATGCGCCCTGAGCTTTCAGGAAGGATGCGCCGGTTTTGTCGAAGTCTCCTGCAGATATCGCTCCCTTGTCGCGAAGCTGCTTGGACCGATCATAGTCCGCAGTCGCCAGCTTCAAGGAAGAATCGGCCTCATCATATTGGCCCTGGGCCCGATCGAGTTCCGCCTGATAAGGCCGCGGATCGATGGCGAACAACACTTGTCCTTTTTTGACCATATCTCCGTCTTCAAACTTCACCTCTGTGAGATATCCGCTGACTTTCGGGCGAACTTCCACGGTGCCAAGCGGTGCAAGACGGCCTGTGTACTCGTCCCAATCCTTCACCTCGCGTCGTTCGGCTGCGGTCACCGTCACAACCGGCGGCGGCAATTCGACCGACTTTTGTTGTCCGCAGCCGATCAGCAGGCCTGCCGCCAAAATTCCCCGCCATGAAGCGGTCAATTTAAAAGGCTCTCGCTGAAAAAAGATGGCTTCCCGACGGCCGACATGGATCAGTCCCATGCGACCATCAGCTTACAGTCGAGAAGAAACGTCAATCATTTTCCGCGAAATACTGAGCGCGCATAGACGTAGCGCCATTATAGTCTTTTGGTCCTGGGACACCATGCCGGTCTCCCTGACTGTAGGGGCGAGTGTTACATTTAGGACGCGACAGTTATTTCATTCCCGCCCGGTATGCCGAGCGGGTTGCCTTTTGTGCCCGACCATTTCGCCCCGGAATGTGCGTTGATCAACGCGAGTGAGGCGCTTTTCCATCGAGCATGTGAGCAATGGGATATGCGGAATTTCGCAGAGATGTTCGGCGATGAACCAGATCGGCTTTTCCGTCGTCATCCAGTTTTGACGATCAAATCGAGCGAGATTCACCGGGCGCGAATATCGCCGCAGGGTGCGCTCGCCGCGCAGATTGAAGTAGATGTTGAAGTAACTCATGGCCAGTTCCCGCAGACTGCGATAAACCGGCTCCCGATAGCGGCACCCGGTGAAATTCGATTTCGCCACCGCGCCCCAGTGTCCGCGCAGCTTGAAAACGGCGATCACATGATCGGTGTCCTGCTCTGCTTCCAAATCGAAAATGAGCGGTGGAAATCCGAGGACGCGGAGCGCTGCCGCAGCGAAAATCCCGCCCTCGAGACAAGATGCAGTTCGATCGCGCAAAACCTTCTGCGGCGATCGCGCCGTGAAGCTAAGATTGTAGGGCAAATCGTCGAGAGACCGCTGGACGCCAGCCGGCGTCTTGAGCGCGCGCAACCTGCGCAACTCCGAACGCGTGAATCCAAAAGTGTCACTGCCTAGCACAAGGGAAGCTCCAACATCCAAGCTCCAAGCTCCAGAGAAACCTCAAGTCTCAATGTTCAAATTAATTCCCGCGCATTTACCGATTTGACGCCTGGAGCTTCTCTGGAACTTGGAGCTTGGGATTTGAATTTTTCGCTCTTATTTTTGAGCGGGAGCGCGCTGGAAGGCTCCTTCGCCGTACGCGTTGAGATTTTCCACGAGCACGCTTGTCGCCGTGCCGTCGGGGCCGATGGTAAAGGTGATGCCGCTCGTGCCGACAGCGTTTTCGCCCGCCGTCTGATAAGTAAACGTATCGCGATCGTAGTGCTTCATGGCGAATGTCATTTTCTTCGGACCTAGTACAATTGCGAGTCCATCTGCCTTCTCGATGATGGAGATGTCGCCAAAGAAATCATTGGAAAGATTGCCTAAGAAGCACCAAACTCCAACATCCAGAGAAGCCGCAAATAGTCGCGCGGCGTTTGGGATTTGGTGATTGAAATTTCTTTGGAGCTTGGGATTTGGAGCTCCCCCTGTGAGTTCGCCGACAAAGTTACAATCCCACCGGATGCCTTGCTTCGAAGCCGCGTGGCGGACGATCGGTGGTTTGCCAGCGCGGCGCCCAGTGTCCGGTATAATTGTCGTATGGCGTGGTATCGAGTCGCAGCCCGGCGATAACGGCAAAAGTATGGCCGTCACGCGCGTAAATGGTGATCCATTTGCCACGGCCACGCTTGCCGTACCTGCGAAATTCAGCCGAGCTCATCGGTGAATCGATCATACCCGCTGCGCCCAGCACATACGAGACAGTGCCGGAACAATCGTAGCCGCCATCGTCAAACGATTGGTGACCGCCACCGTACCGGTACGGCTTCGAGCAAAGTTGATTTGCCGCCCAGATTGCTCGCTTCACTGGCACAGGCGCTTTCTTGGGCGCAGCCGCCTGCCCCGCGGAGTAAATACGCGCCTTTTTGCCTCGAACAACCGGCCCAGAGACGGGAAAAACGTCGGCGATTGTTGATGGAACAATCAGCGAAAAAACAGCCGCTCCGAGCAGAATTTTACGGTCAACCGGATAGATAAGTTCCTCCGGGGCTGTCTCCTATACCCAGAAGCAAGCAGATGAAAAGAAAAAAAATTGCGGCACCGATGAATTGCAACGGTGTCGTGTCGATGTGCGCCATTTCGTGTTAAGATTACGAAATGCTCCGCATTTTGGCGCTGCCGGTCACGCTTCTCGCAACGGCCATGGTGGCGCTGGCCGCCGAGGATCCATTACCGGTGGACGAACCCGATTCATTCGATATTGAGCCGCCATTGCTAAAACAAAATCTCTCGGATGAGCCCTTGCCCGGTGAAGCAGGGCAGAACGCCGATGTTTCGCGTCTGGAAAAACAATTGGAGCGCGTGAAAAGAAACGCGGCGGGCGCGGAGCGACTTTGCAAAATGGGCGTGCTTTCAAAGACCGAAGTGGAGCAACGATTGTTAAGAGTCGTCCGTTGTGAATGCGATCTCGCGAATGCGCGACTCGTCCGCGCGAAAGAAGAAGTTGCCGCGCAAGAAGCGAAAGTTTCAGCCGGTGAAAGGGCCAGAGATAAACTGGACGCCGCGAAATCCGCGCTGGCGCAATTAACTGAAGCCGCCCAAGCCGCCGCGGCCAAACGCGAGCGTGCCGAGCTCGAGACCGCAGAAGCAAACTTACGCCGACAGGAAAAACTCCTTAAACTTGGCAGCGCCCACAAATCTGACGTCGATCGTGCTCAACAAAAGCTCGCCGAGCTTAAAGCACAGAAAAATTAAGAGCAGCCGCCAACTGCACCATGTCGTTCTGACAGAAGGCAGCGAAGAAAACAAAGATCCTGATCTCCCACAGGATGCTTCGATTTCCGCCACGAAGAGGGACTTTGATCAGGCATAATCTCTTCGTGCGCTTTGTGTGCTTGGTGGTTCAAAATTACTCGCAATGGCGCGATTTAAGTTGGCGTCCGGTACAGATGTCCTACAATTCCTGCGATGAAGATCTCGTCCGAGACCAAAAAAGCCCTTAGCGTAATCTTCCTCTACATGGCGCTGCTTTCCTTCCTGATCGGCATGGCTGCGCGGCTCAAAGAGGGTTTTCAATCCCGGGCGGAAATCTCTACCGCGGGATTCACCACCGCGGCGATCCTGGCGGGGCTGGGCCTGATCGCGTTTCTGTTTTCCCTGCGGAAACAACAGAGCTGACAAGACGATGTAGCGGCGGCTGTCTCCAGCCGCAAAAGGAATCTTCGTTCTGCGCTCGCCGTGGTGAGCGGACCTACACCAAAATAGCGGCGGCGACCCTTCCGGATCGCCGCCGTCCTCCCCATCGCCCCTAAACAACCGAAGTTATTCCTGAACCGCGTCGTGAAGCTCTTTGTGCGCGTTCATCATGTCTTGATGCGCCTTCTGAATGTCATCGAGCTTCTTCTGCTGCTCAGCCGTGAGCAGCGGACGAATCTGCGACGTGGTGCTGTCCATGACCGTTTTCATCTTTTGCATCGCCTCCTGATGAATTGCCCTGATTTGGGGTTTTGCCTGATCGATGATCGGCTGGACCTTGGTTTGCTGATCGGGCGTCAGATTCAGCTTTTTGACTAATCCTTCAAGCCCAAATCCGTGCCCGTGCCATCGGTCACCAGGGCCGTGCCCTGGCTCGGCCTGCGCCACGACGAAGCCGCCAAGCGCGATCGCGCTCACGGCCGCAAGTGTTAATAGATTTCGTTTCATAGTTTTTAGTTTGTTTGTTTTGCTGCGCGCTTTTTTGCGCTTCTGTAGCTAATGACCGGAGAAGCATTTCGCTGGTTACATTTTTGTGTTATCGATCATTGTTCCTTATGTCATTCCGAGCGAAGTCGAGGAATCTCTCGCTTTAAGATTTGGGACATGGGCCGCGACTACAATTTTTGGATCTACATCGTCACCAACAAGAACCACTCTGTTCTCCATATCGGGGTGACGAATAGCCTCTCGCGGCGAACTTGGGAGCATCGCGAGGGAGTTACGAGCGGATTTGCCGCAGATTACCAGTGCAAAAAACTGATTTATTACGAGTGGTACCGAGATATTCGCGACGCAATTGCGCGAGAGAGCCAATTGAAGAAATGGTCCCGATCAAAAAAAGGTGCGTTGATTAGCCGCTTAAACCCAAGCTGGCGCGACTTGGGTGCCGACGTGTTACAAGACAGATAGCTTTAAGAGGTTTCTCGACTTCGCTCGAAATGACAAGCAGCAACGCCTGCCCATCTGCAAGCCACAAACTTGTAACCGCGCCCCGCCGTAGCCGGTCATTGGTAATGGTGTGGATGCGCTCTCGATTACATGGATGATTCTGACGCAAGCGCGCTGGTTGAAGCTGCGCTCCAGCATGACGATGAGGCGGCTCGCGCGCTGGTGCGGCAGCTTTATCCGCTGGTCGCAAAAGTGGTCCGCGCGCATCGTCCGCGCCGAACGGCCGAGGAGGACCTTTGCCAAATGATTTTTATCAAAGTTTTTCAAAAATTATCTCAATTTTCCGGCAAGGTGCCGCTGGAGCACTGGGTCTCGCGCATTGCGGTGAACACTTGTCTGAATCAAATCGAGTCGGAGAAAATAAGGCCCGAGCTTCGTCACGCCGATTTGAGCGAAGAGGAGCAGGCCGTGGTCGAAAATCTCACAACTTCCTCCAGCGAGCTCGCCCCGGACCAGCACTATGCCTCGCGCCAGCTGGTCGAGCATCTTCTTGCCGCACTAAAACCAGTTGAACGTCTGGCGATCGATTTGCTTTATTTGCAAGGACGTTCCGTAGAGGAAATCCGCAAAATCACCGGCTGGAGCACCGCGCTCGTTAAAGTGCGCGCCTTTCGAGCCCGGCAAAAAATGAAACAGCAGCTCGCTAAAATTTCGGCGAAGGAAAATCTATGAAAGATCGACAAATCGATCGGTTACTGCGATCGGCCGCGCGGGCGGGCGATGAAAACATCCCGGCGCCGATGCCGTTTGGATTCGATACGCGAGTCGTCGCGCTCTGGCGTGCGGGCGCGGGAAAGCCCAACGGCTTGACGTCTCTGCTTCGGCGCATTGCGCTGCTCTCGGCAACCGTCATCGTTGTATCGACGATTGCGGCGCTTCGCGAAGCCGGCCAAAGCCGGAAAGTCGGCGAGTCTTTCACAAATGAATTCGCCATCGCAGATTCGGCGATTCAGGATGAATTTTCACCATGAATCGCGCGTTGCAGTGGAAATTGATTACCGGCTTCCTCCTCGTCTTCATTGCGGGTGGAATGACGGGCGCGTTCTTTGGCGAAATGCACGCACGCCGCCTTTTTTTCGAATTTCATCATAACCCCGGAGTAATGAGCAGCAGAATGCGGGACAGGCTCCGTCGGGAATTGAATTTGACGCCCGAGCAGGTCGCCAAGATATCGCCCATTATCGATAAAACGGCTGTCCAGCTGGCAGACGTAAGAAGGGACACCGGTCGCCGTGTTCACGAGATCATCCTCGAAGCACACCGTGAGATGGCCGCTAATCTGACTGAGGATCAGCGCCTCAAATTGCAAGAGATCGAATCGCGGCAACGCCGTTGGCATCACCATCCGTGGCCAGGCAAACAGCCGCAGCCTTCCGCATCGCCCTGAGCAAGTCCCTCCTTCGAGCAGGTAGCGGGTCGCTTCGATAACTTTACGGGATTCTTCTGGCGGCCGAGATGCCGATGATAAAAAAGATCAGGCAAATCACCAGGAACAGAAAGAAGAGAAATTTGGCAATTCCGGCCGCAGCAGCAGCTATGCCGGTAAATCCAAACAACGCCGCCACCAGTGCGATGACCAGAAAGATTACAGCCCAACGCAACATGTTTTCACCTCCTACCGAATGAATCGTGCCAGGCACTTGCGCCGCGTGTTCATCGCGTTCAAGTCGACAACGCCTGACAAGGTTGTGATGTCCGCAAATTACTGAAGAGTCTTGGTGATTTCCCGAAGCAACCCGGGTCCACGATAAATGTAGCCCGTGTAAATCTGAACAAGTTGCGCGCCGGCCTCGAATTTTTCGCGGGCAGATTCCGCATCAACAACTCCGCCGGAAGCGACCACGGGAATTGTCGATCTTGCGGTAATGGCGCGCACCAGCGCAGTCGATTTTTCGCGCAGCGGCTTTCCACTGAGGCCCCCTTCGCGATCTCGCGCTGGAGGAATGGACGAATGGTCGAGAGTCGTGTTGGTCGCGATAATTCCCGCGACTTCATTTTCCTCGCAGGTCGCGATTAGATCTTCCAAATCGTTCGGCGAAAGGTCAGGCGCAATTTTCACGAGAACCGGCTTTGGATTTTCCCGATTTTCGCTGGCAATCGTGCCAAGCAATTCCGAAAGGGCAGCCGCTCCCTGCAAGTCGCGCAAGCCGGGCGTATTTGGCGAGCTGACGTTGAGCGCGATGTAATCAGCAAATTCACGAAGCAATTGGAACGAGTAGAGATAATCAGCCGTTGCCTGCTCGAGCGGTGTGATCTTTGACTTGCCAATATTGATTCCAACCGGAACCGCAGGCCATCTTCCGGCCGCGCGCAGCTTGCCCAGCCGTTCTGCGACGATATCGGCGCCGTCGTTGTTGAAACCGAGATGATTGATCAGCGCCTCTTGCTCGGGAAAACGAAAGATGCGCGGCTTCGGATTTCCCGGTTGTGTTTTGGCAGTGACTGTGCCGATCTCGACGAAACCGAAGCCCAGCGCTGCCAATGCGGCCAAGGCGACGCCATTCTTGTCCAATCCAGCCGCGAGTCCGATCGGGTTTGGAAAGTTTACGCCGAAGACCGTTTTCGGCTTGGGTGCCGGCTGAAGAGAGTTCAGCGCGCGCAATGCTAGATCGACATGTGATGCGCCGCGCAGAAATCCAATTGCCAGATGATGCGCCGTCTCGGCATCGAGCGAAAAGAGCAGGGGCCGAACGAATCGCTCGTAGCCATTTTTCATTTGCCGATACAAAATTGTCCGAAGACCGAATCGAGAATTTGTTCGACGCCGATTGCGCCAATCACCTCACCGACCGCGCGCAATGCTTCGTCCAAATCCACCGCGACATATTCCGCGGTCAGGCCGTCGCGCATCGCGGTTCGGGCGTGATTGCACGATTCCAGCGCGCGGCGCAAGCAATCGCGATGACGGGTATTGATTGCAATTGTGGTTTCCGGTCTCAGATTTTGTTTGGTAATGCGCGTCAGAATTTCGTTTTCGAGCTGCGGCAGACCTTCACCTGTCGTGCACGAGATACGGAGCGCCTCGAATTTTTTCCAATCCACGTGCTCGGGCAGATCGCTTTTATTCAAGAGCACAATTTCGCTTCCATTGCTGGCGCGTTCTTCGAAATGCGACGGTCTTGGCGCGTTGCGATCCGCAATGTGAAGGCGCAGGTCTGCCGTTTCCAATGATTTTTCAGTGCGCGCGATCCCTTCCCGCTCAATTGCGCTGGTCGATGGCCGAAGACCGGCAGTATCAAGCAGGCGGATCGGCACACCGCGAAGGTTGACCATTTCTTCGATCGTATCCCGCGTGGTGCCGTGCGTTTCGCTGACGATCACGCGTTCGTAGCCCAGAAGCCGATTCAGCAAGCTCGATTTACCGGCGTTGGTCGCGCCGTAAATCACCACCCGGACGCCTTCGCGCAGAATGCGGCCCTGGTCGGCCGTGGCGAGCAGGTCGGCGATTTCGTTGCAAACCGAATCGAGCCGCGTCAGAAACTTTTCGCCTTCGTCCGGTGCGATGCCTTCCTCAGGAAAATCGATCGACGCGTTGACGTGCGCGATCATCGAAACCAAATCATCGCGGATTTTCCTGATCTGCGCCCCGAGTCTGCCTTCGAGCTGCTCGGTGGCGGAACGGAGCGCCAGATCGGTCTTGGCGCGGATCAGATCGATCACGGCCTCGGCTTGGGTCAGGTCCATTTTGCCGTTGAGAAAAGCGCGCTCGGTGAATTCGCCCGGGCGCGCTGCGCGGGCACCTGTGCGGAGACAAGCTTCCAGCACATGCGCGCTGACCAGCGTTCCGCCGTGGCAACTGATCTCGACCAAATCCTCGCCGGTGTAACTGGCCGGCGCGCGATGGACGGAGAGCATCACTTGATCGATCAATCTGTTTGCCCCATCGAAAATTTCACCGAAATGCTGGACATGCGATGCAAATTGCGACGGCTTTTCTTTGCCGCGAAAAATTTTGTCCGCCACGCCGATTGAATTGGCGCCGGAGACGCGAACAAGTGCGATCGCGCCTTCTCCGGCCGGCGTTGAAATCGCGGCGATAGTGTCGCCCGGGATAAACGGCTCCTTTTCCGCGGTCAGACTTGTCGATGTTTTGGAAAAATCTCTTTCAGCGCGGCGATGCATTGCTTGTTTTGTTCCATCGTGCCAACGGAAATGCGCACCCATTCCGGCAATTGGTAGCTTTTGAGTGGGCGAACGATAATTTTCCTGGCGAGCAATTTCTGAAAGACCGCGGCACCGTCGCCGACGTTCACCATTATGAAATTGGCTGCGCCCGGCACAAAATGGAGTTTCATCGCTGCGAATTGCTCCTGCAAATAAGCGCGGCCTTCATCGACGACACGCTTGGTTTCGTGCTGATGCGCCTCGTCTTTGAACGCGGCCAGCGCACCGGCATGCGCGATGGAATTGACGTTGAAGGGCTGCCTCGTTTTATCGAGCACGGCGATTAAGCTGGAGCGCGCGACGCCGTAACCAATCCGCAGACCGGCGAGTCCGTGGATTTTCGAAAAGGTGCGGAGAACGACGATGTTCCGATCTTCGCGAACGTATTGGAGCGCATCGGGAGGATTATCGAGGAACTCGAAATAGGCTTCGTCGAAAACAACAATGATATTTTCCGGGAGGCGCGACATGAACTTGTCGATCTTGCCCTGCGAAATCAAAGCACCGGTGGGATTATTGGGATTTGCGATGAAAATCACGCGCGTCTTTGGCGTCATCGCATCCAGCATCGCTTCAAGGTCCTGCTGATAATCCGGGCTTGGCGCTTCAATCGTGCACGCGCCGAAAAGGGTCGCGATCAATTTATAGGCGATAAACGCGTATTCGGACGTGATCACATCATCACCACGATGGAGAAAGGCGTGCCCAAGGAATTCGATCACTTCGTTCGATCCGTTGCCGAGAATGATGTTTTCCGGCGCAAAACCGAGCCTGGTCGCAAGCGCCTCGCGCAGATAAAAACTCCCGCCATCGGGATAAAGCGGCGCGTTTTCCAACGCGGCGCGCATCGCATGGATCGCTTTGGGCGATGCGCCCAGTGGGTTCTCGTTCGAAGCCAGTTTGATGATCGAGTCTGGATGGACACCGAGTTTGCTCGCGGTCTCCTCGATCGGCTTGCCTGGTTCGTAAACCGCAAGATCGCGCAACTGCGGGTTTGCCAATTTCCAAATCATTGGCGCAATGTAGACAGAATTATATTTTACGCTCGCCTATTTTGCGATCTGTCGCGATGGTTCGGTGTGCGATTCCGCTCCTGAGATTTGATCATGACGACGACCACAACGGACAAATTGATTTATCTCGATAACAACGCGACGACGCAGCTCGATCCCAGCGTGATCGAGGAGATGATGCCGTTTTTGAAGGAGCATTACGGCAATCCTTCGAGCGGTTATGCGTGCGCCGCACGAGCGCGGAAAGCTCTCGATTTTGCCCGTGAACGGCTCGCGTCGCTGCTCGGGTGTGAGCCTTCGGAGATTGTGTTCACGAGCGGCGGAACGGAATCGAACAATGCGGTGATCAGCTCGGTGCTGCAATCTGATCCGCGCGGCAAACACGTGGTCACAAGCGCTGTAGAACACAGTGCCGTATTGGGGCCCTGCCAGGATCTCACGAAACGCGGCTGCGAGGTCACGTTTGTGGGGGTGGATCGGGATGGAAATGTCGATCTTGCCGAGCTGGAGGCGGCGATACGCCCGGAAACGGCACTCGTTTCGATGATGTGGGCGAACAACGAGACCGGTGTTTTATTTCCAGTCGAGCAGATCGCGGAAATATGCCGGGCGAAAGGCGTGCTGTTTCACACCGATGCGGTGCAAGCAGTTGGGAAAATCCCGATCCGTCTCCGCGATACGGTAATAAATTTTCTTTCGCTTTCGGCCCACAAATTTCACGGCCCAAAAGGCGTGGGCGCGCTTTACGTCAATCGGCGAACGCGATTTCACCCGCTGATCGAGGGTGGCGGCCAGGAAAACGGGCGCCGTGGTGGAACGGAAAGTGTTGCGTCGATCGCGGGCTTGGGGAAAGCGGCCGAACGCGCTGCCGAATATCTCCCGCAGGAACAAACGCAGGTTCGAGCGATGCG
>WNFQ01006208.1_pt1 | contig 15422 bp, 16 predicted proteins | sample 5400171 | NCBI WGS metagenome assembly WNFQ01 (sample SAMN13153356, study PRJNA577476) | soil metagenome | isolation source: 20 cm soil under Madrone tree | place: USA:California | collected 2016-06-14
ATGCACAAACACCGGATTTGCATTCACGAATCGCGCGATGTCCGCAAAAGTCACCCAGTACGGGGTTGGGATGACGACGTCCTCGCCCTCATCCACTACCGACGAAAACACGTTGAAAAGAGCGTGTTTGCCGCCGAAGTTCACGATGCATTCCGGCAGGTCGTACTTCGAACCGAAGTCGCGGGCATGCTTCTCTACGATCGCTTTCTTGAGCTCCTTAATGCCGCCGATGGCCGTGTACTTCGTGAAGTCGCCCTCGATGGCTCGAATCCCCGCCTGCTTGATGTTTTCCGGCGTCGGAAAATCCGGCTCGCCGGGGCCGAAGTCCACCACGTCGAGACCCTGCTCGCGGAGTTTGAGCGCGGCTTCCATCACGGCCATTGTCTTCGATACCGAAATACGAGAGATCCTGTTTGCCAATTTCATTTCTTGAACCTTTGCTTTAGCCGTTTCTCGACGAGCTCGGGAACCAGCCCGGACACGGAGCCGCCCAGCTCGGCAATTTCCTTCACGAGACGCGAGCTCAGATACGAGTAGTGTTCAGCCGGCGTCATGAAAACAGTTTCGATTTCCGGTGCCAGCCGCCGGTTCATGAGAGCCATCTGGAATTCATATTCGTAGTCTGAGATCGCGCGAATTCCCCGAACGATGACCTGGGCCTTTTTCTGTTTTGCATAGTCCACCAGGAGGCCTTCAAAGACATCGATCTCAACGTTCGGAAAGCGCGGCTCCAAAATGTCATGCATGAGCTCGGTGCGTTCCTTGATGGTGAAGAGTGCCGCCTTTTGCGGATTGGTGAGGATCGCGACGATGACTTTGTCGAAAAGCCGCGTGCTGCGCTCGATGATATCGACGTGACCGAAGGTCAGGGGATCGAAAGATCCGGGATAGATTGCTGTTGTCACATGTTCTCCGGCCTATAGAATGCCAGTGAGGCGTCACCTTGCACAAGCGATCGAGTTTTTCGGAGGGCTCCGGAGGAGTCCGGAAGGTCCTTGCGCCTGGAATGCTCCAGGATCAGCAGGCCGCTGCCGGAGAACTTGCGGAGACAGGCCTGATATAGATCATCGCGGTCGTAAGGAGGGTCGACAAACGCGATGTCGAATTGAATGCCGTCGCGCGCGCAGATGTCGAGGGCTTTTGGGAGATCCATTTCGAGGATCTTGTAGCCGTCCCTGATGCCCAGGGATTCCAGGTTCTCTCGAATCATGCGGCAGGCCTTTCGGGATTGCTCCACGAAAACGACGTGGGCAGCGCCCCGGCTGAGGGCCTCGATTCCGATGCCTCCCATGCCTGCGCAGCCGTCGAGGAAGGTCGTCCCTTCCACGCTTGCCCCGAGAATGTTGAACAGTGTCTCCTTGAGCTTGTCGCTGGTGGGCCTGATCCCCGGAGGGGGTGTAGCCTTGAGGCGGCGGCTTTTGTATCGGCCAGAGATTATGCGCATGTTTCGCTCGGGTCATCCAAAATCACTGATCACTGATGGCCAATGTCCAATGACTAATGAAGTTGAGGATTCAGAAATAGACGGATTTCTAATGCTCATTTTTCAATCCTCAATTTCATTAGTCATTGGACATTGGCCATCAGTGATTTGTTACCCCACAGTCACAAACTTCGTCCGGGCAGACAGCGCCTCAATGAGCCTCTCCCGTTCCTCGGTGCGGTTCGCCCAGCGTTGCGCTTCTTTTTGCGCCAGCGACAACAGCTCGCTGTCCGTCACTAAATTCGCCACCCGGAACTCGGGAATCCCCGACTGCCGCGTGCCCGCCACCTCGCCCGGACCGCGGAGGTTGAGATCCACCTCCGCCAGTCGGAAACCGTCCGTTGTCGCGGTCATCGCCTGTATCCGCTGCCGGGCGACGTCATTCAACCGGCCGGGTGTCATCAGAATGCAGAGCGAAGAATGGGCTCCACGGCCAACCCGGCCGCGGAGCTGATGAAGCTGCGCCAATCCGAATCTTTCCGCATGTTCAACCAGCATTAAGGTCGCGTTGGCGACATCCACGCCGACCTCAATCACTGTCGTCGATACCAGGAGATCGATCTCGCCCGCTGCAAAAGCCCGCATGATGGTTTCCTTGTCGTCGCTCTTCAGCCGGCCATGCAGAAGTGCGACCCGCCGTCCTTTGAACACCTCTGAGAGCCTCTTGAAGCCCTCGGTTGCGGACTTCAGATCCAGCTTCTCCGACTCCTCGATGACCGGATACACCACGTATGCCTGCCTGCCCTGCTCGAGCTCCGCTGCGATCATCCGATGCACGCGCCCGGCGTCGCGCTCCGTTACGTGAACTGTGCGAATCGGCGTTCTTCCCGGCGGCATCTGATCGATCACAGACAGATCGAGGTCCCCATACAACGTCATCGCCAGCGTCCGGGGAATCGGAGTGGCGGTCATGACCAGGGTGTTGGGATTCTCGCCCTTCGCCATGAGCTGCAATCGCTGCACGACTCCAAACCGATGCTGCTCGTCCACAATCACGAGGCCGAGTCTGTTGAAGACCGTCTGCTCCTCGATAAGAGCATGCGTTCCTATAATCACATGGACCTCGCCAGCCGCAATCTTTTTCAGCAGTTCCTGCTTCTCGGCCTTCTTCACGCCGCGCCGGACGACGCCAACGCGATAGCCCAACGGGTCAAGGATGCGCTTTGCATTGATGTAATGCTGCTCGGCAAGGATCTCCGTGGGCGCCATCAGCGCCGCCTGGTATCCGTTCTCAACTGCAATCACGATGGCCTCAAACGCAACGATGGTCTTGCCGCTGCCCACGTCTCCCTGCAGGAGGCGATTCATCGGATACGGGGCCTTCAGGTCATCCACGATTTCCTTCAAAACACGCTTCTGCGCTGCAGTGGGATGAAACGGAAGAATCGCCTTCACCTGCTGCCGGATCCGGTCCGTCGTTTCGAATCGCACACCTTTCAGAGAACGACCCTGAATCCGGCGGAGGGCGAAGATCAGCTCGAGCAGGAAGAACTCTTCGAAGATGAGCCGCCGATGATACGCCGACTGGCGCTGGTTCAGTTTTACGAGATCGTCATCAGTGCCAGGAAAATGGATCCGCTGAAGTGAAGTGTAGATATCGGGAAATCCGTGAGCCTTCCGAATATCCTCCGGGAGTGGATCATCAAGATCCTTTGTCAGATCCGACAGCGCTCCGGCAATGATCCGGCGCGGTTGCCGGCTCGTGATGCCGGCCACTTCCTCGTAGACCGGAACGTACCGGCCGATATCGAGCGAGGCCGATTCGTCGCCGTCATCCAGAAGCTCGAATTCGGGATTGAAGAAAACGAACTTGGATTCGTGCCGATCGAAATCCACGCGGCCGAAGAGCACGACTTCACGGCCTGCGCTGAATTCGCGGGTCTGGAGATAGCCTCCGTGGAACCACTTGGCGTGAGCGAAGCTGCTGCCATCGGTGAGGATGACGTCCAGAATCCGGCCGCGCGTGCGGGTCTGGATCACGCGGCTTCGATAGACTTTCGCGTGAACGGCCGCATCCTGGCCAATGCGAAGAGAAGACAAAGAAACGAAATTCGCCCGATCCTGGTAGGACTTGGGGATGTGGAGGAGCAGGTCCTCGACGGTCCGGACGTTCCGCGATCCGAGCAGCGTGGACCGCCGCGGGCCCACGCCCTTCACATACTGGACATCCGAGTCAAGCCGGAGCATGCAGGGAACGAAATCTCCTCTTTACTTGGATACTGTTTGCTGGGCCCGTGTCTGCAGATAAGCCTTGATGAACACTTCCAGGTCCCCGTTGAGCACGCGATCCACGTCGCCAACCTCGACCTTCGTGCGGAGGTCCTTCACGATGCGGTACGGCTGGAGCACATAGGAGCGTATCTGGCTGCCGAAAGCGATATCGAGCTTGCTGTCTTCGATGGCCTGAGTTTGCCCTTTTTTCTTTTCCGTCTCGAGCTCGAACAGACGCGCCCGGAGAACCTTCATGCAGACGTCCTTGTTCTTGTGCTGCGACCGCTCGTTCTGGCACTGGGTGACGATTCCGGTGGGAATGTGGGTGATGCGAACAGCCGAGTCTGTCGTGTTCACGTGCTGGCCGCCCTTACCGGACGATCGGTAAGTATCGATCCTCAGGTCTTTTTCATCGATGACGATGTCAATCCTGTCGTCCACCTCCGGGTATACGGCTACGGACGCAAACGACGTGTGCCTGCGTTTGTTCGCATCGAACGGAGAAATCCGGACCAGGCGATGGACTCCGGTTTCCGACGAAAGATAGCCATAGGCGTACTCGCCGATCACGTTAAACGTGACCGACTTGATTCCGGCTTCTTCACCGTCCTGATAATCGAGCATCTGCGTCTTGAAGCCATTCTGCTCGGCCCATCGCAGATACATCCGCATGAGCATCTCAGCCCAGTCCTGTGCCTCGGTTCCGCCGGCGCCGGGATGGATATTGACGATAGCGTTGAGCTGGTCGTGTTCACCGGATAGCAGGACCTGCGTCTCCACGCGATCGATGAACGCTTCAAGCTCATTCAGTTGAGCGGCGAAGTCGTCTCCGACCGGCTCACCCTCGCGGGCAAGCTCCACCATGGCCTGGAGGTCATCGAGTTGGCGGGCTATCTTGCGGTCGAGTTCGAGGGTCTCGTCAAGGCGGGCGGTTTGCTGAAGGATCTTGCTCGAACGTTCCTGATCGGAATAGAAGTTGGGTTCTGCGATTTGTTTTTGCAGCTCGTCGTGCTGGCGCTGCTTTGCGCCGGCGTCAAAGAAACCTCCGCACTTCCTCGCTGCGATTTTTGATTTTGCCGAATCGATCAATGAGTTCTTCGTACATGTTTTCGCTCCCTTCCTCTAAATCGCCGGCGGTCATAGACCGCCGCCACAGCAATCGCCGCGGCAGCCAGCGCGTTCGCGTAGGCGAAGACGTCGCCGTACTCCGTATAGAACGTCCGATCCGAACGGTAGCGGACGGCCCCGTCCAGGACCATCCGGACACCGATGGGTGTCCTTCCTACAATTCTGCCATAAGGATCAATAATCGCGCTGATGCCGGTATTTGCCACCCGGACCATATACCGCCGGTTCTCGACGGATCGCACGACACCCATCCTCAGGTGCTGGAACGGCGCAGACGATTCACCGAACCAACCGTCATTCGTGATCACCACGATGAGCTCGGAACCCCGCTTCACAAATTGGCGGACCAGGTCCGGGAAGATACTCTCGTAGCAGATCGCCGTTGCGATGCGGTGCTGGTCCAGCGGGCTGAGGGTGTATTCCGTGCCGGGCATAAAGTCCCCGACCTGCCTCGTCAGACTCTCGGCGAAGAACAGCAGCCGCTTGAATGGGACATATTCCCCGAATGGAACAAGATGCATTTTATCATAGCGGGAAACGACTTGCCCTTGCGGGTTCAGCAGCGCCGCGCTGTTTGTAGGCCCTTCACCAATCGCGTCGATGTAACCAACCAGGAAATACGCACCGAGCTTCCTGGCAATCTGCTGCATGCGGCTCCGAAAGTCCTTATCTTCGTTGAGGTAAAAAGGAGCCGGTGTTTCGGGCCAGACGACAAGACGCGTCTTCGTCCCTTCGCGTGTGGACAGGGCGCCGAGCTCATTGAGCAAGTCATCCGACGCTGGTTTCTTCCAGGGCTGGTCGAGCGGAATGTTGGTCTGGACGAGACGCACGTCGAGCGTGTCGCCGGACGGCGTCTCGCCGGGAATTGGAAGAAACCAGAGAATGGCGATGACCAGCGCGCCCGCACCCAGCCACGCCTTGCTGCGGTGAATCGCGCCATAGGCAATAAGGCTGTTCACGGCTGTCGCGACGAAAGAAAGCCCGTAGATGCCGGTCCATGTGACGATCTGAAGAACGCCCGCGTACGGAACCAGGGCATATCCGGAAAGCATCCAGGGGAATCCGGAGAACAGGTGCGCACGAAGCAGCTCGACGGTGACCCATAACGGAGCGGCGAAAAAGAGCCCGCGCGTTCCGAAACGGCGGACCGCAAGGTGAAGGCCGAGGGCAAAGAGTACGAAGTAGAGCGCGTATACCACGGTGAAGAGCGCACCGACGCCGACTGCGAGCGGAATGGACAGGCCGCCGAAGATCGTCATGGTCTCCGTAATCCAGTAGAACGTCCCGCCAAAGAAGGCCACGCCCGCGGCATACGATGAGAAGGCGATGCTTAACAGGTTGTTACCTTTAGCAACTGCGAACAAGAGTGGAACGAGAGCGATCCAGGCGAGTGGATATAAGTCGGGCTTGGGCAGGGAGAGAACTAAAAGGGCGCCACTGGCAATGCCGTAAAGGATTGCGACCTTCACACCGCCCCGCATCAAATTTTGAAATTGGACGAATCCTGCATTCGTCCAATTTTAAAATTTTCCCTCGCGCTCATTTCCTGAGTATAGGCTTATATCCCGCATCTTCGAGTTTCTTCTTCGTATCGGCCGCTTCGATGGTATCCGAAAAAGGCCCTACCTGTACTCTGTAGAACGGGTTCTGTTCGTCGGGAGGAGGTGCGATGATGAATCCCTTGAACCCCTTGTGCTTCACATCCTCCAGGAGTTTATCTGCGTCGGAAGATTTCCGCAGCGCTGCGATCTGGTAATTGATCATATTTGCGGCGGACACCAGAGCAACGCTCTTTGAAGGCGGCTCCGGATCAGCGTCCACAGCTTTCGCCGGCGGCGCTTCCAGTGCGGGCTTCCTCTCCTTCTGGACCGACTCGTAGAACGTCAGGTCCGGTTTGTCGTCTCTGGGCGCGGGCCTGGCGCCGGCTTTAGCGGCGGACTCCTCCGCAGCAGCCGAAGCAAGCTTCTCGCCCTGCGTGCGGCCGACAAGCATTCCGAGAATGAAGAAAATCGAACACAGCACGACGATTCCGCCGAATACAAGAAGGGTGAAGCTGTGGGCTTTCCATGTTGTCTGCTCTTCCATCTATGCTTTGTCTCCTTGGCCTTTAGCGAAGGCGTGCAGGATATCGATCGGTAGCGGAAAGACAATCGTTGTGTTCTTTTCCATGCCGATTTCGGTCAGGGTTTGAAGATATCGCAGCTGGAGAGCGACAGGCCTGGCTTCAATAACGCCCGCAGCGTCCGAAAGTCGTTGCGAAGCCTCAAATTCGCCCTGCGCATGAATGATCTTGGCGCGCTTTTCGCGTTCGGCCTCAGCTTGCCGCGCCATTGCGCGCTGCATGTTTTCCGGCAGGTCGACTCCCTTGATTTCCACCAGCGCCACCTTGATGCCCCACGGATCGGTATGCTGGTCCAGGATCTCCTGGAGCCGCTGGTTCAACTTCTCGCGCTTGCTCAGCAGATCGTCCAGCCCGACTTCGCCAAGCACGGACCGGAGCGTCGTCTGAGCGAGTTGCGATGTGGCATACAGGTAATTTTCTACCTCGACGATGGCCCGAGACGGGTCCACCACGCGGAAATAAACAACCGCGTTGACCTTGACGGTAACGTTGTCTTCCGTGATGACATCTTGCGTCGGGACGTCCATCGTGATGGTCCGAAGGCTCACCCGGACGATGCGATCGATCGGCCAGAAGACCCAGATCAACCCGGGTCCCTTCGGCTCGATGATCAATCGGCCGATTCGAAAGATCACGCCCCGCTCGTACTCGCGCAGGACATTGAGGGAGTTGAAAAGCCAGATTCCGAAAATCACGACCACGACTAACAGCAATGTGAATTGGTCCATAGGGATCCTTTCTGTAGCGGCGGTCTATGACCGCCGAGACGTCTCGGCCTGTAGATCGCCGGCGGTCATAGACCGCCGCTACAGTGGTTCAACCTCGAGTTTGAGACCCTGAACTTTTACCACACGAACTTTGGAACCCGCTGGAATCGGCCTGGCGGAAGAAGCCGTCCAGTACTCGCCGTGCACCAGAACTTTGCCCTCGTTCTGGATGTCTGTTTTTGCGACACCCACTTCACCGATCATGCCTTCCGGCCCCGTAATGGATTTCTTTTTATGCGAAAGGTATACAAGCCGCACAAGAAAAACCGTAATGATTGCGAGCGGGACCGCCACAGCTACGGTGGTTGCGAGTTGAATGCGGAGCTGTGGAATCGGGCCCTGCACGAGCATGAGGGCGCCGAAAACCATGGCCACAATGCCGCCAAGAGCAAGAATGCCGTGGCTTGCAACGGTGGCTTCCAGGACAAACAAGCCGATCGCGAGAAGGATCAGGATAGCGCCGGTCCAGTTCACCGGCAGCAGGTTGAATGCAAACAGCGCGACGACCAGGCTGATCCCGCCGATGACGCCCGGCAGAATCAGGCCGGGGTGCGTCATCTCCACGTACAAGCCCAGCAGGCCGAGGAGCGCGAGAACGAACGCAAGATTCGGATCCATCACGCGGGACAGAATCTTCTGACGAACGGTCATTTCGAAGACGTCGACTGTTGCTCCGCGGAGATCGAGCGTGGCCGTCCGGTCGTCCAACCGGCGGACCTGCTTGCCCTTAAAACGTTCGATGATTCCCGGCACGTCGGAGACGACGGCATCGATCAGGTTTTCCTTCAGGGCCTCTTCAGCCGTGAACGATCGGCTCTCGGTGACTCCCAACTCGGCGAGCTGAGCGTTCCGTCCGCGCTTGGAAACGTAGCTGCGAATGTAGGCGGCGGCATCGTTGACGATTTTCTTCTCCATCACATCGTCAATTTTTTGGCCGGTTAGCGAAACCGGATGCGCTGCGCCGGTGCTCGTGGCATCGAGTCCACGAGGCCGCCCGGCGTGTTGAGGCGAAGAATGACGGCGCGCGCGTTAACGTCTTTGGCGTGGTTCAAGCCGTCCTTGACGTAACCGGCGCTGACGGGCTGAATCGTATCTTCGAGGTCGATTTGAACAACAACAGGCGTCTGGGCGTGCGCCGCGGATGCGGTGCATACCAGCAGAAGCGCCAGATTGCGCAGGAAGTTCATCGGGAATTTCGCCGCCGGTTGACATCATCGAGCAGGGAGCGAGCCTCTGTCGAATCCGGAAAGACGCGGATTACTTCCTGCAGCTCCCGGACCGCTTCCCCGTAGAGATTCGAGTCGATAGCCGTTTGGATCGCATCAAGCCACACCGAGAGGTCCTGCCCTCTTGCCCTGCGCGCGAGACGATTGGCGGTCCAGATTTCGAGGCCATTCCGGAACACCGTCGACGTGCCGACGCGCTCGAGCTTCGGAAGCGGCTGTGTGAGCCAGCGTTCCACGCGCTGCGAAAGCCGCGTCGCCTGCGCGATCAGTTTTTGCGATTCGTCCAGGCGGCCCTGGTGTTCGTAAGCCCGGCCAAGCAGGAACAGGGCCTCACTGTCCCGGCCGCGCAATTTCAGCGATTCATTCAGATTTCTGATCGCCGCATCGAACTCTCCGCGAACGAAGCTCGCGTAACCCATGTTGAAAAACGCGTCGCTCCCGAGCGGATCGATTTCCGTTGCAGACTTCCACCTCGTCATTGCCCCTGCGTAGTCGCCTTTCTGCGACTGTGCCGCCCCCATGTCGAGCAGTACGTCGTAATTTGCGGGCAGCGCCTGAAGCGCGGTTAAGGCGCGGTTGTAGTCTCCGAGATAGAAGTAGTTCAGCGCAGCCGTGAATTGTGCCTGCTGCCGGTAGGGACTGCCTTGAGGTATTTTTTCGAGCGACTGGTTCGATACTTTGAAATTCCGCTCCAGATGATATGCGCGTCCCAGTTGAAATAACGCAGCTCCGTACTGCGGGTACAGCCGAACCGCAGTCTGCAGCAATTCGATTCGTTTCTGCGGATCAGGGTTTAAGATTCCCCGGATGTAATTCTCGAATGCGCTTCGGGGCGTTGCCGGCTGCACGGTCCCGGCTTCGGGCTTTCCGAGTATTTGAGCGGAAAGGCTGGTCGTCAACGAAATGACATCTTCCAACTTGCCACTCACCTTCACTTCGTCGGCCGACCCGGCCAGCTCCAGGTCCGTGACCCGGGCAACGATTTCAAAGCTATCGCCTGTGCGTGAGAATCGGCCGGCGATAATGGTATCCGCGCCGGTATCCCAGCCCAGCTTCAATGAGGTTGCGCGGCTCACCATTGTCGTTTCCGGAATCCCTACTTTCTCGTAACCGGCCAGCCTTTCTTCGCGCGAAAAGACGTAGATGGCTGGCTGGGCCTGAAACCTCTCGATGATCAGCTCCGCGATGCCCTCCCCAATCCAGTCCAGGGTCCGGTCGCTCGATAGATTTTCGAAGGGGAAAACGAGGACCGTCGTGGCATCCGCGCGCGCAGTGCTCGTAGCAGCAAGCACGAGAGCTATATATATAAAGATTCAGACCCGTTGTTGCTGAATTCCGCCATGCGAATTGCGATCGATATTCGAAAAATCAATGAGTTCGGGGTCGGCACATACATCTGGAATCTTGTGCGCAACCTCAGTGCGCTCGACGATCGTAATGAGTATCTGCTGATCGGATCTCATCGGAATTTTCACGAGCTCGGACCGCTGCCGGAAAACTTCAAGCAGCTCTACGTACAGGACGACCAGACCTTCTGGCGAAATCACATCACGATTCCATTTGCGTTGAGGCGTCAGGCCGCCGACGTTGTGCACGTGCCGCATCACGAGGCACCGTTTTTCATCACTTCAAAGCTGGTCGTCACCATTCACGACTGCGTCCACCTGCTCTTTCCACAGGAAGACTCTACGAAGTTTCAGAATTACCGAAGTTTTCTGCGGATGAAACGAGTCGTCGAAGGGGCAAAGCATGTGCTCGCGGTTTCAAATTCAACAAAGGAAGATCTGATCAACATTTTCGAAGTGCCGGATTCCAAGATCTCCGTAATCCACAATGCGCTCGATGAGCGATTCGCCTTCAGTCACACGACCGAAGAGAGAAAGCACGTGCTGGAACGATACCAGCTCAAGGATCCCTTTGTGCTTTACTCCGGAAAAATCCGGCCGCACAAGAATCTCCACCGGTTGATCGAGGCATTTGCGGTTTTGAAAAGCGAACTGGCCGACGACGAGCGATACAAGAACCTGAAGCTGATCATCATCGGCGACGAATTGAGCAAGCACCAATACCTGCGGTTGACCGTCGTCCGCAGCGGCGTTCAGCAGGATGTACGATTCTTCGGCTTTGTGCCCTATTCCATACTGCGGGTTTTCTACCAGTCGGCCGCGCTCTTCGCCTTCCCTTCACTGTACGAGGGTTTCGGTTTGCCGCCACTGGAAGCCATGGCGAGCCGTACACCGGTCATCGCCTCGAACACATCGTCGCTGCCTGAAGTACTGGAGGACGCGGCGGTGCTGGTGAATCCGGAAAACGTGTTTGATATTGCTCGCGGAATGAGGCTGATCCTCTCCGACGATCAACTCCGTCAGAAGCTGGTTCGAAAAGGGGCGGAGCAGGTTGCGAAATTCTCGTGGAAGCTGGCCGCGCAGAAGGTGATGGAAACGTACCAGTTGATCGCGGCGGGCGAACCCCAGTTAGTCCGCTCTCTTCAGCGGAACACCCTGTGACTCTTCCCAGAATTTGAAGTTCGAAACGGCGGCAATTCGTGTGCCGGGCGTGTCGATTCTCGTGGTCGTTGTGCCTCGCGTGATGATAAGGGTCTGTCCGACGATGCTTATGGATTGCGGTCCGGGACGGATGTCCATGATGATGGTCTTCCGGGATAGCGGAGTGACATACCTGTCGATTTCGGAATCGCTGGCTTTGGTAATGGCCTCGTCAAACTTATCTCCCGAGTTGATCTGATCGGCCATCGTATAGACGCCAAGAGTCGTGGTGCCCCCGCTCAGGACCTCGACGACCGTGGTCACCTCGGCGGGCAAACCGAAATTGTCAGTCATCGCGATTCGATGATGAAGGTCGAATGAAAACTTCCCGCCCTTTTTCGTATAAGGAAGCTTGATCAGAACACCCGCCGTCGGCTGGCGAGTGATTATGACATCGTAGTATTCGGAGCCGCTCACGTTGCCCTTCCCCATCAGGAGGTTCTGCCTCGCGCGCACGTCGTAGGGCAGTTCATTCTTGTCGGTTTCCTGTACGAGTGGGGTCAGACCCAGAAGAAGGGATATAACGAGCGAAATCATCGAATCCTCCCAACCAAGCTGCTAAAGCCAGCGCCTACAAGATAACATGAATCTCGATTTCATAAACCTTCCCATCGATGATCCGGAAAGCCGCGGTCCGCGGGCGTTCCGGCTCGACCAGCGACACGATCAGATGAGCCGCTTCGGGGTAATACGCGCGCTCGATATCGCTTTCCGACGGCTTTGCGGGCCCAAATGGATGCGAGTGGTAAATGGCAAGCAGAGCCTCCCCGGAAGTTCGAAGATCTCTCAGCACAGCGATCAACTGAGCCGGCTCCATTTCGTAATCGGTTGAACTCGCCCTGGCGTTATCCATTGGAATAAACCGGGTTGCGAGTTGAGAACCAACCAGGAGGCCACACCCCTCCTGTGGGTGGCATGTTTTCGCATGCTCTATCACCTGTTCCAGGATTCCGGGCGCAAGACTCAGGTTCACGGAAACGCCTTGATTCGATGATTTCAAGTGGGGCGGCTCAGCGCGTAGACAGTGACCGGCTCCCTCACGCCGCGGATGGAAACGCTTCGCTCGGAATGGAAGTAAAGGCGTTCGTCATTGGCGACGGCGTCCCGGACTGCCTTCGAAACGACAATGGACAGAGCTTCGGCCTGGCCGCAAAGGCGGGCAGCCAGATTGACCGCGTTTCCGATCGCCGAGTAATCGAGATGTTCGGGCGATCCAATATTGCCGATGACGGCCCGGCCCGTATGGATGCCGATTCCCAGGCTGCGAATGGCGTCCGAGGCATCCGCCTGTCTCAACTGAACGCTGTCGAGAATCCGCAGTGCACAAAGGCAGCTCTGCAGCACCATGTCGGGGCCGTCAAAGATGGCCATCACACCATCACCGCCGAACTTGTCGACGTATCCGCCGTGCGCGTGGATGACATTGACCTGTTCGGCCAGGAGCGAACTCACGAGGGAAAACAGCTGGCCGGGCTCCAGTTCTTCGGAAAACGCCGTGAAACCGCGGATATCGGTAAAGCAAATGGCAATGCCGCGTTCTTCGGGGGGCGGCACCACACCGGTCATTGAAGCGGTTTCCACCATGTTCCAGCCGCTGGAAGTACTCCATTCTCTTGAGGTGGCCGTTCAGCCGCGCGACGAGAATCATCGCGCTCGGCGGTTTGCTGATGAAATCGTCGCAGCCGGCCGCAAAGGCATCTTCCAACCCTCGGTCCTCGCCGATGCCTGTTACGAAAATAATGGGCGTGGATTGGTATTCGTCCATGCGGCGGAGCGCGCGGCAAACTTCGATGCCGTCCATTCCCGGCATTTCCATGTCGAGCAGGAACGCGTCGATGTGGCGGCTCTTCGCCACTGCAATCGCCCGATCTCCGCTTTCCGCCTGGAGGACTTCGTAGTCTTCGGTGTCCAGGATTTCGGACAGGGTCTCGCGAATGCCAGCGTCATCATCCGTGATGAGGATGGTCTTTCTGTTTGACTTCACTACGAATATTGTACGTTACTTTTGCGCCCGGCGCAGAAATGCCGGAATTTCCAGGTCGGGCTTGAGAACCGGCGGCCGGGGGCCGGCAGTTGCTCCGGCGGCGGCTGCAGCAGCGGCCGCGACCTCTCCCTTCTTGTCGAAACCGGTGGCGATGACGGTGATTTTGACCTCGCCTTTCATGGTCTCGTCCAGGACAGCGCCGAAAATGATATTGGCATCCGGGTCTGCCGAGTCGTGAATAATGTTCGATGCTTCACTGACTTCATGCAGCAGCAGATCAGTGCCGCCCGTGATGTTGATCAGGACACCCCGCGCGCCCTGAATGGAACCGTCTTCCAGCAGGCGGCTGGATATCGCCTTCTTGGCTGCTTCCACGGCCCGATTCTCGCCGACTGCCGAACCCGTACCCATGAGCGCCATTCCCATTCCTGACATGACAGTCTTAACATCGGCGAAGTCGAGATTGATGAGGCCGGGCACGATGATCAAATCCGAAATTCCCTGAACAGCCTGGCGCAAAATGTCGTCCGCGATTCGGAAGGCATCGAACAGGCTGGTTCCGCGCTCGAGCGTGGCGAGCAGGCGCTCGTTCGGAATCGTGATGACGGTGTCCACGGACTCTTTCAAGTCGGCCAGACCGCGCTCGGCCTGATTCAACCTCTTCCTGCCTTCGAACGCGAAAGGCTTCGTCACGACGGCGACAGTCAGCGCGCCAAGCTCCGCGGCGAGACTGGCGACAACGGGAGCGGCGCCGGTACCGGTGCCACCGCCGAGGCCGGTCGTGACAAACACCATGTCGGCGCCTTCGAGAGCCTCGATCATCTTCTCGGTGTCCTCGAGAGCGGCCTGCTTGCCAATATCGGGATTCGCGCCGGCGCCGAGACCCTTGGTGAGCTTGGCGCCGATTTGAAGTTTAACGGGAGCTCTGGACTGCTTTAGCGCCTGCACGTCGGTGTTCGCCACGAGGAAATCGACGCCACCGAGACCGGCCGCGATCATACGATTAACGGCGTTTGATCCGCCGCCGCCCACCCCGACGACCTTAATGGACGCTCCGGTTCGCAGCCCTTCGTCGAACAAGAATCTGATGGATGTATCAACAGGTAAGTCGCTAACCACCGTCTCCTTTTTCATAGCAAGCTCCTGAATTTCGAGACAAATTTCTTGAATCCCGAATTCGAATTTTCGTGAAAGTCGTGCGTTTTTCTCCTGCGTTCTCCGTACAGAACCAAACCCGTGACTGTTGCGAATTCCGGCCCCATCAGTTGAGGCATCTTTTCGAGAAACGATTCGCCGAAGCCGGTCGAGATCCCGATCCGGACCGGCATATCCAGAATGTCTTCGGCCAGTTCCACGAATCCTCTGAGCATGGCGCCGCCACCGGTCAGCACAACGCCCGCGCCCGCCTGGCGTTCATAGCCCGCGGCCCGTATTTCGTTTCGGACGAGGTGTACGATCTCCTCGGCGCGTGGTTGAAGAATGTCGCTCAACACCGATTGCGCGACTGCGCGAGGATGGCGCGAGCCCACGCCGGCGACCTCGAAGACCTTATCGTTGTCGGCCATGGAGGAGACCGCGCAGCCTTGTTCGCGTTTGAGCCATTCCGCTTCGGGGATCGAAGTGCGCAGACCGACCGCGATGTCGTTGGTGAACAGTTCGCCGCCGAGGGGGACCACCACCGTGTGCCGGACTCCGCCATGATGGTAGATGGCGAGATTGGTCTTTCCGCCGCCAATGTCCACAAGGACGGAGCCGAGTTCTTTCTCGTCTTCGGTGAGGATCGCCTCACCGGCGGCGATAGGCTCGAGTACCGTGTCGCCAACCAGCAGACCGCTGCGATTCACAGCGGTGATGATGTTTTGCGCGGCCGTCGTCGAGCTCGTGACAATGTGGACATTCACTTCGAGACGGGTGCCGAACATGCCGAGCGGGTCGCCGATTCCATCCTGATCGTC
>WNFQ01006493.1_pt1 | contig 15422 bp, 12 predicted proteins | sample 5400171 | NCBI WGS metagenome assembly WNFQ01 (sample SAMN13153356, study PRJNA577476) | soil metagenome | isolation source: 20 cm soil under Madrone tree | place: USA:California | collected 2016-06-14
CTTCGCATCCGTTGCAGCTTGATTCGATTCTCCACGACAAATCAGGCCTCACATCAGCGGTACTTCTTCACGAGATGATCGATATACGCGCTGTAGGCATCAGCGAGCGGCGCGCTTTCGATGAACAGAATGTTCTCGGCGTTGAATTGAGCGCTCCGCGAAAAATTATAAGAACCGGTGATCACCGTATCGTCGATCACGAGAACTTTGTTGTGCATGAAATTGTGGCGCCCGGCCGGGGTGTAAGGCGTTGAGTTTTTCCCGATCAGACCGGCGCGCGCGATGATTTCCTGAAGCGCGCCGATTTTCCATCGGTTTTGCGGCACTTCCTGCCACTGCACGTAAACCTGCTCCATTTGGGTGCGATCGTAGATTCCATCCACGGCGACGCGCCCGCGACGCAACAGATTGCCGAGTTCGCCGATCAACGTGCCGGAGTTTATCAGCAAGCTGCAGATGCGAACGCGGCGCTGCGCTGCTCGCACGCGTCTTGCGATCTCTGAATCGATTTCCAAACCGCAGCCCGGCGAAAACATTACACGCGTGTTAGCTGATTGATTTGAAAACGTGAGCGGCACCGGCTCGGTATGAATGTCGCCGGTGTGCTCGAAGTTTTGCTTCTCCCAGAGCTGCTCGAAATTTTGGGCGTAATAACCGGCCAAAGGCTGGGCGTCGATTTCGACAATGTTGTTTTCCATTGAAGTGAAGGCGTCGTCCGTCATGTTGGCCGAACCAGTCCAGACGGCTTGTCCGTCGCGCACGACGAATTTGCTGTGCATCAGTTTCATTCCCGCGATGCGCCGCCACGGGTAACCGAGTGATTGCACAAATGCGCCCGTGCCCGCAGGCGCTGGGTCCTGACCAGCGGCAAGATCCGGCTGGGGCGGTTTATCGGCGTCATAGCAAAAACGAATTTCCACACCTGCCTCGGCCCGGTTGCGCAACGCCGCTGCTAATTGGGCCCGGAGCGGATCACTCAATCGCATGTCGTAAATGGCAAAAGCCAGCGTCTGCTTCGCCGCGCGTATGAACGTGACCAGCCGAGTCATGACGTCGTCGCCGGATTGTTCGCCCTCGGCGAGAAAGAACACTGAAAGATTATCCATTGATCAGATGGTCAAGTGGTTGGCGAAGGCTGACAACGCTGTCGGCGCGACGCATACTAGGTGGAAATGCTTGATCCGTCTGCAGACGAAATACGTGATTGGGGGAATTCCGTCATCCAACTCATGACCGATTATCTCGGCAATCTCCGTGATCGCGGGGTGTATCGTCACATGTTTTCGGGCAGGATTCGCGACCGGCTCGACGCCACGCTCCCAACTAAAGGAACCGATTTTGACGGTCTGCTGAGGGTTTTTCGGGAGGACATTATTCCCTTTAGCCGACAGAACGCGCATCCGCGCATGTTTGGCTACGTGCAATCACCTGGGACTCCCATTGCGGCGTTCGCTGACCTGCTCGCCTCAACTCTCAACGCGAATCTCACGGTCTGGCGTTCCGCGCCCGCGCCGGTGGAAGTTGAACGCCTGACGATCGATTGGATCCGGCAAATTCTTGGATTCAATGCTGAAGCTGGCGGACTCTTTGTCAGCGGCGGATCGATGGCCAATCTCGCCGCGCTCGCCGCGGCGCGGCAGACGAAAGATTGCTCGTCAGGCCGCTTGCGGATCTATGCGTCGAGCGAGACGCATTTTTCTATCGTTAAGGCAGCAGCGCTTTTGGGGATCGGGCGGGAAAACGTGTGTCATATCGCCGTGGACGAGCGATTCAGAATTCGAACGGACGATCTTGTTGTAAAAATCACCGCTGACCTGGAGGCTGGCTGCGTTCCGTTGTGCGTGGTTGCCAATGCTGGAACAGTGAACACGGGCGCGGTCGATCCGTTAGCCGAGATTCGAGAGATTGCGAACCGCTTCCAACTTTGGATGCATGTGGATGGAAGTTATGGCGCCCTGGCTATTCTCGCTAAGTCCGCGCGTGAATTGTTTGCGGGCATTGAGCGTGCCGATTCGGTCGCGCTCGATCCTCACAAATGGCTTTATCTTCCGGTGGACGTTGGCTGCGTGATTTACCGCGACCCGGAGATCGTGCACGCGGCTTTTGCGCACGAGGCCGAATACACTCGCATTATTGGGCAGGAGGCAGACGAGGCGTTCGCATTTTGGGATTACGGCCCGGAGCTTTCGCGGCGGTTCCGCGCGCTCAAGGTGTGGATGTTGTTAAAAGGAGTCGGCGTTGATGCATTGAGCGAGGCGATCGAAAACAATCTTGCATGTGCGCGCCATCTCGAATCGATGGTGCGCGCCAGCGATGACTTCGAGATGGCCGCGCCGGTCGAGCTGTCGATCTTTTGCTTTCGTCATATGCCGGCGCAGCTCAGAAACGAATCGCCCAAAACAATCGATGCATTCAATGAACGCCTGCTAGTCGCACTGCAACGAGACGGCAGTTCGTATCTGTCCAATGCTACGCTTGGCGGTCGGTTCGCCCTGCGTGGTTGCGTGTTGAACTATCGGACGACTTTGCACGATATCGAGATCCTGCTCGATGATTTGCGACGCGTAGCGAAATCGTTAGCGAGTTGACGTAAAGGCGGAAGGAATCCCGGTTGAAGCCTGATTCAACCCTGCCTGTTTCGTGATAGAGAGGAGGCGCGAGACCGCGACGCGATGCGATGGCGTAACTGCAGGAAGGGTCGCTCTACTGTGAAAAAGAGAATCGTGGCGGCAGCATAAACGCAAAGCTCGACGCCGATTAGCGCGGGTGCGGTCTTGGGGTCGATAGCGTGTGCGCGGCAGAATTCGATCACGCCGTGGATCACAAGTTTTTGTACGAGATATGCGCTGTAAGCGATGCTGGCGACAAACGCCGCGCCGGGAATCGCAACCCGGCGTAATGGCAGGCGCGGGCTGACCGCGCAGATGAGCAACACGGCCATGGCTATCGCAAGCAGCGGAAATTGCCAGACGCATGCGTTGAAATTGATGTACTCGCTTTCGCCGAGCCAGAGGGCGTACACAATCAGCGCGAGAGCAGGCACCCAGAGCCAAATCGTCGAGTTTGTCAGCCGTTGCCACAATTTCGGCCGAAATTTTTGGATCGCGGCAATCACAACTCCGAACACGAGCGGATCGAGCCGCGTCCAGGTTGGATAATAAATCCATGCCTGAAACCCACGAAACGAAACGCCGCCATCAACTGATGGATTCTGTGCAGCCAGAAAAGCCCGCAGCAGCACGCCGCCAACAACAATGACACACGAAAGAATCATCGCGCCGCGAGGCCGCCAGAACAGAACGAGCAAAATAAACGGAAGCGCGAGATAAAACTGATCTTCAACCGCGAGTGACCAGGCATGCGAAAACGCGGTGCCGCCGTGCAGCGCAATGTTTTGAATGGACAACAGAAATTTCCAGAGCGGCTGGGCCATATCCGGATACTCGCGCCATGCCGAAAGCAAAAAGTAAATCGTGAGAATCACAAAGTACGCAGGCATGATCCGCAGGGCGCGGCGCGCGTAGAATCGCGCCAGATTCAGCCGCTCACTACGCGCGAGCTCCGCCAGAAGCTGGCCGCCAATCAGATACCCGCTGAGAACAAAAAAGAGATCGACGCCGATCCAACCCCATCGGTGGACGCGGCTCGGCAACGGGAAACCCATGATTCCGGCGTGATAAATGACGACGAGGATGATCGCTAGCGCGCGGAGAAGATCGAGACCGGGCTGGCGCTCGCGGCCCTCGAAACGCGGGTCGACGTGACCTTGTGGCGGCGCTGGCGGTTTGGTCGTCACACGGAAGGGATGAAGTAAAAATTATGGAGGAGGAACCAGAGCCGCTGGCAGCGTAGGCAAACCATCGAAAGTGATTCGTTATTTGTTGTGGAATCTTTCAGTAAATTTTCGATCGAGTCCGAATACGACTGACGAATACCGATGAGCGGCGGAGGCAGCGGCGCATTATCGCCAGTGGCGAAGGACGCGATGCCGCGGAGTGGCGGTGGCGTGATCAGCACTGGTCGCGATTAGTTGCCGGCGGCGCAAGTGCCCCAGCGCGGCGTGGACGGCGCTTTTCGACAGTCCAGTAGCATCAGCGATGGTTCGAACGCTCGCTGGAATGGGTTTCCAGTGGCGTCGAACAGCCTGGCCATAGAGATGGAGATAAACGAGGTAGGCGGCGGGCCTTTGATCGTGCGCGATCAGGTCGCGCATCAGCACGTCGAGGACGTAGTCGTCAATGGGAATGGTTCCTTTGAAGCGAGGCACAAGAAAAGGAAGAAGTAAGAATTAAGAAGTAAATCTGGTGCTGTACCGATAAAAGGACAGCATTTTTTGGTGGGCAAGCGTTATCAGCCGTGGACGAGACGTCTGCAATCCACTTAGGTTCGAGGCATCATGATCAAACAAATCAAATTCGTCAGCATTCCGGTGCGCGATCAGAATCGCGCGCTGGATTTTTACACCGACAAACTCGGGTTCACGATCATCACGGATCAACCGTTCGACGAAAAACAGCGCTGGATTGAACTGCGAATTCCGAAAGCGGAGACGCGCGTGGTGTTATTCACGCCGGAGGGAGATGAGAAGCGGATCGGCTCGTTCATGAATATGTCGTACGCATGCGACGACATCGACAAAACGTACGAGGAATTGAAGAAGCGCGGCGTCGAATTTGAAGGTCCGCCGCAAAAACAGCCTTGGGGGACTTACGCGATGTTCAAGGACAGCGAAGGCAATCGATTCGTTGTTTCATCGGACTGAAAGGGCGCGACCTGCTCGCCACCAAACCGTTGGTCACAGGATTGCAGTTGACGACAGCCGCCGCTACAAATGCGACCGTGCGCGCGAGTGGGTTCGAGTTCGAAAAAGGTTCTGGATCATCAGCGCGATTTATTTGGTAGGATTTCTGTTTTCCGTTTTTGATGACACTTCGTTCATCGTCGCACTTCGACAGTTAATCGAGCCATCGATAGCGCGGCGCAGTGTGGATGCGGACACGTTTGCGCGAATCGTGATTGGAATCGGTGCGTTGCTGGTGTTCCTCAGCGCAGCACTGCGGACATGGGGCGCAGCTTATCTTCGCACGGCAGTGGTGCACGACACTGCTCAACATTCCGAAGCGCTCGTAGCTGACGGGCCTTTCCGCTACGTGCGCAATCCGCTCTATCTGGGTAACCTCCCAATGGCGGCGGGAATCGGCGTTCTGGCGAGCCGATCAGGATTTGTTTTCTTGCTGTTGGCGAATTGGATTTTTGTTTATCGACTGATTTTTCGCGAGGAAGAAGCCCTGCGACAGACGCAACGTGACTCGTACCACGCCTATTGCCGAGCGGTGCCACGTTTCTGGCCTGCGTTGAGGCCGCGCGTTCCGTCTGGAAATCTTCAGCCCGACTGGGGCCAGGCCTTCGCCGGAGAGAGCTTTGTCTGGTTGTTCGGTGTCGCTGAGTTATTGATCGCAGTGACTTTGAATCCGTGGATCGGTCTCGTTGCGTTTCTGCTCGGTTTCGTCGCGCATTTTCTAATCACGAGACAAATTCAAAAGCAGCGAAGCGCATAGGCGCGTGACGGTAAGTCGCTTCGCGGCCGGCACGACCGCCACTAAGATCTGCGGCTGACACAGCCGCCTTTACAACCCGCTATTTCTTACCTGCGCGCGTGTAGGCGATTTCCATCGTCTTCTTTTCCTGGCCGCCGTGGTTTTCGTACCATTCCAGACTCATGTGGTTGTTGTCAGCGATCTTTATGACTTCGCGCACTGGCATTTTCATTCCGGGCGCGGGCTCCATTTCACTCGTGTAGGTGAAACTCTTGGTCGCGGGATCGTACGTGCCTTCGGAAAACTGGATTCCAGTGCCCATGTTGTCGACCCATGAGGCAACGAACTTTTTCTTTAGGTTGTCGTAGCCTTCCAAGCCCATGCCTTTGAATTGCATATCCTTCGGTTTGCCGTCTTCACCCGGCATTTGCATCTTGCCTGTCACATCCATCGTTACGTAACGACCGCCCATGATGCTCTTGCGAGTGGCGGTGCCTTTGGATTCCTGCGCCGGCGCGTTCGGGTCGGGGTTCATCCACATTTTGATGGCGAAATTCCAATTGCCGTCGAGGCTGGAAAGAAGCTTGTGGTTCTCGTTGAGCTTCGACAGCTCCATCATTTGCTTCATCATTTCCTGCGGATTCGGCTGGCCTGTTGCATTTGCTGGTTGGGCCGCGCTCGCACCCGATGCAGTCGCGGGCGGGGGTTTGGGCAAATGAGGGTATCGCGATCAACGTCGCGAATAGAATTGTGATAAATGAGGTGAAGGTTTTCATGGTGCGCATTCTGCCACGCCTTGAGATTTGTTGTCCACAGATTACCGCAGATTTACAGAGACTATTTTTCCTGAGTTGAAACAGTGGCTGCCCTCGCTGCTTCGATGCTGCCCGCGCAGCTTTACCTTTTAGCTCGGAAATCCCTTTCCTCGATTCCTGGTTTCCTGATTCACTCCTGTTCGGAACCGTAGCGAGTGTGAATCTCTGATTTCGGATGAAAAAATGAGCGCCTAATAGGTGCCTGGCGTAAGATTCTGCAAATGAAACCAGAAAATCCGACGATTGAAATTTGTCCCGGCATTACTCGCCGGACGGTTGCCAATGGCGAGACGATGTATCAGATGCTTGCCACGTTGGCGGCGGGGAGTCGTATGCCAGAGCATTCGCATTCGCAGGAACAAATCGTTCACATTCTCGAAGGCAAAATGCGATTGATCGTTGATGGCGTGCCCCATGAGCTTTCAAATGGTGATTCTTTTTACCTCGCGAGCAATGTTCCGCATGGAGTGGAAACGCTCTCAGCGACCCGCGTGCTCGATACGTTTAGTCCGCCGCGGAAGGATTACCTGGCGATCGACGAGAAAGTTCGCCAGGAAGTGTTGTAGCTGCGCCATCAGGAACAAGCCGAAGCCCGAACCTTCAACCTTTCGGCTCGTCTGTAATTCGGAGCACGACCTTGCCGCGCGTATGGTGGGTGGCGGCTTGTTGTTGTGCGCGGATTGCATCATTCAGCGATAAGACCTGCGTGACTACGGGCTTGAGTTTTCCAGAGTCAATGAGTTGCGCGATCTCGGTCAGGTCTTCTGCATCGGGATGAACCGAGATTGCTGCTCCGTGAATGCGTTTCCTTGCCCACCGGATCAAGTACCGCGTCCACGTCCTTCGCGACATCTTCAAATTTCGTTTTGGTGTAATCAACTGCCACGTCCGCGCCAAGCTGCTTCAGGAGATCCTGGTTTGCTGTCGAGGCGGTCGCAATTACGCGCGCACCGCGCGCTTTCGCGATTTGAACTGCAAGGGTGCCAACGCCGCCTGAGCCGCCGTGGACGAGAATGGTTTGCCCGGGCTGAAGTTTCGCCACGTCCACTAACGCCTGCCAGGCAGTCAAGGCGCCCATCGGGACCGCCGCGGCTTCCATAAAGCTGAGAGACTTTGGTTTGCGAGCCACTTCCCATTCTTTGACTGTCACGTAATCTGCCCAACCGCCGCCAAAAGTCGGATAACCATAGACCGCGTCGCCGACTTTGATTTTCGTGATCTGTGCGCCTGTTTTCTGCACGATGCCGGCGATGTCATAGCCGGGGATCAGCGGCAGATGCGTTCCGAATTCCTTCGCGTATTTGCCGCTGAGCGTGAGCGGATCGGCCGGGTTAACGCCGCTCGCGATCACGCGCACGAGCGCTTCATCTTCTTTCGGTTCGGGTCGCTGCACCTGCTCAAGCTTGAGCACTTCAGGCGCACCATATTCGTGCGCGACCACCGCCCGCATCATCGGTTTTTCGTCAGCGCGCGCTGTGCAGACGGACAGGACTCCGAGCGCGGTTAAGCTCAAAAACCGGAGAGTCCGTCGATTGAAGTGCATGAGATCACGTTCGCGCGCGATCAAATGTCGTGCGAATTGGAAATTTTGCGGTGCCAGAGAGGCGAGCGTTACCTACTTCCTCGCATCAATAAAGATCTGCCAGCGCTTCACGTTCTCCAGTTTCAGAATGCCGTGCGTGAACCAGGGATCGTTCTTCAGTTTTTCTCTCACTTCGTTTTCATCTTCGGCGTTGACGATCAAGAGCGCGCCATGCGGCAGTCCGGCTGCATTGACCAGAGGGCCGCCCATGAAAATGAAACCTTCATCAACGAGTTTATCGATAAAGGTTGCGTGTTCGTCCCACAGTGGCTGCTCACGCGTTCCCTTTGACGGGTGCCGATTGGGGCCGGCTGAAGAAATCACGATGAACTTGTCTTTCATAACAGCAAACTGAACGCTGAATTCCAAACCCTCAACTCTTGTGCTCCGCTGCTTTCGATTGAAGCCCGCTGTGCTGAGTGCACAGTATTAACGACCTTATGAAAGCCGATGCTGCAGTACAGAATACGAGTGCGCGGAAGTTGATCATCAGCCTGGTGGTACTGGTAACGGTCTGTCTGGTGTCGCTAATAATTGCAGGCGTCACGAGTTTGATCTCGCTGGCCGACAGAATCCATCCCATCGCTGGAACCATCGTCTTCTGGAGTGTTTGCGCTGCGGCTGGATTTTTGGCGCTCTATTGCGCCATTGCATACGCGAGACTTCCCGCTGCACTTGTCCTGCCGGACGAGGATTCCGGCCCGAAGTACGACGCTTATTTGCAGGCTCTTCGGATGCGACTGGCCGCAAATCCGCGGACACGAGATATGTCTCTAGTAACCAAGGAGGAGATCGAGAATGCAGTCGGACATTTGTCAGCGCAGGCGGATTCAGTCGTTCGCAGGACAGCAAGCACTGTGTTTCTCAGCACCGCGCTGATGCAAAATGGACGGCTCGATGGTCTCGTCGTCCTCTTCATTCAAATTCAAATGGTCGCGCGGGTCGCACGGATTTACGTCCAGCGTCCCTCTCCGCGCGAATTGGTGCGGTTGTACGCGAACGTTGCGGGCACAGCTTTCGTTGCGAGCGGTCTCGAATCGCTGGACCTCGGAGAAATGGTTGCGCCGCTTGCGGTGTCTGTCGTACCGGCGCTCAAAGGCGGGATTCCAGGGTTGAGCGGCATCTCAGCTCTGCTGGTGAAGTGTGTTTCCAACGGTGCCGCCAACGCGTTTCTAACGCTCCGCGTGGGCGAAGTCGCGCGGCGTTATTGTGAGCTTACGTCACGCTCTTCGCCCGAACTGATTCGCAAGTCGGCTACGGCTGCGGCCGTTCAGCATCTTGGCCGGATTGTGCGCGAGAACGGCGCGCTGGTTGTGAGAAAAATTTGGGCCAGCACCGGGCGCGCGCTCATCGACAGCGGTGTGTCAAAAGCAGAGGACATCGCAGGTGCGACACGCGATCTTTTTGGCAGAATTTCACCCTGGCGATTGAAAGAGGAAGATTCGGCAACTCGTTCGTAGTTTATCGAACCGAACCCAGACCTACTAGGTATCGTCTCTGGTTGCGTTGCCTCTTTCAGCTGCGAGTTCTTGGCATTTTGGCGCCGATTCTTGAGTTTTGGAAATTCTTACTAAATAAATCAGATCTTCGCTTTGACTGTGACCTGTCCTGCTAGATTCGTTTTTTTGACAAGCATTTGGCTGGTTTTCATGCCGGAAGCCTTTGCGCAATCTGCGCCGCAGCAGCAGAGGGCATCGTTAAAACCAGCGCTACCGGAACAAATCGCTGAAGATGTAACTGTCGATCTTGTTGAAACTCTTTTTCTGTTCGATCGACTGTTTACAAAATCACGGACGGTGACGAGCGCAGATTACCTCGAGCGCGTTTCCGAGCCTTCCTCGAGGTTTTATCCTGACTACTTGGAATACAAGCGCCACCGAATCAGTAAGGCCGAAATAGTTCGACGATTGCCGCATGTTGCCATGCTTGGCGACAGTCTCTCGCAGAATTTCTACATCTCTTCTCTTCCAAGCATGCTTTGGCGGGCGAGAACCGAACGGCGTAAGAACTGGTTTCTGGATACCGATTCCGCTCCTGAGAGTATTCTGAGCTTGTACGAGAGGTTGAATACGCTTACGCCTCTTGTCGCTAGGGAATATAGCGGTGACGGAGCTCTAGTTGCTCCCAAATATGCCGCCGAGAATTTCTCCAGAAGACTGGTTCGAACGCAAAATCTCTCGGGGCAGGCGAGTTTTGTCCTGCGAAATAAAAGATTTCCGGATTTGATCATGGTTTGGATCGGACACAACAACTGTGACTGGGCCCGTAAGCTCTCGCCGGCTGAACGCGAGCATCCGCAAACGCGAATGCAGGAAATAGCAACACAGTTTGGAGAAGACTATACCCAAGCGATCCGACCTCTGATCGATCGAGCCAAATCGGAGAATCACAAAGTGGCGTTTGTGGTTTTTGGGCTGGCGGACTTTGAGACATTTTTCATATGCAGACATCAAGCCGAAGCCCTTCACCGGCGCGATCCGAACATCTATCCCTATTACGATCTCACCTGTCAGCGCTTCGAGTCTTTTAAGCCGCCGTATCAGAAGGACACAACTCGATTTAGTCTGATGTTGAATGCGGCGCTGCGGAAAATGGTCGCCGACTTCAACCAAGAATTGAAAGATTATCCGAACGTTCGGTTGCAGTATTCAAACGCATTTTCCAATAACAGAATCCGGCTGGAGATCCTTCATCCCAAAGACGCCTGGCATCTCTCGCGGACAGGCCACAAAGTCATAGCTCAGACCGCTTTCACCGCGCTTTCTCCAAGCTTGCATTTCTTGGGGATTGGATCGCTGACATATACCTCACGTCGTTCCCACTTTCGTCAGTAAGGCGCGCGCGATCGATTCTTCACGCTCGAGCTGGCATTCATGCGAAAGCATCATCGCCTTTTCGAGTGCGACTGCGGCACCTGAGCGATCGTTACAGGACAAGCGAACCTCTGCTTCCGCCAGCACCGCGCGAGCGAGGTCATATCTGGCGCCAATTTCCTCAAGAATCTCGGACGCCTTCGATACGTGCACTTGAGCTTCACCCAAACGTGCGTTTATCGCGGCTAGCGCGCGGCCGATAGCGCATTCGGCAAGCGCTTCACCGATGATGCTTCCAGAGGTTTGAGAAAGAGCGAGAGCTTCTTCAGCTTTGCGCAATCCTGCTTCGGGATCGCCAGATTCCAGCAACGCTTCGGATTCAATCGCCGCAAACCACTCACCAAAAAGAAGCCGTCCACCCAGAGACTTAGCAATTTCATGGGCCGCGGCCCAGTAAGGCAACGACTCGTTAGGCTTTCCGAGACGGAAGGTTCCCCACGCGATGAAAGAGTTGCTTGCATATCGGAACAGCGCATCGCCCGTCCTTTCCCCTACCTTTAATGCCTTACGGGCGCTTGCAACGCCCTCCGTATATTCACCGGCTATGAGTTGAATGAAGCAGAGGCCTATGTATGCCATCGCTTCTGCGTTCTGATCGTGGCTTAAACGGGCAATTTCGAGCGCACCATTTATGTCAGACATGCCAGCAGCATACTGCCCAAGGCAAGTGCGCGCCCCGCCTCGGTAACTGTAAGCAAAGAGCATTTCGTGCCGGTTCTTTGTTGCTTCCAGGAGTGGTATTGCTTCATCGAAGAGTTGCACGGATTTCTTAAAGTGTCCCTGCACGCAAAGCACGCGCCCCATAACGGCTCCGGGTAAAGCCATTAGTTCCGGATCGCGCGAGATGGGTGCCGCGGCGAGAACCTTCTGGAAGTAGCCAATTGCCTCCCGCAGGTTACCACCGAAATAGTGGGAACGTCCGATCCAAAGTTGCACACGCACTAGTCGGATTGGATCTCCCAGGGATTGGGCAATAGTTTCCGCCTCGACAAGCCTCTCGATGTTCTTTTCTGGTGATTCCGCATGAGTCGAAGCGCTTGCGAGTTGAATTGTAAGATCAACTCTTTGCTCCAAATAGCGACCGTCGGTGCCGAGATGTCCGAGGCACTCAAGGGCCCGACGGTAGTGACCGCGTGCTTCGGGATATGCATAGACTCGGAACGCTGCATTCGCGGACTGAACAGAGTACCGTAGTCCCTTCTCCCACGATTCCGCCGAGAAATAATGGTAAGCGAGTACACCCGAGAATTCCTCTAGGCGATCTCGAAAAAGTGATTCCAAAGCGTCGCCAACTTCCTTGTGCAATGCTCTACGCGCAGGTGCGAGCAGGGTTTGATAAGCGACTTCCTGCGTAAGTGCATGCTTAAAAATGTATTCAATCTCCGGTAACCGGGAACGTTCATGAACCAAATCCGATGTTTCCAAGCTGGCCAATTGATTATCCAGTGCAGTATTCGGGCCCGCGACTCTCGCTAGTATCCGGTAGAGAAACACACGGCCAATTACCGCGGCCTTTTGGACCAATTGCTTGAGCTCCTCGGAAAGTCTATCTAAGCGAGAAAGCAGAACGCCTTGGAGCGTATCGGGTACGCGCGATGTATCGCTTACCGGTGCTACAGTCCATTTTCTTCCCTCCAGGACGAGTCTTCCGCCTTCGATCAGAGAACGAAGAACTTCTTCAAGAAAGAATGGGTTGCCTTCCGATTTATCAAGGATTTCAGCCGCCAGGGACTTAGGGAGATAATCGCCACCCAAAAGTTCCTTCACCAAGGTTCGACTTGCGTCGACCGAAAGAGATTGCAGCGGCACCTCGACCAGGTGTTCGCGGAAATTATCCAGAACAGGATTCAGCTTGCTCCAGAGATTAATTGGTTCGAGACGCGAACGGCTAACACCAATGAATGTCAACCGTGTCCGTTTTATTAGCGGCAGAACGTAAGCGATTAAATCGATCGTGCTTTGATCCGCCCAATGCAGGTCCTCGATTACCAAAGTCACTGGTTGCTTTTCTGCGAGCGCCAGCAACCGCTGCTCGATGATTGAAAAAAAGCGTGTCCGAAACTCTTCTCCCTTAAGCGTTTTGATTAACTCGGTTTCCGTGTCGCTCAGAGGGAGAGCAAGCAGTTGGGCTAGGATTACATAGACTTCCGGTTCGGGCGGGAAGTCGGTAGCGACATGGCGCCGAAGTGCAGATTGCTGTTCTTGTATGTCTTGTTCATTGGTGATTCCGCTCCGTCGTCGAATGAGATCAAGAATCGGGGCGTAACTCAGGGTTTGGGTGGAGGCGAAGCAACGCCCCTCAAGCCAGGTGACTCCCTCCGCTGCGCTCGCGTGCACTTCGGAGAGTAAACGGCTTTTTCCGACGCCGGCATCGCCGTACACGAGAACGACTGCGCTTTGTCCCAGCTTTGTTGCGGCTACAGCTTTCCTGATGACTTTGCTTTCCCAGTCGCGACCAACCAACGGTGCGGTAAGTCCTTCAAGACCGCGGATTTTCTCGGGTTGAATCTTCGCGCCGAGCAGTTCATAAACCGTCAGTAAATCGCTTTTGCCTTTAACGCGGATTGGTTCCAAACAGCGAAAGGTGAACGCGCCGCGAGTTAGCCGGTGAGTACTTTCGCTGACGAAAATTTGGCCGCGCGTCGCGGCGTTTTCTAGCCGCGACGCCACATTGACTGTATCACCCATGACGGCGTACCTCATTCGCAAATCGTTGCCGACGCTTCCGGCAATGACTGTTCCCGAATTGACTCCGATGTGCAGCGCCAACGGCTCTTTGAGCTTGTCGGTCCAACGGCGATTAAACGGCTCCAGCCGTTCGCGCATAGATAATGCCGCCCGCAACGCTCGTTCAGCATCGTCTTCCAGCGCAACAGGCGCGCCAAACACCGCCATGATGCAATCGCCGATAAAACTGTCAACCATCCCTTCATATTGATAGACGGCGTCGGCCAGCTCTTTTAGGCAATCATTGATTGCGGCAGCGACGTCTTCAGGATCGAGCGTTTCAGATAAGGCTGTGAATCCAGAAACGTCGGCGAACACCACCGTCACCTGGCGACGCTCGCCTTGCACATGACCTGTTGCGCGGATCTTGTCGGCCAACTGTTTGGGAATGTAACTCTGCAATTGTGTGAGTAATTCATCTCGCCGTGAGTCGCCGCTTTGAGCTGTCTGCTCGGTCAGAAGCGAGTCGAGAAGGTTACGGAGAGGTTTGAGGCTGAGCTCCACCGTCGCATCGCCAAGTTTAGGACGCATGGCTTCCTGGGCGGCAATGGCCGTGCGCAACTCAGCAATTTGTTCTTCCCGAGAAGTCACCGGAACAGTTTGTTTATCAGATTATTGGGGGAAACCAATGTAAAACGGAATCGGCTTGACAGTCCTCTTAAGCTCACACGGCAGCGAGTTCGTTACATTTTTTTAAGTCTAGTTTGCCGGAAGCGAGGACTGGGATTGCGTCCACGCGCTGGACCTGTTTTGGAATCCACAAGTTTGGTACGCCTGCGTCCTGAAGTTTTTTGCGCAAATCAGCAAGGTCGATATCGACTGCGCTGAGCAGCACGAGTGCTTCACCTTTTGCTTCATCCTGCACGCCGACAATGGCGAGCGGACGTTCGTCTCTGCCTGAGAACTGCAGCAGATCAATAATTTTTTGTTCAATGGCTTCGTGCGGCACCATTTCGCCCCCGATTTTTGAAAAACGCGACAGGCGGCCTTCGATGTAGAGAAATCCGTCTTCGTCGAACCGGCCGACGTCGCCGGTCTTTAACCAGCCGTCGCTCAGCACTTCGGCAGTTCGTTTCGGGTCGTGCAGATATCCTTCGAATATATTTGGCCCGCGCAGCCAAAGCATGCCGGCTTCATACAGCGACAGTTTGCGATTCGTTTCCGGCTCGCGGATTTCAGCGGCGATCCCCGGCGCCAATCTGCCAACAGATCCCAAACGGCTGGATGGTTGCACGTGTTCGCCGGGCCTTTTCGGTTCCGGATCTGGCAAATTGACGCTGACCACCGGCGCAGTCTCAGTGAGCCCGTAGCCTTCGAAGACTTTCTTCTGAAAGCGTTTTTCAAAATGGCCGGCCAGATCGAGAGGCAACTTTTCGGCGCCGGTGATAATGAGGCGCAAACTTTGGAGCTGCTCCGGCTCGGCTTTGCGCAAATACAGGCGCAGGAACGTGGGCGTCAGAAGCAGAAAGGTAAGCTTATAGCGTTCGATCAGGGCTGAGCAGTGTGCCGCGTCGAGTGGATTCGGATATGTCACAATGCGCACACCTTCGATAAGCGGATACCAAAGTGTGACCGTTGACCCGAACGTGTGAAAGAACGGCAGCGACGCGAGGATGGCATCGGTCTTTTTTGCGTCGAGCAGTGCCCGAAACTGCGAGACATTTCCGACAACATTGCGGTGACTCACCACGACGCCTTTCGGTTCCCCGGTGGTTCCACTGGTAAAGAGCAAGACCGCCTCAGCGTGCCCGCCCTGTTTCGGAATCTGTAAAAGGCGCAACAGCAAACGCGCGGGCAGCAGCAGCGACATTATCCACCAGAAAACGATTTGGCGTTTCATACGCGGCAGCAGTTCGTCCAGTTTCAAAATTGTTTCTGGCCATGGAAA
>WNFQ01001780.1_pt1 | contig 15414 bp, 15 predicted proteins | sample 5400171 | NCBI WGS metagenome assembly WNFQ01 (sample SAMN13153356, study PRJNA577476) | soil metagenome | isolation source: 20 cm soil under Madrone tree | place: USA:California | collected 2016-06-14
ACTGGAGGTGGTTTGGGTCTTCCTCCCAGTCATTGGTGCCATTGACGCCAGGCGAACCATCAGGGGTATAAAGGCGGATGCCTATCGTCGAGTTTTGCAACCAGCCACCAACATTGAGGATACGCGCGGCTTTGTCCGGAAGCACGACGGCGGCAGAGCACCACACATCCGTCTTGACATGCATTTCGCGCCAAGCATGGTTAAAATCATTAACGAGACTCAAGTCGAGTTCGTATGCGCCAGTAGAATTTTTAAACTCAGACGAGGTGTATTTCTCGAGGAAAGACACCTTGCCGTTTATACCGACGGTGGCAAGCAGCGGAGGCACGAGACCGGGGACAAGGTACTAAATGAAGTTATAGCACGCCTGTGCGTGTATGGGAGGGGGGATTTCGTGCGTACCTCATATCGGCCGATATTGGAAGGGGTATGCCAGTCGTTCAGCGTGCCATTCCAAAGATAAAGTTGTAGCCTCTGAGCACCTCCACAAAGATGTGAGGGATCTCCCGAGCATGTCGTATTGCAGTCTGTTTCTGCGGCAGTCGTTCCTTTATTGTTAGAGATGTCCGCGACATCGCCGCACCCTAGTGAGTAAATGTTTCCGTAAGCGACGTCGTAAGCGCTCCACCGCAGTGGACTACACACAGCACTCATCGCCATTTTCCATACCCGCCGCAGGATAACCATACGTTGAACATTGTGTAAGACAGTTTTGGGCAGAGTTGTTGTGGAGGAATACAATCTGATACGGGAAGACATGAGCGGCATTAGGCTCGCTATAAATCAGGGTGAGCAACCTTCCACTATAACAGTTACGGAAGGAGAGGAATGCAAATAATACCCACCCCAAGCAATGGGAATACTGCCAATTTCCAGGAAGGTTTGTTGTCTGCACAGTGGGTACTGCACGAGATTTCACCGAGCCTGTGGAGGTATAAACCGAAAGTCGGTCTTGCCCGTCGCCTCCATTGACAGGGAAGGAGGTAATTGATGGAAGGTCGGTGCCAGTATAGTTATATACATTGAGGCGGTTTGGGCCACCACAAAACCCGGAGCTATTTCCAGGGCAAACCACGGAGCAATCAGTCTGACATGTCGGAGTGCCGTCATTGGCGATGGCGGTACCACAGTCTTTGGGAAGCAAGGTGAGTGGACGAATGTCACAAGTCGGGACGATAGATAATACGTACAGCACTCACGGGAGTTCACACCGGCCAGGCGGTAACCCGAGGAGAAGCAGGCATCGGTGCAACTCTGGACACTGGTGTTGGAACTACCGCCGAGGACGGCTGTTGGGACGCGAAGAGTCCTCATTGCCGGTGAGTCGCTAATGGGACAAGCACAGAAGTGTTAGTGATCCGCATTTTATAAAAAGGAGGGCAGATTTACATGTAACATCCCAAGGGGGCCCATGGGCCGTTCGGTGCAATGTCAACCGCAGCTGGGGTCGCGGCACTACTGCGATATAAAACCAGTCGATTGTTGGCAACACAAGTCTCCTCTGCGTTGACGTTGCATGGTAGGCTACAATCCGAGTCCAAAGCAGTCGTTCCCCCATTGGATATGACATCTCCACAATCTTATATCCAAAACCATGTGATCAGAATAGTCAACGGAGATCAAAAAGAAGGTCATGGATGACCGTGAAACGCCACTTACAACACTCTTGGCCGTTTTCGACACCGGCATAGATAAAGTTCTGAGCGTTGCAGAAGTTCACGCAATTCTCGACGGTCATGTTATTCTTGTCCGTATAGCCGAAAGATGAGAGTGTGCGTGCAGCAATGTCGTCCCTAATTTGTATTAAAAGTCAGAATGTATATCTCTCTTCAAAGGGTTGTTAGATGACTAACGTGTAGCATCCGACCGAAGTCCAACCCGCAGGGAGATGATGAACGACGTCGCGCTGCTGGGAGCGAAGAAGGCGAAAGCGACTGGGGTGAAGGCTCCCGTGCGATTCACCCGCATTTGCAAACTGTCACATCGTAGAACAGATCATCAAAAAGGGCTCTGAAAAAGGATAGGGTTTGAACAAAATGCGTACAGGCACTATGGCGAGCAATGTCAGGAAGTGAAAGAGAGTGTGTAAAGGGAGTGTAGGTGAAGAGAGAGAGGGATGCATGTTGCGCACCGTGTGTTGACGAGACGGTAATGAAACATGTTAGAGATGCGTCCTCGTTCTTATAGGTTTCCTGTGCATAGGAAAAATAGGACGGATTATTCCTATATTTTATTCGCTTGACGTTATTGTCAAACGTTTTATCCACTGGTGTGGTTTCACTCACCCAGGTACAAACAGGAAGGTAGAAAATCGATAAAAACTAGCCGAGGCCTTATGGCTCGTCTTGTGGTACGTATTCAAGGCGCCTGCCGAATAAAAGACGACTCGTCCAGAGTTTCCGGGATTTCTGTCAGGTATGCAGCCCTCAACCCGATTCCGCGCCCCGAGGAAAGACACCCATGTGTAGGCAGAATCGCGAATCCTTTTTCAAAACAGATAATCGTTACCGAAAGAGCGAAAAGATCGCGCGGTATGATGTACGAGAAGTATGTTGGATCAGAGAAATACCTCAGGGTGCGGTTGGAAAGCGGCAGCGGACGTGGATTTCCGTGATGTGAACAAGCTTCTGAGGGCTGACATCGATTCTTGACAAACGACGAACCTTTTTGGGGAGAGCTTCCTGAAACAAACAGTCAGGCCAATCACGTGGAAGAGCACGTGGACATGATACACGCGCGTTATGTCCGCGAAACAGAGCTTAACACTGTGATCTTTTGGCTCCTGCCTTTTCACCAGACTGGCAGCTTGTGTCAATATTAATCATGAAGACTTCACTACTAGTAGTTTTCGTCATGGCCACGGCACCTCCACAGATGCCCTCAACGGGGGCTAGTACTAGTTCTCACCGGACTCACATTTGCTAGGAACAAAGGTGTCGACGCGTTCGGCAACAAAAAACCAGGTTGAAGGCTCAAGCTTCAATGTATGCGAACCTGATACCTCGTCTTCTTGGTGCGCTTTGTGTGCGGGGAGAACCATAGCATTTATGACCACATCATCACGTCCGTAAGGTTCGTTACAGTACAATTTGTCCCCGCGGAGCCGAAGATAATGGCCTCTTATTCAGTACTAAATTCATCCGAGTATATGAAGCCAATATTCTTATTGTTGTCGTTTGAGTGCAAGCAGCATTGGTAAGACATTAGCCCTCCTAAACGCGGGAACCCACTTTTGGTCGTGATCGCCCTTCCTCGGGTTCAGACATCGAATCGAATGCATGGAACACGGCGTTTTTTCAGAAGCATGACACGAACCCGATTTCGCCGCATTGTTCACATTGCCATTCTCCAATGGAAATACGTCGGTTAATGACGCAAGGCTCTCAGGATCCATCTAACTAGGTCATCCCATCAGTGCCTTACTTCTTCAAACAAGTGTATACACATTCCATATGATGTGGCGGACTGTGAGCTCCGCTGGGTGTTGCTTAACGTTGCCATCGACATGGTGTGTAACCTCAAGGTTTCTCGCCATCATCATTAAATTCTTCTCCTTCGGGAGCATATCCAACCGTAAAAGCGCATTTTCAACGCCTTTCATTCCGGCTGGCTTCTTCATAATCTCTTCTGAGCCACAGTCTGCCAAGAAAGGGACGGTGATTAGACTTGGATCAACTCACTGATTTTCCTGTCCATCATCGCCCTGGTCGAAAGCGCGAGAATTGATAGTAATTGCGCCATAATCTTTCCAAGTAACTTAACTCCCTCGATTCGTTCATTGATGGCATCCCAGTGTAACTCTTCAGACGTTGGAGGAAAAAGTGAATGCGCTCGAACAAGTGGATGAGAGTTTCATGGCTCGCCACAATATCCCTCACCCTAAGGATCGAATGTTGTGCGAATGCGATAAGGGACTGAGGAAAAATAATGCTCCGAGAGGAACACCAATCCCGGTAAAGATCGGTTTTGCAGGCGAGAATGGCTGAGGACTGGATGTCAGAGAACAATGTGCAAAGGAACGAGGTTGCTTACCAGTCCGATCCCTTCTGCAAGTGTCTGTGAAAATGAAAACAAGAGTATTATTGGATCCGCCATCAACCTCTCATCGTCTTCACGAATTTTTACTGAAAGCCTGTGCTTGTGTCCGAAGAACGTTCGAAATGGCCTCAGTATCTTGGCAGGCGTCCAGCTGCCCAGCGAAAAGACGGGTGTGGAGACAACAATCGCACCAGTCATGACGTAGAGAATCCTCTCCCCAAGGTTCAAATGCACGCCAGTAGGTCCGTCCCAGCTCGGGGGGCTTTCCCGCAGCTTCTGGTACTCGGTTGTGGCTGCATTGAATAGTGTTATTTGTTGAAGGACCGGCAGTCTGATCGCTTGCAGATTAGTAGTTTAGGAAGAGGAATTGGGAAGTGCGCAAGTCGAGAGAAGATGGGTTGTGGGAATAGGTTTGATCAAAAACACAGCCTCATCAACGACAAACGCTCGCCGTAAGGCACTCTCAGAGTCTCAGGTGACCACTTTGATTACTTGTAACCTTGATGCGGGAAATGAAACATGTCATCACTGGCAAGCTATGCGAGCGTCAAAACCGTGACTGAGTCGCCTGATGTCCCACGTCGCCAAGATTATCGCGGCAATACGACTTCGGGACATGGTTCTGAAGACCCTCACAATAATACCCACGCTGCAAGAGGATATACCTGCAACTTGAAGAGGGCATACACGACAGCCAAGGTAACGCCTTTCACGGCATACTATACGTGCTTAATTCGAGAATTTCGAGGTCTAACTGAACTTAATTGACACGATTCAGAGCACGACGTCGACCTCCAAACTGATTTGTCCGCTTGCATTGACGGGAACCAGTTGGGGACGACAAAAGTTTGTCGATCTCCGCAGGCTCCTGGTATTATCGATAAATCGGTCACAGTGCAGTGGGACGCTCTATCCAGTAGTACAGTACGTTTAATCTACACTGAAAACCGGCTAACGTCGCATGCGTCGTTCCTCCGAGTCCCCCTTATTCATGCTTGTGGCCTGGCCCTGGTGGATAGGGTAGAACGACTGTGGAGAACGTCACGAATACGATTGGTGACGCGATCGTTCGTCGCGTCATTCGTGCACATTTTGAAGGCACGAGTAGAAAAAGTGTTGCGTCATCATCCCACTCCTCCCTGGCTTCCCTTTCTCTGTCTATCACGCTAATGCCAGCGGGGCAAGTCCAAATCACTCTATGCTATCCCAAGGCGGGTCGTAAAGCTGGCTCTCGTCATCCTAGAGTTCCAGAATCGCTCGATTACCCGTGGCCCGAACAAACTCTATTTTCTTGCGCCTGCTCAGAGAAGTCATTGAGTTCTTTGCCATCGTTTCGCGTAGGATGATACTAGTCCGTCGTCCGCATACTCTCTAGCCCCACGAGTCCTCGTATGCCAAATTGGTACTAGAAATCGGGTACATGTCGCTTCTACGCAAAAATGGCACAACTCTAGGGTCAATTTATAAGCTGAGACTCAGGCTCCGTGAGGACAAAAATAGGTCTGGCTCTATCCGACCAAAAGCGCCTTGCTTCAGAGCCAACGAAACAAGCTATTTGCATGCCATTCTCGGGAAAAACCATACAACTATTTATGGGTCACTGGAATGGTGATGCCTATGCAGCCCTATGCGTCTATACCGTATACTTGCCACGAGCATAGACCTCGGATCAGGTAAGAAATGTGCAGATTGCCAAATACTGTAGTGATTTTCTGATCGACACGAAGAATGCTCCCCTTCTCGTTCGATGCCGATGATCGATGACCACTAATTACCCTTGGAGATGGCCGCGGGACTGCTATATGGTGAGCACGGGACTGACTCGGAGCGGATGAGCTTCGGAGACTTCAGAAACAGAAGTTCATCTCTCTCCAGGTCACTTGAATGCCACGATAGATACAAGATACGCATTCATTCCACGCGTAGTGGACTCGCGCCCGATGCGACAAGGATTTGCAGCTCCGCGTACCTGTTTCTACCCCACAACCCCACCATCTCCATACGGTATTGCACACAGTATGGAATTATCACGTTCAGGTCACCCCAAGGGCCAAGCCGAGAGTACTAGTCCGACTTGACTAAAGACTAGACTCGAAAGAGTGAAATTTCACCCCTGCAGATGTGAGATGGCTTCGTCATACTCAGAGGCTTCTTGTGCGACTAGGGTGCCAAGACGGATGCTTCTGATTAGATGCCAACGCGCTGGTGGTGGCGCTTCTGCGGGTGAGGAGCAAAGATATCTATAGTACCCTCCGCGGAATGAATTCATGCGTACTTTAAAATCTCTTCCTGTGGCGCCGCCTTGGAATGCAAATTCCGTTCAAAGTCCGGCTGTTTCCCCATCCCAAACGGCGCGAACTTCATAAAGGGCGAGCCAAACCCACTCTGTGACAAGAACACACACACACATCCCCCATCAACCTTCCCCAACTTGCACACGCCCTTTCAAAGACGAAAAAGCGAAATGGACACAATGTCGTACGCAAACGAAGGTGAGCCCTATTGCCTGCTTGCTTCCTTCGCTTGGTCGACGTCGTAGTGGCGGATCGGGGTTTATGCGCGCAGCAGGCTGACAAGAGTGATGCATATTTCTTTTCTTTTATTATAACGAAAAGCTGCCGTTACTACTTCTTGGCCTGTGACATTCGAAACCTCCCGCATGCGGCTCCACGCGGTCTTGGCCACCCACCGTGGCGCGGCGCCCACGCAGACGATGAACACCTCCTCGCTATCACGTGCCACTTCGCAAAAGCCCACCCGGGGATCTGCCAGCGCTGACCATAATGAACCCGGGCACGATCTCGCCGCGCACGGCGATTTGGAACGCCATTGCGGTACCCCTTGGTTCTCGTGATGATGGCGATTGGTTATGATGACGATGACGACGACGACGACGACGACGACGACGACGGTCTGATGTGAATGGCTTGACGGAGAAAAAATGATCAGGAAAGACCAAAGTACTCATACTTTACAAAAGTCTGCATGATCACTTGGGACGGCGGTGTAGGATGCACATCGTGTCATCATAATGACAGGTCCAGTCAGATCGTGTTTCATTTGTTGTAACATAGCGAGAGGGGATGTCGACGCATTCAAATACTGTATTAATATGACAAACGGACAACCCAACTTGTATGCTTGCACACACGCACGGGGGCGAACTTTGAGTGAGATGATCTACCGCCTGTCAAACGGGAGGACGAATCCGCCCACCTCGCCTTGCGAGAGCGTGTACAGTACTGTAAACACTAGACAGGATGGTGTAATAGCCGCTTGACCCTGGGCCTCGCTTGTACTTCGCATCATTGTCGACGATCGTACCTTGATACGGCAGGAGGAAGCATTGATCGCGTTTACGAGAGAAGAGCCTGCAAGAAAACACGCCCCCAAAACGGGGTTGTGAGTGAACTGGCGGTGGTGCCCTGAGGTCACGTTGTCGTCTCGGTGGTACTACAGTACTGGTCGTTGCTGCGGTAACCGCTCTAAATATACCGTAAAGTACCGGACCCGGACCTTCTCGACTCGCCTGGGCAACAAGGGGGCGCAACTGATTGGGGGGAAAAGGGTTCAGCCGATGGGGCCCCCGACATATTTGCATACAGTAAGTTAAGTTAAGTTACTGTACTGTATCCATCAGAGAGTTTTCAACTCCGAACCCTCGGCGCCAAGACCAACCGCAGGTTTGACAGTGGATGATTGATTACAGTATAATCTGACAAGGAGAAATTCGGGGGTGGTGGAAGGGGGTGGGGATGGGGATGGGGGAAAAAAGGGAGGGGTTTTGGGGGTTGCGTAAACTTATTGAGGCAACTTGAAGGAACAGGTGCTGTTCGTGATCGTGATCTGCTAAGTTAGTCCCGCGGCACGAGGCCTCTCTTATTCCGTGCCTGACTCTGATCCCTGATCTTCCTCTCCGAGTCAGCCGAGGGATTGTTAGAGTGGGCATTCATTGAAAGTAAATGGCTCATCGTTCAATCGTCGCACACGGGCATGGACATCCGTCCCCGAGGGCACGATATCCAGAGGAGGGGAGCCATCGGGAAAGCTGCACCGTGCCAGCATTCACTTTAGATTTGGTGGTGGACATAACTTAGTGGGGGCTACAGCCTACAGTAACGATCACACAGGGTCTATCATGTTACAGCATCCGCGAAATTCGGCGATCATGATCTCGGCATCAAATGTAGTGGCCAATGGCAGGGCACTTACAACAACCAATGCCATTCCTTCGCCCTTACAGTACCCTGAGAAAGCTCAAGTTCACAACAGTAATACGAGGAGCCTCCCACGGTGGTAGGATCACGGCGACGGCGTGCGAACTGAATATGTACATATTGCTTATTCACACGTAGATAAGCGCCACCAGGTATTGAATAGAATCACCAGGCAGACAATTGGGACTCCCACTGTGGTATACATCATACACCGTTCGAGGTCACCTGCGGACCCCATGATGGGTGTTGCGTTCTTTGGTTACGTATACACCACGGTCTGTTGAGGATTACAGAGAGCGAAAACAGCAAGCAAGCAAAATTTGGTAACAAAGAGTGAACGTGCTGAGAGACAGCCAAACATGCATGCAAAGCGAAAAAAAAAACAGCTAAAAGCAGCCCTACCAGAGAAAATGACATTTCCGAAGATGGTAAAAGCAAGAATTGTGGAACAGCAGGAAAAGGGAACAAGGGCAAAGGGGAAAAAGAAAAGAGACACGTTCAATCTTACGCTACCAAGGTCAAAGTGAAGTTAAATGTCCTGCGCTCTGTGTCGAGTTCAAAGAGGGAAAGGAAAGGCGTGGAGATCTGGCAGTTCGTTGTGGGACGCGACAAAGATTGAGAGCAGGCAGGGAGCGAATGGGTGGTCACCGGTCCTACTTGTCTCGGCAAACCCTTTTTCGAGTAGATGAGGGGCATCATCAACGCGGCGCGATCAAAATAAATAGAGTGTCGTGTTCAGCTGGTCCCCACGGGAGAATCGGGTTGACTAGCTGCCCGCTGTGGTGGTACCTGTTGGTAAGACGGTCGCCGCGCCGCGCCAGCACTGGACGGGCTCTTCACAGTGGACGATCCTTGAGCATCCGCTTGCTGCGGTGGTGGATCCATTCTAACTGCCGAAATTGACTGCCTACGCACATCAAACGCCGGTGCGGGCGACTCCGTCTCGCGCATGTCGGAATCGTCACCAGTCGCTCCTTCCTCAGCACGCGGGTGAACAGGTGGAAACGTATACGTATCGCGCATAGGCGCGCTCTCCTTTGCAAGAATCGACAGATCGCCGTTAGCAACGCTTCTCCGTCTCCATTGTGCGGGTCCTGGTTCCGTGCCACGCGAGCACTCCAACTCCTCGACGCGGCGTTGCAGCCGCGCGATCTCCTCACGTAGCCCACCAACACGACGTTCGACTGCAGCCTCGATTGCAGATTCGAATCCTGACTGCAGCGCCTGCACTTTCGTGAATTGCTCAGCCAGCCATGTCTTAGAGTCCTTTGCATCACGAAGAGCATCGTAAAGAGCCTCGAAGGGTGCGAGGAATGTGCTGCGCTGCGATGCACTGTCAGTGCGGTTGAACGCGGCAGGCGTTTGCGGGACAAGAATAGTAGAAATGGGCACAGAGGCGGGTGGAGGTGCAGTATGAGAAGCCGAAGCAGCAAGATTCGAGCGAAGAGTGAGTCGCGTTGGCGTCGGTGGGACATTTCCCGGTATCCGTCGACCACCTGGGGGCTGCTGAACCTTTGGCAGAGAAGGTAGCGCCATCGTCGGAGGGAAGCGACCACCCTGATGAGCTGGCGCACTTTGAATGACGGGTTGTATGCGTGGGTCGCGTGGGGAAATGACGATGTCTGCAGGCTTTTTTTGCTGAGATAATGACGACTTGAATGCTCGGCGACCTGCAAAAGAGATGGGAGGAGGGGGTAAAGAGTTTTGGTGAGGAGGATGTGTGCCCGGATCAGCTTGTTGACTCTGGCCGGGGGGCGCAACAGGGTTGGGACCTAAGGGAGCATCGGCTACACGGCCAGTGCGTGCTACGCTCATGTTCGGGCTACGAACAGAAGCACGAGAAGAGGCCGGTGATGGTTTGACAACAGCCGGGGAGATAGCGGATTGAGACGATGATGGGAGGGAACCACCTAGACTTTCCCTTCGCTTCTCAACCAGTGCTTCTTGGTTACGCTTCGCACTGAGCACTGAGCGGACCTGCTCGACAGGACTCGGGTCGTCACGATCCATGGGGGACACGCTGACTGCACTTGGGGGAGAGACAGTCTTGATATCAGGCGCGGGGGGATTGGAAGACACTTGATCGACCGGGTGTGATGAACCACTAACTGTCATGCGACGTTTCTTGGGAGAATGTTGGGAAGAGGGTGATGATGCAGAAGACTGCATAGATCGAGAATCGGGGTCTTGTCGTGGGGGGGCGGGATGGGAACGGGATTGGCGTGATTGAGAGTGCGAGTCATTACCGAGTTCATCGTGCTCGGTCTTTACACGACCTAGGTGGGGAGACGTGCCACTGAAAGTTCTGTTGAGTTTTATGTATATTTAGAGAGCGGAAAACAAAAAACGACATACCGGCTATCGAGCAGACTGTCATCATGCTGGGAGCCATCAGGGTGAGATCTTTTCCTTCCGTTTGGGATCGAAGCGGATTCGACCATGGCTGCTGCTTGAGAGGATTCAGGGAGAGAGCGGGGTCGTTCAGCGGGTGGCCGTGGTTGGATGGGGGGGAGAGAAGCGGGGTGGGACGAGAGCCTGTCTAGAGAAGAGTTTGAGAAAGCGACTGCAAAAGGAGGAAGGGACTGAGGCTGGGAATGAGTCGAATGGCGAACAGACATGATGTTGGGGAGGAAAAGAGGGTCGCCCTGAGGGGAGCAAATAATGAAATCTGTGGACCCCTCCCTTGCGAGGTCGTGTCGTACAACCGTTTAGCGACACCTGCCGTCGCCTCAAATAAACCGTCTAATTATTTTCTTCTTTATTTTCTGCGTTTCGTCCTCTTACACGTTACACGTTAACCTCACACCCTTATAGGCCCCGCACACCATTATGAAACCTGTCTTCCCGTTCCCCGACCTGGACTGCCTATACGATCCACTAAACCCAGCTAGGCTTCAAGTTTTATCTTGTCCGCCTACAAGCTTTATCGTTCGGATGCCTGATCCTCGGTGCTTGTCTATCGTACTGGCAAGCCCTGGCCCTGTATGTCAATGCCTGTCGTCGCAATAGACCCTTTGTTTCCTTTTCAACCTCGGTCAGTTATCGTCTTCCACCTCGTGATCTCTCACTCCCCTGACATCTTCCATTCTCTTCTGGCACACCTTATCCCTTTTCATCTCCAAATGCGCCGGGCTCGGCAGCACGTTCTCAATCACGGCCCCTGCCGCCCCGCGAACCACGCATGCGGGAAGCCTTGGGATCTCCGTTGCCGTCAACGGGTTTCTTTCCAGCGAACCGCTATCTCCTCGCCTTTTCTCTGTACCGGAACGATCAATTCTCCCTCTTTACTTTTTGTACGTATCCACTCGGGATTGGTACCCCATGCTTAGCCGGCACGTCGGATTGCGCAGCAGGTCAGACCTCACTCATCGTAGGTCTCGCTGCTCGCGCGGATGACGTGATGGTGGCCCGACCTCTCCGAAGTGCCCCTTCTATTCTCGCCGCCTATATAATGTTCCCTTATATGGACAGCGGCTTAGATGCAATATTGAAACACTCGCACATTGGCCTTTTCTCCCCATTGACTGGCGCGATTCTCAATCCCAACGCCGTTCCGCGATGTGAACACAATAACAAGGGAGGGAATAGAATACCTATCTGTAGATTTACACACAGGTGGCCAGGTGGCAACCCCTTTGGGATATGTTGCCTTGTTTCCCCCCAAGCTGCGCCCAACGTTAATGAAAATCAGTCTGCTTCACCTTGAGGCTTTTTGTCTCGCGGAATTCGAAAATTTCACGCTATATTTCTAGCCGCGAGGCGAGAGACCAATGGCAATCTGTAGCCGTATTTACGTCGTACATTGCCCACATACTGTGTGCAGCCCGTCGCGAACCAGTTAAGGATGGCGCCTAGACAATTTGCTCTGTCGTGGACTTGTGGACATCTCAAACTTGTTCGGTTCACTTCCAACGGACGGGTGTGGATACAGAATAATACTTGACATCCGTGTGCACTGACGTCCCGCCCGTGAAGAATGCGGATGTTGCCCGCGGTCGCGAAAGTGTGAGACGGCCTTTTACTCATTGCCTCTTGAGTTGGCTGTTTTACGGCATTGATTGGAATCGGAAAGGCCGAGTCCGACACCACGTCAACTGTAATTGTTAGCACCTAATTACAAACCGCGCACTGTCCCCTAACCAACCAAGATCCGTTCCTGGACACGATAAGGTGACCATATCCGCCCTTGCAACATAAGGAACGGAGGGTGCACCCCTGCTTTGTTGACTGCGACTCCAGAGTTATCTCACTGAATGTGCCTGACTGATTAGCGCGCAAAATAGCAGCCTTCTTCTCGGGTTGTTCAAGTGCTTATGCTGTAGTGTCCGCGGGGCAAGTGCGGCCTAAAAACAAACCTGTGCCTCGGAGCGATGCAAACCGATCACATACGACCGAGGATTACGGCGCGACGAAGTTGCTAATAAGTCAGAGTACAGCGGTGCCTGTGCCTGCTTGCTGTGCATCTCAGACACTACAGTGTACAGTACCCCAATTCCAATTGCCAGATTTTTCAGCGTTGGGGGTTCTTTTCGAGCTGCCCTTCCTGCCAAGTTACAGTTCTCTGGAATGCAACCTGTTTTTCATTCCTAGTGGCGCTGCACTATACTGTTTCTGGGTGAAGATGTAATAAGTCCCCTGATACACAGAAAGGGTTCTGTGAATGAATGGACTCGATGGGTATTCGAATTAGCTTAAGAATGAATAAAAGGGGTGCATTCCCTCGGCGGTCGAAGCGTGTGGACACAGGGAAATCAGTACGGCGCACCCGCGCTGCTTGGCAGAGCGTACCTGGTTCAAAACATATTTAGAACTCACGTACTCACTTGAACACAGAATAGATTACTGACCTCACGATCAAAACAACTTCCTGGAATTTGCCTAAGTGCATTCACCCACTGGCAATTTATTTTGGCTTGGCACTCAGGAGTGGAGTGAACCCAACCAACCATATGCTTTGTCAGCTCCTCGTATTTCAGGCGGCGCCTCAATTGTGGTGGCAAATGGCGGAGTCGCGTCCACTTTGCGTTGCAGTCACCACTCTCGTCTTCGACGACCGACATGTCTTTCCTCCCTCCGCCCCCACCAGGCATGCCCGGGCCTCCCCCAGGCATGCCACCACCTCCCCCTGGGATGCCTCCTGTTGCTCAAGGTGATCCTTCGAGCTCGCGTTTACCTCCCGAAGTACTTGCTTTGAAATCGCAAAAGTGGATTCAGATGCAGAAGAAACGCTACGGGCAGAAGAGAAAAGGAGGATATATTGACATGGGGAAACAAGTGCGTTCCACTGACTTGCGTTTCTTTCAATCGCTTAGTGGTATGTTGTATAGGATATGCCTCCTGAACATGTACGCAAAATTATAAAGGACCACGGGGATATGTCCAATCGCAAGTTCAGGAATGACAAACGGGTTCATCTCGGCGCGTTAAAGTATGTTCCTCATGCTGTCATGAAGTTGCTCGAAAACATCCCTTTCCCTTGGGAACAAGTTCGCGAGGTTCCAGTGCTCTATCACATCACCGGGGCCATCACCTTCGTGAATGAGATTCCTCGCGTTGTTGAACCTGTATACCATGCTCAATGGAGTAGCATGTGGCTTGCTATGCGTCGAGAGAAGCGGGACCGTCGGCATTTCAAGCGAATGAGATTTCCCCCCTTCGATGACGAGGAGCCTCCACTCGACTACGGTGACAACGTTCTTGACGTGGAACCCCTCGAAGCTATTCAACTCGATCTTGACGAGGCCGAAGATGAACCCATAATCGAATGGTTTTACGACGCTCGTCCTCTAATTGACACTCCTCACGTCAATGGACCGTCGTACAAGTATTGGTCCTTGCCTTTACCGGTTATGGCCAACTTGTATCGGCTTGGTCGCACACTCCTTTCAGACCACACGGACATCAACGCATCTTATCTCTTTGACAAAAAGTCCTTCTTTACCGCCAAAGCTCTCAACATGGCAATCCCAGGAGGTCCGAAGTTTGAGCCACTGTATCGTGACATGGATAATTATGACGAGGACTGGAATGAGTTCAATGACATCAACAAAGTCATCATTCGTCAGCAAATTCGTACGGAATACAAGGTTGCTTTCCCGCACTTGTACAACTCCCTTCCGCGCTCTGTCACCATATCACCATATCATGCAACGAAAAACGTCTACATCCGTACAGACGATCCTGACCTTCCCGCCTTCTACTTTGATCCGCTTATAAATCCAATCTCTTTGCGGGGTGCGACGCCAAAAAACGTCCCCCTCGTCTCTCACGAGGACGCCATCTTTGGACCAAATGGGCAGGACGATGATGAGTTCGAGCTCCCAGATGAGCTCATACCTTTCCTGGATGAAAAGCCACTGGAGAATGATATTACTTCAGACGCGATTGCTTTGTGGTGGGCTCCAGAGCCATATTGTCGTCGCTCAGGGCATACGCGCCGAGCGCAGGATATTCCCTTGGTCAAGAACTGGTACTTGGAGCACTGCCCACCAAATCAGCCCGTCAAAGTGCGGGTATCGTACCAGAAGTTGCTGAAGTGCTATGTTCTCAATGAACTCAAGTCACGGCCCGAAAAAGCCATGACCAAAAAGAACCTTTTCCGGCAGTTGAAGGCTACCAAATTTTTCCAGACGACGAGGCTGGATTGGGTCGAGGCAGGACTGCAGGTTTGCAGACAGGGATACAATATGCTGAACCTACTCATTCACCGGAAGGTTTGTGTTTACCACGCGCTCCCTCCTTAGCGCGCTGACTCGGGGCATTTCAGAACTTGAACTACTTGCACCTCGACTACAATATGAACCTGAAACCTGTAAAGTGCGTAGTCCCATTCTTCGACATACCTTGTATTGACAGTTAGTTAAATAGGACGCTGACCACGAAGGAGCGGAAGAAGTCTCGTTTCGGGAATGCTTTCCACCTGTGTCGAGAAATTCTCCGCTTGACGAAGCTTGTCGTTGATGCGCATGTCCAGTACCGGCTCGGCAATGTTGACGCCTTCCAACTCGCGGACGCCCTTCAATATATTTTTGAGCACGTTGGCGCCCTTACGGGCATGTACCGTTACAAGTACAAGCTCATGCGACAAGTCCGAATGACGAAAGACCTGAAGCACCTCATCTGCTATCGCTTCAATACCGGTCCCGTTGGTAAAGGTCCG
>WNFQ01004914.1_pt1 | contig 15412 bp, 12 predicted proteins | sample 5400171 | NCBI WGS metagenome assembly WNFQ01 (sample SAMN13153356, study PRJNA577476) | soil metagenome | isolation source: 20 cm soil under Madrone tree | place: USA:California | collected 2016-06-14
AATCTGGGACGGATTGGACCACAGCATCGAGACACTGCCATCGGAACGCAACTGACGACGATTGTACCCAATGTAAACTTGGCCGTAACCTGGGCCGTAACCGACGCCGATACGTGCCGGAACCAAACGTCCAGTCGCCCGCTGGACGGCACGAAGAATTTTATCGAAAGCGACGTTTTGCCATTCAGACGTCCGGTCATCGGGATGTTCGTCGAGAATATTCGGACCGGAATGCGTGTGGGACGCTGTAACAATCAAGTAATCAATCCGGCTGTTTTTTTGAGTTGCGGAGCGCAGGCGGTCCAACCAGGGCTCGCTGAATGTTCGACCAAGGTCAAGCGTCACCAACGCCGCCCGTTTGCCGCCAGTCTCCATCACCAGCACCCGCGCGTAGAGCGGATCCAACGTGCCAGAAGCGACCTGATGATTCTTGATGCGCTCGAAATAACCGTACATCGGTAGCCCGGATGGCGGGGTGATATCGACCTGGGCCACACCAGCTTTGAACGTAGTAGCAGAGACGGGCACAATTGCAATAACCGACAGCAGGCTGTGGAATACCAAATACGAGAAGCAACTCTTTGTAGACTTGCGGTCTCGAGTATCGTACAAGGTCATTATCGAAGATCCTCCGGAATCGGTTTCAATCTTCCGAGCATTTCGTAAACCCTGACGAGGGCTTGATCCAACATCCTCTCACCCGCCCCAACCTGCATCCAAGTTGATGCTTGAGAGGCGCCGTACCCACCCCAGCTAGCTGCAGAAATGGTAGGGAAGTAGCCGTAATACCCGTTGGCGTAGCCGAGAAAAAAACAGTCGTGCGTTGGGCAACGTGCACGCCAGTCCGTCTGGAAGTCCACAAAGGGTTCTCCAGGCATGGCGAGAAACGCGATCCGTTTGTTAAGCAGTACAGTGGTGACAGCCAATGCATATTCGGACTGTGTCTTGCCGGCGATCGAGGCGGCAGCCCGCGGGTCGGCCGCTCGCCATTGTTGAGCATTCCACCGGGGTCCAAAACGGAGCTCATCTTGGGCAAACTGCAGATCTGGATCGGCATCGACAGCGGTGTGAATCTGCTGAGCAACTTGAGCTGCGACGCGCCCCAATTCGGTCCCAGTTCGTTCGCAATATTCGGCAGCCCCTTGCTGGAGCGGGGTCACGGCGTAATTGGGGTTGATATCACCATCGGCGCCCTGAAGAAAGAAACACAACGGCTTTCCGTCAAACGCTCTTTCGACCACTCGAGTCATCACACTAGGGAAATCAGCGGAATAAAGCCGATTGTCAGGACCAAAAACAACCGGATGGCAAGCGTAATTAACCAGGATGGCCAGCGGACTGCCAGCCAAATCGTCGATCCGGAGTACGGCAACGGTCGGATCGACAGGCGCCGTGGAAACTGCGGTCCAGTTCGGTTCAAACCAGTTGACTGTGCCATCGCGACTGCGGTGGAGCCGGTTGTGACCGATGTAACTGATTCCATATCCGACTCCGAGCCGCGCGGGGACCATGTGCATAGCGGCCTGACGCACAGCTTCTGCAACTTTGGCCACCGCGGAGGATTCCCAGTCGCCTGGCGGAGGCGTCGAACTCGGAATCAGTGCAGGCCCCGAATGCGTGTGAACGGCAATGACAAGAAGATTCTGAACATCACCTTGGATCGCATCGCGCAACTGCGCCAGATATTCCGGTCCAAACGTAGCAATAAGATCTAGATCAACAATCGCGAGTCGGGTAGCGCCAGCCCTCAGGACTAGGATCCGTGCGTAGAGTGGATCGCGCACTCCGGTAGCGATGCGCTCTGGATGGGGGTAGCCTTGGAGCAGCAGACCAGGCGAAGGCGTGATATCCACTCGGGCAACGCCGGCTTCCAGAGCCTGGGCACATGCGGGCCTCGTAATCAGCAGGAGGATCAGGCCAAGAAAACTAGCTCGCGAGGTCAATCTCATTTTTGTCATCTCTCCGAGACTCTGCTGGCGGGACGATTTATGTTAGACGGAGACTGCCAAGCCGCCAACAGTATTACCGCTGAACACTCCGAAATCATGCCCACGACACGAGTCATGATCGGTCTTCAGTAAATCTCTTCGCAGTAGTTACGCGAAGCCTATCTTTGTTTTCGTTCAGACCTCCGCTCCGGAGGGGATCTCGAAATTGATCAAATCCGTGCGAAACCCGCGCGTTTTCCACGCGCCGAACGCAATGCCAACTGCCATCCAGATCACGCCCGCCAGCATTGCCGCATGGCTCAGGTTTAGCCAAAGCAGGAAGCAAATCGTCAGACCTGAAATCGGCACCGCAAGGTTGGTCAGTCTCTTTGCCGAAGCTCGCACGAAGTAACGTACAAACGCAGCGGCATTGACTCCGATGAAGGCTAGGAGCGCTCCGAAATTGAGCATCTCGGCAGCCAGCGAATACGAGAGGAGGAATGCACCCAAGAGCGCGACTAATCCGACAAAAATTACGTTGTTGCGTGGTATCCGGCGAACGGGGTCAACGGCACCAAAGAATGACCGAGGCAAAGCATTGCTTCGTCCCATGCCATAAAGCAACCGTGCCGCTCCCAGCTGAGCTCCCATTCCAGAACCAACGCTTGCCACGAGTAGTGTCAGGTTCATCGCCAAGAAGAACCAGGGACCAGCGACCCGGCCAGCCACATGCACGTAGGCCGTGTCCACATCGGGGAATGGCTGTGAGACCGGCCAAATTAATTGTGCAACGTAGACTTCCATAGCCGACAAAATTCCAATATAAGTAAGCACGGCGAGCGATGTTCCACCGAGCACGGAGCCGAGCTTAAACGTCTGTGGGTCATAGAAAGGTCGGAGGAAAAAGTATGGACTATCATGCGAATGGCCGAAAATGTAGCGGGCGCCAGCGGCAAAGAAGATGACTATGACGATGCCCATGCCGGCAGCTAAGCCCTCGTTGATGCGCGCCGAGGACTTGATGCCGCGCAGGTTAAGACTTGTGAAGAGCACGAAGAAGAAAATCACCCACATCCAATAATGGCTGCCGGGCGCAAAGTTCATAGCCGCCTTACTGCACCAGACGATGCACAGCACTGGATTGAGCATGTAGTCCATGGCCATGCTCCATCCAGTGACATAACCGAGCGCCGGATTTATTTCTTGGCCGACGTAGGTGAACGCAGAACCCGCACTCGGATAGGCCCGCGCCATCCGGCCATAACTGATCGCGGTAAACAGCATCGCGATCATGGCAAGCAGAATGGTGGTCACGGCATGACCGTGCCCTCGACTGTTGAGGACTCCGAATAAGGGCATGGGCGCGGTTGGCTGTATGACAATCACGCCATAGAGGATCAAGTCCCACAACCGCAGGCTGCGCTTTAGACCTATTTCAGGTTGCTTAGCTTCCAATACGCTCTGTCCCATACTTCCTCACCGGACCAGAGATCACGGCGCTCGAGAGCACACCGAAACGTCGAGCCGCTTGCCAGATGCCATCCTTGCCCTTTGTCGTCTTGCCGGAGGCTATGTGTCAACGCGGCTCATTTCTTCAGGTCTTGGCGAAATGGCTTAAGACTTTCTGAAAGGCGTGAATAATCTCTTCTTCATCCTGTTCTGTAAGGCAAGACGGAATCGCCAGTAGGATGCTGCGCTCGAAGAGGCTATCTGCAACCGGGCAGGCGCCTTTGCGGTAGTTTGTTTCAGAGCGTTTGTTCTCGGAAAGGTTCCAAGGAAATCCCTTTTTGTCCACGCTGGTTTTGTTAATCAGGCTGGTGATATTCGAATAGATATGCAGTCCCCAATCCGTCATAACAACATTGTTGACGCCTTGAGAGGACGTGGCGATTCCCTCGGCACGTAGCGCATCACTGATGTTCTTGGCTGTCTGAGGATCTTTGTAAATCGAGATTAGGAAGCATCCCGTATCCCCCTGGCTATCGACAATCCTGCGCAGGCGAACCGCGGGATACGCCTCGAGCTCACGGCGGATGCGGTATTTGCTCCGTCTCATGGACGCGATCGTACGAGGTAGTTTTCTCAGTTGTACACGCAAGACCGAAGCACGCAACTCGTCGAGCCGGTAACCGCGGCCCCACAAGCAAAGATCGAGATCGTCATGAATTGCACGGCCGTTCCGATCGCGCGCATAGCCCGTGTCATGACAAGCGAACGCCCGCTTATAGAGTCGTTCGTCATTTGTGACTAGACACCCACCCTCGCCGCTTGTCATGTTCTTGTTCATCTGAAAGCTGAAGATCCCTATATCCCCAAAAGTTCCAACTTTTTTGCCTCCGATGCTGCCGCCAGCACACTGGGCGCAGTCCTCCAGCAAAAACAATCCACGCTGCTTCGCAATCTTCTGTAAGACTGGAACGTTGGCTTGCGCACCGCTCATGTGAACCGCGACCATTCCGGTTGTTCTTGAATTGATTCGTCGTTGCACGTCTATCGGGTCTAGGCAAAAGGTCTCATCGATATCTGCCAAGACTGGAATGGCACCAAGATTCACAATTGCAGCCACAACTGAAACCCACATGTAGGCCGGAACAATCACCTCTTGACCAGGCCCTACGCCCAACGCTGCGAGAGCGATATGAAGGGCTGCTGTCCCGCTCGTTACAGCAAGCGCATGTGAAATTTCAAGAAAAGACGCGAATTCCGACTCAAAAGCTTCTGCTTCACCTTGCAAATCAATGCCGTAATAGCGGAATGGCGAGCGGCTTCTCAGGACCCGAAGAGCGGCAGTGATCTCTTCCTCATCCATATGATGGATGCCGGGGAACTCGAGTGGTAGAGGTACGGTACGAACGGGCGCACCTCCATCTATCGCAAGTTGGCTTTCCCTGAGAGACATACCATCGCTGGTAGTTAGCTTCTCACGGGTGATTTTCATGTTTCACCGCCGCATCTTTCAATTCTCATCGTGCCTATTTATTTCGTGCGTTTCGTCGTCCTGCCACCCAACTGGCCTTTTCACGATCGGCAGAAGTCGTTGGTCCGCAAGCCAATCTAGTGAACAGACAACGATGCTGACAAATAGAATAATTCGACCGATCCCAGTTAATTTTGATATGTTGCCTCTGTTCGACTGACAACAAACGCTCGGCTTGTTTGAGCTTTGCTTGCGCCCACAAACATTCTGAGGATCAAACAGAGGGCCACGCATACTCCGAGCTGTCCTTGTTATGGTTCAGAGGAAGCCGAGGCTCGGCCTTTAGCTGGCCCCCGTATGCAGCATCTACTTTCGTCGACCAATCTAAAAGATATGTGACCGTCAACTGAACATTATATTGGACAAGCTTTTGTCCCTCAGATATAGCGTGCACCTATTGTGCGGCGAATTTACGCTTCACAATAAAGAAGTGGAGAAGCACGATGTATCCTTATGAACGGAGAAATCCACGCATTGGCACGACCTTGTGCCTTGCGATGATTCTGTCAGTTTGCTTGCTGCTGCTCGCCATCCCCATGCAAGCCCAGGTCGAGACGAGTTCCAGTATCGGTGGCACCGTGACCGATAGCTCGGGTGCTGTCGTAGCCGGTGCTGCGGTGACCGTGAAGAATCAAGACACGGGCGAGACCAGGAAGGCGGTCACGAATGGCACCGGCTACTATTCCTTTGCATCGCTGCCTCCGGGGACCTACACCATCACTGTAAGCATGGCCGGGTTCAAGACCGTGGTTGTGACTGATCGAGTGATTCAAGTGGCGCAGCCTGCAAGCGTAGACGTCACGCTTGCCGTTGGAACTTCCGCGCAGACAGTCAATGTTTCCGCGGCTGGGGCGGAATTGATCTCTACGACCACCTCCGAGATTTCGGGAACCCCAGTATCTGACGAATCGCCAGATTTCCTTTTCACAGCAATCTCTGAATTACGTAGGCGCTGCCGGTACTTTTGTTACCTCTGGCGTTTTCGCCGGCGGCAATCGTGACAGCGGAACGAACGTATCGATCGACGGTTCGAACGTGCAAAGCCCTGTCTATCAACAAACCACGCAGTTGCAATCGACGGCGAGCATCCAGGAAATGAGGATCGAAACCTCCAACATGAACGCGGAATTTGGCAGCGGCGTCTCGGCTGTCAATGTGATCACCAAAAGTGGCGGCAACCAGTTCCACGGTGAAGCGTACGAGTACTTGCGGAACAATCACCTGGACGCCGCGGATTTCTTCACGAATCTCGCCGGCTTGAAGCTACCAAATTATCAGCAAAACCAGTTCGGGAGCGCGGTGGGAGGGCCGATCAAGAAAGACAAGCTGTTCTTCTTCAGCAACTATGAGGGCCTCCGGGTTCGTCAGGGAAGCGTGGGATTTACGCAGACACCACCGGTGTCGATACGAGGCGGGGACTTTTCCACCCTCCCAACTGTTAATCCCGACGGCAGCCTGGGGCCGCCAGCAACCATCTATAACCCCTATCAGTATGATCCGGCGACCGGACTACGCCAGCCTTTTCCGAACAACCAGATTCCACTTGGGCCAACCAACCTTTGCGCCCCGCGACCCACGTGCGTCGACCCCGTAACTCTGGCCTACCTTAAGTATGTTCTTACACCAAATACGACCATCAACGGCATACCGATGCTGGCAGGGGTCACAAAAACAATGATAGACAGTGATCAAGGGACAGCAAGACTGGACTTTAACAAGGGTGCCAGGGCCCATTTCTACGGCCGCTTTACAGAAGAGAGACGACCGGCCCTCGCCGGGGGCCTCCAGCCGCTGCAGGGCACGAACAATGCCAGCTCATCGCGGAACATTGTTGTTCATTGGACGGAAAGTATCTCGGCGAATTCGGTGAACGATTTTTTGGTTTCCTACAGCCGGCCAAAATGGATACTGGGACGGAACTTCAGCGTTCCCGACGTCGCGAAGGCGATCGGCTTGCTCAACACATCGAACTTCACGGGCGGTCCGCAAATTCAGGTCGCGGGATATGACATGGGGAGTTCACTGCAGTACTTTCTCGACAGCATCGCGAACACCTATCAGCTCAAGGACGACTACAGCACTGTAAAAGGCAGGCACCAAATGAAGCTGGGGGTGGAGATAACGGAGAGACGCAACTATTATCCCAGCGCGTTTAACGACAAAGGCTATTTTGCCTTTCAGAACAATTGGACCGAGGCCTGTCCGTTGGGGAACGCCGCCTGCGCTTCCGCCATGTCCGCGGCTGGGATTACAAGCCCAGGCGGCAACGCTTTTGCCGATTATCTGCTGGGCGCGACTAAGCAGGATCTCTTGACAGTGAGTGGCAACATCTATCGGGGTTACCAACGATATTATGGCTTTTACGCGCAGGACTCCTGGCGGGTAACTCCAAAGCTGACGCTCAATTTCGGGCTGCGCTATGAATATTGGAGCCCTTGGACGGTTCCTAGCAACACAGTTGCGACTTTCAATTTTCAGACGGGTCAGATCGAATACGTGCTTCAGAATCCCCTTGACTATCTCAATCCCGCAAAATGTTATGGGAGGTGTGCGCCGCTGAATAGCAATATCCCGCGCCAAGGATACACGGCTGGCAATCTGGATCTCGCGCCGCGAATTGGGCTGGCCTATCTCCTAACACCAAAAACTCCGGTACGAGCCTCCTTCGGAAAATTTTACGACGGCAATATCAACAACAACTTTTTCAGCAACCTGCAGCACGGCATCGCACCCTTCAATCTACGGAATGAGGTAGCTACTGCGGGTTCCGAGCAGCTTCCTCCAGTCTTAGTTCAAGGAAATTTCCCTGCCCCTTCTCCAACAGGAATTCCGCAGCCGAATGCCAATCCTCCGGCTGCTTTCCGGGTTCCCCTTAGCTACTATCCGACCGGAGCAGTCCTCGAGTGGTCCTTGAGTGCGCAACGGCTCCTGAGCCCACAATGGTCGGCGGAAGTCGACTACACCGGTTCCCACACCGTCCATGAGTTCCAGTTTATCAACGAGAATGCCGCTGCTTTGCCGGTGGGCCCGCTGGCGAATGTAAGCCTCCAGCAACGGAGACCGTTCCCACAATGGGGAGACGTTGGGACCTGGGCGCCGATCGGCTGGGGCCGGTATAACGCGCTGGTCGCCAGCGTGAAAAACGCCGGCTGGCACGGTCTCTCGCTGATGGCGAATTTCAGCTGGGCCAAAAACATAGTGAGCTCGGACTTTGGCAGCAGCGACATTGGAAACGAAAACTTCCGCTACCCTTATCTCCACGCGGGCGATGCTTCGTTTACTCCCCGGAAAAGGTTCGTTGCTGGCTACTCTTATCAACTGCCACTCGGGAAGGGAAAGAGCTTTGGGAACTCGCTCGGCCCTGCTCTCGATAAGCTGGTCGGGGGTTGGTCTTTCAGCGGCATTACGGAGTTTTCTACCGGAGCCCCGTTAAACGTTCGCAGCCCAGATTTTTCCGGGACAGGCTTGGAAAATTATGGTGAACCCAATCGGATTTGCAATCCGAACAATGTCGCTGGCGGTCGCAATCGCTTGCAGTGGTTCAACACCGCATGCTTCGTCGCGGCGCCGTTCGGCGCATATGGCAACTCGACCTTGGGAGCGATCACGACACCGGGCATCAACAACTGGGATCTGGCTCTCAGCAAGAGCACGCCAACCAATTTCCCCAAAGATAGCGGCCGGGTGGACTTCCGGCTCGACATGTTTAATGCCTTTAACCACACGCAGTGGGGAGCGCCCGACAATTATTACACGGACCTCGGTTTTGGCCAGATATTCTCAACCCGGCCGGCCCGGCAGTTGCAAGCGACGCTAAAGTACATTTTCTGAAAAATGTGCCTTTAACGTGACCACCCGAGTGGTAGGAACCAATTCCATGGTCACCCTTATGAGCAACTGCCAAATGACCACGCTCCGCTCAATGGCCGCGCTTACCACAATTTGCTCTCACCGAGCCCCGGGGGTGGCCGAAACAGTTGGGACGACCCCGGACTGCAGTGGCTTCAACACCTCTGTCTTCCGTCCGGAAGCGAATTCCGAGGTGAGTTTTTCCTCGAGCTCACCCTGCGCATGAGCGCGCGGGCCAAAGAAGCTTATCTGGCCCCTCAGAGGCAGCGCCTCGATGTTGATTTCAAGGATGGCTATGCTCACGCAATCGTCCCCTCCGTGGAAGGGCATCAAATGATTGTGTTTGAAATTTGACTTGCAGTCGAGAAGGAAGGCTCGGCATCCACACTTTATTTCGAGGGGAATCGACATGGCAAAAATCGGAGTGGGCGTTATCGGCGTTGGATCATATGGCGAGCTCCACATCCAAGCTTACAGAGCGCTCTCCGATGTCGAGATCGTGGCCATCAGCGACGTTCGCGAAAGCCGTTTACGCGAGATGTCCAGCAAGTACCGCATCCCCGACACCTATACCGATGCGAGAGAACTATGTGCGCGGACCGATATTGAGATCGTGAGTGTCGTCACCCCCGAGTCTCTCCATGTCGAGCCGGTTCTGGCGGCGGCACAAGCGAGAAAGCACATCCTGCTCGAGAAACCTATCGCCAGCAACCTTGAAGATGCTGCGAAGATCATCGAGGCTGCGGCAAAAGCCCAGGTCCACCTGATGGTGGGTCACATCCTACGCTTTGAAACGAACTACGGGAGTATCAGGCGCGAAATCGAAGCGGGCAATTTGGGAAGGATTGTCTCGATCCATGCTCGCCGCAATCGACCGAAACAGCTCTATCCCATCTATTCGCGAACGCACGCCATTGTGGAAAACTCCATTCATGACATTGATCTGTGCCTGTGGTACACACAGGACCACGTCAGGAATGTCAGGGCGTTCACGAGAAACATTCAGGGAGGTAAGAATCCAGACATTAACTGGAGTTTTCTCGAGTTTCAGGGAGGAGCCGTTGCTTGCATCGAGACCCACTGGCTGATCCCCGACCAAGCTGGGGTCGCGACCAACGATGCTATGCAGGTCATCGGGTCGAAAGCCGTCGCAGACTTTCACTTGGTTCCTTCTAGTTTGAACCTCTGGCGGGAGCAAGGCGCAGAATCCGTCAACGTGAATTACGACGCACGCTTTGCAGGCAGAGTTTGGGGAGCGATCAAAGAGGAAGTGGGCTACTTTGTTGATTGTGTGAAAAGGGATGAATCGCCCGCGGTTCTCACACCTCAAGACGCCTTTGAGGCGCTAAAGATAGCGTTGGCCTTGATCCGATCCTCGGAACACCAATGTGATGTGAAGCTGGAGTAGCCAGGCTTGGCCAGCTGCTGCCCCAAGGGGCTTTGGGCTAGCGCAATGCGAGCAAGAGTGCGGAGAGCGGTGATGAGCGGTTGTCGTCACGATCGAAGACTGAAGCAGGTAAGGCCGCGGTAGACGATGGGCTATCTATTGGTGGTTGCGGCGGGTGTGCTGCAAGGCAGCTTCATGGTGCCGATGAAGTTCACTCGTCGCTGGGGTTGGGAAAACACCTGGCTCGGCTTCACGATCACAGCCTATTTGGTTTGGCCATGGCTCCTCGCTTGGGCCACCCTTCCCCATCTGTTCGCAATTTTTGCTTCGACGAGCCTTCGTTCTTTTATGTTGGTAGAGCTATTCGGGCTGGGATGGGGTTTGGGGGCGCTCACCTTTGGAATAGGGGTTAACATGTTGGGGTTGGGGCTGGGATTTGCCATCATCCTCGGCCTTGCCGCATCAGCGGGTACCTTCATTCCCTTGGTGGCCCTTTCTCCAGAAAAGCTAATTCAACCTCAGGGACTCCTGACCGTGGCCGCACTCTTATTAGTTCTAGGGGGTATTGCCTTGTGTGCATGGGCTGGGAAGTTGCGTGATGCCCAGCAGAATCCCGGTCGAGAGGAGGGCAAATCGTCTTTCGGCTTGGGGCTGGTCGTCTGCATCGCTTCTGGGTTGCTGTCCTCCTGTGGGAATCTGGGTTTTGCTTTCGGTGGGGAGGTGATTCAAAGAGCGATTGAACAGGGAGCGACAGAGTCCATGGCCGGAAATTCGCTTTGGGCGTTGATCACCATGCCGCTTTTTCTCGTTAACGCCATTTATTGCTGTTGGTTGCTCAAAAAGCGAAGGACAGGCGGCCTTTTTTTTGAACCCGGGACGAGATTCTACTGGGTCCTCGCTGCAACAATGGGACTCCTGTGGATAGCCGGATTTGTTTGCTATGCCCCAGGAGTTCGTTTGCTGGGTCCCCTGGGGGCCTCAGTGGGCTGGGCCATCATGTTGTCCGTTATGCTCATTACCGCAAACTTGGAAGGCTTCTTCAGTGGGGAGTGGAAGGGCGCGAGCCGGGAGGCTCACGGCTTCTTGCTGAGCGGCATAGTTACTTTGCTTCTTGCGATTGGGGTCGTGGGCTATGCCAACCATTTATGAACAGGTTGGACAGGGCCGAGTACGGGTGCTTTTCGTACGCAATTTGACCGTCCTTTCTCAGTCATGATCTCGAGTGACGGAACTAGCGGGGGCATCACCGCTTAAGAGCGAATCTCCGACGGAATAATCCGCGTACCCCTGGTCCTCAGTGAGGCGGAGAGCGGGCGGGCACACCTGTGTACATAAAGCTGGGAGAATCTGCAGTCAGAAGGCGTTGGACTACCTCGATTCGAATGGCCCTCCCTCCTAACATCCCATAAACATTTTTTCCTGAGGTGGTAATCATGGACCGGACATGGAAGTTAAATCCCGAAGAGATTTTTGCCACGCTGGCTGACTTAATTTCCATTAACAGCGTCAATCCTCAGTACCCTGGAGGGCCGGGTGAAGGACTGCTGGCAGAATATGTTGGCGAATTCTTCAAGCGGAATTCCATCCCATACACATACCAACTTGTTTTCCAAGGCCGCCCGAACGTGATTGCCACTGTCGCAGGAAGGTCTGGAGGGGGGAAGTTGGTCTTTGAGGCCCACATGGACACGGCCTCCGAGTTAGGTATGAGTATTCAACCTTTCCAACCTCTCAGGAAAAACGGCCTCATGTACGGCCGCGGGAGCTGCGATACCAAGGCCGGGTTGGCAGCCATGATGCACGCTTTTAAGGCCGTGAGCGATGCCGGACTTCAGCCCAGGGTGTCCGCAGTATTGTTGGCGGCCGCGGACGAGGAGCATGCTTTTGGCGGGATCGTGAAGTTTCTGGAAGCTGGAGTTAACGCAGAAGGTGCGGTGGTTGCAGAACCGACCGCGCTTGAGACCGTGACGGCTTCGAAGGGAATCCTGCGCTGGCGAATCCGGACACACGGGAGAGCCGCCCATAGCTCGAAGCCGCACTTGGGAATCAATGCGATTGCCAAGATGTCTAAGTTCATGGTAGCCCTCGATGACAAGCTACTGCGCAACTATCCCATGCGGCAACACTCGCTTTTAGGATCGCCAACACTCGTGGTGGGAACAATTCACGGTGGGATCCAGGTGAATCAGGTCCCGGAATCTTGCTCGATTGAAGTCGATCGCCGTTTATTGCCTGGCGAAACGCAACAAACAGTGTGGAAGGAACTCACGGGTCTGATATCGGAACTGCAAGTTGACGATCCTGAGCTGAAGTTGGAGATGGAACCGCCTGTGTTGGAAGATCTGGCCATGGAGACGCCAGCTTCTGCGAAAGTCGTGCAGGTAGCCCGCAGTGTCTCGCAAAAACTCAGAGGAACCAGCAGCTTGGTCGGTGTCCCGTACGGCTCCGACGCGAGCAAGCTCTCAAGGGAGGGGATCCCCAGCATCATTCTAGGCCCAGGGAGCATTGATCGCGCCCACGCGGCCGAGGAGTATGTGGAGCTGGATCAAGTGGCCCTTGCCGCAGAAATATACGCGCGGATCATCCTTGAGTTTTAATTCCTGACGGGACTGTCTCACGAGTCTCAGAAATTTGTTAATCCGGATTAACGAACAGTGCCACTGGCGCAAATTGACCGCGGAGACTTGTGAACTTGAGATTGCCCGAAATTGGGGAGAATGAAGTACCGAAACAAAACGAGACAGGAAACTGAAAACCAATGAGTCATCGGCGCGAGTTCCTGAAGCAGGTTGGTGCTCTAGCTGCAGTCCCATGGTCTCTGCCTGTGCTGACTCTATAAGGCTAGGATGCTGGGGGGCAAGCCAGGGGGCAAGCCCCTGGCGGCTGAATTCACATGAAACAGGGTGACCATCGCTTGCTCACGGTCCTTTGTCCGGGATGCAACATGGAGAGCTGCGCTGGCGTCAGCGAAGCCCGTTTTTCGGGCCACTCTCAGCTAGACAAGTTTGGACAAGTCGTGTGGCTACGCAGACAACCGACAACCAACCGGTTTGGGAGGCGAAGCCGGTGCCATGAGAGCAGTGAGATTAATATTTAATATCGACATACAGGAGAAAAGAAAAGGCGTCAGTTTGGACATGCCGTCAGCCTTCCCTGAAACGTGAATGCCGGTCTGCTCGATAAATTCGTGGACAATGAGGGAGCGAATGCAAACGTGTCATGGTTTTAGCCACTCATCGAGTCCCTCTTGAACAAAGTTGTCGTCACTCAAGTGCGGGTATGCATTATAGATTCGTTCGATCTCCTGTCGCTGTCCCGGGCTAAGGGTCTCTTCGGGATTCAAACACCAGATTCCTTCGAGCAGACCCTGACGGCGCAAGACCTCATGGAGTCCGGCAATGCAACCGGCGAAGTTGTGCACAGCGTCGAAAAAAACTGCGTTGGTGTCCGTGATTTCTGCACTCCGACGAAGTAGTTCCCTTGGAATTGCATCAAGCCCGCGTGTAATTACGTGACACTCGTCCAGCAGGGAAACCGCACGTTGAGTCCATACTGCCCAGTGGCCCAAGAGTCCCCCGACAATGTGGCACTCCCGGGCTCGTCCGTCGGTCTGGAAGGAATAGGTCGTAAGCAGGTCCATCACAATGTTGTCATCATTTCCAGTATAAAGAGCAATATCGCGCCTCGATTCGGCCACGGCCCGTACGACATCCAGTGTCTGGTATCGGTTAAACGGCGCAATCTTGACGGCAACAACGTTTTGGATCTCTGCGAACTCGCGCCAGAATCGGTGAGAGAGCACACGACCGCCCACGGCAGGCTGCAGATAAAAACCAAATAGTGGGAGGACATCCGCGACTTCTCGGCAGTGACTTATCAGAGCTGCTTCGTGTGAATCCTTCATGGATCCTAGACTCAAAAGGCCTGCGCTGTATCCAAGTTCGGCGAGCAGCTGGGCCTCCCGAACAGCCTGAGCCCTCTCCCCGCAAATTCCTCCGACTCGAATCAGCGGTTCGCGGCGTGTTCTGTCGGCACGGTCCATCTCCTCCGCCGCCAATCTCAGGACCGGCTCTAAGAGTCCAACGCGTGGCTCTCGGATCGCAAATTGAGTCGTATGCACCCCTACCGCCAAGCCGCCAGCACCAGCCGCGATGTAGTAACGTGTGAGTGCCCTCTGATGGCGTTCGTCGAGGCGCCTGTGCGCATTTAATGCGAGCGGGTGCGCGGGAATCACTGTACCTCTTGTGAGAACCTCTCTGACTTTCGAATCCAGTTGTCTCCCCACCGGCTTCCCTTCGGCTTGCGTCTTGTTCAACCCTTTTAGAAGCGCCCGGCTCGTTCCTCAAAATGTGTGGGCTTTGCCCAGGTTTCTCCGCCGCGGCCTACCCAGTCGGCGATCCATGTCACCATTTGCGCAGCGTTAATTCGCGGCCGACCAAAGAGTTGATAGGCCTTTTGTGCATTGCTCAGCAGCGCGTCTTCTGCCTCCGCACCCGCAAAACGCACGGGCTTATGCCAACGCTCACCAAACTCCTCGGCGATGGCGCGCACGCTCAGCAATTCCGGCCCAGCAATGTTAACGACGAAGGGAGGATTAGACACACAAGCCAGCGCCTGCAAACTCATAGCGGCAGCATCTCCCTGCCAAATGGCGTTCAAGGAACCCATAGAGAGAGCCACGATTTGACCTGCATAGACACGCTGAGCAACGTCCACTAGAACTCCGTAGCGAAGTTCGGAGGCGTAATTCAGTCGAATCAGTGACATCTTGACCTGATGCTTCCTGCTGAAGTGCTCACAGATACGTTCCCGCCCTAAACAGCTCATCGCGTACTCGCCCACCGGCTCGAGTGCATCCTCCTCCCGCGAGCCTCCACGAGAGACGGGTGACAGTCCATAAACATTGCCGGTCGAAAACACCACGATCCTGCTCTTTCGAAATCTTGCGCACACAACCCCTGGCAGAAAACTGTTCATGGCCCAGGTGAGTGACTCCTGGCCCGTGGAGCCAAACTTCAATCCTGCCATATAGACGACGTTTGCAGCCTCAGGCAACTCGGCAAGCGATTCTCCATCCAACAAATCACAGCGCACTGTCTCGACACCCCAACCCTGCAGTTGCTGCTCTAGTTTCGACGATGAGAATCGAGAGACACCGATGACGCGGCGCGATACGCCAGAAATCTCCGATGCCCGCTTGGCCATTCGGGCAAGCGTCGGCCCCATCTTTCCACCGACGCCCAGAATCAGAATGTCCCCGTCTACGGTGCC
>WNFQ01001782.1_pt1 | contig 15409 bp, 10 predicted proteins | sample 5400171 | NCBI WGS metagenome assembly WNFQ01 (sample SAMN13153356, study PRJNA577476) | soil metagenome | isolation source: 20 cm soil under Madrone tree | place: USA:California | collected 2016-06-14
TGGCCGAAATGCCGGTCGTCAGCTTCGCTGACCTTTATGCCGGCCAGATCGTCGACGCGCTCGATCGCCAGCATCCGCGCGATCTGTTCCGAATTGCCATTACTGGTCAAAATGAACGATCTCTCTAAATCGCAGCAACCACGTTCAGACGATCCTGACTTTTGGAGCGCTTGAACCGGGAAGGACGCTGACGGAAATCCAGTTGTGAGGAAGGCTGATTGGAAACCGGTCGCGGAGGACTGGCTCGGCAGCAAGAAAATTGATTCGACTGAATAGTTAACACACCACTGTCCGGGTAAAATTTCGGGGAAGCGATCTAACTCGTTGATGATAAGTACGATAGCGCATGATCGAAGCAGGAACGATTTGGATTGGAAAAGGGCCGGATTGAATTCGTTTCGCCTCTCTACGGGATGAAACAATGATGGGTGAATTCTGGACGCACCGTCTTCTCGAAACTGATCCAATACCTGCCCGAAAAAAAGATATACGACGACGAATTGACTGTGTAAGTGCGCTTCATCGAAACATTGGTTTACATGCACAACTTTCAGTTGGGAGAATACGCAATGTTCAGCCGGGCAGTGATACTTCGGACCAACCGCGTAGATCAGCAAAAATGATCGGCTACTCTTTCGTGCGCTACCACTGGTGGTTTACGTAGTCCTGTTGACGGTCTCAAGCCTTTGGGCCCAAACCTCAACAACCGGCGACATGGTCTTGCTGATCTTAGAGAACAGATTCTGAACATGGAGATGATTGCACCCGCAGATAAGGACTCGCCAGTGGATTCAATCATGTCGACTCGCAAAGAACTTTCTTTTAAATGTCAAACTACTCAGAAATGAGTGAGAGACCAATAGTGATCATTCAGCGGCAGGCGGCCCATCAAAATCTTGCGCCCACAATTGCCGCCAGACCACCAAGTGAATAACTATTTCCCCTCTTCACCCGAATAATGCGATACACGTCCAGGGCGACGATGACGACGCCGACGGCGATGACAACGGGTAAGCTCCGCGCTCCCCACAGATTGATCGCCGTGGCAACTTGCATTGTTTTTTCGTATGGGACATTCCGCACGCTGATCTCCGCCACGATGTTTGCCCTGCACAACCATGCGAATAGTGCCCATCCAATGCAGTCACTTGCCAGCCGCATCCTGGCTCGGGTTCCTGTCCAGTAAGGGCGGACCAGATTGAAGACCGATGCGATCGCATTGGCTGCGGTGAGTAGCAGAATGGTCCAAAAGAAATACCGCCAAACCGGAGCCAGCGTGATGCGCATTTCAGCGGTGTTTACGATTGTCGGTGACGATAAGGCTCCGATCCACCAGGTGCAGACCACTATGTAGGCTACGATTTCAGCGATCGACGAAGAACGTTTGATCCGGTTGGGGTCGCGGACCGGCGGCAGCTTGCGCGGGTTCCACTTTTCCAGAAAACCGGACTTCAGATGGTATCGTTCTACGAGCGCGAAAGCCACCGTGACCGATGCGAAAGTGTACACAGCCGTCAGCCAAATGGTGTGCAAGGCGCCCGTGATCAACGTCCCGGGATTTTGAACGCGATAGGACGGGGCGAAGCTGGCGATGCAAATCCACACGAACAGCCAGGGCACAAGATAAAACAGCCATGCCATTTTGAGGACCAGCGAATAAACTGGAAACAGCAACGGCCCGATCAAATGCCGCTGGGGAAGGTAGCGGTTTGCCACTACGATGGGGCTGCCGCGTTGGATGAGAATGGCTTCCACCTCCGCGTCGCTCAGCTTGCGCCCAAGCTCCGCCTCTTTCTCCTCCACTTGTGAGCGGATGTCTTCCGAAAGTTCGGCAATGATGTCCTGCTTCTGCGCTTTGGGTAGCCAGAACTTTACCGCTTGCAAATAGCGATCAATGAGTTCCATTACCTCTCCTTTAAGAATCATGCGAAGTCTGAATCTCGTTGCGCGGGACGCTTTTTGTGAAAACCTCTAGATCACTCGCGCAATTATGCGAGTACCCCGAAAAGAGCGTAAGAGTGACAAGTGAGGACAGCGTGATGTGCGAATACCAGCACGCGGATGAAAGAGTGCAAATAAGCAGTCGCCCGATTGCGCTGGCCGATATTCTCAGTTCTTCGCTGCAACGCTTCGGCTTGCACGGCGGGAACGCATGAGAAAGTTGTCGGGCAGAGTTCCATAAGTTATTCCTTCGGGAGAATTTTTTCCAGAGACGTGTTCATGCTTCGCCACTCTTCTACCAACTGCTTGAGCATTCGCTTGCCACCTGCCGACAGCCGGTAAAACCGCTTATTGCGCTTATCTTCTTCGCGCCATTCACTGACCAGCAGGCCTTGACTCTCCAGCCGCCTGAGCAGCGGATAGAGCGTGCTCTCATCGATGGCCAAGCCATCCTCAGCCAGGGCTTTGCGCAGCGTGTATCCGTAACGCTCTGTCTTTAGTTGTGCCAGCACAGCCAAAATCAGGTATCCGCGGCGTAACTCAAGCCGAAGGCTTTCATAGAGGTCGGTGTTGTCATGGGCGTTGCTATATCCACTGGTCTTCATATAGTATATGACGAACACTGTATATCACACAGTATAAAAATCATCAAACACTTTTTGAAAAAATGCGAAAAGATAATTTCCCTCTGATCTTGGACGGGCAGGAATGTGTTGGGCGGCCGTTTTCTGCCGACCGAACAGAAATTGCTCTTTATCGTGGGTGGAACTTCCAGCTCGCCGGGCGAAGGTGGAGAATCTCATGTTCTTGACTGTCCGTGAGGTGCGGCTAGCCCACTTGTCGCAGAGCGCAGCTTTTCGATCGACTTTGCGCTCTAGCCACTTAAGCGCCTGTATCAGTAATGAGGTATGAGGAAAACTTCATGCCAGACGAAGGCCGAACGATTCGGACGAACTCAGACCTCCGTGGGGGTCTCACGACGGGATTGCTTGATGGACACTGCGAGGTAAAGCTCAACCATTGTTCCACTGTTGCCTGGATACGGAAAGCAAATTACTGCTCTTTCCGCTCCGATCGGTGGTACAAGCGGGTGACAAAATTCAGAACTTCTCCATCATCCAAGAGTTCCTACTGTGCGCAGTACCGACGATAGCGATGAGCCTTCCATCAGGGGGCGGTGCGCCTGTACGGTAGTCGCCTTCCCGATTTCGCCTTACCACGCGGACGTCTCCTTGAACATTTACATACAGCAGCGAAGCCTCTCCGTGAGCAACGCTGGGAACGAATAACCCTTTTCCGTCAGCAGCCCATTTCACGGGGCCGGAGTTGCTCCACTCGGGTATCGTGACTTGCTGGAGTACGGCCCGCATTCTCTTATGAGAGGGTGGCACGTATCGGGAACCATCTTTGCCCGCACCGGATTCCCTTACACCGTGTTCGACTCCGCCGAATCGGCTAAGCTGGCGAAGGGCAATTATTTTTTTGGGGATTTACGCTACGCCGATCGTCCGCCTCAAATCAGGAGTGTCGCGTGGGAAAGCCGCTGCTTTTCCCACTGCTGCACATCCTTGTCAGCAACCTCAATTTTTGGGGGACGGGATCACTCCCAATGCAAACGCACATTTCATTCAAGCGGGCTGCGAAACTGGATTCAACAGCGGAAACCTGGGCCAATCGGGCGTCTGTGACGGTCCCGCTGTGTCGTTCTCCCAAGGGCGAGAAGCACTCGGCTAAACGCCCAACTTCAGTTCTAATGCTTGCTTTCCTGACGTGAGTCGCGGAGAGCCGGACTGCGCTGCTTTTTCAGAAGTTGTCCATCATCCACATATTCTTGTTGTCTGCCGTGCTCTGAGTTGCCAGGTGGCGACCGTCGGGCGATGGCAGACCCGACCCGCACTGTAGTTACCTTCGCGATTCTCCCATAAGACCTCAGCGTTCCCGCAACAAGATTGGGCTAGAGGGTTGCGCTGGAAGTCCTGCGCGATTGCTACCGGCAGCGGAAAGCCACTATGGACGAACTGTTCATGGCAGCGAAAGTCTGCCGGGTGGCGCGGGTGATGCACCGTACCTGGAGTCGCTCGCGTAAGGAAAACCGTGGCAAATTTGCCGGCTTCTGTCCGGCAGCGGTTGTTGAATCTGGCGACGGAAGGCAAGGAAGATTTTGGACTCGTCTTGACCCGTTATAGATTGGAACGTTTCCTATATCACCTCAGCGTTTCTCCCCATCGAGATTCGTTTGTCCTCAAGGTGCTCTGCTACTGCAACTGTGGACCGCAGAGACTTATCGTCCAACGCGAGATCTCGACTGCTCGGACGGGGAGTGTCCAATGCCAGCTACCGGAAGATTCAGGGACCATTTTCGGTGGAAGGCTCTTCGTGAGTATGAGACGAACCACCGATTTGCCTGCTACTTCTGGGGTACCTCGAAAGGAGTAGCGGTGTGTTGCAGTTGCTTGAATCTTTCCATCTCGCGTTCCGCATCCTCCGTCTTCCCTAACTTGCCGTATAGGCCCGCAAGAGCGAAGTGCGCCTGGGCGGCGAGGTCGCTCTCCTTCTCTATTTCGACTACCTTGGTCCAGGCTTTTTCAGCCGATGCATTATCACCCGAGAGCGAGGCGGCCTTACCTAACGAGTAGAGCGTCTCGGGCATTTCCGGTTGCAGCGTGTCTGCTCGCACTAGTTCCACTCGCGCATCTGGAATTCTGCCCTGTTGAAGCAATGCGTTACCCAGCCGATAGGCCGCCTCGGCGTTTCCAGGTTGCAACTTCGCCTCTGCGCGGAAGGCCTCTTCGGCTTTCGGCCACTGTGAAGTGCCCGCATAAACCAGGCCGAGTTCCAGATGAAGCTTAGGCATATCTGGACGCAGCTCGATCGCTTGCTGAAACTCCTTCTCGGCTTGAGGCATTTGCCGGAGCACATAGTAATTCTCTGCCATCGCCTGATGCGCGCGCGCAGAATCGGGATATGTCGCTAACAGAGTATCGATCGACTGCTTGGACAGTAGCCCGCTCGCCCGTCCGAAGTAGTAAAGAAGATCGGGGTCATTCGGATGTTTCGCCAAGGCGGCCTGTAGATTCGTCACGGCCTCCCGCAACTGTCCAGACTCAAGCTGTGCAATGCCCAGGGCAGGAGTGTCTTGCGCTTTTTCCAGGTGGGGAAGCGCTTCCGCCGAGTAACCTTGAGCCAGCAGCACATATCCCAGTAATCGATGCGCCGCGAGCAGGTCAGGATTGAGTTTCAGGGCTTGCTTGAGCGGCGGGATCGCTCCACCGTAATCATGGTTCTCCAGATACGCCTGACCCAGGCTTACAAAGCCGGCGGGAACCGTCGGCTCGAGCTCGGTCACCTTGCGAAATTCGGCAATGGCCAACTCGAAGTGCCTGTTCTTCTCGGCCTCGGCCCCGGCTTGCATGTGCTGCATCGCCTCCGGAGACGGGCTCTGTGCTGCAAGCAGAAGAAGGAAGAGAGCACGAATCACGGCCGCTCCGGTTCACGGATTTCCAGAAGTTGGTCCGCGTGAACATCATTTAATGTTTGCCGGATGCCCGAAGGCCAGACAATTTCAACCTTGGCAGTTTCAGCTGGCCCGAGCCCGAAATGCAGGCGCTTGTCGCTCGCCGAGAGATAGCTGCCGGCCGTGGTTGCGAATCGAGTTTGTCCGTTCACTCGTACGCAAGCGCCCAACCCATCGCGGTTGCTGCGCGTTCCACGCAACGTCACAACCAACCAATGCTGCTTTCCGCCTCGATTGAGAAACACCTGCGGACGACCTCCGAGCACGGTCATCACAACATCCTGCCATCCATCATTGTTCAAATCACCGAAAGCTGCTCCCCGACCTACCAGGGGTGAACTGGTGCCGGAATCATTTCCCTGAAATCGCCCGTGCTGGTTCATCGCGAGCAAGGGTATTTCCCGATAGCGTAGTGACGGGTCGATTTGCTCAACATTGTCGAGCACGTGTCCCTGGGCCACAAACAGGTCTTTCCACCCATCGTTGTCGAAATCTTCCAAGCCCACACCCCAGCCTGAGCTTCCACTGGAAAGCATGCCGAGACCAGTCTCCAGGCTGCGATAACTGAACGAACCCCCGCCTTCGTTGTGGTAAACGCCGTAAATCTCGCGGGGCAACTCAGTCACGATGACGTCGGGTCGCCCGTCGTTGTCGTAGTCCTGGAAAACGACTCCCATGCCGGAGAGTCTTCGTCCGTCCTCCGACAGGGCAGCCCCCGCTTCGAGGCCACGCTCGGTGAATGTACCATTTCCATTATTGCGGAACAGATACTGCTGCATGCCATCGTTCGCCACAAATATGTCAGTGAACCCGTCCTCGTCATAATCGGCGAACGCGACGCCCAGAGCGCGACCTTTTTTGGCTGCGATGCCCGACCGCTGACTGACATCCGTGAAGGTTCCGTCGCCATTATTGTGATAGAGAATATTCGTGACCGCAGGAAACTCCTCGGGGGGACAGTAGGTGTGCCACTCTCCGCCGCAGGTCTTGCTGTGCTTGACGTCCCAGTCCATGTAGCGGGTAACAAACAGGTCAAGCTTCCCGTCGTTGTCGTAATCGAAGAATCCCGCCGAAACCGACCACCCGCTGCCCGCGACTCCCGCCTTTGCGGTCACGTCGGTGAACGTCCCGTTGCCATTGTTGTGGTAGAGGACATTCTTTCCATAGCTAGTGACGTACAGATCGGGGTAGCCATCATTGTCATAGTCGCCGACTGCGACTCCCATTCCATAGTTGCCGTCTCCCGCATTGGAGAGTCCGGCGGCGGCGGTGACATCGCTGAAACTCCCGTCACGGTTTTGCCGGAAGAGTCGGTTCCAATAGAGCGGGTCATGGCGACTGAAGTCCTCCGGCGGTTGCCTCGGGCTTGTAAGCTTCCCGCCATTCACCAGAAAAATGTCGAGTAGTCCATCATTGTTGTAATCGAGCAAGGCAACGCCACCGCCCATGGTTTCAATGAGATATTTCTGAGCTGTGGGAGAGTTCTGGTGCATGAAATCCAGCCCGCGGGGCAGGGGCGCTTCAAAAACCGGCGTAGATGACGCGACGACCGATGCCATAGCCAGCAAGCCAGAACAGAAACGGCACCTGATTCGATCCACCATACTCGTTCCATGCTGCACTAGAACAGAAACTTCAATGCGAACTGGACCAGTCGCGGGTTTGTTCCAGCCGCCGTGCTCGTAACTACGCCAAAATTCTTGTTGTTCGACGTGCAACACGTCGTGCTCGGGGGAGCGAACTGTGTTCTGTTAAAGAGATTGAAAAATTCCGTACGGAACTCTAGTCCAAAATTCCCGTCCCGGCCAAACATGGTCTTCTTAAACAATGCGAAATCAAAATTGTTAATTCCTTCAGAGCGAAGGTGGGGATCCACTCGGGACTCGTTGCCGAAAGTGAAATCAGCCGGGGCCGTGAAACATGCGGTGTTAAACCATCGCTGCGCGCTCGGCTCATTGGGATCGCCCAGCCGCGATGCATCGGGCTCGCCGACTGAAGCATGACACCCAGGAACAAAGTTGGGGCGGGACCCTCCGCCAAAGAGCGTGGTTCCATTGGCCTGGCCGTTGCTGAAGACTAGGGGGAAGCCGCGCTGGAACGAAGTCACGCCGTCGATCCCCCACCCGGAAACCACTTTGTCCAGCGTGCCCTCAACGAGCGGCAAAAATTTTCTGCCACGGCCAAAAGGCAAGTCCAGAACATAACTGATGACCAACCGCTGCGGAACATCCTGCGAGGACAGAGAACGCTCGCCGCGAGGATTGTAATTGTCCTGAATGGCTCCTACCCCCGTCTCGAGCCACGATGTGAGCGTGTCGGTGTCGCTGATGAGCTTGGCATTCGTGTAGGCAACTAAAAGTGAGCCCGCACCTGCAAATCGCCTTTGAACTGTCAACTGAAACGAGTGATAGATGCTTGCATACGATCCCTGCCCAGCAAGTTGGACACTAGTGTATTGCGGGTACGGTCGAAGCAATTGGCCAGCAGTGGTGGTGGATGCAGTCAGAGCCATCGCTTGGCCGTTGATGAAAAAGGGATTTGGGACAGACTCAAGAATACCGATGTCCTGTCTTGAGTCCGGTAGGGCAGGGTTCACCTGGGCCGCTGCCTCCGCGAGCAGTTTGTCCGAGATTTGGTTGACTTGTTGCGAGTATTGGGCAAGGTGAGTGCCTTTCGAACCTACATATGCTGCGGACGCGACAAAGCCTGCCCCCAATTCGTGTTCGACGTTCAGATTCCATTGCTGTACGTAACCTTCCGGGTGGTGATTGCGGTCCACTTCAGTAATCGATTGCACTACTTGCGTAAGGTACTGTTGCGTTCCTTCGGTTCCAAGGCTGCGTCCCGGGGGTGCGGAAATCCCCGCCGGGAAAGGAAGGGCGATCGTGTTAATTGGATGAGTGCCGTCGAGGGTTCCGATATACGTTGTGGTGGCGGCGTTGACCATATCATTAAGAGGGTTCAGCGCAAAGGAAACGTAGTTGGGGATCCAGAAGATGCCGTAGCCACTTCGCACGACCGTTTTGGGCCCGATGGCATAAGCGAAGCCGATGCGCGGTGATAAGGCGAGTTTTTCCAAAGGAATATTGCTTCTGGAATGAGGGTTCACCAGGAAGACATCGCCCTTTACGGGCGGCAAGCCTGAGGGCAGGAATCGGGTCAGGAAGTTCGTTGCCGTGGGGTCGAAGTACGACAATCTGTTAAACCTCTCCGACCATGGCCCCTGGAGCTCGTAACGGAGACCGAGATTTAGCGTCAGTCTGGTGGTAGCGTGCCAAGTATCGCCAAAGTAGAACGCCCGATAGATTTGCTGTCCCGCGGTGAAACTCGGAACTACGGCCTGAGCAAAGAAATGGTTTTCAGAATTGCTGAAGTTGTCAGCATAGCCGAGCAGAAAATCGGCAAAAGAAGAACCAGTACCCGAGACTCCGGGCAGGCTGGTGAAGCATGGTTTTCCCGGAGCACAAAAAGCAAAGGCGCCGCTTGCGACATTGGTCTGGCTATAGTTGTCCCGGCCCACCTCTACCTGCAAGCCAAATTGATATTGATGATGACCTTGCATCATCGTGACCCGAGGCGAAAGGTCGAACTGCGTATTCCGATCTTGGATGAAACTCTGTCCCTGGGTGCACATGATGTTATCGGCGATATTGGCGACACACGGCGTAGGAGGCGTTCGCATGAAGGCGGGAATGGTCGCGTTATACGTCGCGGGCCAGCCGATTGATGTGAGGTCAAATCCTTCATTCTTGGGGGTCCGATTGTATTTGAACCGGCTAATGCTGGCGGTGAAATCGAAACTTGACGTGGGAGAAATGCTGTAGTTGTACACAGCCGTTGCAGCGTGTGTCGAATACCTCTCCGCACAACGATCCGCGCAAAGACCAGTACCTAGTGGGTCGATCGGCAAGTCGAGCATGTTCCAATAATTAACTCGTACAAACAGCTTCTGTTTGTACGTAATTTCCTGGTCGAGGCGGGCTACCACTTGGTTTTGATTTCCCCCTGTTCTGGCGGCAGTGGTGAAGTTATTCGTAATCGCGGTCGGATTCGTCGGCGCGGGCCAGAGGCTGAGCAACTTCCGTGAGGTTGGGTTTATCCGGTTTGCGGGGATGACGTTGCCCGGAAATGGTGTGGGTGTTGCCGCGCTCCCTGGACATGCGCCTTGCGCGTTCACGTTGCCAGCGCAAGGATCATAGATCTGATCGATGACGACCATGTTTCCCATGGCGTCCTGTCCCCGGTCATTGCAGATTCCATCCGTAAACCCCGACCTGCATATTTCGGAAACATCGCCCCTCAGTTCCTTCAAATCCGGAACCGTCGTCGTGAAGGGTTGCGCCGTACGCAGCCGGAAACCTTCCCAACTAACGAACCAAAAGGTTCTGTTCTCGCGATGGCCGGGAATCCGAAACGGCCCTCCGATCTCGGCACCGAATTGATTCTGTACCCAAGGCGGAGTCGGTTTACCGGCAGCATGGAGGAAGAAATCATTGGCGTTGAATATTTTGTTGCGCAGGTATTCATACAATTCGCCATGCAACGAATTGGTTCCGCCTTTTGTACTGAGGTTGGTGACGCCGCCCGCGAACTTACCCCACTCCGGACCTAGATTGCTGGTTTGGACCCTGAACTCCTGAATCGAGTCCTGTATGGGAATGAGGACCGGCAAATTGATATAGCCGATGTTCAAGGGCTGCCCGTCCAGGTACTCTGCGCTCTGGTTTCCAAACGAACCATTGACCTGATAGTTCCCCCAGCCAAATGGATTCACTCCGACCGGGGTCCCTGTTGAACTCCCTTGCGGCACCACCGATGGAGCCAATTCAATCAAGTTGAAAACGTTACGTCCGTTTAAAGGCAGCTCGTTGGCTTTCCGTTGTTCCACCACGGTGCCCATCGTCGAAGATTCGGTGTCGAGCGGAACCGTGTCGTCCTCTACCATGACGCTTTCAAGTGCCGACCCCAGCACCATCTCAAAATTGACTTCGAGGGCGTCTTGCACGTGCAGGTTCAGGTCAGATTTGATTACGGCTTTGAAGCCGATTTTTTCGACTTCGATGCGGTAACGTCCGGGAGGCAAGTCGGTGACATAATAGCTTCCCGTCTGATTGGTAATCCCTTCATAGCGGACACCGGTTCCGGTGTTGATCACAATCACTTTGGCCTCAGCGATCACAGCCCTGGTCGGGTCGGTCACGCGACCGGTTAGAGAAGCATTGGTCGATTGGGCCTGAAGGGAAATCGCGTACCAAAGACCAAACAGGGCGGCAAGGCCGACAAATCTGCGCGCGGATGCTTTCCGGGTCTGCACGTTTGCTTCAGCCATTGCGCATGGGCATCCTGCGCAGCATACTCTTGAAACCATTAACTCTGAAGCAGAAGATCGAAAGCAAGACTCTTCCCGGGGGCTACTGTAAACCATTGATGCGCAACCGAAAAGACGAGTAGTCCGTTACTCTTACTCTGTGGGCGTCGCATGAAGCGCGACACTTTGACGATAATAAATGCGGCTTCGCGTGACGATCTGTACCACGTTAAAGATAATTTATTGGGTTACGCTTTTTGCGTGAAACTCCTCTCGCTGTTGTTGTATCGTCTGCGAGCCATCGGAGTTCCTTGTCCGAACTTTCCGACGCGGAATGAGTCGTTGCCTCGGCAATTCCTCGTTGAATTGAGATGCTAGCATGAGTTCTCCCCCCCAAGGACGTGCATTGGCCCTGCCTTTCATGCGGGCCCGCACTCCGCAGGGTCCCGTTACAGTAGCCGAGAAAGTTGCGGCTAGCGGCCAAAGTGACGAAGATGCAATGGCCCAACTGCAGGCGCGGGACTCCAACGGTCTCAATCTTCTGTTCGACCGCTACGCGCGTCTGGTGCTGAGCATCGCACTTCGCATCCTTCGCGACTACGGTGAGGCGGAAGAAGTCGTGCAAGATGTGTTTTTCTATGTTTACCGGAAGTCTGCGCTTTTCGAGCCTGCACGAGGCAGCGCGAAAGCCTGGATTGTTCAGATTGCCTTCCACAGAGCGCTTGACCGAAAGGCACACTTGTCGCGTCGCGGCTTTTACCTTGGTACAGACATCGATCCTCTGCATGATACTCTGTTGGGCCACACGGATCTGGAGCAGGAGATCGGATCCGAGATGAACCGGCTGCACCTGGAAAGGGCGTTCGAAGAACTCCCTGAGATCCAGCGCCGTACACTCGACATGTTTTACTTCCAGGGACTTGAGTTGAGGGAGATTAGCGAGAGGTTGAACGAACCGTTGGGAAACGTTCGACATCATTTTTATCGCGGACTCGAAAAGCTGCGCAAAAGTGCTTTTGTTCGCAGACTGTGGGAGAAACAGTCGTTATGACCGTGGCCCGGACGGGTGATGACCACGAGCGATTCAGGGAGCTCAGTGCCTTGGCCAACGCCGGGACACTAAGCTCCGCCGAACTTGCAGAACTACATGGTCATCTGCAATCTTGCGGCTATTGTCGAGAAGTGTACGATCAGTACCGCTTTCTGGGCCAAGTTGGGATACCAGAGCTTGTCGCTATCCATAGCAGCGGGCAAGAAGAAACGAAGTGGGATGACACTGCGACTCGGAGGAAGTTGCTCGCTCGGATTCGAAACAAAGGCAACCGTCCCAATAAGAATCGGTTTTCCTTCGCTGCGCTCCTGTCCTTCCCGGGATTCGCGAACAGATCGAGGGCCTTCGCAGGCGCGGCGCTCGCGATGTGCCTTGCCGTGGTGGTCGCAGGCGCTGCCTACCATGTGGGCCGGCGAACCCAAGCCAACACGAAACGAGTTGCGTTCGAAGACCGCCTTCAAGCTTTTAAAGCGGAAAAACAATCGGTGCAAGGCCAACTGGGCACCCAAGCTGATCAGATTCTCCGCCTGCAGGAAGACGATTCTCGAAACGCGCAGCAACTGGCAGAGCTGAGACTGGCCTTGCGCACAATGACGGACCGAGCGAACGACGCCGTGTCCGCCAAAAACCGCACCGATGAGCAGATGCGACTTGTATCGGAGCAGCGCGACGCCTTGAGCGTTCGGCTGCGCGAAGCCGAGCAAGCTAATCAAAGCATTCAGGCCGAACTCGCCAGCCTTCGCGCTGAGCGCGACAGGGCGCTGCTTCGAACGGTTTCGCTGGAATCGAAAATCGACGAGCTCACAGCCGTGACTCGAGATCAAGAACACAGGCTGAAAGACGATGAGCAGTATCTGGCTTCAGATCGGGATATCCGGGAACTGATGGGCGCCAGACAGCTCTACATTGCAGATGTGTATGACGTGGACAGCCGCAGCCGGACTCGCAAGTCCTTTGGCCGTGTATTTTACACTCAGGGCAAGTCACTTATTTTTTATGCTTTCGATCTCGATCCCGGGGTGAAGAACGTCAACGCATATCAGGTGTGGGGGCGCAAGGAGACGGCGCAGGGCACGCAGGTTCGGCCCAAGAGCCTGGGCATTCTCTACCTGGATAGCGAATCAAATCGCCGCTGGGTCATGCGGTTCGACGATCCAAAACAACTCGAGGAAATCGACGCAGTTTTCGTGACAGTGGAGCCCCGGGGCGGCAGTCCGAAACCTACCAGCAAGCCTTTTCTCTACGCATTGCTTCGTCAAGAAGCAAATCATCCGTGAGACAAACGATTTTCCCGCTGCATCCAATTTCTCGCTTGCTTTGATCTCCGCCCGACAGCCCTTTCGAGATCATCCGCCACTGCACTGTTTCGTAGCCAAATCTCCTCTTTTCAGAAGTTGGTACAAATCCCTCCGCCCTCGCGTATTCGTTAGCAGTACCGGTGTGTGGGGTTGGTATCACCAATCAATTCAGGTTGCATAAATCAAATGCACTACACTCGGTTCTCACTCGAAAGGCTGGGGGCGCGTATGCGTTACGTTCTGTTCCGTGGCTGCCGGAAGCTAGCTATTTCGCTGGGCCTTGTCATTCTCTGTTCCGCCTTGGCATTCGGGCAGAGCACTTACGGGTCGATTACAGGATCGGTTACTGACCCCTCGGGTGCCGCCATCAGCGGCGCCAATATCACCCTAACCAACACTGGTACGTCCGAGAAACATACGCAAACGACCAGCGACCAAGGGACGTACTCCTTCGTAAACGTAATCCCGGGAGAATACCGCCTTGACATCGAGAAAACTGGTTTCAAGCACTTTTCGCACCCCAAGGTCGTGGTGCAAGTGCAACTCGATACGCACGTCGACACATCCCTGACCGTTGGGGCTGCCAGCGAGATAGTGGAGGTAACGTCAGAGACGACCTTGTTGCAGACGGAGTCTTCTTCATTGGGACAGATCGTGGAACAACGCAAGGCCAACGAACTTCCGTTGAACGGCCGAAATATTTTCAATTTGATTACGATTTCTCCTGCGGCGGTCGCGCAGGGTGGATCCGGTGCATCCCCGGTGGGCCAGAACCCGTTCAGTTGGGGCAATTACCAAATCGGAGGTTCATTCGCTAACCAGGGAGCGGAATACCTCGATGGTCAACCGCTGAATATCGGCTACATCAACTTGCCGATCGTCATTCCAACCCAGGATTCCATTGGCGAGTACAAAGTCCAAACGAACAATCAGGGCGCCGAATGGGGGAAGTTCTCCGGCGGCATCGTGAACCTGAGCACGAAATCCGGCACCAATAGCTGGCATGGTTCCGCCTATGAATATTTCCGCAACAAGGTTCTGAACACCAACGAATACTTCCACAAGAAGTTCCAATTGGAGAATGGATTGAAGAACGAGCCGACGCCGTGGTCGCAGAACCAGTACGGGTTGCAACTGGGCGGGCCAGTAATCAAGGACAAGACTTTCTTTTACGTCAGCTGGGAGCAGTACCGGCAGAGAACCGGATCACCAAACACCACTACTGTTCCAGCAGCCAATATGTTGACCGGAGATTTCTCAGCGCTATGCACGGCGGGCTTCACCAACGGCGTATGCAATACTCCCGCAGGCTCTATCTACGACCCTTACACTGTTAACCAGTCCACGGGAGCGCGACAGCCTTATGGGCTGGACCCAGGAAATCCGAGCTGCCCCGGAAATTGTATTCCGAGCGCGGAGTTCAGCCAAGCGGGAACCACGATATGGCAGAAAGTCTTTCCGGCTGCTAACGGTTCCGGTGTAGTGAACAACTATACGAGCGCGGCTGCCTCCGGGGGCAACACGAATGAGTTCGTGGTGCGGGGAGACCAGAACATTGGAAATAATACGCGCCTGTTCGGGAGATTTGCCTATTTCGGATTGACCGATCTTCCCAACAACCCGTTGGGCACGGGTCTCTGTCAAGACCGTTGCGCGGAGCTTTACCACAGCAAACTGCTTGTCGTGGACGTCAACCACACGTTTACACCGACTACCATTCTCGACGTGAGTCTAGCGGGAAGCCGCTTTGTCTACGCCCGGGCGCCAATTCTTGCGGGCTATGATCTGACACAATTGGGCTGGAGTGCCGCCTACAATACCCCGCCCGGCTCGATGCGCACTCCACCCACGCCAGCCTTCCCATTCCCCAACGATGTCGGGAAATCTCAGGGCAACAGCGCCATCGGCGACCACAATACCCAGTACAACATTTCCCCGGCGCTTACGATGATTCGGGGGAAACATACGATACAGGCGGGCGCTCAGTTCGAGATAGGACTCGACAACTACTTCCAAACCAACATCGCCAGCGGCGCGTTCGCCTTCGCCGGAAACTGGACATCGTCGAGCCCAACGGCGGTCGATGGATCTGGATTCGCGTTCGCCGATTTCCTGCTCGGTCTATCGCAAAACCAGGGTTCCTTCGTAAACCAGACGGAAGGCGTCGCTCAGGTTCCAGCTCAGACGGCTGGCCGGCAAGTCTACCGCGCCTTCTATCTCGACGACACTTTTCGCGTGACCAATAAGCTCACTCTAAACCTAGGGCTTCGCTATGAGCTGCAAGGGACTTGGTCCGA
>WNFQ01001784.1_pt1 | contig 15405 bp, 11 predicted proteins | sample 5400171 | NCBI WGS metagenome assembly WNFQ01 (sample SAMN13153356, study PRJNA577476) | soil metagenome | isolation source: 20 cm soil under Madrone tree | place: USA:California | collected 2016-06-14
GCGGTCGTCAGCCCGGCGTTGCCGGCGCGCATCACGGCGAGGCGCGCGGAGTCGACACGGCTCATCTGTCCCGCGCCGACGCCGACGACTTGGTCGGCACGCGCGAGCACGATCGCGTTCGACTTGACGTGCTTGCAGATGCGCCACGCGAAATCGAGCGCGGCGAGCTCGTCGGCGGTCGGCTTGCGCGCGGTCGCGACGGTGCACGCGGCGACCTCGACCTCGGCGAGGTCGCGGTCTTGGACCAGGAAGCCGCCGACGACGCGCTTCACGTCGCGGCTGCGTCCGGCAGCGCCGTGCCACGCGCGGCGGCTCGCCGCGAAGAGGTCGTCGCCGTCGGCGAGGTCGAGCGTCAGGAGCCGCACTTGCTGCAACCGCCTCGAGCCTCCGAAGAGCGCGAGCGCGGCGGGCGCGATCCGCGGCGCGATCACGACCTCGAGGAAGAGATCCTGCATCGCCTCGGCGGTGGCGCCGTCGAGCGTGCGGTTGAAGGCGACGATGCCGCCGAAGATCGACACCGGGTCCGACGCGCGCGCTTTCGTGAACGCCTCGACGAGCGTCGCCGCGGTCGCGACGCCGCACGGATTCGTGTGCTTGATCGCGACCGCCGTGGGCGCGCGGAACTCCTTCACCAGCTCGAGGGCGGCATTGGCGTCGACGATGTTGTTGAACGAGAGCTCTTTCCCTTGCAGCTGGCGGGCGCCGGCGACCGACGGCTCGTCGAGCGGCAGGGCATCGCGATAGAACGCGGCGCGCTGGTGCGGGTTCTCGCCGTAGCGCAGATCCTGCACCTTGACGCCCACGAGCCGCGCCGCCGGCGCGAACGGCTCGTCGGTGCGCGCGGCGGCGAGATAATCGGCGATCGCACCGTCGTAGCGCGCCGTCGTCGCGAACGCCTTCTCCGCGAGGCGGCGGTTGGTCGCCCCCGACACCGCGCCGCTCGCCGCCAGCTCTTCGATCACCGCCGGGTAGTCGTCGGGGTCGACGACGACCGTCACGTCGGCGTGGTTCTTCGCCGCCGAGCGCACCATCGACGGGCCGCCGATGTCGATGTTCTCGATCGCCTCGTCGAACGTCGTCGCGGAACGCGCCGTGACGGCCTCGAATGGGTAGAGGTTCACGACCACCATGTCGATCGGACCGATCGCGTGCGCGCGCATCTCGGCTTGATGCGCGGGGTCGTCGCGCCGGCCGAGGATGCCGCCGTGGATGCGCGGGTGCAGCGTCTTCACGCGACCGTCGAGGATCTCCGGCGAGCCGGTGTAGTCGCTGACCGCGGTCACCGCGATGCCCCAGTCGGCGAGCGCACGCGCCGTGCCGCCGGTCGAAAGGATCTCGACGCCGCGTGCAGCGAGCGCGCGGGCGAGAGCTTCCAGCCCGCGCTTGTCGCTGACGCTCACGAGCGCTCGCGTGATCCGTGCCATGTCTCCTCCTCTCCCGCCAAGACCCGCGGCACGCGCGTGCCGACGCGCGCGACCAGCTCGTACGAAATCGTCTCCGCGCGCGCCGCCACCTCCTCGACCGGCAACGCGCCGCCCCAGAGCACCACCTCGTCGCCGACGGCCGCATCCGCGACGTCGGTGACGTCGATCATCGTCTGATCCATACACACACGCCCGGCGATCGGCGCCCGCGCGCCGCGCACCACGACCTCGCCGCGATTGGAGAGCGCGCGCGGATAGCCGTCGGCGTAGCCGACGGGCACGGTGGCGATCGTGCTCGGACGGCGCGCGACGAAGGTCCCGCCGTAGCTCACCGCCACGCCCGGCGCGATCCGGCGCAGCGCTACAATGCGCGTGACGAAGCGCATCGCCGGCTTGAGCGAGGCTGCGCCGCGCGATCCAGGCGAGGGATGGATGCCGTAGAGCGCGAGTCCCGGACGCACGGCGTCGAAGCGCGCGCGCGGCGTGGTGAGCGTCGCGGCGCTGTTCGCGGCGTGGACGATCGGCGGCCTGAGGTGCGCGTCGGCGAGCGTGGCAACGAGTCGCTCGAAGTCGGCGAGCTGGCGGCGGACGCTCGCGTCGTCGACCGACTCGGCGTTCGCGAAGTGCGTCAGCAGCCCTTCGAGGGTGATGCCGTCGACGTCCGCGAGCGCGCGCAGCAGCGCCGGCGCGTCCTCCGGCGCGATGCCGAGCCGGCTCATTCCGGTGTCGACCTTGACGTGCACCGGGACGACGCGCCCCGCGGCACGCGCGCTCGCGGCGAGCGCCCGCACGCCGTCGGCGTCCCACACGACCGGCGTGAGCCGCGCCGCGACGACGCGCTCGTGCTCGGCGGGATACACGCCGCCCAGCACGACGACCGCAACGTTCAAGCCGGCCGCGCGCAGCACTTCGCCCTCGGCGGCAGTCGCGACCGCGAACCGCTCGGCGCCGGCGCCGTGCAGGATGCGGGCGACGCGCGCGAGCCCGTGGCCGTACGCGTCCGACTTCACGACCGGGAGCACCATTGCACGGCCGCCGGCGATCCGCGCCAGCTCGGCGAAGTTGTCGGCGAGCGCGCGCCCGTCGATCTCGGCGACGGTCGGCCTCGCCTGACTCTGATGCTCCATGTGACGGACCTGGGGGAAGAGCCGCACGCTTACCGCACGCCTCCCAGGATGTAAAGTTGACGGCCCGCAACGTTGTAATGCGCACACGAACCGGGTAGCGTTTTTCGGTGCGCGTCACGGTCAACGGCGAGTCGCGCGAGCTCGACGCGAGTCTCAGCGTCGCGGACCTGGTGCGGTCGCTCAGCCTCTCGGCCGGCCGGATCGCCGTCGAGATCAACGAGGAAGTGGTGCCGCGCGACGCCTACGCTGCGCGCCGCCTCGCCGCCGGCGACCGCGTCGAGATCGTGCACTTCGTCGGCGGAGGCTGAATGACCCACCCACGCTCGACCGAGAACCCCGATCCGTCCGGCGCGCTCGACGATCCGTTCGTGCTCGCCGGGCGGTCCTATCGCTCGCGCCTGATCGTCGGCACCGGCAAGTACCGCGACTTCCGTGCGACGCGCGACGCCGTCGAGCGCTCGGGCGCCGAGATCGTCACCGTCGCCGTGCGGCGGGTGAACATCACCGACGCAGGATCCGAGAATCTGCTCGATTGGATCGACCCGCGGCGCTACACGATCTTGCCGAACACCGCGGGCTGCTACACCGCCGAGGACGCCGTCCGCACGTGCCGCCTCGCGCGCGAGGCCGGCGTCGGCTCGCTCGTGAAGCTGGAGGTGATCGGCGACGAGCGCACGCTCTTTCCCGACGTCGCGGCGACGATCGCGGCGGCGCGGACGCTCGTCGCCGAGGGGTTCCAGGTGATGCCGTACATCATGGACGATCCGGTCGCGTGCAAGCAGCTCGAGGAGATCGGCTGCGTCGCGGTGATGCCGCTCGCGGCGCCGATCGGCTCCGGCCTCGGCATCCGCAACCCGTACAACATCCGCATCATTCTCGAGCAGAGCCGGGTGCCGGTCATCGTCGACGCCGGCGTCGGCACCGCGTCCGACGCCGCCGCCGCGCTCGAGCTCGGCTGCGACGCGGTGCTGATGAATACCGCGATCGCCGGTGCGCGGGACCCGCTGCTGATGGCGGAGGCGATGCGACTCGCTGTCGAGGCCGGACGGAAGGCATTCAAGGCGGGCCGTATCGCGCGCAAGCTCTACGCGACCGCGTCGAGCCCGCTCGACGGTTTGATCCAGTAACGCACGCGTGACGGTTCCGCACTGCATGCTGGTCGTGAGCGCCGCCGACGTGCGAGCACGCGCGCCCGCGATCGAGGCCGCGCTCGCCGCCGGGATCGACGCCGTGCAGCTCCGCGACCGGACCGCGGCCGGCGGCGCCCTGCTCGCCGCCGCGACGACGCTCCGCGCATCAACGCGGCGCCACGGCGCGCGGCTGCTCGTGAACGACCGCCTCGATGTCGCGCTGGCCGCCGACGCCGACGGCGTCCATCTGCCGGCCAGTTCGTTCACGGTCGTCGATGCACGCCGGCTCGTCGGCTCGAAGCGCCTCGTCGGCCGCTCGGCGCACGCCGCCGACGAGGCTGCGGCGGCCGTCGGCGCGGGCGCGGACTACGTCGTGCTCGGACCGCTCTTCGCCACGCCCTCGAAGGCGCAGTACGGCGCGCCGCTCGGCGTCGAGGTCCTGGCAAACGTCGCGACGCTGCCGGTGGTGGCGATCGGCGGCATCACCACCGAGCGCGCCGCCGCGGTTCGCCGCGCCGGCGCCGCGGGCGTCGCGGTCGTCCGTGCGATCCTCGACGCGCCCGATCCGGGCGCCGCCGCCGCGGCGCTCGTCGCCGCCGTCGCGGACGTGGCACCGAACGGACGCTGATCGAGTCGCTCCGACCCCGACCTCGGCGCCCGACCATCAGCGGCATGAGCTCCAGCTCGGGGGCGCTGGCGTTGGAAACGTCGAGCACCCTCGCTACACTCCCGCGCCGAGCGACGCCGCCGCTCTCGGAGCATCGCCGCACGGCGGTCGTCGCGCCCACGTCACGACATCGGAGGTCGCATGCTGCGTCTCTTTGCCGCGCTACTCGGAATCTTCGTGCTGCTCTTCGCCGGTCGGGTCGAAGCGACCGACGGCGAGAGCCTTCATCTGCTCCTGCTGTCGGCGCAAGACATGAACACGCCGCAGACGCTCTTGCGTGCCGACATCGCGATCGAGGTCGAGTCGCCGCAAGCGAAGCACACGACGACCGCGATCGCGATCTTCGCCCCCGGGAAGGACGCGCGTTGGTACTGGCAGCAGCGCGACCCCGCGCTGCGCGCGCTCGTCGTCGGTGCCGACCGTAAGGTCATCGAGCAGCAAGGAAGCACGACGGCCACCGTGCCGATCGGCGCGCCGATCGACTCGCTCAGCATCGCCTACGAGGACCTGAGCCGCTACATCGTCGACGACTTCAAGATGCAGCAGATCACCGACGAGGCCGCCGACCATATCCTGGTCAGCATGCACCCCGCCGTCGACTCCGCCTACGTCTACCGCGCCTACACCTTCGACAAAGAAAAAACGGTCCCCACGAAAATCCAGTTCTACGCCAAAACCCTCAACAACCTCGTCAAACTCCGCCAAGACAGCGACCACACCCTCATCGGCAAAAAGTGGATGCCGACAAAAATCGACATCCAAAACTACCCCGACAACACCACGACTCATCTGACGATCAAATGGACCCCCAACGCGACAGCCCCTCCCGAGGTTTTAGTGGCGTCGAGTTTCCCCGCGACGTCTCCAATCCCCTGGGACAGCGCCCCCAGAGCAACGTCGACGCCCGCAGAGGCGAAATAGACCATTGGATGCGATGGCGAGCGTCGCTGCGCGACGCTCGCCGAGCCACCTCTTCCAGCCCCGGTCAAGCGAGCAGACGGCCGAGACGGATGCAGCTGCAAGGCGCGACCGAGTGAGCGCGGAGGCATAGCGGGAGCTATGCCGCACAAGCGAACGAGGGAGCAACGCAGCAGATGCGTCCGTATCGGCCGTCTGCGGCGGGAGGTCGAAATCAGACGGCCGCAGCGTACGGCGGCGCCGGATTATATTCGATGTACCGCTGCACCGTGCGTGCAAACTCCTCCCCATGCAGCTGCCCGAGCAGCCACAGCGCCATGTCGATCCCCGCCGATATCCCCGCCGACGTGACGAGCTTCCCGTCGCGCACGTAGCGCGTGTCCTCGAGCACCGTGACGTCGCCACGCGCACGCAGCGTCTCGATGAAGCTCCAGTGGGTCGTGACGCGCTTCCCCTGCGCGAAGCCCGCCTCGTGCAGGAGGAGCGCGCCGGTGCAGACGCTCGTCACCCACGTGCAGCGGGCACCGACGGTCCGCAGCCAGTCGATGACGACCGGATTGTCGACCTCGCGGCGCGTCCCTTGGCCGCCGGGGACGAGGACTATATCGAGGCGGGGCGCATCGGCGAACGTGTGATCGGGAAGCACGCGCAGGCCCTTGTTGCAGCGGACCGGACGGTCGTGCTCGGCGATCGTCACGACGCGGTCGCCGTCGCGCATCTTGGCGGCGGCGGTGAACACCTCCCATGGCCCGACGAAGTCCAGCTCCTCGGCGTCGTCGAAGATCAACATCCCGGTCGTGATACCCATCGTTGGCTCCTGTTCATGCGCGCGCCGCGAGCGACGGCCGGGCCGGCGTCGCGGGCACGCTGCGAAATCGACTGCGATACGCGCTCGGCGTGACCCGCACCGTGCGCAGAAAGGCGCGGCGCATCGACTCGGCCGAGCCGAACCCGCACTGGTCGGCGATGCGCTCGACGCCGTGCGCCGACTCCTCGAGGCGCCGACGCGCCGTCTCGACGCGCACCTTCTCGACGAATCGCGCCGGGGTCACGCCGACCTCGGTGGCGAAGACGCGCGCGAAGTTCCGCGGGCTCATCGCGACGCGCGACGCGAGCGTCGCGACCGACAAGTCGGCGGCGACGTGATCCGCGATCCATACCTGCAGGTCGCGGAGCGGCTCGCGGTCGGCGGCCTGCGTCGCGAGCTGGGCGCTGAACTGCGATTGTCCGCCCGGACGGCGCAGGAAGAGCACCATGTCGCGCGCGACGTGCAGCGCGACCTCGCGTCCCTCGTCCTCCTCGACGAGCGCGAGCGCCAAGTCCATACCGGCGGTGACCCCCGCCGAGGTGTAGACGTTGCCGTCGCGGACGTAGATCGGATCGGGATCGACGCGCAGCGCGGGAAACATGCGCGCGAGGCGGGCGCATGAGCGCCAGTGCGTCGTCACGCGCCGCCCGTCGAGGAGCCCGGCGGCGGCGAGCACGAACGTGCCGGTGCACACCGACCCGAGGCGCCGCACGCGCGGCGCGAGACGGCGGAGCGCCGGCAGGATTCGCGGGTCGCGCATCGCGGCGGCCGTGCCGGCGCCGCCGGCGACGAGCAGCGTATCGACCCCACCGCGCACCTGCGCGACGGTGCGGTCGGCGACGAGCCGCATGCCGGACGAGGTACGGATCGGTCCCGCGACGGGCGCGAGCAGCTCGATCCGATACGCGTCGTCGGGGCGCCGCCCCTCGTCGCGCAGCCAGCGTGCGGCGCGCGCGAACACCTCGAGCGGCCCGGTGACGTCGAGGATCTGCACGTCGGGAAACGCGATCAGCGCGATGTGACGGCAGCGCGGCATGGCGTCACCATCGCCGATTCGCCGTTTGGCAGCAAGGACAACTACCCCACACATTCTGCCACCGGCTCTCCCGTGCGTCTTCGCGGCGCCGCCTCCACAGACCGGGATTTTCAGTCGGCGCACGATGTGGCATCTCGCCGGAAACGTCCCCCGCAAGCACCGGTCGCCCGTCGAGAGCCGATAGCGGAGGTCATCGTCCACGGATTTGGTAAGGGGCGATATCGATAGCCGTCGGGAATGCGTCACCCCGCGGCCACCTCACGCTCGGCGCGCTCGCGGCCGAAGAGGCGCGAGAGGAAGCGCGCGGTGCGGTGGAACCCCCACTGTTCCAGCGACTCGTCGTGCGTGAGACGGGCGCCGTCGGGGTGGTACTCGAGGACGAGCTTGCGGGTGTGGAACGCCTCCAGCTCCGGGCGGTGACCGACGCTCACCACCGTCGCATCCGGCAGGCGCTCGAGGACGAGCTTCATCATCCGCTCTTGGCTCGGCGGATCGAGCGCCGACGTCGCCTCGTCCATGACGATGATGTCGGGGCGGTGGATCAGGATGCGCGCGAACGCGAGCCGCTGCTTTTCGCCGCCGGACAGGATGCTCTCCCAGCGCGTGTCCTCGTCGATGCGATCGACGAAGTGCTCGAGCCCGACCTCCTCCAGCGTCCTGCGGACGAGCGTGTCGTCCACCTGGTCGGCGGGCTGCGGGTAGGTGGCCGCGCGGCGCAGCGTCCCGAGCGGCAGGTACGGCTCCTGCGGCATGAGAAACAGACGGCGATTGGTCCCGACGTCCACCTCGCCCTCGCCCCACGGCCAGAGGCCCGATATCGCGCGAATGAGCGTGCTCTTGCCGGTGCCGGACTCGCCCGCGACGAGCACCTTCTCGCCGGGCTTGATCTCGACGTCGGCCTCGTTCACGACCGCGCTGCCGTTGTCGAGCGTGACCGAGAGGTTGCGCAGGCGCAGCGCGGCGCCGTCGGCGTCGCCGTGGGTGATGCGGCCGATTTGCAGCCGGTCGGCGCGATCCAAGCGGCCGAGCGCCTCGAGGACGGTCGCCACGCGCCGCGCCGACGCCGTCCACTCCGCGAGGCGCGGGTAGTTGTCGACGACCCAGTTGAACGCCACTTGCACCGTCACGAACGCGGACGTCGCCTGCATGACTGCGCCGAGCGTCATCGTGCCGGCAACGTACTTGGGCGCGCAGAGGATGAGCGGGATCACCGGCACGAACGCCGAGCTCGTCTGCGACACCACCATCGTCCGCCGCCACTGGCCGAGGACCTCGCGCCAGTGCCTGAGGACGACCTTGAATGCGGCGTCGAGGCCGGCGCGCTCCTCCTCCTCACCGCCCAGGAGGGCGATGCTCTCGCCGTTCTCGCGCAGACGCGTGAGCGCGTAGCGGTACTCCGCCTCTGCTTGGTTCTTGTTCTCCGAGACACGCACGAAGCGCCGGCCGATGATGACCATCGACCCGCTCGCGATCAGCGCGTAGAGAATCGCCGCGACCACGAGGAATCCCGGGATTGCGACCGTCCTGCCGCCGAGCGGAATCGTCAGCGAGCCGCCGATGAACCAGAGCACGCCGACGAACGTGACGACGGAGAGCGCGGCGTTGAGAATGCCGACGCCGAAGTCGACCGGCAGGTCGCAGGCCAAGCGTAGATCCTCGGAGAGGCGATACTCGGGATTCTTGTGGTCGCCTTCGATGAGGTTCAGCTGGTAGTAGCGTCCGGCGGAGAGCCAACGGTCGAGCAGGTGGCCGTTCATCCACGCGCGCCACCTGCGCTGCATCGTCATCCGGCCGTGGAGCGCGGCGACGGCGAGCCCGACGTTCGCGACCGTGAGCGGCAGGAAGAGCGTCGACTTCCACAAGAGGCCGCTCGCGTCACGCTTCTCGAGCGCATCGAACATCATGCGGTACCAGACGGTGATCTCGTACTGCACGCCGACGTTCACGACCGCGACGATGACGATCGCGACCGTGAGCAGCCACGCCGTCGGCCCGGCGCCGCGGCGCCAGAAGCCGAGCGCCGCCTCCCAGAAGCACGTCAGGAGAAAGTGGCGGGTGCGGCGGTCGTCGGCGTCGCTCATCCGGAGCCCGTGCGCGCGACACCCGCCGGGTCGGCGACCATGAACTGCGCCGTGGCGAGCGCAAGGAAGCGCCCTCCCTGCGCGACCAGCTCGTCGAAGGTGCCGCTCTCGACGATGCAGCCGTCTTCGAGCACCAGGATGCGGTCGGCGTTGCGCACGGTCGCGAGGCGGTGCGCGATGACGAACGTCGTGCGGCCTTTCATCACCTCGTCGAGTGCCGCCTGCACCTTGCGCTCGGTCGCGGCGTCGAGCGCGCTCGTCGCCTCGTCGAGGATGAGGATCGGCGGATCCTTGAGAAGCGCGCGCGCGATCGCGAGCCGCTGGCGCTCGCCGCCCGAGAGAAGGCGGCCGCGCTCGCCGACGGGGGCGTCGAGCCCGACTCGCTCGACGAAGTCCAGCGCCTGCGCCCGCACGCATGCCGCCCGCAGCTCGTCGTCGGAGGCGTTTGGCTTGCCGACACGCAGATTCTCCGCGATCGAGCGGTTGAAGAGCAGCGCCTCTTGGAAGACGACGCCGATGTTGCAGCGCAGGCACGCGAGCTTGAGGTCGCGGATGTCGCGGCCGTCGATCTTCACCGCGCCCGATTGCGGATCGAAGACGCGGTGCAAGAGCGCGGTCGCGGTCGACTTGCCGGCGCCCGTCGGGCCGACGAGCGCGACGGTCTCGCCCGGCGGCACGTCGAAGTCGAGATCGACGACGGCCGGCCGCTTGCCGTAGCTGAACGAGACGTGGTCGAACTCGACGTGGCCGTTGACGCGTCCGGGGTCGATCGCGCCCGGGCGGTCGCGGACGGTCGGCGTCGTGTCGAGGACGTCGAAGAAGTCCTTCAAGCGCGGGGCGTCGAGCAGCAGCCGGTTCACGAACCCGACCATCTGCTCCAGGCGCGTGATCACGAGCCCGGTGAAGTTGCTGAAGATGACGATGTCGCCGATCGTCGCGAGGCCGCGGACGTAGAGACCGATGCCGACGACGAAGATCGAGAGCAGCGTGAGCGTCGTCGAGGCGCGGGTCAGGACCGCGGCGGTGGCCCACCAGCCAAGCACCGGCATCTGCGCACCGAGAAGCCGTGCGATCACGTCGCGCAGCGCCATCACCTCCGCCTCGACGCGGGTGAAGCTCTGCACCAGCGGCACGTTGCCGAGCGCGTCCGAGGTGCGCTCGGCGAGATCCGAATAGTGCCGCTCGACCGAGCTCTGCAGGCCCTCCGCCTTGCTCACGACGAGCGCCGTCAGCACGCTGAAGACGACGCACAAGCCGATCAGCAACAGCGCCAGTCGCCAGTTGAGAAACAGCGACAGCGGCAGCAAGACGAAGAGCGAGACGATCGCGGTCAAATGCTCGCGGAAGAACGACAGCCAGAGCCACCAGATCGAGTCGGTGCCGGCGAGCATCACCTTGAGCAATCGTCCCGAGTGCGTGCCGCCGTGATAGCTGAGCGGCAGCTGCAGGATGTGCTCGAAGTATTCGGTCAAGACGCCGTGACGGCGGCGGTGCGCGAGACGATCGGCGTAAAGGGCGGTGAGCGCGCCGCAGACGATCGTGAAGAGGGCGAAGCCGATCCACGCCAGCAAGAGCGGCGTCAGCTGCGCCCACGCCGGCGTCCCGGCACGCTTCTCGGCGTTGACGAGCGTGTCGATGATGCGGCCGAAGAGCACCGGGTCCGCGAACTGGGCCGCCGCGAGGCCCAAATTCGCGATCGCCAGCGTCCACCCGAGCCGCGACTCCGTCCCGAGCATGCGCAGGACGCGGATGTAGAGCCGTATCAAGCTCATCGTAGCTCTTTACGAGCGTACGCACGTGGCCCGAGCATGCCAAACGGCTGCACCGCGCACCGCAGCGGGGACGATGAACCCGCGCCTAAAAATGCCCGTGCAGCTTCGTCAACGTGCGGCGTTCGGGTTCGTGCTATCTCCGCGGCCCGTTGCGAGCGCCGCCGCGCCGTCGATCACGACCGCGGGCGACGCAGGGGCGCGTCGAGACCGATGACAACGGCGTGCGAAGCGGCGACGTCAGTCCCCTTGCAGGTCCGTGACGCACGGGAAGACGGTCGTGGCGTCGAGATCGAGCTGGCCGAGCAGATCGGCGGCGCTCGGCGCCGCGCGCGACACGCTTCCCTCGGCGACGCACTCTGTCGCGTGGTACACGCAGTCGAAGAGCGCGGCGTCGTCGACCGTCTGGCCGCCGTTCGCGGGACAGCTCTGGGCGTCGGTCTGGAAGCCGAGGCCGGAGACGACGTCGACCAGGCTTGCGACGGCAATCGGCACCGGGGGCTTACCCGTCGTGCACTTCTTGCCGAGCTTGGCGACCTGTTTCGTGAGCAGCGCATCGCGCTTCGTCGACACCTTGAGGCACATGGTATTCGCGTGCTCGAAACAGGCGTCGGACTTGATCCCGTCCGGATCGGAATCCTCCGAGATGCCGAACGTGCATTGCAGGACCTTGGAGACGCAGCGCTCCTCGAGCGCGACCGTGCGGTCGTACAGCGAGCGCGTTCCGTCGAGAATCGCTCCCTGACAGCGGACGAGATCGTCGTGCGACGCGGTCGCATCGGGCGCGACGACGCTCGCGGTCGCGCTGCTGGACGGCAGTAGCGACACGCAGTCCGACGTGCAGACGATCGTCCCCGGCGGCTCGCATTCCTCGCCATTCCCCGGATCGACGACGCCGTCGCCGCAGCGCGGGTCGGTGCAGTCGGTGCGGCAGGCGTCGGGGGTCGTGTCCGAGTTGTCGGGACCGTCGTCGCACTCCTCGCCCGGGTCGACGTTGCCGTCGCCGCAATAGCCGCCGACCGTGAGCGTGCAATCGGCATCGCAGCCGTCGCCGTCGACGGCGTTGCCGTCGTCGCACTCCTCGTCGGAATCGACCACGCCGTCGCCGCAATACGGATCCAGGCAGTTGAGCCGACAGGCGTCGGGCGTCGTGTTCGAGTTCGCCAGCCCGTCGTCGCACTCCTCACCCGCGTCGACGGTGCCGTCGCCGCAGGTCGGACCGGGCGTCAGCGTGCAATCGGGCTCGCAGCCGTCGCCGGTGACGGCATTGCCGTCGTCGCACTGCTCGTCGGAGTCGGTCACGCCGTCGCCGCAGTGCGGGTTCATGCAGTTCGTGCGGCACGCGTCGGGATCGGTATCGGAGTTGTCGACGCCGTCGTCGCATTGCTCGCCGGGATCGACCTCCCCGTTGCCGCAGGGCGTGTTGCCGATGCACCCGGAGTCGTCGAGCGGCAGGCCGAGGCGCGCGAACAGCTCCGCGCCACGCGGCACCGACTTCGTGAACTGGAGATCGGCGTTGCAGACGAGCACGTGTGACTGACACTGCGACAGCGCGTCGGCGGTGAGCTCCGCCTGCGGACAGAGGGCGATCAGATGGTCGTAGGCGAGGCCGTCGTCGCCGGTCACTTCGTCGATCGAGACACCGACGCTACCGACCGGCTGCGTGCATCCCGTCAGCGCGGCGAGCAGCGGCGCGCCGCTCTGCGCCTGCGCGTCGATCGCGGCTTGGCACTTCGTCGCGACCGCGGCGAGACACGCGTCCGAGCTCGCGGTCGTGCTGCTGGTGAGGACGTCCGGACACTGCAACGCTTTGCGGGCGCAGTGGCCGAGGGCCGCCCGACGGCTGCGCTCGAATTGCGCGGCGAGCGGCGTGACGGTCTTTTGGCATTGCACCAGGAGCGCGCCGTCGACGAACTGCGCTTGGACCGACGGGCTCACGCCGACGAGAGCCACCAGAGAGACGACGAGCCGTGTGAGAGTTCGCATGGGGTCGCGCGCTCCTTCCTCGCCCGACGCGGGAGCACGAAACATGCCCCCGCGTCGGACACGGCACACCGGCGGAGAGTCGGCAGCAAGTGTCGCGCGGCGAGCGCGGCAGCGTCATGAAATGCGCGCACCGTCGCGGGCTGCAACGCTTCGAGTCCGGCGGCAGCGCGCGTCCAGGACATTGGCGTCGGTGGCGCGCCCGCCGTCCATCACTACCGCCGTCGACGCAGCGTACGCCGCGGCGGGGGTGTCCGAGTTTGCGCCGACGCGCGGTCGCATGCCAAAGGGAGCGCGATGTGCCCGATCCTCACGCGTCGCATCGCGCTCTGTGCCGCCGCCTGGGTACTCCTCCTGCCGGCGCGCATCTTCGCCACCGACGTACAGGTGGTCGCGGTGACGCCGGGCCGGAGCGCCGACCTCATCATCGACGGCCGCGAGCCGATCACGATCGAGGTCGGCGATACCTTCCAGGGCGTGAAGGTGCTGCGTGTCGATCGCGATCGCGCCGTCGTGAACGTCGACGGCGCGGCGAAGACGCTGCCGCTCGTCGCCGATCCCGGCGCCGGACACGCGGTGGCGCGCAGCAGCGTCGCGCTCACGGCGGACGGGCGCGGGCAGTTCGTCGCGCGCGCCACCGTGAACGGACGTGCGGTGACGTTTCTCGTCGATACCGGCGCGACCCTGACGTCGCTCTCGCGCGCTGACGCCGCCCGCATCGGCATCGACTACCATCGCGGGACGCCGGCCTTCGCAATGACCGCGAACGGTGTCGTCCGCGGATGGCGCCTATCGCTCGACTCGGTGGCGATCGGCGACGTGATGGTGCGTGACGTCGACGCGATGGTGGTCGACGACGACGCCTTCTCGACCGCACTCCTCGGCATGAGCTTCCTCGGCCGCTTCGACATGCAACAGCAAGGCGCGACGTTGATCTTGCGGCGCAATCGCTGAGCATCGTCCGTCGATGTCGCGGCGCCGGCGCCGGGGCACGTCGACGCGGCCACGGCGTGGACGTCAGTCGCAGCGGCGCTGCGGCGTGGACGTCAGTCGCGCGCCGCGGGGGCGCGCTCGACGGACTCGCGGAAGAGCCGGTGCCAGTTGGCGACGGTGCCGAGCTGCTGCACGTAGGACTCGAGACCGAGGAGTGCGCGGCCGAGGAAGACGCGGTGGCCCGGCGATTTGAAGATGCGGTGCTCGAAGCCGATCGACGCCACCTCCATCGCACGGTCGACCGAGCGGTACTCGCGCGGGTCCCAGCGACGGTCGACCAACACCGGCTCGAAGATGATCCGCATGATGCGCAGCATCGGCGCCGGATCGTCATCGCGGTCGAGGAACCCGAGACCCACGAACGCGTCGGCGGTCGCCGCCTCGTCGTCGTCGAGAAGGCCGCGCGCGAGCGCGAGATACGCGGCACGGATCGGCTCCGAAAACACGCGCACGCTCCCGAAGTCGAGCATGCAGAGGCGCGGGTGGTGGGTGACGAGGTAGTTGCCCGGATGCGGGTCGGTGTGGAGCATGCCGAACTCGAAGATCTGCCGCCAGAGCACGCGGAAGTACTTGATCGCGACCCAGTCCTTCAGCTCCTGATCGACGCCGGGCGCGAGGATCTCCTGCAGCGGGTAGCCGTCGAGGGCGCTCATCGTGAGCACGCGCCGTGACGAGAACGCCGGGTACGGCTCGGGGATATCGAGCTCGGGATCGTCGGCGAAGCGGCGGCGGAACGCGCCCAGGTTCGCCGCCTCTTTCACGTAGTCGAGCTCCTCGCGCAGGCGCTCCTCGAGCTCGGCGTACACCTCCGACGCATCGATCTTCTGCCGCATCACGTCGCGGCCGATCCGCGAGAGCGTCTGCAAGAGCGCGCGCACGTTGCGCAGGTCCTGCACGACCGTCGCTTCGACGCCGGGATACTGGATCTTCACCACCGCCTCGTCGCCGCCCGGCAAGACCGCGCGATGCACTTGGCCGAGCGACGCGGCGGCGAACGCCTCGGGCTCGAAGCGCTCGAACATCTCCTCCGGCGGCGCGCCGAGCTCGCGCGTCACCTGCGCGCGGATGACGTCGTAGGACATCGGCGGCACCGACGACTGCACGGTCGCCAGCACCTCGAGCGCTTCGGGCGGCAGGAGATCGCTGCGCATGCTCAGCATCTGCGCCAGCTTCATGAAGGCGCCCTTGAGCTCGGTCGAGCGCTCGACGATGCGGATCGCGTTCCGCACGTGCGCGGCGAGAAGATCGCGGTCGGTGCGCTCCTGCGACTGGAACGGCCGCTTCAGCGCCTGCCAGATGTAGCTGCCGCCGAGGGACGTCGTGAGCGTCCCGACTTTGAGCACGCGCCTGGCGCGACCGGTCGTCAGCGTGCTCGCCGCCCGCGGCCGCGGACGCGTGCGCGCGCTCGTCGCGCCGGCCGCGCGCGGCGGCTTCCGGTGATGTCGTGGATGCGCGGGCGCCGGCGTCTC
>WNFQ01001948.1_pt1 | contig 15403 bp, 19 predicted proteins | sample 5400171 | NCBI WGS metagenome assembly WNFQ01 (sample SAMN13153356, study PRJNA577476) | soil metagenome | isolation source: 20 cm soil under Madrone tree | place: USA:California | collected 2016-06-14
GGCTTACAAGCCTGGCACAGAATATATAACATTCCCTGGAATATAGATGAGTTGCACATTCACACCATGCTCAAAGGTGCCAGAAAGGTCACTCCAGAGGCCGCTAAATTGCCCAAATGACAGCCACTCCTCATTGAGGACATAGTGGCAGTGCATGCCCAGCTCGACCTCACACAGCTGCTTGATGCAGCAGTCTTTGCATGCCTAACAACCATGTTCTTCACCATCACACGCCTAGATGAGTTCACGGTCAAGAACCTCACCAGCTTCAACATCAAAGCACACATCAAAACCACAGACATACAATGGAATGTCAAGGACAGAAGTGGCAACAAAGTCACCACATTTCACCTTCCACAGACCAAAATCGTGCCAAAAGAGAAAGGTAGCAAAACAGTGTTCTGGGCCCACCAAGAAGGGCCCACTGACCCCAAAGCCACCCTACTAAACCACCTGGATGTCAATCGACCCCCACAACTAGCGCATCTATTTGCCTACTGGCACAGCACCACACATAGGCCACTCACCAAGCCCATCTTCCTTGCCTGCCTGAAAAGGGCACTCAAAGAGGTGGGCCACCCCATGAAACACGGCCACAGCATCTTCATAGGCGCTACCCTCAAATACCTGCTCAGGGGTGTCCCTTTTCAGGCTATGAAAAGCATCGGCAGGTGGTCCAGTGACTCTTTCTCCAAGTATTTGCACAAACATGCCCAAATCCTCACCCCTTATGTACAAGCCAATCCTGACCTGCACCAAAGGATATCTCATGAGCAGATGTCCATCATCCGATAGCCAAGGCAGGATGCAGCCCCTCACCGACTACACAATGGGAGCCTGCCAGTGCACCGCGTCGGCGAGCAACTACTACAGTGGGAACTGCAGCTGGCAGGCCCCTTGTGGTCCAGCCAGGCCAGAAAGCACCAAGCACTTTACCCACTCTGTACATTTTTTCATTCCATCCTGTATTTAACAGCGAAGAGCCTAGCTCAGACAAGCATGACCCTAATCTACCCATCATGAGATAGCTGAGCTACATACAAAGAATGCAAAATTTTCCTTCACCAGCCATTCAAAAATCCCCTTTCCTCACTCCAAGCCCATATTCGAGCTATTCCGCTTAAGTAGCGCTCGCCAATCTCCCCACGTGGCCGAATGCTTGTCTTCACGTTCGCAAGGGGTCAATCAAGATATTGCGTCTGACGCGGAAGAACAATTTGGACGGGTTTCTGCAACCTAATCTTTCGAGCTTCAGGCCTCAGGGCCTAAGAGATCCAAGAATGAGAATAAGGCTCATAACGACACGTCCTATCCATCCATCCCCGCGCGTCGTTTTGTGTGCTGCCACTCCCGCTTCGCTGGGCAGTCACCACACCTCCATGAGGCCGCAGAAGAAATTCGCAACTGGCTACAGGCGAAATAACTCGTTCGGCCAGCAGCGTGGGCATAGGCGCCTGACCGCGGAAAACGAACTTCGGGTGGTGGGTTGGCTGCGCAGACCTGCACTAAATCAAAGATATTCACTGTGGGGCCAAAAGGCGGGGATGAAACGCGTGTGAGGATGGAGATGTGTGTTACTGTATATAATACGGGTCGAGATGTGGTGGTAGAAGGAGGGCTAAGTAGGGGGAGTCACGGTTAGGCTGCAGGGTGGACGCAGTGCTCTTGCCTTGAAAACCGCGACCCATCACCTGGTGTCGTTGGAGCTATGGACAATGGTATGCGGAAAGAAGTCAAAACATCAGGCATTGTACCCAGTCTTGCTGAAGAAATGGTTTGATAGAATTACAGGCAGGCAAGCAAGCGATGGGGCGAAGGACCAGCCCCTTTGGCTTGAGCGACAACGGGGAGTGTGTGAAAATAATCAAAGTCTACTCAGACGGCTCCTCCTGCGGGGGCAAAGTAGGCGCCGCGGCAACACTGACTCGCGGGGGAGTTCCACTCCGGTCACACTACCACCTTGGGCCAGATAGCGAACACACGGTGCACGAAGCAGAACTCATAGGCATCCTACTGGCACTGCAGCTAATCAAAACGGAACGAGCCACTAACCCCCATTGCAGTAGGTGTGGACAACCAGGCGGCACCCTTTCCACGATACCACCAACTTGCAAGCCCCCAACCTTTTGCAACCCGATGACCACCCTCTGGTGTTACATTAAAGGGGAACGCGACATCTTTGGCGCCACCATTTCACCTGACCGTACCATTGATGGCCTGAAGGATACGCTTAAAGAAAAGAGGAGCAACCGTCTTTCAACGGTCGATGCTGCAAACCTCATTCTCACAAAGGTGCGCTATATCATGACCTCTATGTGAACACTAATGTAATGAATGGCCTCTGCGGACTTATGACATCCGCAGGTTGATGTAGATCTTGATGAAGTGTGGAAGATACTAGAAGCTGACCAAAGTTGGCTCAATACCAACGACCAACGACCATTGCGGACAACAAAACAAGTCTCTGAAGTATGGCCCGAGCCACCTCCCGATGGACACCTTCACGTTTTTGTCGGTCTACCTTCAGGTAAGTGGTAAGATGCGAATAGTCACTACCATTCTGCTAATCTTGTGCTCTTATTACCCTTTCCGACCTTCCACCCATTCCCATTTCATCCATTTACGACATGGAGTTCCTGATGTCGTTGTTCAACCCCCTGTCAAGCGACTGCGTATGTCTGACTCTGGGGATTCGGACACCCCCTGGTTAAAAGAAGTTCACTCAAAGATTTGGAATCGTGGGGACCTTGAACAGAAACTTTTCCGAAAGGTGAAGGTCACTCGGGCCCATTATGATGAATTGCAGGTTACCCTGGATCGAAAATACTCGGGTCGTAACGACCCGGAGTACGATGGCCGCAGTCATAAAGTCCTAAGCGACAAGCTTGAACACCTTAACCTGATCGCCGGAGGACATGTTTTTCCACCACGAGATCGGGTAGACGACGAATCTGAAATCGACTCATTCTTTCCATTCACTCTTACCTATTTGGATTTCTCAATTCTCGAGCTCGAGAACAAGTCGGAGCGTTGCCCTTTACCACTTTTCATTCGTCAGGAGTACAATCATCTCTCGAAGCTGATCGATAAAGAACCTCAAAGCGGCGCAGGTTCGGTTATAGTTAGTGGTCAACCCGGAACGGGTGAGGTTGTTGTCTCACTGTCTCGCAGGGTCTAACCAGCCTTGCCGATATCAAGGCAAGACTACGTATCTCTACCTTAAGGTCATTAAGTCTCTAATCGCAGGCCGCCCATTCCTGTACCAAACCAAGGAGGGATCTGTCTATCATGTCACACAGAACGCTGTTGTGGCGATCGAGTCTTGGTCATCACAAACGCACATTGTTGCCTTTGTCGACGGTGACGAGGGGGACTACAAACCCCCAAAATTCCTCTTTGGTCCCTTCGTGCAGATTATTGTGGCATCACCCCCAAAAGGCGCAGATCGACCTTGGGTAAAACAAGCAAGTCCCAGCACAACAATCATTACCAAATTTGCAACTTCTCTATGGTCGCCCTGCGAGGTTTTCCTAACTGGGTCTGTCTCAGCATTTCTTCTCAACGCTCGACCGACGCATTTTTTTTAGGATGTTCCTTCATCCTAGTGACATCACTTTTAAGCTACTCAGGGAGTCGGTCTCATATGTCGGCTACAATCCCCCTCAATGCTTCGATGCTTCCTACTCCGTAACTAGATTGAAACGACAAAGGCGGCCATCATGACGCAAATCAGTGGCATTACAAAAGAGACGGGCGATATCTTGCAGGCGCTAGATTCGTATCGAACGGGGAACTCTACCCTCTCCCATCCGATTTTTCAGCTTTATCCGGCCGATGAATTACGGCGACTCGTAGAATGCCACTATGAAACTGTCTCGCGATAGGTTTTTGATTCCTTGCTGGAGTCTTGCGAAAGCCGCCGAGCCGATGCGGCCGCTATATTCTAATCTTTCAGGGCAGCCTTGGGCAGCGTCGTTCCGGGGCTGTCTGTTCGAAAGGCAGGTATTGAAGCACTTGGATGGCATTAATACCGACACCAACCTGTTAATACGTCGGTTGACCGACTCCGACCAGGTGACGTGGACCTATCGTGGCCCCATTCAACGGTTCACCTTCCAGGAATCGACAGTCATCGATAAAATCAAGAATACGGTTAAGACCAATGAGCCACTGCATCTGGTACCTTTAGCTCTCAACTTTCCTGCCGTTGGTTCGATCGTCTACCACCCGAACGAAGTCCTCACCTGTGTTCAAATCACGATCCGTAGTGAACACCCTATTGCTGTCTCGGGTCTCCGACGTATTCAAGGATGGCTCAAAGGTGGTACATGGTCTGCTGGTCTCCGCCCGAAACGAAGGCCATGGCGTTTCGTATTTATTGTGCCGCCAGAAATGGCGTCCACTTTCACATTGCAGGAGTTGAAAGGTGATACTAAATTGGGTGCATGGGCTGGAAAGGTGGAGCAATATCTCTATATAAATTTGGTCGGAACGAGAGTGTTCTCGTCCGACATGCGCCATCCCCAGCCCGTCATGCATAGTGGGTGACAACCGCTACACTCGAAACCAGTAAAGACTTAATTCGCAAGGGCCCAACGCCAGCGGCCGAGCTATCCAAACCAGAGAAAAATGTCCGCAAGTCCCGTCCCCTACTACACTTACCGACGCAACCCCGCCCTCAGTACCGACAATACCACTCGGCCTACGTGGCCCTGACCCCTTGATGTCATCCGTAAGAGGGATGAAGTTTCACAGCGGTATGCTCCCTCAAAAGGGGACCTTTGACCAATGGACAACTACTGCTAGGTGTTGCGGACTTGATGGCTGTGTGTGTGCAGTCTCCTATCCTAACACTTCTCAGATCTCAAGCTGAAACACGCCAAGTCTAACCGAGGCTGAGCTCCGCTCGCTCCAATCGTCATTGCAGAACTCGAAAGACGAGGTCATGGTCGCGCCTAATTAAATCTACAGCGGAACGTGTTCAAAAAGTTTGTCCAGACCTGCTCTGTCCCTCTGAATGATTCTTAGCCTCCTAAGGCTTGTTATGGCTACGCACAGTTTGTTATTATCTCCAAGGAAATCGGAACGCTGCAGAACGATATGATGAAACTCAAGGATCCATAGCCACCTTAAATTCTCAGTCAGTACTACCAAAGGGTGACCGCTTTTGTGCTTCTGTGACACGTGTACCTTATACAAAAAGTGGATTCCAACAAAAAATTACAAGTCAGCCTCGGAACGGAACGGATCGCACACGTCGGAGCGCCCCCCTCACGTGCTCGCGTTCAACATCTCTTTTATTTTTTTTTGGACAGCATTATTTTTAACTGTTCGTCAAATTACGTCGTGGGCCATTCTCCCAGAAATGAATTCCGTCGCCTCGTTCGAACCTAACCAACTTTATGGAAAGGTCGCTCGGGTCTGCTGGGGCCTCATCAAGGGCGTCGCGTATCTTCACAGGATCTGTATTGCTCACAGGGACATTAAGCCCGAAAACCTGGTTGTCGACAGGGACTTTTGCCTGAAAATTCTCGACTTCGATGTCGCTATGCGAGTAAAGGGCGAGGACGAGGTGGTGGATAGCCAGTGCGGGACAGAGGGTTGGATGGCGCCCGAGATGGAGAAGTCGATGTACAGCCTGATCAAGGCCGACCGGTGGTCAACCGGCCGAGTTCTCTACTATCTTCTCGACAAGTTCAACGAAGAAGACACGGTTTTGAGGACGACTGCGAGGAAGCTGGCCGCACATAATCCCGATCAGCGCCCGTCAATTCTTCAAGTGGCCGCATCGCTCGGGGACGTGGTGAAGGCAGCAGTCGAGAGGAAGGCCTCGCGATCTCTGCAAGACTCAATGGAAGTCGACGAGGAAAGTGTGAAGCACTTTTTCGTAAACTTCTCTGCGGCACATTAAGCCATGAACAATGATGTATATGTGAGAGCGCACTTACTGAACCGCCCTTGTTTGATTTGTTTTGATGCAAGGGCAAGCACCGAAAGTAACTCTACCATTATTTTGACAACAACTTCTGTCATTAACGGAGTGGGCGGAATCGTGGTATAGATCTCCAGACGCTTGAGGAAGTTCCCCAGGCACTCGAATAGTTCGAGAAGGGCATCGTAGCTCGATGTAACCCCATTGGCAGCCTGGCACACTCACTCGTCACAGGGGAATCGGTCGAAAAGCGTGTCGAAGGGACGTACAGCAAGGAGAGTATCGAAGCCAACAAACAAAGCGTTTGCCGGTGGAATGGGGATCTTAGAATGCCCGAGAATGCCTGAAAGACCTTCACTACCGGGGCGGCAGCTTATCAGTTTCCGATTGCCATCGCGATATTCCTCGAAGGCTTTCGCTCGTTCGTGGAGTAGTTGAAGGATCGCCTCTGGAGAATTTAACTGTTCGATCGCGGTAGCAAAGGGAGTTTTAGAAAGGTCTGTTCCAGTAATTTTGGTGTGGTCGGTCAAGGCGGTATCAATTTTATGAATCTGATGTTAGAAGTGGAAGATGTTCCTTGCCCAGTTGACGACATGAAGGTCGCTGAGTTAGGGAAGGGAGAGCAAGGGAGAGTCGAGGATGCAGACGGCGCAAGCCTGTGGGGACCACCAAGTAGTAGAGTACCTGACATTACAGCATATTTGTGTCTCTCAAACAATGGCGATGTCAATGTACTTCCTGTCTGAGTAAAGTAGGGGACGTGTGATGATCTTGTTCTGGATCAAGAGAATGAAGTGGCAGGAGGTGGAGAGGATGGTCGACAGGCGGGAGGCGGACACTGGCGATATGACATATTTGACAAATAATAAATGCAAAAATACCAAAGGCCTCTGCCCTTTGTTGTTCTTTGACCACCACGACTCGCTTATCACGACATTATGGAAAAGGATGCCGATGGCTTTTACACTGCGCCTGCAGCAGGTGCGTAAACCTGCCGTGTTGCACACTCGCTACTCATCTAGCTCATCTAGCGCCAGCGGATGCATCCAACTCGGACTCTACCGCCAAAGCCACTGATACGACAACCGGTACGCCCCACATTCCCTAGTTATATCCACAGGCCGAAACGAGCACGGATTCCAGCTGCAGCTGCAACACCTTCAAAGGAGACCACAGACCTTATCAAACCTACCTTTGACGTACATGTAGGTACGCCAACGTCGGCGGGTGGCACTAGACTCATAAATCACCGCCCAGGTTACGTTAACACAGCAACAAGAGGACAAGAGTTCACCATTGTACAGTGTAAAGTCTTTCGAGGAGCTTGGGTTGTACGTTATATTCGTTGTCATGTCCAACGCCAAATTAACGTTTGCGAGACATGCGGACCTTCTGAAAGGGATTTACGATATGGGCTTCACCAAGCCCTCGAAGATTCAAGAGAGCGCTCTTCCTCTACTCCTGAGAGATCCGTGAGTGGGCACACGACTTCCTGACGCACTTCTTTACACAACTGCAGACCACAAAATATGATTGGCCAGTCGCAGTCTGGAACAGGTAAAACTGCCGCATTTGTCCTCACGATGCTCTCGCGAGTCGATTTTACGAAGAACAAGCCACAGGCTCTATGCCTTGCCCCTTCACGTGAATTGGCCCGCCAGATCATGTCCGTCATCGCGGCGATGGGCAAGTTCACGCCTGTACAGACCGAATATGCAATCAAGGACCACTTACCGAGAGGCGTATCCAACATCACTGCACATATCGTTGTTGGCACACCTGGTACAATGACGGATCTCATTCGCCGGCGCGTCATCGATGTATCGGATGTGAAGGTATTTGTTCTTGATGAGGCGGATAACATGCTGGACAAGGACGGGCTAGGAGATCAGACATTACGGGTTAAAAAGTGCGCATGGCCCCTTTTAATGCTACCATAACCTAATCCTTGTACAGTATGCTCCCACGAAATGCACCGACACAAATAATTCTCTTCTCTGCCACCTTCCCTGACCATGTGCGCCAATTCGCCGCTAAGTTTGCACCGAGTGCGAACAAGATCGAACTAAAACGGAACGAGCTGTCAGTCGACTCGATCAGGCAGTTCTACATGGATTGCAAAAGCGAAGATCACAAATACGAGGTTCTCGTCTCGCTCTATCACCTGCTGACCATCGGGCAGAGCATCATCTTCTGCCAGCAACGACGTACAGCGGATCGTATCGCGCAGCGCATGGTTGCAGAGGGCCACAAGGTTGCTTCACTACATGGCGCGAAGGAAGGTAGCGAGCGTGATTCGATCATCGACGGTTTCAGGGAGGGCAGGGAGAAGGTCCTAATTACAACGAACGTGATCTCGCGGGGAATTGACGTACTACAAGTCAACATGGTGGTGAACTACGATTTGCCTCTTTTGAATGATCGCGAGGGAGCAAGTGGGAGTGGGGACCCGCGGCCGGATATTGAGACATATATCCACCGCATCGGTACGTGGTCATCTCCACGATAGTGGCAGATGATATTCGTTGCTGATTGAGCGCGCGACTTTGTCCAGGACGAACGGGACGCTTTGGTCGCAAGGGTATCTCGATTAATTTTGTGCATGACAAGAATACGTGGGTGCAAATGGAGGAGATTGAAAAGGCGACGGGCAAGGGCATCACACGCATCGAAACGACGGATCTTGATGTCATGGAAGAGGTACGCGTGTGGTTTTTGAATCCCTATCTTGCCTTGACGGTGCTCACGCGAACATCTCGTGTTTAGCAAATGAAGAAAGCTATGAAGTAGCCGGTCCTCAGAGTTGTACTCTATAATCGTTGGTAGACGGTCTCTAAAAGACCTCACAGCCAATATTTCTTGTATTCAGATGTCGGTTGTATGGGTACCAACACAAGTGGAATCACAATCTAGGCGATGCGCTCGGTTCACAGTTTCTAGTCACGTGATGATTCTGTAGTACTTGTCCCGACCTTGTTCTTGGCCAACTTGCGCGACCAACCGAGAGTACTAGTTGTAAAGTAGAAGTGCGCATATTGGCTGCGACGAACCGCTTCACTATCTGACATTATACATGCTCCTGTCCAAGTTTGACTCGGAAAAACTTTCCCAAGGCCCAGCACTTGCGGATCTGCAGCTAGTCCAGCTCAATTACAGTAACCAGATAGCTACTCTGGGCACTAAAGGGTGCTATTGGCACCCAGTAGCCCGAACACGAATACGGGACCCTGCGGAAGCAATCGTCGTCAGATTTCGCGCCCGACCAGCATACTGTATCCCTACGGCCAAGTCGACCGAATAATTGAAATGGGAGAACGACACTGCGCAGATGATGCATGCATGACGCGACGCTGTGGCGGGGATTCCGACCCGGTTGAGATGTAGCCTCCATCTTCATCCACGGGATAAAGACTGTTTCTTTATTCACGGGATTCGGCGCCGCCTTTCTCCATACCTGTACAGTTCTGATGTCTTGTATCGATTCCAGTATTACAAAATGAGTATTACAACCTGTTGAGAATGAAGTGAACAACAAGTACTAGTAGTATTCTAAAGCATGCGGGTCAGAAATAGTCTACAATGTAAAGTTCCCATATTCCCATCGGAAACAATCCTGCCAAAGAGGTCAGGGAACCAACACGAAATGATTGAGTAAACGTATACGCACTACGCAATCGTCCTGTCTCCTCAAAGCCGGCACTTCGAGGCCTTGCTCCTCCGCATGGAGCCAAGGCTTTGAGAGTACACCTTCGATGACAGTTGCAATCGAGTGTGTCGTAAGGCGTGAGGACCAAGAGAGGTTCGTGATAGTGTCATATTCTATGACATTTCCAAAGTGGCACCGGCTCTCCATCGCATACCCGGCAATTCCACAGGTCGAGAACGAGCCTGTGCAAGTGCCCATCGCGATGGGGTCTGCCGTGTGCCACACGTGTGTAACGTGGTGTGTTGAGGGCTACAGGAAAAATTAGTGAGAATAGGCATATAGAAACAACTATAAGACTGGAAGTGGCGTACGGGAGATGGTAGGTGCAAGCGCTGCGCTGCCATGTGCTCACCTGGTGGCTCAAATGTCACGACAGGAGCACCAAATGTGATCCCCAGGAGTGAAGCAAGTGAGCCCCCAAGGGAATGACCAATGACCCAGATATTGGCGTTAGGATACATAGATGTGATGTTGTTATATAAATTCTGTTACCCCAGAAGGTTTCGTTAGTGGTCATGACCGAACGTAGAGGAGACACGCACGACACCGGTGGGATAAAACAAGCTCTCCTCAATCAAAGCATCCTCGACACATGTTTTGTCACATTTCCCGTCGCCGCGGTAGCAGTTACATACGGGAGTCCATGTCCGACTGACACGTGCACAACAGCAGCTGAACAGGAGGTTGTCGTTCAACTTGTCTTTCTCTACCGTGGGTCCGCCGCCGATGAATGGGGGGGACGTGCCCTTGATAGTGAGCACCACCGTGCTGTTGTCCTCCGTCGCGAATACGTATCCCCGGAAGCCGTCATCATCGGGTTCCCATCCGACCGGCATACCCTGCACTTTAAGTCAACCACCACTACCACCAAAAATTACAGAGAGCACGCATCCGCGTGGGAGGCGGGAGGAGGGGGTGACGCACCACGTTCCAGTTGTCCGTCAAGTTGTACCACCCGGGCTTATGAGGCTCGAAATACGTATTGCCTGTCATCTTGGCGAGTAGAAGGAGGGTCTCACGACGCGTGACATCTGGTCCGGATACCTCGTCTTCTTGCCAATCGAGCAGGGCACTCTGTCCGAGCTTGGACAAGTGCCGCGCTGCCTGAAAATGATCCGGCGAAGAGGGGCGGGTAGTACGCAGTGGTGAAGTGACGATTGATAACGGTGAAGATGCGAGGCTCCTGGCCGGAGAAAGGTCGTGGGGCGCGTCAGCAAAGTAGACGTGGGCCGATGAGGTCGCAACGTGAAAGTGCCGTAGATGGAAGTTCAGCACGTTGCTGCGCGGTGGCCCGGGTCTGGCGTGAGGGTGTTGGCCTACATTTGCGGGAAAGAGTCTGCTCAAGGAGAGGGCGAGGTTCGCGAGAGGTAGCGGGAGCAACATGGTGCTTGTCGGGCCTCGGACCACCAGTTGGCCACACACCATCTCCGGGCCGGTTGCTGCCACACCAATAACACGTGTGAATCGGCATGGTTATCTCTTTCTCTTGCCATACAAAAATTGCAGGCTGGGGGGACTAGTAGAAGAATGCGGAGAAATCATTTGTGCGTCCTGATGTCGTCTTCTATACCACTCTACACTAAGTAGACCGGGTCATGTCACAAGTCGGGGCGTGGTCTTGGATTGATGCAACGACTAGTACTAGTACAGCAACTACGACCAGAGAACATCCACCAGTTTCTCACTGGTCCCGATATGCCTACCCACGCACCTTTCCCCCTGTGACTTAGCTTCCGGCCCTCTCCCTACCGAGGTATGCCCTCTGGATGATCACACTCATGTTTTTGAACTTGGTCATCAGACCTACATGTACATTTCCAATGCTGCACGTTCCGCCATCCATCTAGTCATGGAAACTGGGAGCGCTCTGATCTTCTAGGGTCCTGGATGGCTCATTGGGTGCTGTGGGGAAAGGCTGTCTAGGGATCTGGTCATCAGGAGTCTGACGTCCGTGTCCCATAGACGCTGTGGGCGAAGACGGTGCCTAAGGTCAAGGACCCCCGACAGTAGAACAATCGCTATTGACAATCGTTCACGGCATATTCGGGGAAGCTATGGCTGCCATCCCGTATGCGCAGAGCGTGGTGAGAAAGGAATGATAGCAGGGAAATCTGAATGGCCTGGCTGGGTGATCCCGGGAGACGACACGAGAAGAAAGATGCTCATGCTCAGGCAGCTCGACGAACTCACCCCAATGACTGAGATCTACTACTTGTATGGAGATCTTGAGATCTTGAGAACTCGATGGTGACCACCGACTCTGTAGTGGAGGGTTCTCTCGGCCATTCTCGGTGGAAATTTTTTGGTAACGCAGTGCGGCGTTGATACTATCTTTATCCGACCTCTGGCCTGCACAGGTGCTGTAGTCCGGTCATCGGAGAGAAGAGGAAGGCTCGCGTGAACGTAGTGGATGGTTAACATACAATTGTCCCGATTTTCCGGAAGTTTTTACTCCGTGTGTTATACCGACTCTCGGAATTGCTAACACCGAACCGGTCATAGATGCCAATGAACACGAACCGCGCGATGTCTTGTGCACGATCTCAGAAGAAGCGAAAGACAATATGGCATTGATAATGATACAACAAAGATGCGTTAACCCATGGTGCAATTATGAGAAATGGCTAAATTAAAAGTAAAAGGGTGCTGGTATTACATACAGTCCGTGTATTCAGTACGATTTTTGTAAGTAGGAAGAAAGATGGGGGAATTATTAGTTTGGGTATTAATGCTGTACAATAGTCATTATAATTCATGAAATGGTCATGGCAACAGAAAATACAACACGTTCGACGAAGCGATCATCGCTATCGCCCCATTGTCAAAGGGCACGCCCAGCAGCGAAGGACGCCTCCCCGAGGTCCGATTCCTTGCTTGCGGCGCTGACCGACACGTACGATATATGGGCCGTCATCGACTTGGCGGTCACGGGGCTATCGAACACCCCCGCATCATCATCAAACGGTGTCTTGAACGGGTTCTCTCCTCTCGGGCTGGTGCTCGCGCGTGCGGAGCGACCAGTCGCCGAGCGCGGCGGGATATACAGCTTACTCGCATGTACCATTCGAGCGACCCCAACATGCGGCCGCAGCACGAATTCCGTAGGTCCCACAGACACCATGGGGCTCGGCATGGCGTACTCGGTCTCGCCACCGACGCTCACGGGTACGCTGGGTTTACGGCGCGCGCCCGGGTTAGCGACTGGGAACGTTGGCATGTCGGGCGAGTTCCACCAAGAGGACTTGGGTTCGTGTTGTTGTACGACGGAGAATCGGTCGGCACCAATAATGCTCGGAGAAATGCGTTCTATTTCGGGAAGGCTCTCGATCCGCGTAGTGTGCTCAGTGGAAATCGTCAACTGGGGACGGTGGGCCTGGTGGAAGCTCTTACGAACAGCGCCCTTGTCGCGCCGCAGAGCGAGGGTGAGGTGCTTCTTCCAACCACTTCCGCGAGGAAGTTTGCGCGCGAGAGAGCTGAACACGCCTCCTGCTTCTTCTGACGAGGGCGCGGCGGCCGGAGGTGCCTGGTCAAAGAAACTGTCAAACGATCTGCTAGCGGCGGGCGGGAAGTTGGACAGATGATGCAGGCGCTCAGGGTCATTGTGCTCGACTCGGCGTATCTGAATTGGCATGAGAGGCGTCTTTGGAGAGTCACTCCGTACTTCCGTAAGCTTCTCCTCACGGAAGGGGACTACGACTCTGTCGATTCCTGTTCGCTGGTCGCGCTGAAACTTCCGCTGGCGCCGTGAGTCGAGAAAACGACGGCCGTAAGAATGCCAAAAGATAATGGCAAGGCCCATGATCACGACGACAAGCCACAGCAAAAGGAAGATGGCAAACATGATACGTTCTTTCTTGAGAGACTGCACATAGGTGTTGATTAGACGTCCAACGAGACCCCCGCTGGGACCATCATTGTTACCGACGGCCGCATCTGCGATAGGCTGCGTTGCCGCATTCACCTCGTCGGGGGATATGACCAGTACGCTCTCGTTCACGCGCGGGATGTTAATTTGCAGATTATCGTGTAGGAAGGTGATGGCATCTTCGATCGCAATGACCTTGGAACCAATGAAGCACCTGATGAATTCCTGCGCAGGCTGCTCCAAGAAAGTCCCGTTGAAAAGCGTCGAGACAGCGCCCTGAAGGTCGCTGTAGAACGTGTTGATCGTATTATTGAGGGTCGAGGTAGTCCCGTTAACCCATCCGAACAGCCCGTCGTTGACAGTCGATTGGACATTATCGATATGACTGTTGACGGAATTCGCGTAAAATGCAGACTGATTGTACATGCTTCCATTAAGAGAAGTGAAAATATTGCCAGATAGGTCGCCGGCGGCAGCAGTCGCACGATCATGGAATTTGGCTTCTAACGGGGCGACGGCCAACAGTTGAAGCTGAACAGAGAGAATGCCAAAAAAGCCAATGAGGAAGCAGGCGAGAGCGGGAGGGTGGAAAATGTAGTGCAAAAACCAGCGGAGATTGATATTTTGTGAACTGCTGAGGCGCAGGAGTGCGGCGATCTTGAAAGCAAGGCGCGTCAGGAGAGGGTGACTCGAGTCAGCATGAAGTATGAGCAAGTTGTGATTAGTAAGTGTCATCGTTGGCTCGGAGGCTGGCCTGATGTGGATAACGGCTGGATCCGACATCCAGGCCTTGCGGGTGAACTCGAGGTGAAGCTGAAGGGAACACCACTTGTACCACTCGAGTACAGAGTGGCCGATCAGTAACACCACCACCAGGATAGCGATAAGGATAAGCCCAATCTTCGTGATTTTTAAAAGGTCGCGTCCGAGGTCATCGACAACTGAAGTATCGAGGTTATCACAGAAAGTGATCGTGCTGCGATCAGGAATTGGGAGAACTGAAGAATTGAAACTGATGCCCGCGAATGTACTGTTTATATCTGCCTTTACCGCTTCGAACGGAGTGTCAAGTCTAGATAATGTCAAAGACAACTCAAAAGAAAGAAAGTAAAGGCTCTCACATATCGTTGATAGTATGCTTTAATACGGAGACTGAGGGTAGGGAAGCGTTAAGTTTCGTCAAGGCATCTTGAAAATCCGTGGGAAGGGTGACGTTCTGTAGCGCATTCAGGCTGGGTATGCTCAACTGAGGGGCGTTGATGTTTCCAAAGGGATTGACTTTATTAACCCCATTTATCGCGGCCTGAATCGCGGAATTGGCCGTTGCCACGTCGTTTTGAATAGACGTGCGCAGAGCGCTGGACGATAACAGATAGAAGACTGGTCAGACGCACCTCTTGTGTTGCACCAATGATCAAAGAAAGCCCACCGCCGATGGCCAATTCCAAAAAGCACAAGAACGTGGAACGATAGATATCGACGATGAAGTTCATAATCGCCTCCATGATTGTGAGCGAAAGAATAAGGGCCTCTTGAGCCGCGAACATCGACGCATTAACCGCGTCGACAATCTGGTCATTCGTGGCCAAGGCCATGAAACGAGGCATGCTTGCGGCGGAAGATGCAGCTCTCTGTGCGGCCAGGCAACCCGTGAGAAGATCTCCCTTGGCATTGCCTATGGCCGTCTGGGCCGAATCCGAGGATATTTGGAGACGGAACGCGATGAAAATGAGAGATAGAATGGGGTATGCTAGCCATGTGAGGGTGAGGATGTGAGAAAGTTGTAGATATGGGGTGAGTCCGGAAGACAATACGGGGGGAGTAGGGTCGTATACTGGGGGTGGGGTCATCCAACGATTGGGTGGTAGAGAGACAGACATGCGTAGGAGGCGTGAGCGGG
>WNFQ01001787.1_pt1 | contig 15398 bp, 7 predicted proteins | sample 5400171 | NCBI WGS metagenome assembly WNFQ01 (sample SAMN13153356, study PRJNA577476) | soil metagenome | isolation source: 20 cm soil under Madrone tree | place: USA:California | collected 2016-06-14
GTTGTTGTAGGTGAGCGCGGTTATCGCTGGGGTAGAAGTGGGAGTCGGAGTCGGTGAAGGCGTAGCAGTGGGCGATGGACTTGGTGTAGGTGTTGGAGTAGGCGTGGGAGTTGGCGTTGGCGTCGGGGTCGGGCTTGGTGTCGGTGTTGGCGTTGGCGTTGGCGTGGGCATCCCACTCACCAACGGATGGGGATAAGCATAGGGTGTGTAGCCAGGCATCGGCGTGTTGTTGTAGAAGTCAATGTTCTCGCGCAAGTTGTTGTCAGCATCGGAGTGGGTAAAGTTCACATTGACGCCGTTAAGAGTGTTGTTCCATGAATAGAGTGGCTCTAGTGCCTGATTAGGATAGTGTGGCCACGATGTTCCGGTTAAATTAATGCTTCCAGGCGGATTCCCAACTATCAGTTCGCCTGCACCGCTGCCAGGCTGGTCGATTATCCTAAGGACTTTGTGGATCGCGAAGGTGTCCCCCGTGTTGAACCCCAGAGTTGGAGGATGATCCGCTTCCACAAGACTTGCCACAGTGAGCGTGTTGGTCGTGTTGGAAGAAATGTAACCGTGCCCAAGATAGTATTGTGAGGCGCTGTTTGTGTTGGTAAGCGTGTATCCCGCCCATTGATTCGGTGTCCATGGGCTCCCTGGCACAGTGACTGTTTCAGTGCGTTGGCTTGGGACATTCGGCCCGATGTGTGAGCCCGTGGCGAACGTATAGGGAGCATGCCCGTCCACATGGGTTCCATCGGGCTCAGTGGCGTTGAGGTCCCACGGGTTAGTGCCGTCAGCGCCGGCCCAAGTGCTGCCCGTTCCCGCTCCGCCAGCACTTTGAAAGAGCCGAATCGGTATTGGCTCCACACTACCTGAATACTGGCCCGTGTAGGTATTGTCGTGAAGGAGCATTGTGCCGCCGCGGCATTCTCCTCCTTTGATTTGTGTTCGGGAAGAAAAGTAAGCGTTGTTGTAGATTTCAGCAGCGCGGATTCCTCGGTAAATGGCATCTTCAGTACCATGCGGCCAGGTAGTCCCGTCATTTGAGACGTTGTAGCGAAACACATATCGCCCCCCATACGTACCGCCACAGAAGGCAATGCCAGGACGAAAACCAAGATTGTTCGCAGTGTTATCTTCCACAAAAACAAATTTTTCGCTTCCGAAGTACGCGGGTTCAGCCCACGAACCCCAGCCGTTAATTTGGTTGCCCCAAGTTGTATGCCAAACATTGATAGCTCCGCCGGCGTCTCGAATATCAAATATGCAATGATCAATAACGCCGTATAGCCAGCCAACTGCTAGAACGGCATACCCATAAAGTTGATTGAAGTGGCAATGGTCTACCCTAAAGGATGGGCTAGTCCCCCCTAGACGCAAAACCCCGGTCTGATCGAAGTCCGTGACCGAAACGCCATATTGCAAGGTCAGCCCCGTAATCCTCACGGACTGCGTGGGGGTCAGGACCTCATCAGAAATAAGGACACCGCCTCGGACGTTCCGAGGAACGTCGTCCTGGATGATTGTAAAATCTGTGGCCGTCATGTTCGGACTCGTGGTGTGATCTCCAGTTATGACGGTCTGCCCTTGCAAGGTAATTCCGTGAGAGATAAATAAGGCTGAAGTCCAACTAGCTATCCCGGCAGGAATGACAACAGTATCGCCATCGGCTGCTGCCCCGTTGAAAGTGATACCGTTGCTGTCGGGGCCGCCACCGTTTACAGCGAAGTTCACATCCGAATATGACGGTGACGCTGCGTTCCTGGTCTCGCAGCCTGCTCGCTGAACCAACAAAAAAAGCAATAGAACAGTAAGAAGTCGTTTCATATTAATACAGCTTATGCCAGTGGCGGACAGAATTTAGGAAACCGAAGAACTCATCAAACCCGCGCTGATCGATATTCGGCGTGGAATAATCAGGACACCCGTCAAAAGTATCTCCGTAACCGAGATCGTCTGCCAGGATGGCAACGATATTCGGATGCGGAGAGACCGATTGCGCCCGTAGCGTTGCGGTTGTCAGCTGCGTGCAAACGACCAAGAACAATGGGGGAACAAATTTTTTCAAACTTCAGGAACCTTTTATTTCTAACGGATGCGAAACGAGAGGACGGGGGCTTGGTCTTACCAACAAAGCGTCTTCCAATTTGACGCGTTCGCCAGCTTTGTCAGGATGTGCGCGCGATGTAAATACTTTTTTTCATTTAAGAATAAAAAAGTGTATTTTGGCTGAATGACTTCTTACTATTTCCACATAAGTATGTAAATATAACAAACATTATAATTTCCAACAAATTAGCTTCCGGCGGAATCGGGTGAAATGTTGGGCGTCGAATCGAAAATCGTTTTGACGAAGTCATCAGTTAAACGGATGCGCGCCGCATCCAATATTCAACTCAAACTGCGATGGGAGCTTTGCTTTTGCTGCTCCGCGAGATTTGACTGCAAAGGCCTTTTTCAGCTGGACATCGTTGCTGCCCGTTTTCAGACCTGGGCCTTGATTTGCCGATGCGAATCTTGCCAGAAACGCCGGCCATGATTGCGGGCTTTCCAACCAATCACCTTCCGGTATTCGAACGAAGCGTGAATGCAGCGATTCGTTGGGCGTCGGTTGGCGGTTCCTGCCCGCCAGCCAACCGTCCTTTCTATCAATCTAAATTCGCTGGTGCACAGCAGCGGCCCAGGAGGCGACTCAAAATACCGCGATTATTATTTCTCGAAGCTCTTAAACACAAGCAGCCTGTAAGCTGTCGTTGGCACAGGTGCTGCTGCTCCAGCGATTCTAATAACTATTGTACAACACATAACGTTGCAAAGGGGTTGTAAGAACGACCTCCACCAAATTAAATGTTCACCCGCTTACATGCCGCGCTCATAACAGGTATCCTGCTGACTGTCCTAGACCAAATGGACGCCGCGGTTATCAAGGCGCTAAGTGTTTCGTTCACAGACGTTAGCACCGCGATTGCGCTGGCCCAAGAGGGCGATACCGTCGTGGTTCCAGCTGGGTCGGCGAGTTGGACTTCCACCCTTACAGTGACAAAGGGCATCACGCTGCAGGGCGCGAACGTGAATCCCACCGATAATCTCACCGTAATTCTCGACAACGTCAGTAGAGGTGGGACCGGTCAGGGCACCGCCATAAAAATAGTGCTCAATTCCACTCAATCATTTCGCCTGACTGGAATCACTTTTCGGAAGGGTTCTATCACCTTCCCAGAAACGGGAAACGGCACTGTTGCCGCCGGCACCGTCGACGCTATCAAGGCGCCATGTCAGTCTTTTAGGATTGATCACTGCCATTTCGATCAGCTTTATTCCCAAAACTATTTGGCGATAGGTGGCTGGATTTATGGGGTGATCGATCATTGCATTTTCGATGGACGATCTGATGGTTCCGACCAGGCTGTTTTAGTCATGCATTCAGCTTGGGGCGGAAAAGAGTTTGGCGACGGATCCTGGGCTGATTACCCCTATTACGGAACCAATAAGTTTATATTTATTGAAGATTGCACCTTCAATAATCCGAATCCGAACAATCAAACTAATATGGGCCCTGATTGTTACGGTGGCGGCAGATACGTGTTCCGCCATAATATCATCAACAACTGTAATAGCGGGGGCGATCACGGGTCGGAATCCGGTGGCCGACTGCGAAGTGGGCGATGCACCGAAAATTACAACAACACGATTAGCACTACGCACGGGGCAAGCGGCGGTCAATTACGAGGCGGTGGCTGCCTTAATCACGACAATGTGGTCAACGGACTCAATCCTCCTACGATGTTTATCACCGATTACCGTGAGTTCTGGCCTTTTGCAGTCTGGGGCGCTGGAACGGGGACATCGACGTCTCCTTCCTTAGCAGCGGATGGAACAAGCCCTTGGGATCAGAACGACCCCCAAGTGTATGCCAGTGGAACCCATAATGGCAGTAGCGGAGCTGCGACCCTGACCGACATAACGAAAAATTGGACGCCGAATCAGTGGGTTGGATACAGTATTAAAAACACGACTCAACTGATTGACGTTGGTGCCGCTTGCAAAGGTCGATACGGCTCTTATATTGAGTCGAATACCGCGACTACAATCACCTTCCACAGAGATAATACCTTCGGTCCGGCCATGAACTTCAACGCCGGCGATGGTTATGAGATTCACAAGGTTCTTAGGGCACTCGATCAAGGGGGAGCAGGCAAAGGAGATTTGCTGGCAGGCGCACCTCCGGTCAACACCACAGCGGCAAACGCAGTCGCGTGGCCGCACCAGGCATTAGAACCTATCTACTTCTGGAATAACACAGGAACGAGTGGTCTCACTGTTACAAGCGAGTACCCGACGGTTCAGCAAAACCGGGATTACTATAATCTCGGCAACGGATTGCCCGCTAACTCTACCCCCGGGGCGCTTTCGGCCAAATACGTCGCCGCAGTGAATGGAGTAGACTACACTGGGCCCTACACCTATCCGCATCCACTGACCTCTCCCATAGCTCCGCCTACTAATCTTACAATCGTAAATTAATCGTAGGCTTTTCTCTTCGACAAGGCAACAATAGTGCACCTCCTGATCGCTAGTCAGGACTTGAGGGCACAAAGACTGAGGTCCCGCCTGTCAATCCAAGCGCTGCTCCGCCTTAGGTCGGCGCACTGAATCCGCGGCTACGGCACTATGATTCTCAGAACCTGTCCAAAGCCATTGAGTGGTGGCCCAAATCCGACGTTCGAAACCTAAAGCGCGCCATCGGAACCGAAGCTTATGGCCGTCGGGAGAAAGAGTGCTGACGCGATGAGCGTAGGAGTGCATCAATTCGTATCACTTTGCCGGTCTCACGCGTTGGGAATTGGTTCCCGGTGGTGTTCTCCAGCACATACAGTCGATCTGCGGAATCGAAAGTAAGGCCGAGAATAGCGGCAACCGTTATTTGGCCGGTAGGTGTGATTTTGAGGGCCTTGGAAGAGCCCTGAACAATCGGGAAATATTAAGGCATTAATTGCAATCCACGTCCGCGTGGAACTAGAACCCATCCCGATGAGGCTTCCGAAAAGGTGTCCGTTGCGACCTGCTGTGGCTCGCTTTTAGCTGCGCAAGAGCATTTGTGAGGCTCGCACTAATCCGACGTACAGGGTTCGTTTCGTTTTCGGCTGTGGTCACCTTTCTCACTTCGAGCGTAACACCAACAACAGCGCCGGCAGATAGTGGAATCGCTGCGCGCTACCCCGGCGACAAGAACATCGCGAACGACCCCGCGGTCATCTTTGCCGACGACTTCGAGAGCTACACCTCGCCGAGCCAACTCACAAGCAAATGGAGCAGCGCCTACCAACCCTCCAATCTGCGTATCGCAACCGAGCAAGGCAACTACTACGCGGGCAGCAAGGCGCTCGAAATGACGCTGCCAGTCAGTACTTCGGAAGTAGCGAATGCTCTAAGAAAGACGCTTTTACCGGAGCAGGACACAGTTTACCTCCGCGCTTACACGAAGTTCGCCGCCAACTACAATGTCGTCGGCTCGAATCACAACGGGTTGGACTTGCGAGGCAAATACCCCGGCCCAGGTATTAAACCGCCGACAGACGGAACCGGATTCTTTCTCTTTACCATTAATAACAATATACAAGGAGCAGGGAGACCGGGAGAAGTAGTACCGGGGTACTCGCATCTTTACTGTTACTGGCCTTTTCAGCGGGACGTTTTCGGCGATCATTGGTTCTCGGACGGATATGTTGTTCCATACGACAACACCATCGGCAATAAAGGTTTGTGGTTAGCGTATCCGACGCAGTATCCTGACTTCAGAGTTATCGCCAACTGGCAGCCGCAACTCAACAAGTGGTACTGCTACGAGCTGATGGTCAAGCTGAACACGCCGGGGCAGAACGACGGCGAAGTGAAGCATTGGATCGACGGCAACGTGGTTGGAGACTTCCCGAACCTGTTCATCCGTTCGATCTCAACGCTGAAAGTCGACATGGCAACTATTGCTCTCCATGCCCTACACAGTGAGCAGGTGAACAAGAAATATTACGACAACGTGGTGGTCGCGACGCAGTACATCGGCCCGATGGCGAGCCCATCCCCTACCGCCTCACCAACACCAACATCGAGCCCTACTCCAACGGCCACTCCAACGCCGACGCCGACCCCAACGCCCACTCCAACGCCGACCCCAACGCCGACTCCAACGCCAACTCCAACGCCGACCCCAACGCCCACGGCAACGCCAACCCCAACGCCCACGGCAACGCCGACCCTGACACCTACTCCTACTCCTACTCCTACCGCGACTCCAACTCCAACACCAACCGGTACTCCTACACCTACCGCTGTACCTTCAGCGACCCCCACTCCGGTTCCAACGGCAACCCCGACGCCGAGCCCGATTGTAACGCCGTTGCCTTCGGCAACGCCTACTCCTACGCCACTTCCAACGGCGACTCCAACGCCGACGCCAGAGCCTTCACCGATTGTGACCCCGAGTCCAACGGCGCCGCCAAGTCCTGCTCCAAGTGCAACCGCGACCCCAATTCCAACCGCAACGCCGACACCGACGCTAAAGAAGGGACGTGGGAAGGGCCATCATCGGCGTCCTTCACTTACGCCAACTCCAGTTGGGGCGGCGGCGCCCTAATTACGCCGTCACCACAAGTCGACGCCGATTCGGCCCTGAAGCCTTGTCGTTTCAGCGGTAATGCGATCGCCGCGGGTTCGATCTTGCGTCACGTGAGAGCTAGCTGCACGACTCATCTAACCAGATTAGCTGAGAAGGCGAAGAGAGCCTGAACGCGCGCGCTCGGTAAGCTCTGTGTCTCATTAAATGAAAGGGCCTTGGGCCTGATTGAAATCAAGCCCAACGCCAATGAAAGAACAAACAATGAATTTCCCACATCTGTCGCCGCCGTAGTATTTCAAAGAATTTGTAACAGACGCGGTCGGTCATATTGTGCCCAGCAAATGAAACTTAAACTCATCACATTCAGCGCTATCAGCGCACTCTCGCTCGGCAGCTTTGCCCTCGCTCAAGACCCAAGGGGCGACAACCCGGACCAGCGTGCTGGCCGAGGCGGCGGTAACCGTCACGGTGTGCTTGAGAAAGCGACAGAAGGATTAAATCTCACACCGGAACAAAAAGCGAAGGTTCAACCGATCATTGACCAGACGAGTCCGCAGATACAAACCATTCGCCGAGATGCGGAGCAGAAAATTAAAATGCTAGTGGACAACGCGATGGCGCAGATCCGTCCCATGCTTACTCCCGAGCAACAGAAAATGCTCGACGAATCGCAGCACCAGCGCCGGGGAGGTCGTCGGGACGGCGTGAGGAGCCTCCGCAGCCAGGAGGAACAAGGGTACCAAGAGCAGCAAGTCGACCAGTAACGTCCTTCTTGACTGGTCCAGAAGGAAAGAGCCTAAACGAATTGCTTGCGAGCGCGGTACTGCCGCGTGTGATACGGAACACGGACACCGCTGCTAGATGGGCGCGATTCGCGCGAATACCTCGCACATCTGCACGAACTTTGAATCAGAGATTAGGTTTTCGTGCGACAAGGAGAAACTGCTTTCCTAGAATGCGCCAGAGAAAAGGGAGGCGAATATACAGAGAGATAAAACCGATCGGAGGGGTGAATCCCTGAGACATGGAATAAGGAAGAAAGCGAGGCTCGGCTCGTTCCACGGCGAATCCCGTGAGAGTCAGAATCTCAACCATCGAGCGATCGGTCAGCGGAAGTAAATGATCCCAGAAATCCCAGTAGGCGCCGTGCAAAAAACGAATATTCGGACCAAGACAAATAATACGCCCTCCATCCTTCAGGCAGCGCCGAGCTTCTTGTAACGTCCTCCGAAGCGCGTCCTTGTCAGGAAGATGTTCAAAGAAATTGCTCGTGAAAACAACATCGAGTGAAGAATCCGAAACCTGCCAGGTCTGCGAACAGTCCTGTAGAATCGTTTCCACACCCGGGCCGACGCGAGACGGCATATCGGGGTTAAGATCCATCGCGACCCGTCGCTGGGCATGGATATGTCGTATGAACTCCCCCCAACCACTTCCCAAATCGAGAACAGTGGCACTCGGATCAACGTAGTGCTGAAAAAAGTCCCGCACTAATACCTGCCATACCGAGTCACGGTAGGGAGCCAGCGCGGCAAATCGCTGCCGATATTCCTTACCGAGGTCTTGTAGGGTTTCCGTTGCTCGTGGCCCAGCAGGTGGATAACCCGACAGTTTCGCCGTTGGCAGCGCTACTGTGGTAAGATCAACCTGTCCGATTATCTCCACAGCGATAGGAGTTCTATTATCGGTTCCAGTGATTTCTTGAAGTTTTTCTAAGACACCTCGACGCTGGAGTCGTCGCAAAGGCTGGACCACTCGCTCGTAGAAAGCATGGGCATTCTCAGCGGAAGAATTGGATTGCCAAAACCTTCTGCCGACCCCGATTTCTATTAGTCGCACTTTGCAGTAATCCGGCTCTATCATTTTGGCATAATAGCTACGCGAAGTGTTGATAGTCTGGTGTTCGGACGCCTGACCCCCGGTCAGCGACACTTCCGCGGCGTTTGGTGTCCACTTCGGATCGCCTGGGTGCGGCTCTACAACGGTCCGTTTGTTTGTTTTTCTTGATCGTAGGCATTGATTCTTCCCCTCTTGCTTTTATTCGCGTGCGAAGCCGTGTTTGGCTTTGGATGTTCGTGACTGAACCATTGGTGCTCTTCTAATCGTTTGTTGTTTTGTTTTTCGCCCTATGTGATTCGTAAGTGGCGGTGCGCTGTTCCGCAGTCTGGCACAGCAACACTCGAAATACCACCGTCTGACTGCCAATCTTGATGCTCGTCCCATTGTGGAATGGGCGCAAATGGCTATTGCCGCGAATCTTTGCGCGCTTCGGATAAGAACAGGTGCGTTAGATCGACGCGCTCGCTCACTTTTCGCACAGCGGTGGAGAGCGCTTCAATGTGCTTCTGCTTCTTGGCGATAAGCTCTTCCTGTTTTGAGACGACAGACTTCATTTCCGCAAAGCCAGCTTTCTGTTCCTCAGCCTGCCGGTGCTCTTTCAGAAACTCGTTGAGCAGCATCGCGTTCACTGTGTCGTAGCGCACGGTGTTTACCTTTCCGTCAGCATCGCGAACTACCAAGTCCGGATTCACTTTTTCTACGTCCTCAGCCACTAGACCGAACCGTGGTATGCCATCGGAGTCAAGCTCGTGCTTGTAGCGAAACGTAACCGGCTTGAGCGCTAGGATCGCTTCACTTACCTTGTCCATTGGCTTGATGTTGTCCTTGAAGCGTGCCGAGGACACAACGGTCCCAAGTTTACCGCTGGGATTTATCATCACTCCTACGCCATTGGCCACGCTTGTCCCAGAGATGCCTGCGATGAATGTGCCGTTCTGGATGCCGACTGTACCAATACAAATCTTGTTAGCCTGTCCAGCGACACCCGCATTGCCGATATCGATGTTGTTACTGAACGAAGTGATGTTCGCGCCAGCGTTATAGCCCAGTGCGATATCAAAATGATTGGAGGTTCGACGTTTTGGCCGTATCGACCAACGTTCATTTCCTAGGAATTACGATAAAGATAAATGATCGCTTCCGGCATGGTCATAATGGTGATTCGGTCCGCCAAAACACACTTTTTAGTATTAAATTAAAAATAGTATTTACTTAACGCGAGCATCCTGACAGAGCTGGCAGACGCGTCAAGTCTGGAGGGCGTTTTGTCGGTAAAACCAAGCACCTTCCTCTCTCCTCGCAGCGATGAAAATAAAAGGTGTTCGAAAATTGAAAAAGTTTGTTCTCCCATGCAGGAATTGCTGCTACCGCAAATCCTAAAGCCGGCTGGCTACATTTGCCGCGCGATTGGCAAATGGCATTTAGGCAGCGCGCCTAATCTGCAACCGGTTCAACCGGGTTTCGATGAGTTCTTCCCTACACCTACACCATGAACGTGAATCGGGCCTGCGCATGGAGCCATCTCCTACACTTAGGAAAATCAATCTACTGGTCGCGTCTTCTTGCTTTCCTTTTCACCCCGCTCGCGCTCACCATGTTTGTGCCTTCATCGGGGGCTCAAGGGACGCCGGGCCAACCGAATATTCTTATTATTCTGGCAGACGACCTGGGGTACGGAGATGTGAGTTTCAATGGATGCCCTTTTTGGCTCACGCCCAACATTGATTCCTTAACGATAAACGGGATCCGTTGCTCAAGCGGATATGTGACTCACCCATTTTGTAGCCCCTCTCGCGCGGCTCTGCTGACGGGCCGCTATCAGCAAAGGTTTGGCCACGAAAATCAGCCGGAACAGGACGATAATAATACAATCTTGGGGTTACCATTTGGGGAATTGACGCTGCCACAAATACTGAAACCAGCTGGCTACGTGAGCGGTCTGATCGGGAAATGGCATTTAGGTTCTGCGCAGAACCTTCGTCCCAATCAGCGAGGGTTTGACGAGTTCTACGGTTTCCTATTAGGCGACTCGCCATACTTCAGTCCAGGTCAGGCAATCTTGCGAAACAACACGCCGGTCACGGAGTCCGCCTATTTGACAGACGGTTTCACTCGCGAAGCGGTGTCCTTTATCAATAATCACGCGGCGCAGCCGTTTTTCCTGCTTTTGTCGTACAATGCTCCGCACCTACCGTTACAGGCTCCTCAGAATTACCTGGACCGGGTCTCCCCCAACATCACCGATCCCAAACAACGGCTTTACGCGGCCATGATCATTGCGCTGGACGACGGTATTGGGCAAGTGCTGCAGACGCTCCAGACGCAAAACCTTCTTAATAACACGCTGATCTTTTTTCTGAGCGACAACGGGTCGCCGGGGATCCCAGGCAGCAATCTTCCACTCCGAGGCTTCAAATTCGATGTGTTGGAGGGAGGCATCCGTGTGCCTTTTGTGGTGCAATGGACAGGGCAGCTGCCGGCGAATGCGGTCTTTGATGAGCCGGTTTCGTCTCTGGATATTGTCCCTACGGTTGCAAGCGCCGCCGGCGTTTCACTGCCCACAGACCGACCGTATGACGGGTTGAACATTTTACCTTATTTGACTGGCGCACAAGTTATCCCTGCAAGAACGTTGTTCTGGCGGTGGTTTGGGCTAGGGGCAGACGGCCCGTGGGGATCTTTAGATACCATATATGCTGCCCGCAATGGTCCATATAAGCTTGTCAGATACAGAGCCCTTACGGGCGATCCTCAGCTCTATAATGTGGCTACTGACGTTGGTGAAACGCAGGACCTGACATCGAGCTACCCGGCAAAGGTGGATTCTCTACAGTCAGCTTACGATCTATGGAACAGGCAATTAATTCCTCCTCTATGGCAGATGCCTAATAGCTTTCGAGTTAACCCGTTTGTTTTGGCAGGGGATTGGAACGCTTTTAATATATCGGATTCCACAGTGCCTTGGAATCTAACTTACATTACCGGACCTGCGCTACAGGGGACACCGGACGGGTTTGACTGGTATATCAATACAGTCCATGTGGCTGCGACGGGCGGTGATACTACTCCAGGGGTGCATTCCTTCGTCTTGGTGGGAAACCGAATGTACTCGGCGCAATGGGGTGGGGTGACAATAGCTATTGATGATATTACATCTGTCCCAGCCTTTTCCGGTACCGTGTTGGGACCGACAAACAGTATCTCCTTTGAAGATGGCTTCTACTACTCGTTCAGGATAGTTGATCAGGTGCAACCGCCACAATTGCACGATGCAAGTCTCAGGGTTGCAGTAATGAAAACCTCTGCTCCTCCGATCTCGGTCAGCGTCACCGGCCAATCGCCGATGACGCCGACCTCTGCCGATTCGGTGGTTGTCAGCATCACCACGAGCCAGCCGAAATCTCCGGAGGAGCAGATCTACCTTCGGTGGTCAACCGATAGCTTCATTACATCTCACATGGTCCAAGCCGTTTTCCAGGGTGGCGGAGTGAATTATACCGCAACCATACCAGCCCAGCCGGCAGGAACGCCAGTGCAGTACAGTCTCACAACATCGACGGTTGATCTCTCGCAGGTTTCGGCGTCGGGGATCATAGACTCTCTTACCCTCTCAACCAGCAGCAACTCTTACTTCGTGGTGGCTCCAGGAGGCACACCGACTCCCACTCCCACACCCACTCCAACACCTACTCCAACACCTACTCCAACACCTACTCCAACACCTACTCCAACACCTACTCCGACCCCGACCCCGACCCCAACTCCGACCCCGACTCCGACCCCTACGCCAACTCCGACCCCGACTCCAACCCCAACTCCGACTCCAACCCCTACGCCGAGTCCAACGCCTACTCCAACGGCGACTCCGACGCCCACTCCTACCCCAGCGATAACCGCGCTCACCTACAACAACGGCCAGCCGTTCGTTAATGGCACGCAACTGGTGGCCGGAACCAATTATACCTTTGTAGCAGAAGCCAACGCCCAGACATGGAAGGTGGAGTTTGTTAAGGGCCAAGACATATTCACCGCTTTTCAGCCCCCGCCTTTCCGTTACACCTGGACTCCCAAGGGACCAGCTAATTTCACGCTCGTTATCACTCCCATCAGTCAATCCGGCCTGCGCGGGAGTTCAGTCTCGGTCAACTTTACTGTGGTGAGTTCCAGTCCCACACCCACTCCTACACCTACACCAACTCCCGCTCCTACACCTACTCCTACTCCTACCCCAACTCCCACTCCGACCGCGACTCCTACTCCTACTCCTACCCCAACTCCCACTCCGACCGCGACTCCTACTCCTACTCCAACAGCAACCCCGACCCCGGATGCAAAATCGATCAGCGGCGCGTGGTCCCCTCTCATCAACATGCCAATCGTGGCGATCCATATGAGCGTGCTACCAGATGGCCGGGTTTTTATTTGGGAGGATGATAACCCGGAAGGCACAACGCGGGGCACTAACGCTTACACGGCGGCCTATGTGTGGGATATCGCGGCCAATAGCTTCATCTCGGCCGATAACACGACAGCCGACGTCTTCTGTAGCGGCCATGCCTTTCTGCCGAACGGCCAACTGTTTGTTGCCGGTGGCCACAACCTATCGGCTAACAATGGTTTGAGAACGGGCTATTTCTTCGATTCAAGCTCGGATACGTGGACGTTGGCCACTTCACTCATGGCGAACGGTCGCTGGTATCCGACCGTGACCACTCTGGCGAACGGAGAGATGCTTGTCATCTCGGGGAACATGACCACCGCCAACGGCGTGAACCCGATACCCGAGGTATGGCAAACGAACAACGGCGGAGGCTGGCGCGAGCTCAACAGCGCCTCTCTGTCTCTCGCTCTCTATCCGTGGATGTTTGTGGCACCCAACGGAAAGGTCTTCTTGTCCGGACCGAATCTAGTAACGCGCTATTTGGACACGTCAGGGACAGGCGCCTGGACTCCGGTAGCGAACCTCATAATCGGCGCACGAGACTATGGGTCTTCAGTGATGTATGACGACGGCAAGGTGGTTGTGATAGGAGGCGGCGAGACGCCTACAAACACGGCCGAGATTATTGATCTCAATGCGCCGACTCCATCATGGCAGAACGTAGCCCCAATGGCTTATGCACGTATCCAAATGAACGCCACACTTTTGCCTGATGGCAAGGTGCTGGTGACGGGTGGCTCGAGCTCGACCGGGTTCAATGATGGGACGCTGGCCGTACTCGCAGCGGAGATGTGGGACCCGGCAGCGAAGAGCTTCAGCACGATGGCCAGCATGCACGTGCCCCGAATGTATCACTCGACTGCCGTGTTGCTGCCCGATGGCACGGTGCTTTCGGCCGGAGGAGGGCGTCCCCCAGCCACGGGAACTACAGATCAACCGAACGCGGAGATCTATTCGCCGCCCTATCTCTTCCAGGCGAACGGCTCACCGGCCGTTCGTCCTGTGATCACATCGGTCTCCGCAACGAACGTCACCTACGGTCAGCAGTTTTCTGTAGCCACGCCGGATGCCGCAGCCATTACGGGTGTGAACTGGATTCGGCTCTCTGCGACGACCCATTCGTTCAACGAAAACCAGAGGATCAATCACCTCGGATTCACTCAGACGGCGAACGCGCTCAGCGTGACAGCTCCCTCGAGCGCTGCCCTCTGCCCGCCGGGTCACTATATGTTGTTCATCCTGAAAGGCGGAGTGCCGTCCATTGCCCAAATTATTCAGATCCAGTGATGAAGAACCGCGTTGCAGATAGTCTTTAGGACCTATCTGTTCGAAGCCTCGCGGACAATACCTGGAAAGTCGCCTGCGAGGCGTTTCTCGAAGGATTTTGGGAGGAATGCCCTCTTTGCCATGCCTTATCGTATCCCGATTTGGGATGGGACAGAGCCCGTCTCTCCAGCGCACGAAGCGATTCAATAGGCATCAAATTCAGTTTGGGCTCTTGGACGCCCCGTGAGTGCCATTTTCTTTTTGACGTGCGTCCCACATCGGCTGCGTGATCACGCAGCGAAAGCCGAGATGGTTGGTGCCGGTGTCCATTCAGAAACCGTGCACGTAAACGCGATGCGATGGTCGCGCGTCGGGAAACTGCGGCTCGTCCGATCCCATCCAGAACTCGCCGCCGGGAATCCAAACCATCCTACCGGCGCCGGCTTTGGTGCTGGCGAGGTGTTCGCCGCGGTCGCGATGAAACCGGGTAACACCGATGCGTGGTTGTCTGCTGCGCGGAGATATTCAAGTCAAGCGCGATGCTGAACGTGGAAAGGAGCGCAACAAAGCGAATGGTTTTCACTTTCGAATGAAGCACTGTCAAACCCACGCCTTTCCATCCCCTTTTGTGGAACATCTTCTCCGGATGGTCTATCGCCGACGTTCCACGCAATTGCCTCCGCGCGAGGTGCTTTCACGTACTAGTAGCGATCCAGCATTGAGCTGGGCGGGACTGCCTAAGCTGCGTGGAGCGTATTCATAATCGGATTTAGCAAATACTTGTCGAGTCCGGAGCGGCACAACCTCCACATCCGGCAGGCGACAATCGAACTCCGTAACGACGGCGGTTTCCCTGGATCAAGAAACCGGAACACGCAGCCTTAAAGTATCGTCGAATTACCGCGTTCGCCTTCTAAAAGACAGATGTCCGCATGCGCCGGCTCGATTCACGTTCATGGCGTTGGTGTAGGAGTAGGTGATGCTTTCACTATCTTACTACCTTATAGCTTACGCTAATAGAGGCTCCTTGGCTTCCCTTTCCTGCTGTGGAACTCCATGGTGTTGCGACAAACGTGTGAGTTCCTAGGGAGCTTGGTATAATAGTTACAGCAAAGGGACTCGCTGAATCTGTCGCTATGACTGCGCCGTCTCTACTGAATACTACACTTTTCGTAATCGTGTCTGCTTGCGCCGTTACCGTATAGCTTTGTCCGGAGATTAACGTTGTCCCGTTAACAAATGCTATTCCCCCAT
>WNFQ01002373.1_pt1 | contig 15392 bp, 18 predicted proteins | sample 5400171 | NCBI WGS metagenome assembly WNFQ01 (sample SAMN13153356, study PRJNA577476) | soil metagenome | isolation source: 20 cm soil under Madrone tree | place: USA:California | collected 2016-06-14
CCTCGCCCTCGGTGATCTCCAGCTCCGCGATGCCGGACTCCTGCACGAGGTCGATCAGCTTTTTCAGCTTGCGCAGATCCATAGCTTCCTCCCCTCCGGGTGGCGGCTCAGCCTGCCGAACGTGCGGCGGCCTTCAGTTCCTTGGCGTTTTCCTGATTTTCGGCATTTTTCGCGGGAGAAGGCTACATTTTACCGCAACAAGCCTTTGAGCACCTTCTCCACTTCGGCTCGGGTGAGCGCGCCGAGCCGGCGATGAGCGACCGCACCCGGCCGATCGAGAACGACAGTATAGGGCAGTCCTCCAAGGCCATTTCCGAGACGGCGCATCAGCTCAATCGCGTGCGCCCCAGCTATCAGCACGGGGTAGGTGATCCGGTAGGTTTTTGCAAATTCCTCGACTTTAGCCGCCTGATCGATGCCGATACCGACAATTTCCGCACCTTTCGCGGCAAAGACCTCCCGGACGGCAACCAGCATCGGGATCTCTTCGCGGCACGGAGCACACCAGGTTGCCCAGAAGTTGCACACTACGACGCGGCCCCGCCACTCCTGCAAGGTGTGCTGGGCGCCGGAAAGGTCTCGAAACGGGGCCGCCAGCAGATCCGCCGCCCCACTTTGCGCCTGCAGCGCGAGCGCGCCGACCAGCCCCCCGGCGACAGCGGCCCCGGCACCAATCGCGCCGAGGATCAGGACTTCACGTCTGGCTAGCGCCATCGCGCAGGAGCGCCCCGACCTCCGCGATTCCGGCGCGGTCCATCACGCGGCCGGCCTGCGAGGTCTTCAGCGCAAGCCGCTCGTCGCGCGGATCGAATACCGACAGCTTGAGCGGCGCACCGCGCCACAACAACGACAGCACGCTGACCGCGTGCGCCCGGTCCCCCGAGAAGCGCCGGCACTCGTGCGTCGTGTACGCGAGGTTACTGTCCAGCAAAAACAGCTCCACGTCCTTGGCGCTTTCGGGGAACAACTGCAATTCGATCTCGGCGTAGCGTCCTGCAATGCCCTTCAGGACCGGGCCGGTCAGGTATGGATTGAAGCGTTGCAGCGCGCGCATCGCGTCGAGTGCCATGCGGCGCAGTTCCGCGATGCGAAGCGGGTGCTCCTCGGCCTGGTAGAGAGCGCGGTACGACCGCAACTCCGCTTCGATCTCGTCGTTCCCGGGCAGCGCCTGTGCCTCGGGGGCGCCCAGCCTGCGCGCCGCCTTGCGCTTGGCGAGAGCGAAGTCCTCGATACCGTCCTCGGCCATGATGCGCGCTGCCGTCGCAGCGATGCGCGCGCGCATTCCGGTCTGCCGATTGCTCTTGCGGCTCATGGCTGCGACTTAATCATAGCGTAGGGGTCGCAGGGATCCATCGAATAGAATCTGCGCCCTTATCCATGGCGGCGCATCTCCACATCCTCGGCATTTGCGGCACGTTCATGGGCGGCATTGCCGCCATCGCCAAGACCGCGGGATATCGCGTTACCGGCTGCGATACCAACGTCTATCCGCCGATGAGCGAGCAGCTCGCGGCGCTCGGCATCGAGCTTACCGAAGGCTTCGACGCGGGGCAGCTTGCGTTGCGCCCCGATGCCTGGGTCGTCGGCAACGTCGTCACGCGCGGCAACCCCTTGATGGAAGCAATTCTCGACCATGGGGAGCGGTACGTTTCGGGGCCGCAGTGGCTGGCCGAGCACGTACTCGGCGGCCGGCATGTCCTGGCCGTGGCGGGCACCCACGGAAAGACCACTGTCGCGGCCATGCTCGCGTGGATCCTGGAGCAGGCCGGTCGCTTCCCCGGGTTCCTCATCGGTGGCGTGCCATTGGATTTCCCGGTCTCGGCCCGGCTCACCGGCTCGCCGTTCTTCGTCATAGAGGCGGACGAGTACGACACCGCGTTCTTCGACAAGCGCTCGAAGTTCGTTCATTACCGCCCCCGCACTGCAATATTGAACAACTTGGAGTTCGATCATGCCGATATCTTCTCCGATCTTGCAGCGATCGAGCGCCAATTCCATCACTTCGTCAGGATCGTGCCGCGTACCGGGTTGATCATCACGAATGGGGCTGACGCGGTACTGCGACGAGTGCTGAAGCAGGGGTGTTGGACCCCGGTGGAAGGTTTCGGCGTGCCGGGCGGCTGGGAAGCCGGCGAACCGGACGCGGAAGGGGGCTTTGAGGTCGCATGGCAGGGCAGAGTACTAGGGCGGTTGACGTGGCAGCAGATGGGGGCACACAACCGCATGAACGCGCTAGCCGCGGTCGCCTCGGCTCGCCATGTCGGCGTCGAGCCGGCCCAGGCGCTCGAAGCCCTCGGCAGCTTTTCGGGCGTGCGCCGGCGCATGCAGGTGAGGGGGAGCGCCCGCGAGGTGACGATCTACGATGATTTCGCCCACCACCCGACGGCCATCCGCACCACCATCGAGGGGCTGCGGCAGCACGCGAGGCAGGGGCGCATCCTGGCAGTCCTCGAGCCGCGCTCGAGCACAATGAAGCGGGGCGTGATGAAGGATGCGCTTGCATCAAGTGTCGAGGCGGCCGATCGCATTTATGTTTACACGGAGGGGCTGTCCTGGGATGCACCCGCGGCGTTTGCGAGGCTCGGCACTCGCGCGCGTTGCGTTGGCGATCTGGACGCGCTCGTTGCCGCAGTGGCCGCCGAAGCACGCGCAGGCGACCACGTCCTGGTCATGTCGAACGGCGGCTTTGGTGGCATTCACGAGAAGCTGCTTGCCAAGCTCAGGCAGGGGAGCGCGGCGTGATCGTCTATCTTCATGGGTTCAATTCCTCCCCCCAGTCGCATAAGGCACAGTTGCTGGGGCGCTATCTGCAGGAGCTCGGCTTGGGTGCCCACTATCTGTGTCCGGCGCTGCCGCCCCTCGCCAGCGGGGCAATCGCCGAGGCGGAACGGATCATGCAGCCCCATCGCGGCGCATCGATATGCTTCGTGGGGTCTTCGCTGGGTGGCTTCTACGCCACCTACCTCGCGGAACGACATGCTGCGAAAGCAGTGCTGCTCAATCCTGCCATCGACCCGCAGGTCGGACTTCGCGCCTACCTCGGTCCGCAGAGGAACCTCCACACCGGTGCATCTTACGAGCTGTCTGAAGCTCATCTGCGCGAATGGACGAACTTCTATACCGAGCGCATCACGCCGCAGCGCTATCTGCTGTTGGTCGAGACCGGCGACGAGGTGCTCGATTACCGGAACGCCGTCGCCCGGTATGCGGGCGCGGAACAAGTCGTGACGGAGGGAGGCGATCACAGCCTGCAGAGCTTTGCTGAGCATTTGCCACGCGTCGTGCGCTTTGCGGGGCTGCTGCGCTGACGATGCAAGTCCTCTACGAGGAGGAGGGCGATCTGAAAGTCGGCGCGGTTCTCGCCCGAGCGCCTGCGTCGTTCCAGGTGGAAAGTCCGCATGGCCGGCGCTCCAAGGTCAAGGCAGCCAACGTTCTTCTTGCTTTCGAGCGGCCGCTTGGCGCGGAGCTGCTGATGGAGGCGCAAAAATTCGCCGCCGACCTGGACATCGAGTTTCTCTGGCAGTGCAGCGGAAGCCGGGAGTTCGGCTTCCAGGAACTGGCGCGCGAATATGTTGGACGCGACCCGACGCCGGTGCAGGCTGCAGGCGTGCTTATGAAGCTCCAGTCGGCGCCGATGTACTTCTACCGGCGCGGCAAAGGCCGTTTCCAGGCGGCGCCGGAAGAGACCCTCAAGCTGGCCCTCGCCGGCCTCGAGAAGAAAAAGAGGGTGCAGGAAACGATCGCTGCCTGGACGCAGTCGCTCGCGGGCTACGTGTGTCCGCCGGAAATCGCTGCGCTGCGGGAGGAATTACTGTACGCGCCGGACCGTGCGAAGGCGGAAACCAAGGCCGTCGAGCAGGCATGCAAGGACACCGGCCTGACAGCAGCCCGGCTGCTCGAGCGCTGCGGCCTGCTGCGCGACCCGCATGAATACCACCTGCAGCGCTTCCTGCATGAATTCTTTCCGCAAGGCTCTCGCTTCCCGGCGCACGACGTTCCGGTGGTGCCGGACAGCCTGCCGGTGGCTCCAGCCGCCGCGTTCAGCCTCGACGACATCGGCACCACGGAGATCGACGATGCATTTTCAGTCCAGCGCAGCGCCGCAGGCGTGGTGCGCATCGGCGTTCATATCGCAGCACCGGCGCTTGGCTTCGCACCGGGTTCGTCGCTCGACAGTATCGCCCGCGGGCGGCTATCGACGGCCTACATGCCGGGCCGCAAGTACACCATGCTCCCCGAGGACGTCATCGAGCGCTTTTCGCTGGACCACAGCCGGGAGCGGCCGGCGGTCTCGCTTTACTTCGATGTGTCCGAAAGCGACTGGACGGTGAAGGGACGGCACACCCGCCTGGAGCGCGTTCCGATCGCCGCCAATCTGCGACACGTCCAGTACGACGCGCTGAACGACGCCTTCGCCTCGGAGGCGAGCGCCGGGCTCGCCTTCGAGGACGAGCTGCGCGCCCTGTGGCGCCTGGCCGGGGCGCTCGAGGCGCGTCGCGGGCGATCCAGCGTGGGAAGCGCAATACTGGAATACACATTTCATGTCGAGGACGACCGGGTGCGCATAGTGCCGCGAAAGCGGGGCGCGCCGCTCGACAAGCTGGTCTCGGAGATGATGATCCTCGCCAACAGCAGCTGGGGCGAACTGCTCGCCGAGCGAGACGTTGCGGCGATCTACCGCGTGCAGTCGACCGGCAAGGTTCGCCTCAGCGTCCATCCGGAAGCGCACGAGGGTCTCGGCGTGGCGTGTTACGCCTGGATGACGTCGCCGCTGCGGCGCTACGTCGATCTCTTGAATCAATGGCAGCTCGTCGCAGCCTTGGAGGGCCGCCGGCCCCCGTTTGCGCGCAACTCCGACGCGCTGCTCGCCGCGTTGCGCGCCTTTGAGGTCACGGCGGCGCGCTATGACGAGCACCAACGCGCAATGGAAACATTCTGGAGCCTGCGCTGGCTGCTGCAGGAGGGAATCCAGTCGATCGAAGCGGTGGTGTTGCGCGAAAACCTGGTGCGCTTCCTGGGGGTACCACTCGTTACGCGCGTGCCTTCGCTTCCCGACGCGGCTCCTGGGGCCCGCGTCCGGCTGGAACTGAAAGCGGTCGATCTACTCGAATGCTCGGTGTCAGCGGTCTACCGTGAAACGCTCCACGGAAGCGCGGCGGTGGTCGAGGGCGACACGGCAGATCCCGGCTAAAAAGCCTAGAATATGAAAGGCTTGTCGAACCGAGGTGAGATCGCACTTGACCGTCAGCAGCGATGACCGGGTGCTCGGCGCAGCGCTGGGGCTCTCGATCCTGCTTCACGCGGCGATGCTTTCGGTGCATTTCAAGTTCCCCGATCCCCTGCACTGGAAAGCCGCCAGCCAGCCGCTCGAGGTAGTCCTGGTGAATGCAAAGACGCGGGAAAAGCCCGCCAAGGCCGATATCCTCGCTCAGGCGAACCTCGACCGCGGCGGCAACGTCGATGAGCGGCGCCGCGCAAAGACCCCGCTGCCGGTGACCGAGCCGCTGCGCCCTGGCAAAGACCTTGCCGATGCGCAGCGACGGGTGCAGCAGTTGGAGGTGCAGCAGCGAAGGCTGCTTGCACAGGCGCAGGAGTCGCCCAGCCGCGTGCCCGTCGAAAACCCCCGAGCCGAGCGCGCCGACCAGCCGACCCCGCACCCGGCGGGGCGCGACCTCGCCGACTTGTCGCTGGCCGCGATGCGGCTCCAGGCGCAGATCGACAAGCAGATCGAGGAATACCAGAAGCGCCCGCGCAAGAAATTCATCGGCGCGCGTGCCACCGAATACCGGTTCGCGCAGTACGAGGAGGACTGGCGCGTGAAGATCGAGCGCGTCGGCACGCTGAACTATCCTGCCGAGGCGCGCGGCAGGATGTACGGCAACCTGCGCCTTACCGTCACCATCCGGCCCGACGGCAACGTCGAGTCGATCGAACTCGATCGCTCCTCGGGCCTGAAGGTGCTCGACGCCGCTGCGTTCAAGATCGTGCGGATGGCGACGCCTTTCGCGACCTTCCCGCCCGACATCCGGCGCGACACCGATCTTCTCGTCATCACGCGAACCTGGTTCTTCGGCCAAGGCGACAAGATCTGGACCGAATGACCGGCCGTCACGCTGTCATCTAGGAGGCATTCGGGCTTGCTGCGCGGCCTCGTGACGGCGTGGAAGGTCTTCTGCTACAGCGTGGGGACGCTCGTGGCCGGCGTCCTGCTGGTCCAATTGTGGTTCTTCGGCCACATCCTGTATTGGAACTGGTACGAACCGACCTCGACGGCCTTCATGGAACGCCAAGCCGTGCAGGTGCAGCAGCAATGGGTGCCTTACGCGCGCATCTCGGTGCATCTCAAGCGCGCCGTGGTCGTCGCCGAGGATGCGCGGTTTCTCGATCACGAGGGCTTCGACTGGCAGTCGATTCAGCTTGCGATGGCGAAGAACGAGGAGCGCGGGAAGCTGGTCGCGGGAGCTTCGACCATCAGCCAGCAGCTGGCAAAGAACCTGTTCCTGTCGGGGGAACGTTCCTGGATCCGCAAGGCCGAGGAGGCGGCTATCACATGGATGCTGGAGCATACGCTGTCGAAGCGCCGCATCCTCGAGCTGTATCTGAATGTCGCGGAATGGGGCGATGGCGGCGTGTTCGGCGCCGAGGCAGCTGCGCGCCACCACTTCGGCGTACCAGCGTCGGCGCTCTCCCAGGACCAGGCAGCGTGGCTCGCGGCGATTCTGCCCAGCCCGCGCCGCTACCAGCGCGGCCGTATTACGCCTTACCTCGCCGAAAGAATGGTCACGATCTTCGGGCGGATGGGAGACGCGCAGATCCCCTGATACGCTTCGGGCATGCAGGAAGCGCCAACGCGCCTGGAGGTCGAAGAGCTGCAGGAGAACCTGCGCGTAGTGCAGGAGCTCCTGGCGCACGAGAAGCCGCTTGCGCGGCAGTACCTGGTGGAACTGCGCGGCAGGCTCGACGCTCTGCACGCGGCGGACATCGCCTACGTTCTTGAAGCCCTGCCGCTCGAGGAGCGGCTCGTGGTGTGGGACCTGGTCAAGGCCGACCGCGACGGCGAGATCCTGCTCGAAGTGTCGGATGCGGTGCGCGAGACGCTCATCGCGAGCATGGATTCGGAAGAGCTGGTCGCGGCCGCCGAAACCCTCGAAGCCGATGAGCTTGCCGACATCGCCGCCGATCTCCCCGCGAGCGTCATCGAGGAGGTGGTGCAGTCGCTGCCCGCAGAGGAGCGCGAGCGGCTGCGTGCGGCGCTGTCATATCCGGAGGGCTCGGTCGGCGCGCTGATGGACTTCGACCACGTGGCGGTGCGCGACGACGTCACCCTGGAAGCAGTGACCCGCTACCTGCGCCGCATGGACGTGCTTCCGGACCATACGGATCAGCTGTTCGTCGTCGATCGCGAGCAGTCGCTCAAGGGCACGCTGCCGCTCGCGCGCCTGATCGTATCCGACCTGGAGCTCGGCGTCGCCGGGATCATGGTGCACGAGAGCGTCAAGCTCTATCCCGAGGACCGTGCCGAAGACGCGGCCAATGCCTTCGAGCGCTACGACCTGGTGTCTGCGCCGGTGGTTGATGCCAGCGGCCGCCTGATCGGGCGTCTCACGGTTGATGCGGTGGTGGACTACATTCGCCAGAAGAGCGCCGAGTCGCAGTTGGCCGAGGCTGGCCTGCGTCACGAGGAGGACGTGTTCGCGCCGGTGCTCGACAGCTTCAAGAATCGCTGGGCCTGGCTTGCCATCAACCTCGTCACCGCATTCATCGCCTCGCGCGTGATCGGCGCATTCGAGGAGTCGATCGCGCGACTGGTGGCCCTCGCGGCGCTGATGCCAATCGTCGCCGGCATCGGCGGCAATTCCGGCAACCAGACGATCACCATGATCGTGCGCGCGCTCGCGCTGGGCCAGATCCAGGGCACCTACTGGGCGAAGCTGCTCGCCAAGGAGATCGGCGTCGCGCTGCTGAACGGCGTGGTGTGGGGAACGCTGCTCGGCGCGATTGCGTATGCGTTCTACGGCAATGTGGCGCTCGCCGGCGTGATGGCGCTCGCCATGCTTCTCAACCTGGTGCTCGCCGCGACGATGGGAGTTGCGATCCCCTGGGTGCGCGCGCGCTTCGGCAAGGATCCCGCGGTCGGCTCGTCGGTGCTGATTACCGCCTGCACCGACTCCGGCGGATTTTTTATTTTCCTTGGGCTCGCGACGCTGTTCCTGGTTTAAGGGCGTAAGCAATACGCCGTGCGTTGGCAAGCTGCCGCTTCAGGGCGGAGTCGAAAAGGGCGACACGCTGCTGGAACACCGCGCCCATATGGCTCGCCGCGTCGGCCGGCGGCAGCTTCAGCCAGGCGTCGGCTTCGCCGGCTGCCGTGACGATGTCCATGCCCTGCTTGCGGGCGAGATGCATCATGGCGGCGTTCTCGGTAAGGCAGTGCATGAAAAGCGCGTGCACGCCCCAGTTGCGGGCATGCATGTGCGCGCGGCCGAGCAGCGCGCCGCCGATGCCGCGGCGCCGATGGCCGGGGAGCACCGACACGCCGAGCTCGGCGTGTCCTTCGCCACGCCCGAGATGCGCCGCGCCGGCGAGCTGCAATTCGTCGTCGAGCACGCCGAACACCGCGTCACTCTCGAAATCGATGCGCTTCACGTAGGTCCGCACTGCGAAATCGTTCACGCCGATACCGAAGCGCAGTCGTCGATCCTCGCTGCCCAGGGCGAGGAAATGGCGCTCGAGCGGGGGCTGCTCCAGCCTTGAAAGCTGCCTCACGTGTATGTTCATAGTCTGCCTTGTTCGACACGGCAGGCTACGCAAAGTTTGTGCCGGTTTTCATGCCAGGCGCTCGAAGCAGTTGCGCGCCGCGACCAGCGTCGCGTCGATCTCCGGCCCGTCGTGCGCGGCCGACACGAAGCCTGTTTCGTAAGCCGAAGGCGCGAAGTAGACGCCCTGGTCGAGCATGGCGTGGAAGAAACGATTGAAACGCTCGCGGTCGCACTGCATCACCTCGGCGAAGCTGCGCGGCGGCGCATCGCGGAAATAGATGCCGAACATGCTGCCGATCGATTGCGCCGAAAAGATGACCCCTGCCTTGCGCGCTTCGGCGGCAAGACCCGTGACGAGCTGCTGAGTGATCGATTCGATCCTCTGTTGAAAGCCAGGCTGGTCCACGAGCTTCAGCGTGGCGAGGCCGGCTGCGACCGCCAGCGGATTTCCCGAAAGCGTCCCGGCCTGGTACACCGGCCCGAGCGGCGCGATCTTCTGCATGATGTCGCGCCGCCCGCCGACGGCGCCCACCGGCAAGCCGCCGCCGATCACCTTGCCGAGCGTGGTGAGGTCGGGCCGGATGCCGTAGCGCGCCTGGGCTCCGCCGAGCGCGACGCGAAAACCGGTCATCACCTCGTCGAAGATCAGCACCGCGCCGCTGCGTGTGCATTGCTCGCGCAGCCCCTCGAGAAATCCCGGCGCCGGCAGAACGAGGTTCATATTGCCGGCCACGGGTTCGACGATCAGCGCCGCGATCTGCTCGCCTTTCTCTCGAAACAGGGCTTTCAGGCCGGAGCTATCGTTGTAGTCCATCACCATCGTCTGCGCGGCCGTCTCGGCCGGCACGCCGGCCGAGCTCGGATGACCGTAGGTGAGGGCGCCGGACCCGGCCTTGACCAGCAGCGCGTCCGCGTGGCCGTGATAGCAGCCCTCGAACTTGACGATCAGGCTGCGCCCGGTGAAGCCGCGCGCAAGGCGAATCGCCGTCATCGTCGCCTCGGTGCCCGAAGAAACGAGACGCACCTGATCGAGCGAGGGCACGAGCCGGCACAGCGTCTCGGCGAGCTCGATCTCGGCTTCGGTCGGCGCGCCGAAGGAAAGCGCGCGCGAAGCAGCTTCCTGGACCGCTTCGACCACACCGGGGTGCGAATGGCCGGCTACCATCGGACCCCAGGACCCGAGATAGTCGATGTAGCGGCGGCGATCCGCGTCCCACAGATAGGCGCCCGAGGCGCGCTCGAAGAACAGCGGCACGCCGCCGACCGCACGAAAGGCGCGCACCGGAGAGTTGACGCCGCCCGGGATGACGCGCTGCGCACGCTCGAACAGCGATTCGCTTTTCATGTGAACAGTTTCCCGTATTGGCGGGCGCGCAGACTGATATCGGGCGCCTCGAAGAGATCGGAAATGACCGCCAGCAGGTCTGCGCCGGCGCTGATGAGCCGCGGCGCGTTCTCGAGCGTAATTCCGCCGATCGCAGCCAGCGGCACGCCCAGATTCCTCCCTTTGGTGAAGAGGGAATGCGGTGCGCGTGCCGCTCCGGGCTTGGTGGGCGAGGCGAACACGCTGCCAAAGGCCACGTAATCTGCGCCCGTCGCGACGGCGGCTTGGGCAAGCTCCAGGCGGTCGTAGCACGACGCCCCGAGGATCCTGCCCGCCAGCCTGGCGCGCGCGGCGCGCAAATCGCCGTCTTCGCGCCCCAGGTGGGCCCCGTCGGCACTCACCTCCAGCGCGAGCTCGATATCGTCGTTCACGATGATCGGCACGCCGTGGCGTCTGGCAAGGCGCACGGCCTCCTTTGCCTCCAGAACGTCGCGCTTCTTCCTGCGGTATTGCACGAGCGCGGCGCCGCCCTCGAGCGCGTCTTGCAACATCGCGAACAGCGCGGTGCTCTCCGCCGCTTCGGGGGTGATGGCGTACAGGCCTCGCAGCTTCACTTCCCGCCTGCGCCCTCGCGCGCCCAGAAAAAGCGGTCCGGGAGGAGCTGGCCGATGCCGGGGCGGAAGCCTCCGGCGAGCGCCTGCCAGGTGTATTCCTGCGCATCGCGCACCGCTTCCGCGACTTCGAGTCCGTTGGCGAGCGCCGCGGCGATCGCCGAAGCCAGCGTGCAGCCCGAGCCGTGATAGCTGCCCGGAAGACGCTGCCAGCGATCCTCGCGTACCACCGCGCCGCCGGCATACAGAGTGTTGATCACTTCCGCTCCTGCTTCGTGGGTACCGGTCACCAGGACGTACTCGCAGCCGAGCTGGAGCAGCCGCCTCGCGCATTCGGCGGGCTCGATCTCGTCTTCGGCGTCGCCGCTCGCGGCGAGCCGACGCGCCTCGAGACTGTTCGGCGTCACCACCGTGCACTGCGGCACGATGAGCTCGCGCAGAGCCCCGATCATCTCGTCGCTGGCGAGCGCGTCGCCGCGCCCCGAGGCGAGCACCGGATCCAGAATCACCGGCACCTCGGGATAATCGGAGATCAGGTCGGCGATGGTGTGGATGTTTTCCAGCGACCCGAGCACCCCGAGCTTGAAGGCGGCGACGCGCATGTCCTCGAGCAGGTGCTTCGCCTGGCCTGCGACCCAGTCGGCTTCCACGGCGAGGATGCCTTCCACGCCGCGCGTGTCCTGCATGGTGAGCGCGGTGACGACCGAAAGCGGATGGCATCCCATGCTCGCAAGCGTCAGCAAATCCGCCTGCAGCCCCGCGCCCCCGGTAGGATCGGACGCCGCGAAAGTAAGCACGATCGGAGGCGAATGGGACATGATTTAATATCCGACTCATTTTACTGCCTCGCTTTCAATGACCGAAAACCAAGTCCAATTCAAGACCTGGATGTGCCTCATCTGCGGCTTCGTCTATGACGAGGCGGCGGGGCTGCCCGAGGAGGGCATCGCACCGGGCACGCGCTGGGAAGATGTGCCGATGAACTGGACCTGTCCGGAGTGCGGCGCGAGGAAGGACGACTTCGAGATGGTCGAGATCTGAAAAACTTTCCGTCGAGAGGGGGCTCTAACCCCGATGCGGTAAAATAGGGCAGCGAGCATGTCCTCGATCAATCTGACGCATCACTTCCTGATCGCCATGCCGAACATGGCGGACCCGTACTTCTCGAGGACCCTGACTTACATCTGCGAGCACAACGACCAGGGCGCGCTCGGTCTGGTCGTCAACCGCCCGATCGACATGACGCTGCAGGCGCTGTTCGAGCGCCTTTCGCTCAATTTACGCGATGCTTATCTTGCCGATGCGCCGATCTATTTCGGCGGCCCGGTGCAGACCGATCGCGGCTTCGTGCTGCACGAGCCGGCGGGCAACTGGCAGTCGACATTGCGGGTGCGCGACGTGATCGGCCTCACCACCTCCAAGGACATCCTCGAGGCGGTAGGCCGCGGCGAAGGTCCCAAGCGCATGCTGGTGACCCTCGGCTACGCCGGCTGGTCGCCCGGCCAGCTCGAGCACGAGCTGTCGCAGAACGCGTGGCTCACCGTGGAGGCGCGCGACGCCATCATCTTCGACACGCCGGCCGAAGAACGCCTGCCGGCGGCGATGGAGCTCCTCGGCCTCGACTACGCGAGGCTGCAGGACGAAGCGGGACATGCCTGAGCGGGCTGCCCGCACCGTCCTTGCCTTCGATTTCGGTCTAAAGCGCATTGGCGTCGCAGTCGGCGAGCCCGAGCTCGCCATGGCGCATCCGCTGCCGGCCGTCGCAGGTTTTGCCGAGATAGAAAAGCTGGTTGCGGAATGGCGCCCGGCGCGGCTGGTCGTCGGCCTCCCGGTGCGCGAGCACGGCGCGCATCCGTTTGCCGGGCGCGTTGAAAGGTTCGCGCGGCGGCTGGAAGGGAGGTTCAAGCTGCCGGTCGCGCGAGTCGACGAGCGGTTCACCTCGGTGGAAGCTGAGAGCCGTCTTCGCGGCATCAAGCACAAGTCGATCGATTCAGTGGCCGCGCAGCTCATCCTCGAGCAATACTTTCATGAAGCTGCCTGAAGCCGAACAGCTGTGCGCGCAGCTGGTCGGCGAGCTCAAGGCGCGGGTCGGCCCGCAAACCGCCATGATTGGCCTCTATACGGGCGGCGCCTGGCTCGCCGCGCGGCTGCACGCGATGCTGCGGCTGCCCGCGCCGCTGGGTCTGATGGACATCGCGTTCTACCGCGACGACTATCACGCCCGCGGGCTGCATCACGACCCGAAGCGCACCAAGATTCCGTTCGACATCAACGGCCGGGATCTGCTGCTGGTCGATGACGTGCTTTACACCGGCCGCACGGTGCGCGCTGCGATGAACGAGCTGTTCGACTACGGCCGCCCGGCGAGCATTTCGCTGGTGGTCCTCGCCGACCGCGGCGGCAGGCAGCTGCCGATCTGCGCCCAGCACTGCGGCGCGCGCGTCGAGGTGCCCTCCGGCATGCGCCTGCGGCTGAAGCGCGACGCCGGCGACAGGCTGGCCCTTGCACTCGAGCCCGAGCGTGCAGCGTAACCCCCAGCTCAACGCCAACGGCGAGCTGCAGCATCTCCTGTCCATCGAAGGCCTGCCGCGCGACGTGCTGGTGCAGATCCTCGACACGGCGGAATCCTTCGTCGGTGTCACCGAGCGCGAGGTGAAGAAAGTACCGCTGCTGCGCGGCAAGAGCGTGTTCAATCTGTTCTTCGAGCCCTCGACGCGCACCCGCACCACCTTCGAGATCGCCGCGAAGCGCCTGTCGGCCGACGTCATCAACCTCAACATCGCGCTGTCTTCGCAGACCAAGGGCGAGTCGCTGCTCGACACGGTGGCAAATCTGTCCGCGATGCAGGCCGACATCTTCGTAGTGCGCCACAACTCCTCGGGCGCCCCTTACCTGATCGCGCGCAACGTCAAGCCGCACGAGCATGTTACCTGATCGCGCGCCACGTCAAGCCGCACGAGCATGTAGTGAATGCAGGTGCCGGCAGCCACGCCCACCCCACGCAGGGCCTGCTCGATCTCTATACGATCCGGCACTACAGGAAGGACTTCACGCGGCTCACCGTGGCGATCGTCGGCGACATCCTGCATTCGCGCGTGGCGCGCTCGCTGATCCACGGCCTGACGACGCTCGGCGCGCCGGAGGTCAGGGTCATCGGCCCGCAGACGCTCCTGCCGAGCGGCGTCGAGGCGCTGGGAGTGCGCGTGTTCCACGACATGCGAGCCGGGCTGAAGGACTGCGACGTGATCGTCATGCTGCGGCTGCAGAACGAGCGCATGGGCGGCGCGCTGCTGCCCTCGGCGCAGGAATTCTTCAAGCACTACGGCCTCACCGGCGCGAAGCTCTCGCTGGCGAAGCCCGATGCCATCGTCATGCACCCGGGCCCCATGAACCGCGGCGTCGAGATCGACTCGACGGTCGCCGACGGCCCGCACGCGGTGATCCTGCCGCAGGTGACCTTCGGCATCGCAGTCCGGATGGCGGTGATGAGCATCGTCGCGGGCAATTGATGCGCTTGCACATCAAGAGCGGACGCGTGGTCGATCCGGCGAGCGGGCGCGACGCGGTCGGCGACGTCTACGTGGCCGACGGAAAAATTGCGGAAGAATTTTCAAAAGCGGACCGAGTGATCGACGCGAAAGGACTGGTCGTTGCGCCCGGCTTCATCGACCTTTCGGCGCGGCTGCGGGAGCCGGGCTACGAGTACAAAGCCACGTTGGAGTCCGAGATGGATGCAGCGGTGGCGGGCGGCGTTACCGCTCTCGCCTGCCCGCCGGACACCGATCCGCCGCTCGACGAGCCGGGACTCGTCGACATGCTGCGTCGGCGCGCCAAGGCGCTTTCCCGTGCGCGCGTCTATCCGCTGGGGGCGCTGACGGTGAAGCTGCGGGGCGAGGCGCTCACCGAGATGGCCGAGCTCGGCGAGGCCGGCTGCGTCGCGTTTTCGCACGGCAACGTGCCGCTGCGCGACACGCAGCTGCTGTGGCGCGCGCTGCAGTACGCGGCCACGTTTGGATACCCGGTATGGCTACGCGCGGAAGACGCCTGGCTCGCGAAGGACGGCGTGGCGCACGACGGCGAGGTCGCGACGCGACTCGGGCTGGCCGGCATCCCCTCGTTCGCGGAAACCATCGCCCTCGGTACGATTCTGGAGCTGGTCCGCGCCACGCGGGCACGGGTCCATGTATGCCGGCTGTCTACGGCCGGCGCGGTGGAGATGATGCGGCGCGCCAAGCAGGAAGGCCTGCCGGTGAGCTGCGACGTCGCGATCCACCACCTGCATCTCTGCGACATGGATCTCGGCTACTTCGATTCGCATTGCCGGCTCGAGCCGCCCCTCCGAAGCCAGCGCGATCGCGACGCGCTCGCGCGCGGGCTGGCCGAGGGCGCTGTCGACTGCCTGTGCTCGGACCACACGCCGGTGGATGAAGACGGCAAGCACCTGCCGTTCGCCGAAGCCGAGCCCGGCGCGACCGGCCTCGAGCTGCTGCTGCCGCTTGCGCTGAAGTGGGGCGCAGCGCACAAGCTGCCGCTCGCCGCCACGCTGGCGCGCATCACGTCGGACCCGGCGCGGATCCTCGGGGTCGCCACGGGACGCATTGCCACCGGCGCGCCGGCCGATCTGGCACTCTTCGATCCGGGCGCGGCAGTGCGCGTGACGGCCGAGTCGCTGAAGAGCCAGGGCAAGAACACGCCGTTCCT
>WNFQ01002242.1_pt1 | contig 15388 bp, 13 predicted proteins | sample 5400171 | NCBI WGS metagenome assembly WNFQ01 (sample SAMN13153356, study PRJNA577476) | soil metagenome | isolation source: 20 cm soil under Madrone tree | place: USA:California | collected 2016-06-14
GATTCTATTCATCGGCGTCCGACCCAGTCGCGTGACCAGCTCGGAGGGGTTAGCGGTTAGCGGTTAGTGTTACCTCGCGCCTCCGATCGCTACACTGGTGGTCCCAGTAGCTGTTGTCCGCTCGAAAAGGATGGCGACTGCACATTGAGATCGCTCGAGCCATTCGCTTCGGTTTGAACCTATCTTACGGGCAGAGTCAGGAGCATAACGGGACAGTCGCCGCTACCGGAGACTACTTACTGCTTACCGGTTACTCCTCACCTGCTTACTACTTTACTTCTCCGCTCTCGTCTTTTCCTCGTCCTCGTCCTCCTCCTCTTCTGGAAGAGTCACCATGTCGGTATTTGCGTTGTAGTCCATCAGACCGGCATAGCGCCCCCAGGCAATCATAGTTTGGAGGATCTTCTCCGGGTTTTCGTAAGGAAGCGCGGTAGCGATATCATGGGTCACCGTTTCCGCGGGGACCTCCTCCTGGGTTTCGAGGTACGCAAGAATGATGTGGAACAAACGTAACTTCCGCACTTGTTCAGCGAAAATCTGTTTGCGCGTCGCCCGATCGGATAGGAAAAATCTTCGACCGAGCTCGGTGAATTGGACCTCGTCCTTCGGTGTGTTGACGAACTCCAAAATTTCGGCCGCTTTGACAATTGCAATCGTCTCGCCGAATTCTTTCCCGATTTCGTCGGAAATATCGTAGACGTTGTTCAGGTCTGGTTGGTCGTGAAGGATACTGAGCAAGCCAAGAATTTGGCTGACTCCCACCGTCGGAATCGACTCCATTCGCGCTCGCGCACGTGAAATGGGTCGCCCGGCCGCGGGAGGTGGTTCGGGAGGAAGGTCGGGTAAAGCCTGAAGCGTGATCGTTTCATGAATAACTTTCATCAAACGCTGAAATTCTGGATGACTTGGATTGCGCGGGTATGGCAGATTGTTGGCCAAGACGATGCCGAGGCGACCAGGATGCGGAAACAGGACGCAAATGCGCGTGGCCATTTCGACTGCTTCTTCAATGTTGTGAGTCACCATGAAGATGCTTTTCAAACCGGTACCCTCTCCCTGCCATAGTCCGACCACCTCTTTGCGAAGGTTTTCCGCAGTAAGTACGTCCAGCGCACTGAATGCTTCGTCGAGGCAGAGTATCTTGGGCTGAGATACAAGCGCCCGCGCGATCCCGACTCTTTGTCTCATTCCCCCGGAGATCTCTCGCGGAAATGCCGAGTGGTAGTTGTTGAGTCCGATGAGATCGATTGCCTTTTCGATGGCCTCTGCTTTCTCGGTCCGAGTCAGTCGTTTCGCCATTAAACCGACCTCTACGTTTTGCTCTACCGTCAACCAGGGATACAACGCAAATGTTTGAAATACGATGGAGGCATTAGGGTTAATTCCTTCTAGCGGTCTTCCGTAACACAGTACCCGACCGGAAGTCGGCTTGGTAAGACCGGTGAGACAACGCAATAAGGTCGACTTACCCGACCCAGATTGACCAAGCAGAGCCAACAACTCCCCTTCGTGAATTGCCAGATCGATTTGATCTAGAACCTTAAGTTCTCGGCCGCGTCCAACAGCAAATGACTTCGTAATGTTGCAAAGTTCCGCAATCGCCGGGGCATCAGTCGGGGCAACATGGGGTGGTACGGTGAGCTCGGTTGACATCGGGATTAATCAAGATGAAAGCGGTGCTCGGCGTAACTGTATAATCGCCTCCAAACCAGTTTGTTAATTACAACCACAAACAGCGCCATTATCGCAGTTCCGCAGATCAAAGCCGGGGTACCCGCGCCGCCTTTCTGCGAACTCACCTCCGCGATGAATGCTCCTAGCCCGGTTGCTTTCAAAGTCTTGTCTCCCCAACTGGCGACCTCCGCCAAGATCGTGGCGTTCCAAGCTCCTCCGGCGGCGGTACACGCTCCAGTGATCCAAAATGGGAAAATCGCGGGTAGAATTAAAGTCTGCCAGAGCGGCCACCCTTTCAGCCCATAATTCTTTGCGGCCTCCTTTAAGTCATTTGGAATCGCCATCGCGCCAGCGATTACATTAAACAAGATGTACCATTGTGCGCCCATGGCGATCAGTAAAATGCAGCCCCAGTTCATGTCGATGTTATAACGAACAAACAATCCAACGATTAACGGGAAGGTCATATTTACTGGAAAGGAGGCAAATATTTGAACCAATGGTTGGGCGAACTGCGCAACCCGCTGCCTGGAACCAATCCAAACGCCAACCGGTGTCCAAATCAGGGTCGCCAAAATCGTCACCGCTAAAACCCGCAGGAGCGTCACGAACCCAAGTCCGACAATCTTGACTATCTCGGCCACTGAAATGTGGTGGTAAACGGCATCAAAGCCAGCCATCGCACCAAGAACGACTTCACTGAGAAGTCCCAACAGCAGAACGATTCCAACGGCCAGCCAGACATATCTGCCAATTTTGCTCGGCTTAACGAAGTTCTCCGCGTGTCGGGCGGAGAGCTTGGCCCGGAGATCATCGTAAAACGTGCTAAGCGGAATCAACACGTGTTCTCCTATCCACTCAAAGATGTAGGCCCGCCGCAGTAAATCATAAAACCAGGAACTTGGAGGGTTCGCAGATTCGGTGAGTTCCATCTTGAATTTGTCCGCCCACACCAAGAGCGGCCGCCAGACCAATTGATCGGTCGCCAGAATGACGGAAAGCATCGTAATAATTGCCCAAAAGGCTGCCCAGTAGTCGCCAGTGCTCACCGCCGTTGCCATGTACGAACCCAACCCCGGCAATTGAATATTCTTACCCAGCACGGTGATTGCCTCGCTGGCGCTTACCGCAAACCAACCGGCGCCAAACGACATCATGCAATTCCAGATAAGACTATGCATCGATGCTGGGACCTCGAGCTTTTGAAACCGCTGAAGAGCGGTGAGGCGGTAATTCGTCGCCGCCTCATGCAGATCCTGCGGGATAGTTACCATCGAGTGGTAGAATCCGAATGCCATATTCCATACCTGGCCGGTAAAGACCGTCAGGACACTCGCGCATTCGACACCGATCAGACTTCCGGGAAAGAGTGACACGAAAAATGTGATGAAGATCGTGAGAAAACTGAGCACGGGAATGGACTGCATGATGTCCATGAACGGAAGGATTATCGCCCGCGCGATTCGGTTCTTCGCGGCAGCGTACCCTACGGAGAACGTAAAAATCAGGGAGAAGCCGAATGCAGTCCACATTCGGAGTAAGGTCCGTCCGGCGTAATAAGGAATGTGCCGGATATGGGTAGATATCGGCAGCGATTGTGACGTTGCGTCGAAATGCACCATCATCCCGCTCCCAAATTGGAGAATGCTCCAGAGCACCCCTAAAACGCCGCCAAAAATTAGCAAATCGATCCAGTTAAATGTTCGTTTCCCGTCGGCAGCGCCAAGCTGAGTAGCGGTCGATTTCATTTCGCGTGCTTTATCGCCCAGCGGAAAAAGGAGTTCAAGAAACAATGGGGCGTTACCGGCGTTGTCGCGCGCTATCGAGCGCTATCGAGCGCCGAAGAATGATCGTTAGCATCTTCGGTAGCGGCGACCGTCCCGTTGCGTCTCTGAGTCTGCCCGACCAGAAAGACTTAAACCGGAGCAAAACCGGACGGCACGACCACAAATCGCGGTCGCCCCATCGTTGTCCGCTGGCAAGAGATGGCGAATGCGCGTTGAGATGAGCGGAGCCAATCGCCCCGGTTTTAGCCTTTCGCTCGGAAGGAGTCAGGAACATAACGAACAGTCGCCGCTACCGAAGACAAGGCCGCGAGAAACCTCAAGGCAACGCCAACACCACGGCGCCGGAGACGATCAGTGTTGCGCCAATCGCTCCGCGCAGACTTAAGCGTTCCCCCAGAAACGTGATCGAGAGCAACATCGCGGCGACCACGCTCAGTTTATCGATCGGGGCCACTTTGGTTACGTCTCCAATCTGCAGTGCTCGAAAGTAGCAGAGCCACGAAAGGCCCGTCGCTACCCCCGAAAGCAGCAGAAAGATCCAAGTCTGTTTAGAGACTTCGGTCAGGCCGCTCGCTCCGCCAGTCCCAACCGCGATCGCCCAGGTGAAGACTAGGATGACGGTAGTGCGGATCGCGGTCGCCAGATTCGAATTGATCGTCGATACGCCGACTTTAGCCAAAACCGCTGTGAGTCCGGCGAACATTGCTGATAAGAGTGCCCAGATGAGCCATCGCATTGCCTATCATCGCGAAAAAAATCGGACTGCGCCACCCGGGTTCGGCGCGTCGCCGTATCGGCATTCGGCGTTCCCGACGTTCCCGGTGTCGTCGGCGCCGCGACGTTTCGCCGTTGCACCTCGCTCCTCTCCATGCAACTCTCTCCACCCTGATGGCCGCGCGAAAGCACGATTACGACGAGAGCAAGATAAAGACGCTTTCCTCCCTGGAACATATCCGTCTTCGGACCGGAATGTATATTGGTCGTCTGGGCGATGGTGCGCACTATGACGACGGTATTTACGTCTTGCTGAAAGAGGTCGTCGATAACGCGATCGACGAATACATCATGGGTTACGGCAAGGAAATTGATGTTGCGATCGAAAAAGAGACCGTCAGGGTTCGCGACTATGGCCGCGGGATCCCATTGGGCAAGGTAATCGAGTGTGTCTCTCGGATTAACACCGGCGCTAAATACAACGATGACGTTTTCCAGTTCAGTGTTGGCCTGAACGGAGTCGGTACCAAGGCAGTGAATGCCCTTGCCTCTCGATTCACCGTGGTGAGCTTTCGCGATAAACAATTCTTTCGCGCAGACTTTGCCCGAGGCATCCTAAACGCCCAAAAAAAAGGGAAACAGGGCGAGCCGGACGGAACCGAAATCGTCTTCGAGCCAGATCACTCGATCTTTAAAGATTTCCGATTTCGAGAAGAACACGTTGCGCGCCGGCTCCGCCTTTACACCTATCTTAACGCTGGCCTTAAAATCCAATACAACGGGACAACTTACACTTCCGCCAATGGTCTAAGGGATCTGTTGGAAGAAGAAGTCGGTGACGAAGCAATCTACCCAATCCTGCATCACCGAGAAAAAACGATCGAAATTGCTTTAACCCATACCAACCGATTGTCCGAAGATCATTACTCATTTGTGAACGGCCAGTATACTTCGGACGGAGGAACCCATCTGAGCGCCTTTCGCGAAGGTATGCTTAAAGCGATCAACGATTTTACCCAAGCCAAATTTGACGGCGACGACGTCCGGGAAGGTTTGGTCGGTGCCATATCAATTCGCTTGAAGGACCCGGTTTTTGAATCACAAACCAAAAACAAGCTCGGTAACACGGAAATTCGAACGGAACTGGTCGCGCGGGTCCGCGAATTGGTGACAACGCTGCTCCACCGCAACAGTGAAGCAGCCGAACGGCTGGTGGCCAAGATTCAGGAAACACAGCGTGTACGCAAAGAATTACAAGACGTTCGAAAGCTTGCCCGTGAACGCTCCGCCGCGATCTCGTTGCGAATTCCCCAACTGAAAGATTGCAAAGTTCACCTCCATCTCGAAAAGGGCGCCGGCCGCGAATCGATGATCTTTATCACGGAAGGGCAGTCAGCGGCAGGCTCGATCACCAGTTGCCGCGATCCGAATACTCAGGCAGTCTTTACGTTGAAAGGCAAACCGCTCAATGTTTGGGATCTCAACCGGACCGTCGTATACAAGAATGATGAGATCTTTAATTTGATGCGTACTTTAAATGTCGAAGAGGACGTACAGAATCTACGCTATGGCAAGGTTATTCTGGCGACTGATGCCGATGTCGACGGTTTGCATATCCGAAACTTGTTGATTACCTGTTTTCTTCGATTTTTCCCGGATATTATCACGCACAATTATGTCTTTATTCTCGAGACACCGCTGTTCCGAGTGCGCGATAAGAAGCAGACCGCTTATTGCTATTCAGAAAAGGAACGAAACCAGGCGATGCAGCAAATCCGAAATCACGAGGTAACCCGGTTTAAGGGGCTTGGGGAAATTTCACCTTCGGAATTCAAACATTTTATTGGGTCCAACATGCGCCTGACCCCGGTTACGGTCGACGATGGACACGCCGTCCAGCCCCTGCTGCAGTTTTACATGGGCAAAAATACTCCTCAGCGCCGGGAATACATCATGGATCATCTCGTCGTCGAAGAACCGATCAGCGCCTGAAAATCTCACGCCAAGACGCGTGCCTTAGAAACTCACGCAAAGGCGCAAAGACGCAAAGATGAGAATACAGAATTTAGAAATGCTGGCTTTTAAATTCTATCTTCTCCTTTGCGTCTTTGCGCCTTTGCGTGACTCTCTTTAGTCCAATGCCGCAAAATTCTGCCGCACTTCATTTGCCCGAAGATCCGCTCAAGGATCTGATCAACGAAAATTTCATCCAGTACGCTTCTTACGTCATTCGCGACCGGGCAATCCCCCAGCTGGAGGATGGCCTGAAACCGGTCCAGCGGCGTATTCTTCATGCGCTCTACGAAAAGGATGACGGCCGATTCAATAAGGTCGCCAACATCGTCGGACATTGCATGCAATACCATCCCCACGGGGATGCTTCGATTGAAGACGCGCTCGTTAACCTCACCAACCGAAGTTATCTGATTGAAGGACAAGGAAACTTCGGAAACGTCCTGACTGGCGATCCCGCGGCGGCTTCTCGCTACATTGAATGCCGGTTGACCGAGCTAGCGCGAAACGAAATATTTAATCCGAAACTCACCGAATACGTCCCGAGCTACGATGGCCGGAATCGGGAGCCGCTTTTGCTCCCGGCCAAGCTACCATTGCTCTTGATGCTCGGCTCAGAAGGAATTGCGGTTGGACTTTCTACTCGAATATTGCCGCATAATTTCATCGAGCTTCTTAAGGCGCAGGTCGCGATACTACAAGACAAACGCTTTCGCCTTTTGCCCGACTTCCCCCAAGGTGGCTTGATGGACCCTTCCGACTACAACAAAGGAAACGGTAAAATCAAGGTTCGGGCCAGGATCGAGAAGCGAGATAACAACCGATTAGTAGTGCGTGAGTTGCCGTTTGCAACAACCACGGAGACCTTAATCGCTTCGATCGAGGATGCGGCCCGCAAGAAGAAGATTAAGATCCGCTCAATCAGCGATTTCACGGCGGCAAATGTCGAGATCGTTATTACTCTTTCTCCCGGCGAAGATCAGGAAAAAGCGATCGCCGCGCTCTATCACTTCTCGCAGTGCGAGATGACGATCCATTCCAATCTCATAGTAATCCAAGGCGACCGGCCAGTTCAGATGGACGTCGATCAGGTGATCCGAACGAATACTGACCGGTTAGTCCATCTGCTCAAACGCGAATTGGAAATCAGCGAGAGCGAACACGAAGATGAACTTCATCGTAAGTCGCTGATTCAGCTTTTCATCGAGCATCGCATTTACAAAAGAATCGAGGATTGCGAGACGTACGAAGCGGTGCAGAAGGCCGTGCTCCGTGGATTGGCTCCATACCAGCGGCAGTTGACCCGGGATATTGCGCCAGATGACGTGGAGATGTTGCTGGCACTTCCGATCAAACGTATCTCCAAGTTTGATCTCCAGAAGAACAACGAAGAGAAGGCCAAGATCGTTCAGGAACTGAACGAGATCCGCAAAAACCTGCGGCGGCTGATTCCCTACACGATTGCCTATTTGGAAGAGCTCATTGCCAAGTACGGAAAGACTTATAAACGCCGCACGCAGTTAACCGAGGCAGAAGCGATTGACGTGCGCGAACTCACGGCCGAGGAACTCCCGATCGTGTACGATCAAGAGCGCGGCTTCCTCGGCTCCGAGGTGAAAGGCGAGACCGCATTTCGCTGCTCGCCCCTAGATCGATTGATGCTGGTCTGGGAGAACGGGCGTTACCAGATGATTCCTCCGCCGGAGAGAGTGTTCGTGGATAAGGATTTGCTCTATTTCGGGATCTACGACCGGGAACGCATTTTCGCCGTCGTATATAACACATCCAAGGCGACGTTTTTGAAACGCTTCGCCTTCGGCGGCGCCATCATGAATCGTGACTATTCGTGCACTCAAGAAGGCGCCAAGATCCGTTTTATTACCGATAAGCCAATAAAAGAGCTTCGTCTCAAATACCGGCATACCAAAGGCGCTCGAATCGACGAGCAAACTTTTGCGGCCAGCGATATTATCATTCGAGGCCCAAAAGCTCGCGGACTTCAAGTGACCAAACGAACGGTTACGAGCGTGATTGCGAGGTAGCTGGTAGTCCGTCATGCCAGGGTCTAATGTGGGCCTAGCCGATAATGGCAGGGCGAAAAACTCGGCTATGCACAAGGTTTCGTCGCGGCCACACCTTAGGGTGGCACTTCCTTAAACCTAGGGCGCCGCCCCGGTTAAAACCCCGGGCTGAGTCCTTCTGCCCCTTCGGGGTAGGCAATCATCCCAAAAAGTTAGCGCTTATGCGGCTTCGCCCTTGGGCCAACACTCGCTAGTAGATCACAGCCCCGACATGCAGCACTGGGCTGTACGACGTACGACGCAAAACCGCCCGGACTGTTTCGCCCTACTCCCAAAAAAGAGGCAGGCTAATTGCCTGCCTCGGGTAAGAAACTTGAAGAATTCTTGCTTTAATCGTCGCTTTCGACCTTCACCTTCCATTTTTTCCCAGTTCGTCGATCAAGGTAAACCTCTTTGTTCTCCTTCTTCTCGATCAGTTGGAATCGAGCGGTATCCAAGGAACGAACAAATGTGTCAACGGTCGGATATTCAGCATCTTCCGTCACTGTCTCGGTTACGACCTGCCGATTGACTGGTTGGGTAAAACCAACGGCTTGCTGGCGGACGACCCGTCCGTACGGATCCACATAAACCACGTCGTTATCGGATTCGCGACGGACAGTGACTTCATACAAGCCATTCTCGTCGCGCACGACTCTGGTTACCCGCGAGACGTCGGGGATTCGAGTTTCCCGAATCACAGCAGTTCTGACTGTCTCTGGCAATGTGACAAACTGAACATCATCTGCCAAAGCCGCTACCATTCCACTCAAACCCAAGGCTCCAGCTACAACTAGGAATTTAGCTTTCGTAGTCATTGGCGAGTGAGACGGGCCTTTGCCCGATCATATTCAAACATATTTGCCCATTCGTCGTAAGTAACTCGAATAGAAGCAGAAACGCTTTTAATCTGCCGAGCACAAGGAATGACGTTCGGCTTCCAAAATATTGCGACCCCACCAACCAATTCCGACTTTTTCGGTTGCATCATAGTCGTTTTTCTCCGATTAGGTGCTGCGCGTTTGTTTTGATCGTAGCACGGAAGATCGTCAGTTGAGATAACTCAGTGGTGATTTGAAGCCCGATGAGCGGGTACGGCTCTGACCCTGACATTCGTTCTCAATTGTTATGAAATTGTTTGTAGGAAATCTCTCGTTCTCTACCACGGAAAACGACCTTGAAGATTTGTTCTCTCAGTACGGTACCGTGGCCGAAGTAGGCCTCGTCACCGATCGAGCCACTGGCCGGTCGCGCGGATTCGCATTCGTTACTATGGGTAATGCCAGCGAAGCGCAAGCGGCTATCACCGCTCTTGACGGAAAGGATTTTGCCGGTCGCAATATTGCAGTCAATGAAGCCCGTCCGAAAACGGATGCCCCGCGATCGGGTTCTCGACAGAATACCTTCAGCCGTCCCCGACGCTAATTCACCCCATCAAAACGAGTGCGCAGCTACGCTGCGCACTCACCGCTGAGCGAGGAAATATCATTCAGCGGCGTCGATTTTCGCGGAATCCTCAGGCGAGGCTTCGTCCGATACTGACACTCAGGAAAAACGAAACGAAGAGCGCAATCGCCAGCCACCAAACAATCCGGTAAAACGGAGCAGACATCGTATTCAAGTCAGATTCTGCGGATGAGACGCCGGCACACTCTACGATTGCATCTTTTCTTCGTGTGCTAGTCCTTGCGTCCCGGGCGCGAGCTGGGATAGGTCTCAGACATGAGCGATTCTGGTCAGCTCGATGTGGATGCCAGCCAACGTGCTCAGGTTCACATTCGCAGTTTCGATCCAACTTCGGATCTCGAGATCTGCGAAATGATTTATCAGATTACTCGAGCGACCGCTTTTTATTGGATCGATCCCAAAAAGTTCCGCCCGAAAGATTTTTCGGCCGACATCAAGGGGGAATTCGTGGCGGTTGCAGAGGAATTCAATCGCGGGGTCGTGGGATTCATCGGAATCTGGTTCCCTGAGCATTTCATCCACCACTTATATGTTTTGCCGGAACGACATCGTCGCGGTATTGGAAAAGCCTTGCTCGACCATGCGTTGGCTCAAATTGGGCGTCCAGCAAGACTAAAGTGCCAGCGACGAAACCGGAACGCGTGCGAGTTTTATAGGCACCTCGGCTGGCGCTCAGGCGAGACCGGCTATGACTCGATCGGCGATTGGATCGAATTTGTTTTCGATTGAACAAAACGCCGAGAACACCGCCATCGCCGGGAAACTGGGCGTGCATCCGGTTTGCCTCCGCTGCGATCCTGCTAGTTGCATTTGCCTGGCAACGATTCATATTTCAGTATCAATTGAAATATGGAAGGCAAATATCCAATCGCCGAAACCGCCTCTTTATTCGCCGATCCAGCGAGAGTCGCCATCCTCGTAGCGCTGCTGGATGGCCGAAGTCTTCCCGCCTCGGAGCTGGCCTTCCGAGCCAGAGTCTCCGCCCAGGCGGCAAGCATGCATCTGGGAAAGCTTTTGGGCGGGCGTCTGGTCACCGTGAGCCGGTTCGGACGGCACCGTTACTACAGTTTGGCCGGTCCTGACGTGGCGGCCGCCCTTGAGGCAATGGGTACATTGTGTAATGCGCTTCGACCGCTTCCACCACCAGCGGACGGTTCAATTGTTCCTATTCGTATGGCGCGGACATGCTACGATCATCTCGCCGGCAAGGTGGCGGTGCAAATTTGTGAGTCACTGCAGGAACGTAAGCTCTTGGCGCCGGTAGACGATAGTGTTCGTGTCACGCCCCGAGGAGAGCGTTGGTTCGAGGACCTCGGGATCGATTTGAATAGTTTGCGCGCCAACCGTAAGCGACCCCTTGTGCGCAAGTGCCTCGATTGGACCGAGCGTAAATTCCATGTCGCCGGAACCGCCGGAGCGGCTCTGCTTGATCTTTTCCGCAAGCGGGAGTGGATCAAGCAAGAAGTTGGTTCTCGCGTCGTGACAATCACCGGAAACGGTAGAATCGCCTTCAAGATGCATTTCGGGATCATGGTCAAGGAGTAATCCAGGGATCTAGTGAACGTGCCTGGTAAGAGATGTAGTGAAGCGAGAGGGAGAGAGGTTTGTCGATAGGCGTTCACCTATCACCCTCTAATCATTAGCCTGGTGGCCGGACCTTCTTCGTAGATGCAGTAATCCACGAACCCTAAGCTTTGATAGAGACCACGAGCGGCTTCGTTATCGGGACCAACATTCAATCCGATAGTCGAGATGCCGCGGTCGGAAAGTTCCTTCACCACCGCGGTAAAGACTGCGCGTCCCATTCCCTTGCCACGGTGCGAAGGATGGCAAAAAATGTTGCCAACAGCAGCGACACCCTCCAACTCATTGACCAAATGAGTACCGGCGGCCGCAACTAAATGGCCGCTCTCCGAAGTCCCGTAATAACATCCACGACGAACCATGATCGGGTCAAAAAACACGCCGCCGTCTATACCGACCCGCCGTTCAGCGTACAGTTTGATCAACCTCGGAACGTCGAATTCAGTCAGCCGGTGCACATTGTTCGATTTACTATTAATCTTGCCCCGAAAAATCATTCGTGCCATCGGGTAAGTCTCCAGCAGCTCGAAATGAGCGCGAACAATTGAAGTGACATCCGGCCGGACATGGAGATAGACCTTAGCCGGTATCGGTCTCGTGTGTAGAAGCGCTTCTACATCGGCCGGCTGACCAACGGCAAAAAGCACTGGAACGGTAAACCGGTGATACAACAGAACTACCGCCTGCTGCGGTCCGCCTTTTACCCGCCAATCACAGAGCGGATATTCGTGCAGGTCGAGATCACCCAAAGCATAGAGGCACCAAAAGGGATCGCGATTCAAAATCGCTCGGATCTCAGATGAGTCTACTGTCATGGGCTCAGCCAATTCTAGCGCCACTTCGCTTCAGCTCAATCGACGCAGATTTCGTTACGGAAATTCTTTGCTTCCGCTAAAAAGGGGCCATGTTTCTTGGCTCCTCTCATCCAATTGTGACGCCTGCATCAAATGAGCCTTCCGGTTTATGGCCGTATCCGACTGAGTTCCCGGATCTCCTGCTTCGCACCCTCCAAGAACAAGACGCAGAAGAGCTCTTCACGGTGACTGACCGCAACCGCGCGCATCTCGTACGATGGTTGCCATGGGTAGACGCTACTCGCACACCGAACGATTCCTCTCTGTTCATCCGGCACGCAAGTGAAGAACAGGCGTCGCTGCGGGCGGTTCACTGTGCTATTACGCTTCGGAAGGAAATCATCGGCGTTATTGCGTTTAATGCCATCGATCACTTCCACCGCAGCAGTACGATCGGCTATTGGTTAGCACAAACCCACACCGGAAACGGTTATATGACTGGAGCTGTTCGCGCCTTGATTCAATTGGGCTTCAAGTACTTGAATCTCAATCGGATTGAGGTCCGCATCGCGCCGGAAAATCAGGCCAGCCGCGCCGTTTGTATTCGGTTGCAGTTCCGCCACGAGGGAATTCTTCGCGAGGCGGAATGGCTTGGCGATCGATTTGTCGATTTGGAAGTCTACAGCCTGCTGAAATCCGATTGGACGGACTCCACGCAGGACCACCGGAAAGCCGAATCAAGGGCTTCGATCGCAATCGGCGGTCACGGAGAGATGATCTCGCCCTAACCGACATATTTGGACGAGCGAATTAGCGCTCCAATGCGAACGTGGCTACGAAGTTTTCCCTGCGCCACCGAATATCAAATTCCTGTGAAAGCGAAACTATGGTTACCGCCACACCCAACTTAGACACCGTCAGCGCATTTGGTCCCGCGAGAGCCACCGCTCAAGGAACTCCTCTAAGCCCAGAAGAACTCCACAACATGCACGCGTATTGGCGGGCTTGTTGTTATCTTATCCTTGGAATGCTTTATCTGCGAAGTAACCCGTTGCTCAGAGAACCGCTCCAGATCGAGCATATTAAGCGCCGCTTATTGGGCCATTGGGGATCGAGTCCGGGGCAGTCCTTTATCTGGACACATCTGAATCGCGTGATCAGGAAATACGATTTGAACATGATGTATGTGTCGGGTCCCGGACATGGCGCGCCCGGGGTCCTCGCGCCGGTATATCTCGACGGAAGCTATTCTGAAATCTACCCAGATAAGAGCGAAGACGCAGAAGGGATGAAAAAGTTCTTCGGACAGTTTTCGTTCCCCGGGGGCATCGGCAGCCATTGTACCCCAGAAACACCCGGCTCTATTCACGAAGGAGGCGAGTTAGGTTATAGTCTCTCCCATGCTTTCGGAACGGTGTTCGACAATGCGGATCTGATCACGGCTTGCGTGGTGGGGGACGGTGAATCTGAAACTGGCCCCTTGGCTACTTCCTGGCATTCCAACAAGTTTCTCAATCCGATTAGGGATGGAGCGGTCCTGCCAATTCTTCACCTGAACGGCTACAAGATAAACAACCCGACGATCCTGGCGCGAATCAAGCACGGAGACCTTGAGCAACTCTTTGTTGGTTACGGTTACAAACCGTACTTTGTCGAAGGTTCGGAGCACGACAGCATGCACCAAGCGATGGCAGCGACATTGGACGAATGCGTTGAAGAAATCCGAGACATTCAGCGGAGGACTCGGACCACGGGAGGAGCTACTTTTTCTCGCTGGCCGGTAGTTATTCTACGTTCGCCAAAAGGCTGGACGGCGCCCGCGGAAGTCGATGGGCACAAACTGGAAGGCTTCTGGCCTGATACCCCAATTGAGAGAGCTAAGTCCGCGCGGCAATCGCCGCATGGGCTCCAACCCACATGCCAACGGAGGAGTCTTTAGACTTAGTCTGCGTCTGCCGGATTTCCGTGATCATCGGGTCGAAATTTCGAAGCCCGCCCAAATGGAAGTATCCACCAATTCTATTCTGGGAGTTTTCCTCCGCGATGTGATGAAGGAAAACGCGGACAAGTTTCGAGTTTTTGGTCCTGACGAGACCACCTCAAACAAGCTGGATGCGATTTATGAAGTAGCTAAAAAGACTTGGCTGGAAGAATATCTTCCGGAAGACCTCGATGGTGGAGAGCTGGGATCGGATGGACGGGTCATGGAAATGCTGAGCGAACATACTCTCGAGGGTTGGTTGGAAGGTTACCTGCTCAGCGGGCGCCACGGCTTCTTCGCCACTTACGAATCATTCGTCCATGTGATTGACTCGATGGTTAACCAACACGCCAAGTGGCTGGAGAAATGTAACGGGCTCTCGTGGCGCGCGCCGATTCCATCGCTAAATCTGCTGATCACCTCCACCGTCTGGCGACAGGACCATAACGGCTTTACTCATCAAGATCCCGGCTTTCTCGATATCGTCGCCAACAAAAGTCCGGCTCTAACCCGCATCTACCTGCCACCTGACGCCAATACCTTGTTATCTGTCGCTGATCATTGCCTGCGAAGTAAAAATTACATCAATGTGATCGTTTGCGACAAACAGCTCCATCTCCAGTATCTGAACATGGAGGCGGCCATCATGCACTGCACCAAAGGGATTGGTCTGTGGGACTGGGCTAGCAATGACCAAGGCGCAGAACCCGATGTCGTGATCGCAACCGCCGGAGATATTCCGACTCAGGAAGGTCTGGCCGCGACCGCTTTGTTGCGGAACGAGTTTTCGGCTTTGAAAATCCGATTCATCAACGTAGTGGATCTCTTCCGGCTGCAGCCGGAGACCGACCATCCTCACGGTTTATCTGATCGCGACTTTGATAGCTTGTTCACGCTCGATAAGCCAGTCATCTTTAATTTCCACGCTTATCCTTGGATGATTCATCGCCTCACTTATCGCCGCCATAATCACGACAATCTGCACGTACGCGGTTATCAGGAAAAGGGCAGCATCGACACGCCTTTCGAGCTGGCGATTCGCAACGGAATCGACCGCTTCAGTATCGCAATCGAAGCGATTGATCGGGTACCGAGCCTTAAGGTGGCCGGCGCGCATGCCAAGGATAATTTCAGAAACAAACAGATCGCCTGCCGCAATTACGCCTACGAATATGGTACCGATAAACCGGAGATCGTGGACTGGAAGTGGCCGTACTAGGCGTGTCGGCGTGTCGGCGTGTCGGCGTGTCGGCGTATCGGCGTGCCGGCGTGCCGGCGTTGTCGGCGTATCGGCGTATCGGCGTGTCGGCGTGT
>WNFQ01001788.1_pt1 | contig 15387 bp, 16 predicted proteins | sample 5400171 | NCBI WGS metagenome assembly WNFQ01 (sample SAMN13153356, study PRJNA577476) | soil metagenome | isolation source: 20 cm soil under Madrone tree | place: USA:California | collected 2016-06-14
TGGCGGACCATACTCAAACTGGAAGCTACGAAATCTACGTACATGATGCCCCTGAAGGAGTTGGCCCACCGCCTCACTCTCACCCATGGGATGAAGCCTTCTACGTCATCGAAGGCAAGGTGGATTTTGTTTGCGGCGAGGTAGCAAAGACTGTTCAATCGGGCGGTTTTGTGCATGTTCCGGCCGGAACGGTTCATACGTTCCGATACGCCAGCCCCGCGCGCGTACTGGGCATCACTTCGGGCAACGGAGCAGCTGCGATGTTCACTGCAATTGACCGAGAGTGCGGGGAGGTGCCCGACTTGGTCAAGGCGCTCGCGGTGGCCAAGCGTCACGATGTTGCAGTACCGGATCGGTCGCCCTGAGTTGCACCCATTCCATACCACTCCGCCTAGCACCGGGAGATAGCCACGCGGCGCGAATTCAACTTCGCTTGGGACGATGGGCACAGGCTTTCTGTACATCCAGCCGCCAATATTTGACACGAGAGTGGCGGTCCAGATGATCGCGTAGGGACTGTGCCGGAAGGGACTCCACAATGAACCGAAAGAATTTTCGGCGGCGGACGGCATCAACTATGTCCAAACGCTCATCGAGCACGCGGGCCGTGCGCGACGCCAAGAGGCCGCTTAGCGACTCTCATCAGTAGCCAACCCTAAAACGCTTCCGAATATGCGCGGGATGCACCAGTTCATTGATCATGGCGACTGCATAGTCCTGGACGGAAATATTGCTGTGGCCGCTCGAATCAACGAGCAGCTGATCATTCCCCAGTCGAAATTGGCCAGTTCTTGCACCGGGCTTCATATTCGCGGAGGGAGACAGAAAAGACCAGTCAAGTGCGGATTCACGCCGCAATTGATCAAGAGCCTCGATGGTGGCGAGCGAACCAGGTTTGATCGCCGCAGGGAAATCCCGTGCGTCGACGACACGGACCCCGGGTTTAACCTCGAGGCCTCCCGCACCGCCGACCCATAACACGCGCTTGATGGCGGCGGACTTCACTGCCTTCAAAATGGAGGTGGTTCCGCGGATCTGAACAGCATAGAGGGTCGGATCCTTCCACCCTGGATTGAATGCGCTGATCAGCGCATCGTGGCCGACAATTACTGCCGCCAATGCCACCGAATCATAAACATCGGTGATCTGAATCTTAAGTTTCTGAGAGGGGTTTAAATGTCCTTGATTGCGCAAAACCGCGGTTACCAGATGCCCGCGATCAAGGGCTTCCTTGAGAATCGCGGATCCGACGAAGCCCGAGGCGCCCAATAACACGACTCTCATCGAACTCTCTTCGCGCTCAATGCAACTCGCGCAAGCAGGCCCGGCGGGGGCAAAGGAAATATCCTGAGCAGCCCGCTCGCGATAATTGCGATTATCATACGCAACCCACGACTGATCGATGGTCTCCTAGAACCATTTGACCCACGATCTGCGGGGACGCAGAAGCGTGTGCACGGCATTGTTCGTCTTCGCTCCCCTTCGTGAGGTCGCGACGGCCACTCCGATCTCGCGAATCCACGGCCGCGGCCGACATCCGGCTCACGCGCTCGGGCGGTAGTACGGAGGTCGCGCGCACGGCGCCCCAGAAGAAGATCGCATTCACCCCTACCGCGATGAGCGCAGGCAATATCTTGGAGGGAACTGTGAGGTGGCGGAAGGCAGTGATATTCATCTTGGTTCTCCGGTTATCGCTCTGAACGTGTCGTCAGCGGCAAGATAGCGATGATTCGATCGCCGGATTTATCCAGGAATGACGGACGCTATTCCACGATTGCGGAGTTTTGGGGGCGCGAAGTAGCCCTGGGTTTCACGCCGAGGAGCGGCGTCCGCGCGCCATCAGGAGCGGGCGAAGTCGCGCCGGAATTGGCCCGGAGTCATGCCGGTGCCTACGCGAAAGGCTCGCGTGAAATTGGCCTGGGAAGAGAAATTTAGCGCGATGGTGATATCGAGGAGAGACTGATCGCCGCGGGTCAGCATCTCTTTCGCGCGCTCCAGGCGCTGCGCACTCACGTACTGATGGGGCGACTGTCCCACCGCGGCCTTGAAGGCCCGCGCAAAGTGGAACTGGCTCAGGCACGCGACCTTTGCGAGCTGAGCGATTGCAAGATCGCTCTCGAGGTTCGCTGCGATATATTCCCTCACCCGGATCAATCTGCGTCGATCGAGTCCCTGGTGAGAGAGCTGCTCGAGATCTTTGTCGGGGGAGAGACCGCTATGACTATGCGCCAGCCTCGCTGCCAGGCTCACCGCCAGCGTTTCGGCCAGCAGCCTGCTACCGGAGGTCTGGGTCCGCATCTCCGAAACAATCGCGAACGCGATCTCGGCAACCAGAGGATCTTGGAAGCTCCTCTCGTATCGCAGGGATGTGAGCGCCGCTGCCGCATCGACACCGATGCCCAAGCTGTCCGCGGAGAAGTGCTGCGACGGGAGGTAGATATGCAAGACCTGCGGCACCGGGGCGGAGATATCGAAGCGGACTTCTTTCGGATCCGGCGGTGACAACCAAATCGTTCCCCGCTCAGCGATTGCGCGGTCTACGACACCACCGGTTGACCGGGTGACAAAGGAATTGCTCGAGGAGATAGCGACGTGAATCTCCGCCCCGGACTCGGCACCTTGGTACTCGTTCACTCCGGGGCCATGGGTGAGAAGCTCCGCTGAAAGCCCTGACCAGCCCAAACCCACGGAAGACGCGAGCAGCCCCTCCGCCCCATACTTCTTGAACTCATGTTCGTGAGCGGCAATCGACTCGTCACCAATGCTATCCATTACTTACCCTCTTCGAAGCCTTGACTATTGGAGCCTCTGCTGCTGAGCGCTCATGTCGAGCGCGCCGTGGCGCGCGGCGCATGATAATCATGGCGTTGCCGGCGTGGCAATCGCACTTTTCAGTCGCCGCGATAGGTGACCTCTATGTCGCCCCGTCTGCGTTTCCTCAATGTCGCTCACCATTTGCCGTGGCTTTCCACCGGATCGATCGACAGCCCAATCAGTTTGGCATTGCACTTGATGAACTCTGGTTCGATCTTCGCCATAAAGACGGGATTGGGAGCGAGCGACGAGCTGTTCTTCCGGACAGCTCTCAGTATCGCTCGAAACTGCGCCGATACTGGCCCGGTGTCATGCCGGTGCCTTTACGAAACGCTCGTGTGAAGTTGGCCTGAGACGAAAAGTTTAGCGCAACGGCGATGTCGAGCAAGGACTGATCCCCTCGTCTCAAAAGCACCTTCGCGCGCTCAAGACGGTGCCCGCTCACGTACTGATGAGGGGATTTACCTACAGCGGCTTTGAACGCTCGCGCAAAGTGGAACTGACTCAAGGAGGCAACTTTCGCGAGCCGGACGATCGTAAGATTCCCCCCTTCCAGATTTGCGTCGATGTATTCCCTCACCCGGGTCAGTCTACGTCGGTCGAGTCCCTGGTGAGAGAGCTGCTCGAGATCTTTGTCGGGGGAGAGACCGCTATGACTATGCATCAGCCTCGCCGCCAGACTGCCAGCGAGCGTTTCCGCAAGCAGCCTGCCACCGGCGGTCTGGGTCCGCATCTCCGAAACAATCGCGAACGCGATCTCAGCAAGCAGAGGGTCCTGGAAACTGCGCTGATAGCGCAGGGATTCAGGCGCTGAATCGCCGACATCGATGCCCAAGCTCTCCGCCGAGAAGTGTCGTGCCGGGAGATACATATGCAACATCTGCGGCAACGGCGCGGCGATATCGACGTGAACCTCTCTCGAACCCGCCGGGGACAACCAAATCGTTCCCCGCTCAGCGAGCGCGCGGTCTACGACGCCACCGATCAAACGGGTCACAACGGAATCGCTCGGGCAGATCGCAACGCAAACCTCCGTCTCGGGCATCGTGCTCTTCGTGATCACTCCGCGGCCATGGGCGCGCAGCTCTGCTGAAAGCCCCGACCAGCCGAAATCGACCGAAGACGCGATCAGCCCCTCTGCCCCATACTTCTCGAACTCATGTTCGCGAACGCCAATCGACTCGTCACCAATGCTATCCATCACATACCTCATTTGATCTACAGCTCCAATCCATTTCCACCTGCGCCAACCGATTCACCTACCTCAGCCACCTGTTTCCGCGAGCTATCCACGATTTACCCTCTTCGAAGCCTTAACTCTTCGAGCCTCTGCTGCTGAGCGCTCATGTCGAGCGCGCCGTGGTGCGCGCTGTCGGACGCGCGCCGGCATTAAGATCATGGCGTTGACCGGCGTCGCAATCGCACTTTTCAATCTCCGCGATAGGTAACCTATATGTCGCCCCGTCACGGTTTCACAGACCGAGTTCGCTGAGTCCCGAATGGTCATCAGGGCGCCGCCCCAGCGGCCAGCAGAACTTGCGGTCATGCTCTGCGATGGGCAGATCGTTGATGCTCGCGAAGCGATGCTGCATCAGGCCCTCCGCGTTGAACTCCCAATTCTCGTTGCCATAGCTGCGGAACCAGTGACCCAAGTCATCATGCCATTCGTAAGCGAAGCGCACAGCAATGCGGTTGCCAGCGCAGGCCCATAACTCCTTGATGAGCCGATAATCCAGCTCGCGCGCCCATTTGCGCTGCAGGAATGCGCGCACCTGCTCGCGACCTACAGGGAACTCGGCTCGATTCCGCCACTGCGTGTCTTCCGTGTAAACCTGCACCACCCGATCTGGGTCGCGGCTGTTCCAGGCATCTTCCGCCATGCGCACCTTCTGCGTGGCCGTCTCGACAGTAAACGGTGGTACGGGCGGGCGGGTCACCATGGCGGTCTCCTTATGTGCGTATGTGGACTCATGTAGACAACACTGTCTACATGGAATCTAGCAAAGGTAGACAGATACGTCTACAATGATGTGGTGCAATTCCTCGGAACCGCCAAGGCAGACATACGGGCGAAGCCCGCGCGCGAGCGTATCCTCCTCACCGCGCACGATCTTTTCTATCGCGACGGCATCCGTAGCACCGGGATCGACAGTGTCATCGAGCAGGCTGGGGTAACGAAGGTGACGTTCTATCGGCACTTCAGGAGCAAGAACGTTCTGATCGTCGCGTATCTTGAGTACCGTCACGAGCGCTGGATGACGTGGTTCACTGCTGCGCTGCAGCGCCATGGGGGAACACTGCCGGCACTGGTGCCGACCATGGCTGAATGGTTCCGTGCTCCGGGGTATCGCGGCTGCGCTTTCATCAACGGCGTGAGCGAGATCGCTCCGGCACTGCCCGAGGTCAGCGAGATCACCCGCCGCCACAAGACCGATATGCAGAAGGCGATCGCGGCGCTGCTGCCGTCCGGTCGGGGTCGCGAGAACCTGGCGCGCGCGCTCGCGTTAGTGGTCGATGGTTCGATCGTACAGGCACAGTTTCGTTCGGACCCCGAGGCGGTGTTGAGGGACCTGCGTCAGTTGGTTTCGTTCATCGGTGGTGAGCGTTCGCAGCCTCAATCCTCAAAAGTTTGATCGACGCAAGCGGCCGCTTTACGGCAGTGGAGCTTACCTTGGGGCAACGCAGCAGAAGCACGGTGGCCTGTGGTTCAACCACGAAGCCTTGGTGGAAGCACGCCGGCGCGATTAAGCAACAGGAGCAAACCATTAAGACCTACACGCCGCTATCCCGTGACCGAGGCGGTGCTCACGCAGACGCCATCGCCCGAGACATCATGAAAGAGGATGCGATCAACTCCCCGAGGTACGTCAGATTTGTCGGTACATGACCAGAGCGTCGACATAACCGAGAGTCGGATGATGAAAGGCCTGTGGCAGTCGACCGACGATTGCCCAGCACGAAATACGGGCTCCAAGATGGGCCAGATTTCGTGCGTATCCATGGCGACGGCCACTGTCTGAACGTTTCGTATTCTCAGAATGACGGGCGCGCACCGTCGGAGTGCTCTACTGGAGTTCACGCATAGGCCAGCAGGCGATGTGCGTCGGGAGCGGCAATATGTGCTGCCAGATAAGCAGCATCCTCTCCGACACCGAACAGAATTCCTGATCTTCGGTTGTACAACCAGGGCAATCCCAGAAAGTACTAGCCTGGGTATTTGGTAACTCCACGCTTCTGGATGGGATATCCGTCTGAATCGACGACTGGCAACTTCACAAGGCTGAAATCAAAAGCATATCCCGTTGCCGCACAACAGCGGAAATTCCCACCCCTTGCAGGTTCAGTTCTGTCACCTCTTCCTGCTTATAGCCATCAAGCAATCGCGGGATGTTCTCGGTCGGAGCGGCTAACCCGGCACGGCTGATGTAATCGTCGAGCTGCAGGACCGCCGGAGAAATTTCCGCGCTGAATGGTGGAATCTTCTTCGTGATGATTCGATCGCCAGATTTATCCAGGAATGACGGACGCTATTCCATGATTGCGGAGCGCGAAGCAGCCCTGGTTTCACGCCGAGGAGCGGCGCCCGCGCGCCATCAGCAGCGGGCGAAGTCGCGCCGGAATTGGCCCGGAGTCATGCCGGTGCCTACGCGAAAGGCTCGCGTGAAATTGGCCTGGGAAGAGAAATTCAGCGCGATGGCGATATCGAGGAGGGACTGATTTCCGCGCATCAGCATCTCCTTTGCGCGCTCGAGACGGCGCGCGCTGACGTACTGATGAGGGGGCTGTCCGACGGCGGTCTTGAAGGCCCGCGCAAAGTGGAATCGGCTCAGGCACGCGACCTTCGCGAGCTGAGCGATTGTAAGATCGCCCTCGAGGTTCGCTGCGATGTATTCCCTCACCCTGGTCAATCTGCGTCGATCGAGTCCCTGGTGAGAGAGCTGCTCGAGATCTTTGTTGGGGGAGAGACCGCTATGACTATGCACCAGCCTCGCTGCCAGGCTCACCGCGAGCGTTTCGGCCAGCAGACTGCTACCGGCAGTCTGGGTCCGCATCTCCGAAACAATCGCGAACGCGATCTCGGCAACCAGAGGATCTTGGAAGCTCCTCTCGTATCGCAGGGATGTGTGCGCCGCCGCCGCATCGGCATCGATGCCCAAGCTGTCCGCGGAGAAGTGCTGCGACGGGAGGTAGATATGCAAGACCTGCGGCACCGGGGCGGAGACATCGAACAAGCATTCTTTCGGACCCGGCGGTGACAACCAAATCGTTCCCCGCTCAGCGATCGTGCGGTCTACGACACCACCGGTTGACCGGGTGACAAGGGAATTGCTCGAGGAGATAGCGACGCAAATCTCCGCCCCGGAGCCGCGAGAATCGATGGCGCTGCCGTCTCCTTCCTGCAAGTCATAGTGCCCGGAGCTGGATGTCTGCCAGACCATCAGCTTGGCATTCGGTAGGGCCTCTCCAGCGGCGCTGCGCACCGTGCCCCACAATAGGATTTCCTCGGACTTGTCGTCCTTCGAAATCTGCTCGCCCGGCGGCAATTGCGGCGCGTCCTCGCGAAAGAACGGCCTCAGCAGACTCCCGCTTGTTGCCTTTTCGGTGGCTGTCGCGTCATGCAGCGTGTTGACCAGAGTACTCAAACCAACGATATCCGAGAGCAAGATGAATTCCTGTCGCGTTTGCGTACAAGTTTTCCCGACCCGAGTGAAGAACTCGATCGCCTTCAGCCACTCGACCAGAGCCAGATTCACCTCCCTGGCGAAGTCATGGAAATGGCGGACCGCGCTCTCGAGAATCGATTCCAGCCGTTTGTCCGTCGCGCTGCCCATCTGCGTGAGCACCGCCACGGTCACGGATAGCGGCGTGTAGGTCATAATGGTTTGCTTGTTCCATTGCGGCCGTTGAACTGCGCTTGGTAGTATGCGGTCAACGCGGGCTGGTCGAGCTTGGTCACCGCCGTACTGAGGGCGGCCTGCCAGCAGGCCTTAAAGCGCATCTGGCTTCCAAGATCACGGCCGTTCTGGGCAGCGCACACCGTCTCGGCCGCATCCTTCAGGCGCCGGTAGAGCACCGTGACGCCCTGGCTGTGCGAGAGGTCAAGGTCGGCGAAGTGAACAGTGACAGACGGCACACCCCCGGGGGAAGCGGCGTTCGCCAGTTGATAGCCAAGACCCAGGACGAAAATCATCATTGTGGTTGTGAAGCGATACATGGCGGTCTCCTATGTGTGTGTCGGCTTTCAGTGCCCGCTCTTCGGGCCTTCAGGGCACGAGGCGTGGGATTGCTTTGCGGGGTGCAGAGTCACCCGGCTCCCGCCGCCACTCCATGTTTGGTCTCTGACCTATTGCTGAATTAACCCTGATCCGGTTCTAATCTCGCGTGAGCAGCAACAAACTTCGCTTCGATGGATGGGTGCTTGACCCCGAATCGGGGGATCTCGAGCGCGCCGGAAGCCGAATACGGCTGCAGGAGCAGCCGGTGCAGGTACTGCGGGAGCTGATCGCTCACGCCGGCAGCGTCGTGGCGCGCGAGCAGCTGATCGCGCTCCTCTGGCCGACGAGCGTAGTGGACTTCGACACCGGTCTCAATACGGTGATCCGCAAGCTGCGCAGCGCCCTCGGGGATACCTCCGAGACGCCACGCTATATCGAGACACTCCCGCGACGCGGCTACCGCTTCATCGGAGCTCTCGACCCCGACCCGGAAGCTACCTCGGCCGCCTCGCTTACGGCCACAGCCTCCGGGCCGTCCCCGGGATCAGCACCCCCTTTGCACCACGTGCCGACAGCGCTTGCAGAATCCGCTCTCGCCGCGGCCAAACCGATGCCGAGCGGGCACGCACCGGCCGACCGGAACGAGGTGAATTCATCCAAAGCCACCATGACCGCTCTGGTTCGGCGTCTCCGATCACCGTCCCTGCCCGTGATCGGCGCGCTCGCCGTGGCGGCGCTCCTCGCCGGCGTGTATGCGCTCTGGCGCGCACCGAGCGTCAGCGTCCGCGTGGAAGCGCCTTCTCAGTCCGGACTTCCCGCAAGCGTCGCACCGACTGGTGCGGTTGGCTTCGCCCCGCAGCCCCATTCCATTGCGGTGCTGCCGTTCGTCAATGTGAGCGGCGACAAGGAACAGGAGTATTTCTCCGACGGCCTCACGGAAGAACTACTCAATTCCCTAGCCCACATCGACGGTTTGCAGGTCGCGGCCCGCACGTCTTCCTTTTCATTCAGGGAGTACCCGGACGTTGCGGACGTGGCCCACAAGCTGAACGTCAGCACAGTGCTGGAAGGAAGCGTACGGCGTTCGGGACGTACCGTTCGCGTCACCGCGAAGCTCATCAGCGGGGTGACAGGGTTTCACCTGTGGTCGAAAACCTATGACCGGGACCTGGGCGATGTGCTGAAACTGCAAACCGAGATCGCGACCGCGGTGGCGACCGCCCTCGAGGTTACATTGCTCGGGGACGAAGCCGCAAAGATCGAACTCGGCGGGACGCGCAACCCGGCCGCGCTCGATGCGTATCTGCGCGGCGCCAAGGCGTACAGGTCGTTCCATGATGGAGAAGACGTCAAGGCTGCGATTGCCGCGTACACGGAAGCGATTCGTCTCGATCCGAACTATGCGCTGGCGTTTGCCAGCCGATCGCGCGCCTATTTGAGCTATGCCTCGCAGTTCACAACCGACCACGAGAGCGTCGACAAGGCGGAGGCGGATGCGCACGAGGCAATCAAGCTCGCCCCGGATCTTGCCGAGGGCCACGTGGCGTTGGCAGGCTACCTTGAAAAGGGTTCCCTCGACTTCATGCACGCGAGCGAGGCGTACGAGCGCGCCCTGGCACTCGCACCTGGCAACGCGACGGTATTGGATAACTACGGTCGCTCTGCGGCCAACATGGGCCGTGCCGAAGCGAGCATCGCAGCCTCCCGCCATGCGGTCGCGCTCGATCCACTGAATCCCTCGATGCGTCGCCACCTCGGCCAGTCACTGTTTTACGCGCGACGTTATGGCGAGGCCCTCGCTACCTACCAGGAGGGTGTAGCGCTCGATCCCGACTCGGCAACCAATCACGCGTTTCTCGGGCTCGCGTATTACGCACTGGGCGAGTTACGGAACGCGCAATCGTCGTGCGACGTGAAATTCAACGCCAACCTATGGATTCAGTTCTGTCTGGCGGTGACTTACGGCAAGCTTGGGCGGCCCGCCAATGCGCAAGCCGAGCTGAAGAAATTACAAGCCGCGGGCGGCGATGCCGGAGCCTACCAGTATGCATCGATCTACGCGCAATGGGGCGACACGGCCAAGGCGCTCGAGTGGCTCGCCACGGCCATGCGGGTGCGTGATTCGGGTTTAATTGAGCTGAAAACCGATCCGCTCCTAGACCCGCTGCGCAACGAGCCGCGCTTTCAGGCGATTGAGCGGGAATTGAAGTTTCCGGACTGACCTGAACACGTGCAGAGCTGTGGCGTCTCGCTCTGCGACGCACCGTCCAACGCCGTCGAATGATATCTGCCGTCGCGCGAGGTAATTTTTCCGTTTCTTGAAGTAAGGCCGAATAGGGCGACGCCTGCTAAGGCGGTGAGCACCGGTACGCTCAACTGCGAGTTGCCGGCGCCCAAAGCGCTCAAGCGCGGCAACGCAAGCGCATATCTGCCTGCTGCGACTTCAGGAGCATCGTCGTTAGATCGTCGAGGCCGATCTTGCGCGCGGGCCCGTCATGTCATCCGGTCGGACTCGCCGATCGCGACAAGCATGCCGCTCGTCCAACTCAGGACTGTTAAGAGTTGCACCAGGGAGCGTCGCGTACAGCAGACATCCGCCAGATTGTTGCCTCCTATTCGAATGCCTTGCGAAGTGCGGCACCAATTTGGTCGACGAGAAGGCGGCCCGCGTCGAGTACACCGGCCAAAGACGCAAAGCCGTGGACCATACCCTCCCAACGAGTATGTTCAACAGCGACGTTGGCGGACTTCAACTTTGCCGCGTATTCGTCGCCCTCATCACGCAGAGGATCGTGATCGGCGGTGACGATCAGTGCGGGGGCCACCGAAGTGAGGTCTGCCGCGAACAGCGGAGATACTTGCGGATCCTCTCGATTGATCCCTTGCGGGAGAAAGGCGTCGAAGTCCTGGGTCATCTCGGCAAGAGAAACGAGGTAAGCACCGCTCCCCAGCTGCTTCCACGAAAGTCTGGAGGTGGTGGCGTCGAGGTTTGGATAGAGCAGCACCTGCAGACGCAGGCGCGGTCCACCCCGCGCGGCTTTTTGGGCTACCCACGCGGCCAGGAGCCCGCCGGCACTGTCACCTCCGACTGCGAGCTGTTCGGACTCGATGCCAAATTCGGCCGCGTGCTCGGCTATCCCCGTGAGAGCCGCCCAGACATCCTCGTTTGCGGCAGGGTACGGATTCTCCAGGGCGAGACGGTATGCCACCGAAACGACCCTACGCTGCGCCCGGTTCGCGAGGGCTCGAAGGAGAGAGTCATGGGTTTCGAGGTCCCCCGCGACAAATCCGCCGCCGTGATAGTAAAGGAGAGCCGGTGTCACGGACCGCAAAGGAACTTGGGCGCTGGCGGGGACATACAAGCCAGCAGGAACGTCAGTCGCGCGGCTTCGAATGACGAAATCCCGAGTTTCCGACACGGGTTCGGAGGGGAGGCCGACTTGCGAAGCGAGACTTTTGAGTCGCTCTCGTTTCGCAACAATTCTTTCATGTACCGAGAGTTGTGTGGCCGGAGCCGCATGCTGTGCCGTGTTTGCTCGGAACTGCTGCAAAAGATCCCTTACTTGTGGATCGAGCTCAGTCAACATGGAGATTCCAGTCCGGGCGTCGCGTACTTTTCGGGAGCGGCAATCTGTGCTGCCAGATAAGCGGCATCGTCTCCGACACCGAACAGAATTCCAGATCTTCGGTTGTACAACCAGGGCAATCCTAGAAAGTACAAGCCTGGGTATCTGGTGACCCCACGCTTCTGGATCGGATATCCGTCTGAATCGACGACTGGCAACTTCACAAGGCTGAAATCAAAAGCGTATCCCGTTGCCCACACAACAGTGGAAATTCCCACCTCTTGCAGGTTCACTTCTGTCACCTCTTCCTCCTTATAACCATCAATCAATCGCGGGATGTTCTCGGTCGGAGCGGCCAACCCGACACGGCTGATGTAATCGTCGATCTTCTTTAGTGCGTCAATCTCGAACTGATCGACTGCGGCGAGCGTTTCCTTTAGGTCAGGCGCGAGGATGAGTTGTCCCTCATGAGCATTGCGCACGTGCCCGAGCAGGACGACACCGTCGCGGGCGAACTGGTGCAAATTCAGGGTCTGTCCACCGTTCTTGCCAGAAATCTGCGGGTGTGGATGGAATTTATCTGCGGCCGATGTCAGTTCTTCGACCTTGGTTTCGTACATCCCAATCCGGGTTAACCAATCATTGATATCCCTCCCGCGATATCGTCGGGGCACACGTCCGGCGCTGCCGATCGATAGATAGACTTTCCTTCCACTCTGATAAAGTTCCTGCGCAATCTGCGCTCCGGACTGCCCGGTTCCCACCACGAGCACTGCACCCTCTGGAAGGGTTGAGGGGTTTTTGTACTCCATCGAGTGCAGCTGCAGGACCGCCGGAGGAATTTCCGCGCTGAATGGTGGAATCTTAGGCGACTGGTAAAGGCCTGTCGCGATTACTACGTTCTCGGCTTCGTAGTTCTTCTCGCTTGTACGTACGGCGTATCTGTCGCCGACCTTTTCTACGCTGAACACTTCGACTCCGCAAAGCACGGGTAAGCGAAAGCGCTCGACATAGTTGTCGAAGTACTCTACAACTTCTGCCAGAGACATGAATCCATAAGGTTCGTTTTCGCTGTATTCTGCTCCGGGCATCCGTACCTGGAAGTTCGCCGTTACGAGGGTGAACGAGTCCCAGCGTTGATTTCGCCACGCATTAGCTACCGCTGGCGCTCGTTCCAGCGTGACATGTTCGCGACCCTCCTGAGTCAGGTAATAACTGATGGCTAGACCAGCCTGACCACCACCGACGATAACCATATCGATTTTGTGCAACATGGATGCCTCCTCTATTCTGATGTCAGCTCGATCGAAGCCCCGGACGAGCCAGGGCCCTCGCTCGGAGTTTCACTACCGGACGCGTAGGGGTGTTGCCGAGGAGAACACCATCGTCCCGATCACACTGTTTCTTTGCCACCATCAGCCGTTCCACAGTACTGCCATAGGCAAAAGGAATCTGTTCCGAGTCGTCAGGACCCAACATATTCGGATAGCCGCCGGGCAACGCCATCGGGTGTGAGTCGCATGAAGCGCTCAACGCGCACGCCACGAACTCGGTACTCTGTTTTATTCACGTAAACCTCGCTTGTTGATGTCAATATTCCAAAGCACACTACAAGCGGAGGCGAGATCGTCACCGATCTCCAAGAATGTGGCCTCCTTAGTCAGCGTGAATGTATTGACGCCTATCAGAAGCAGCGCACGTGCTGTCTTCCGTATGCGCGCTTTTTGCCGAGGGCGACAATGGAAGCCAATGGACGACGTGATTCGTTGGCCAGCGCTACGACGAGCCGGCAGTTAATTCGAACTCGTCCGCATTCCCTTATGTATTGACGATGAACAACTATTTTTTTGCTGGAGTTGCCTCGACGGATCGAGATTTTCGTGAAGCGGTCGGCGACGCCACCAATTCTGGCGTTGGAGCAACCACCGCTGAAGTTCTGAGTGCGCGGATGACCGAGAGGTTCTCTCGTACTCTAACGAACGTCGCACATTGGTCATGAATTCCAATATCAAACCGTTTGGATCATTAAAGCGTAGGGACAGAGACGTTCCTAAATTCTTGAGCGTATTCGCGACGCCAGCCGCATCCAGCCTGCGCTTGAACTGCTCCACCGTCGCGTCTCCTTCCACTTCGAACGCGACGTGGCGATGACAGGCGCTTCGTGCGTTGAAGTACTTGGGATGAACCAGCGACATGTGCTCAAAGAAGGCTAGCGTATCGCCGTCGCCGATTTCGAAAAACGTGTAACAATACCCTGAACCATCGGTGCGGAAGGGATCTTCGATTACGACCGTCGCGATGAGCGGCAATTCTAGAATGTCTTCGTAGAAATGACGAGTTTCCTCGGAATCCCAACAGGCGTAGGCCTGATGAAGTATGTGCCTCACCGGACGAGTGGTCATTTCCATGCGCCCGGCATCATCTTCGCCTGTTGTAGTCATATCTTCCGACGCAGCCGCTGTTGGTGCCATTGGCATCTCCGCCTGAGTTGAGAAATCACCTGATCGACATTAGGTGCGAGTTTGATCGACCAGACCCCCGCAGTCTTATCCATGAATGCCGCACGCTATTCATTGGTTGCGGACATTCAGGATGTGGATTGTTGGCTATCCAACGGTCTCTCATTTTCGCGTTACCCGTTCGTCCCGAAGTCGCTGAAGCTACACACCGGGGCGCCGCGTTGTGACCTCCTGGACCAGCCACACATTGCCGTCGGGATCAGTGAAGGCGAAGAACGACCCGTAGCTATTGCGCTCGGGGTCGGGGCCGGGAAGCCGTGCCTCCAGGGGAAACGGTGCGCCGTGCCACATCTCACTCGCGTCGATGCCACGGCGGCTGAATTCGCCATGAGCCGCTCTGATGTCGGAGACAATCAGCGCCGCCGCGCTCGAGCCAGGCGTCGCCGCAGTGAGTCCGTTGCCGAAGGTAACCGAGCACCCTGAGCCGGGGGGCGTGAACTGGACGATGCGAACGTTCTTTGCCGGGGCGACGTCCTGGTCGAGCCTCCAACCCAAGAGTTGGTAGAACTGCTTGGATCGCTCGACGTCGGACACGGGGAGGATGTGGACCTCGAGGTTCATGGCGACTCTGGTTACGCTGGCGTCGGACTTCTGTTGTTTCATGCTGTTGCCTGTTTGAGTCATGAGTGCTTTCCCATCGACGGATCGATCTTTTCCGCCCAAGCCAGAATCCCGCCGGTAAGGTTTGAAACATTCCTGAATCCAGCCTTCTTCAGGGCCAGCGCGGCCTTCTGGCTGCGTACGCCAGCTTTGCAATAGACGACGATTTCGCTGTTCTTCTTGTCTGCCAGCTCGGAGGCGCGGCGCTCAATGTCACCGACCGGAATCAACGACGTACCGAGATTCACGATCCTGTGCTCATGCGGTTCGCGGACATCGAGGACGAAGACGTCTTCCTTCGCATCTAGCTTCCGTTTCAGCTCCTGCACGGAGATCTGCGGAATGCCGTCGACCACCGGAAGTTTGACATTGCTTGGCTTCAGCCATTGAACGAACCAGTCGCGTGCCGCTGCGGAAGCAGTTTCAAAGTCCTCACCCTCAGATTTGCCCAAGTGCCCGCCTTCCAGAAACACAAGAGATTTCGGATCATGGGCTCGTGCGTATGCAGCCAGGGCGATATCCGTCGGGACCAAAAAATCTTTCTTTGCCAAGATCATGCGCAACGGTGTAGGGGATATCGCATCGATACGGACCGCAGGTTCGAAATAGGAGAGACGCTCCAGAGACTCGAAGGTTATTCGGTTTTCGAAACGTCCTTCACTGGCGACTTGT
>WNFQ01005959.1_pt1 | contig 15386 bp, 11 predicted proteins | sample 5400171 | NCBI WGS metagenome assembly WNFQ01 (sample SAMN13153356, study PRJNA577476) | soil metagenome | isolation source: 20 cm soil under Madrone tree | place: USA:California | collected 2016-06-14
CCCCGTCCCGCTGGTCATCGTGTAGGCCGTGCCCAGGTTCGAGCAGACGCCGCCCGAGGTGTAGGCCGGGCTCGCGGAGCTGTTCGTCGTACTCGCCACCGTGAAGACGCTGTGGTAGGCGGCGCTCGCGGGCGCCCCCGTGAACGTCACGGTCGGATTGATCTTCTCCGCTGCGGTGGTCTGGCTCCGCGTCGCCCCGTTGTAGTTGGCGTCCGCGGCCCAGGTGACGGTCGCGGTGCAGCTGCCCGTGCCGCTGATCATCGTGTAGGCAGTCGCCAGATTCGAGCAGACGCCGCCCGACGTGTAGACCGGGGTCGCCGAGCTGTTCGTCGTGCTCGCCACGGTAAACGCGCTCTGGTAGGCCGCGCTCGCGGGCGCCCCCGTGAAGGTCACGGTCGGAGCGATCTTCTGGGCCGTGGTCGTCTGGCTCCGGGTTGCCCCCGTGTAGTTATCGTCCGCCGCCCAGGTGACGGTCGACGTGCAGCTGCCCGTGCCGCTGGTCATCGTGTAGGCAGTACCTAGGTTCGAGCAGACGCCGCCCGACGTGAAGACCGGGGTAGCGGAGCTGTTCGTCGTGCCAGCCACGGCGAACGTGCTCTGGTAGGCGGCGCTCGCCGGGGCTCCGGTGAACGTCACGGTCGGACTGATCTTCGTCGCGGTCGTGGATTGGCTGAGCGTCGCCCCGTTGTAGTTGGCGTCTGCCGCCCAGGTGACGGTGGAAGTACAGCTCCCCGTCCCGCTGGTCATCGTGTAGGCAGTGCCCAGGTTCGAGCAGACGCCGGCCGAGGTGTAGACCGGCGTAGCCGAGCTGTTCGTGGTACTCGCAGCCCCGGTGAACGTCACCGTCGGGCTGATCTTCTCCGCCGTGGTGGTCTGGTTCCGGGTCGCCCCGGTGTAGTTATCATCCGCCGCCCAAGTGACGATCGCCGCGCAGCTGCCGGTCCCGCTGGTGATCGTGAAGGTCGGGCCGGCGTTGGAGCACACCCCGCTCGGCGTGTAGGCCGGACTGGCCGAGCTGTTCGTCGTGCTCGCCACGGTGAACGTGCTCAGGTAGGCGGCGCTCGCCGGGGCGCCGGTGAACGTCACGGTCGGAGTGATCTTCTCGGCCGTAGTGGTCTGGCTCCGGGTCGCCCCGGTGTAGTTATCGTCCGCGGCCCAGGTGACGGTCGACGTGCAGCTCCCCGTCCCGCTGGTCATCGTGAAGGCAGTGCCGAGGTTCGAGCAGACGCCGCCCGAGGTGTAGACCGGGCTGGCCGAGCTATTGGTGCTGCTCGCCACGGTGAAGGTGCTCTGGTAGGCGGCGCTCGCGGGCGCTCCCGTAAACGTCACGGTCGGAGTGATCTTCTCGGCCGTGGTGGTCTGGGTCCGCGTCGCGCCCGTGTAGTTATCGTCCGCCGCCCAGGTGACGGTCGCCGTGCAGCTGCCGGTCCCGCTGGTGATCGTGAAGGTCGGGCCGGCGCTGGAGCACACCCCACTCGACGCGTACGCCGGGCTGGCCGAGCTGTTCGTCGTGCTCGCCACGGTGAACGTGCTCAGGTAGGCGGCGCTTGCTGGGGCCCCGGTGAACGTCACGGTCGGGCTGATCTTCTCCGCCGTGGTGATCTGGCTGCGGGTCGCCCCGGTGTAGCTGGCGTCCGCGGCCCAGGTGACCGTCGACGTGCAGGTCCCCGTGCCGCTGGTCATCGTGTAGGTGGGACCGGCGATGGAGCACACCCCGCTCGACGAGTACGCCGGACTAGCCGAACTGTTGGTGGTGCTCGCCACGGTGAACGTGCCCTGGTAGGCGGCACTCGCCGGGGCTCCGGTGAACGTCACCGTCGGGCTGATCTTCTCCGCCGTAGTCGTCTGGCTCCGGGTCGCTCCAGTGTAGTTGGCGTCCGCGGCCCAGGTGACGGTGGACGTGCAGGTTGCCGTCCCGCTAGTCATGGTGTAGCTGGCACCGACGTTGGAGCAACCACCGGCTGCGGTGTAAACCGGGCTGGCCGAGCCGTTGGTGGTGCTCGCCACGGTGAACGTGCTCTGGTAGGCGGCGCTGGCCGGGGCGCTGGTGAACGTCACTGTCGCGCCGATCTTCTCGGCCGTAGTCGTCTGGCTCCGGGTCGCTCCCGTGTAGTTGGCGTCCGCGGTCCAGGTGACGGTGGACGTGCAGGTTGCCGTCCCGCTGGTCATGGTGTAGCTCGTACCGACGTTGGAGCAGCCGCCGGCTGCGGTGTAAACCGGGCCGGCCGAGCTGTTGGTGGTGCTCGCCGCGGTGAACGTGCTCTGGTAGGCGGCGCTCGCCGGCGCACCCGTGAACGTCACCGTCGGGTCGATTTTCGTCGCGGTCGTGGATTGGCTGAGCGTGGCGCCGTTGTAGTCGGCATCGGGTGCCCAGGTGACGGTGGCCGCACAGGTCGTCGTCCCGCTGGTCATGGTGTAGCTCGTACCGACGTTGGAGCAACCGCCGCTGGACGTATAGAGCGGGCTCGCCGAACTGTTAGTCGTGCTCGCCACAGTGAACGTGCTCAGGTAGGCGGCACTCGCCGGCGCCCCCGTGAACGTCACGGTCGGATTCCTCTTCCCGACGGTGAGCGTGCCGGATCCAGTGGCGAAGTCCGAGGCGGACGTAGCGGCCTTGACGGTGAACGACGTCGTTCCTGCGGGCGTGGTGCCCGAGGTCGTAGAGATCGTAAGCGTCGATGTCTTGGAATTTTCGGCCGACGTCAACGTGACCGGATTCGCGCTGAAGGAAGCGCTCGCTCCGGCCGGCAATGCCGTCGTGATGCTCAGAGTGGCACTGAAGTTCCCATTGGAGCCTCCACCGCTGCCGCGGAACACGGTGATCGTGAAGGCAGCGCTCGAGCCGGAAGTGACCGGGTCGGGCGACTGCGCGCCCACGGTGACCGAGCCGACCTTTGGACTGTCCAGGAACGTCGTTTGCGCTACCAACCGGGAGGTCTGGCCCGTCGCGGTGAGATAGAACCGCACGCCGAGGTCATGCTCGTCGGGCGCAAACTCCCGAGAGAGGATGTTTCCGGACGAATCGGCGATCGTCGTGAGCGTCTGGTCGGTGTCCTCGTCGCGGTCGAGATCTTCGTGCAGGTCGAGTGTGACGGCTTCCCCTGGCTGCCAGCCCGAGCCGGTCATGGTGACGACCTCGCCCGGGGCGTAATCCTCCTTGTCTGTCTTCACGGTGGCGGCCGTGTTCCCGTTTCCGATAGAGGAGACGAGCACCACCTGCCCTCCCCCCGTGCCTCCCCTGGCATCCGCCGTCGCGCCCGCGCTGTCCGCCGGCGGCTCCAGCCCGAATGACGCCATGTTGGCGTACGCCAGCTGCTGATCCCCGTTCCTGAGAATCTCCGCGGCGATCGCCGTCAACGCCTGCACCGCGTTATAGATCTGTAAATCCGAGTCGGCGGCGACGCTCAGCCTCGAGACTCCCCTGAGCCACGCGTAGCGCTGCGCCACGGTGTCCGAGTGGTCTTGTAGAACGACGAGGCCTCTCAAACCCGATGTCGCGTGGTTCGCTGCCCCCCAAAGCGCGAGGTTGCGGATGAGGGTGGTCTTCTCCGTGCGATTGGTGGTGCCCTGGTCCGGCGTGCCGGACCAGACTGCAATGCGCCCGCGCAGCACCGTGCGCAGCCGCTCGGCAACCGCCGTGGTCCGCAACAGGTCGTATGGCTTGGTATCGCCGTTATCCGCGAGGGACGGGACGATAAAGACGGCGTACGGCGCGAGGTCCGCGCTCGCGAGATCGACGGTGCCGGACGTCCCGTTGTACGCGCGCGCGACCCCCCCCGGGAAGGCGCTCACCGGGCCCGTCAGCGCCTCGACGATCAAGTCGCAACCCGCCACGTCGACGCCAACCGGGCAGTACACCAGGGCCTGTTGAGCCGCCAGGTTCGCCGGCCCCACAACGAGACCGCACCATGCTCCGAACAGCGCCAGGAAGGGCGTCTTCGTCATAACGCCCCCCCTCAGCGACAAGCGTCGGCGATGACCGCGCCGAGCGCATCCACGCGCTGCTGCAAGCCGGCGTTGTCCGGACTGGCCGCGGCCTGTCCCTTGGCGCTCTCAAGCTCCTTGGCGTAGGCGACGCACACCGTTGCAGTGACGAGATTTTGCGTCAGGGCCGCCGTTGGCGGCGTTAGCGGCGCTCGCGGTCCCTGGGGCTGGTCCGAACAGGCAGTCCAGAACATCAGTACGGCGGCGGACAACAGAGCTATGCGCTTCACGACCCACCTCCAGAGAAGCCCAGTACCTGTCTGGGCGGCTGGCGGCTGGTCGTGAGGCTCACATTGGACCTCACCTCGCTCAGCGGACCCGCTACTGGCGCATCGTGGCGTCAGCGCAACAACCGTACCGTTGCTCAGGTTGCGGTTGTCGGACAAAAACGTCTGTTGCTCTAGAGATGTGTGGTACGGGAGCCACACACATGCTGGAGAGTGTTACAACTGTGGACGCTGGATGGCTAACGGCCCCAGGTACCATGCTTCGCGGACCAATCGCTGGTACGCTCCTGCTCTGCTATCTCGCCGCGTGCACGAGCTGGCACGTTGAGGAGGGAGTCAGCCCGCTGCAGTTCATCACCACCGAGCACCCCAGGGTCGTGCGCCTGACCCGGACCAACGGCTCGCAGATAGAGATCGACGACCCCCAAATCGCTGCGGGCGACACCCTGACGGGGATCCACAACACACTGCTCTCCCGCGTCGCGGTCTCGGACGTCACGGAGGTTGCGACCCCGAGGTTCAGTGCTGCCAAGACGCTCGGGGGATTCGTCGGGCTCGGCGTGGTCGTCGTAGGAATCGCGGTGATCGCGTGTTTGTCGGGGCCGGGTTGTGCCTCGGAGTAGGAGTCAATTGGGGCATTGTTCTCGATAGGAAATGCTCGATACCCTAGTGGCTATCGAGCATTTGGTTACTCAGTCGGGGCGAGAGGATTTGAACCTCCGACCTCCTGGTCCCGAACCAGGCGCGCTAACCGGGCTGCGCTACGCCCCGCTGTAAAGCTAGAGTGCAGTGAGTGGTGACAGACGCAGACGCAGCAGTAGTGAACAGGCGACAGTGCGCTGGTAAGCGCACGCCTTCCTGTAACCTGCCGTTTCTATCGCTGTTCGCCCCTGTGCGTCTGGTGCGTCTGTGCGTCTAGCCTTCAGCGAAACCTAGAAGCCGACCTACCCGAAGGAAAGCCCGGCGGGGGCTTGCGGCCTCCGCGTCGCGCCCGTATTTCCACGGGACAAGGTCCATGCTACCCGATGCCGTGGTGCGCACGAGACACTCCCACCGAACTGCGGTCTGCGCAATCGGCGCCGCAGCCCTCCTGCAGGGTAGCTGGGCGTGTCGGCGGGCCGCCACCGCCGCCCCTCCGCCTCCAGAGGTCTCGGTACTCACCGTCGCCCCGGAGACGGTCTCGGCGCGCTTCGAGTTCGTCGGGCAGGCCGCCGCGTCGCGTCGCGTCGAGGTGCGTGCCCAGGTCGCCGGGGTCATCGTCGCGCGGCCCTACGCCGAAGGCACGGACGTCCCGAAAGGCGCCCTGCTCTTTCAGATCGATTCCACGACGTACGACGCGGCCTACCGGAGCGCGCGGGCGCAGCTCGCGGACGCCGCCGCCCGGTTGGCGAACGCCGACCGCAACTCGGCCCGCCTCAAGGCGCTACTCGGCTCGCGCGCCGTCGCCCAGAAGGACGTAGATGACGCCGAGACAGCCTCCGACCAGGCGCGCGCCGCCGTCCAGGCGGCGCAGGCGGCGGTGGATCGTGCGAAGAAGGACTACGATGACACCTTCGTCCGAGCGGAGATTGCCGGGCGTGCCGGCCGGGCGGTGCTGGACCTGGGCGCGCGGGTGACGGGGCCGAGCGACTTGCTCACGACGGTCGAGCAGGTCGATCCCGTCTACGTGAACTTCAGCCCGTCCGACCAGGAGGTGTTGCGCTGGCGGCGGGACATCGCGACGCGCCGGCTGCTCGTGCCGGCCCGCGTGCTCGCCGTGCAAGTGACACTTGCCGACGGCAGCATATTTCCCGGCACCGGCCAGCTCAATTTCATCGACCTCGCCTTGCAGCCGCTGACCGGGACCCTCTCGCTCCGCGCGGAGTTCCGCAATCCGCAGCACGTGTTGTTGCCGGGCCAGTTCGTACGGCTACGGTTCGTGGGCCTCAAGCGGCCGAACGCGATCCTCGTGCCGCAGCGGGCGGTCCAGCAGGGCCTCGACGGAGCGTTCGTCTACGTGGTGGAGGACAGCAACAAGGTGGCGGCGCGGCATGTGGTAGCGACGTCCTGGGACCAGGGGTCGTGGTTGATCGAGCAGGGCCTCCGAGCGGGCGACCGCGTCGTGGTGGGCGGTGTCCAGAAGGTCGCACCTGGACAACACGCCACGCCGGTGGCGTACCGGCCCGCAGTAGACTCGAGCGCCGCAGGGGTGAGGGACAGCGCGCTGATCGCGGCGCCGTCGGCTCCGCCGAAGATCAAGGTCGGCCCGTGAGTGATGCGCCCAGGAGGACTCGAACCCCCAGCCTCTTGATCCGTAGTCAAGCGCTCTATCCAGTTGAGCTATGGGCGCGAGTGGGCGGTACTAGACTCGAACTAGTGACCTCCACGATGTCAACGTGGCGCTCTAACCAGCTGGAACTAGTGACCTCCACGATGTCAACGTGGCGCTCTAACCAGCTGAGCTAACCGCCCGTGTAGAACGCGGAACGCGGAAGTGGTAACGCGGAACAGGGGAATGTGTGACGCCTGTTCCGCATTCCACGTTCCGCGTTCCACGTTCAAGTAGCGGGGGTGGGATTTGAACCCACGACCTCCGGGTTATGAGCCCGGCGAGCTACCAGACTGCTCCACCCCGCGTCGCTGTGCCAGAGCGGGAAACGGGACTCGAACCCGCGACCCCAACCTTGGCAAGGTTGTGCTCTACCAACTGAGCTATTCCCGCGTAGGTCGCCAATCTAACCGCTCAGTGGGGTTCTTTGTACCGCCCCTACCGCCCCCGTACCGCCCTTGCCGCCCGTTCAGTGGAGGCGAGGGGGATCGAACCCCTGACCTCGTGAATGCCATTCACGCGCTCTCCCAACTGAGCTACGCCCCCGTTATATTGGGCCCCGCAAAACGCGGTCCGGCGGGAACACGGCATCTTATCGGGACGTTATGGCGGTGTCAAGCGTTTTTGTGCCCTCACGCGAACTTTTCGACCTGTGTCCGGTATCACACGGTGATCCGGGACTATAAACATGCCCAAGCACATCCGACGGAAGAAGACCACCTCCCCCGCCCGGGCGAAGCCCCGCGCGGCGGCTCGCCCAGTCGCGGCCGCCGCCGTGGCGCCGGCCCCCCAGGCGAAGGCGAAGCCCGTTAAGAAGCGCGGGCGCCGTCGGGGTCTGCTCTCCGGCCTCGGGACCCATGAGCACGAGCGCGACATCCTCGACCAGTACCTCCACGAGGTGTCCAAGACGCCCCTCCTTACTCAGAAGGAGGAGATCGCGCTCGCCCGGAAGGTGCGCGCGGGCGACCAGGAGGCGATGCAGGAGCTGGTGAAGCGCAACCTGCGCTTCGTGATCTCGGTCGCCAAGAAGTACCAGAACCGTGGCCTGCCCCTTACCGATCTGATCGGCGAGGGGAACGTCGGGCTGCTCACGGCGGCCCGGAAGTTCGACCCGGACCAGGGCGTGAAGTTCATCTCTTACGCCGTGTGGTGGATCCGCCAGGCGATCCTCGCCGCGCTCGCGCGCCAGGGGCGCACCGTGCGCGTGCCGTTGAACCGCACCGCTGACCTGTCGCGTATCGTCCGCACGGCCGAGTTCCTGCGGCAGACGCTGCGGCGCGAGCCGACGCCGGAGGAGATCTCCGACGCGACCAAGCTGTCGCTCGAGGTGGTGCAGTCGCTCGCCGCGCTCAACACGGGCGACGTGCGGCTCGATGCGCCGCTCGATCCCGACGGCGACCGCTCGCTGATCGAGCGCTTCATCGCCGAAGATCTCCCCGATACCGAAGACCAGGCGATGGACCGCTTCCTGTCGGACGAGATCGAGCAGGCGCTGAACACGTTGCAGCGACGTGACGCCAAGGTGTTGCGCCTCTACTTCGGGTTGGACGGCGGCCGCGAGCACACGCTCGAGGAAATCGGCGGCATGCTCGGCGTGACGCGCGAGCGTGTGCGCCAGCTGCGGGACCGCGCGCTCAAGCGGCTGCGGGACGGCGAGGTGGGGAAGGCGCTCGCGAGCTTCGCCGCCTAAAGCGTTCCACGTTCCACGTTGCTCGAGGGCCGGCGCGAACCGCCGGCCTGCTTCGTTATGGGAGCCGTCGTGAAACGTGCAACGCGCAACGTGCAACGTTAGCTTAACCCCGTGATTGAACGCCTGGGCCGAAGGACCGTCGACGCCGTCAAGACCGTCGGCCGCCTCGGCCATTTCATGGGGGACCTGGCGCGCGCCGTTCCCGACGTCGCCGTCTGGGGGCGGCTCACGTTGGTCCAGCTGCGGCGGGTGGGTGTGGACTCCCTCCCCGTCGCCCTGTTCATCGCCGCGTTCACCGGCGTGGTGCTCGCCCTGCAGGCGTCCTACACGTTCAGAAACACGGTTCCGCTCTACTTCGTCGGCACGCTGGTCGGCAAGACGATGATGCTCGAGCTCGGGCCCGTCCTCGTCGGGCTCGCCCTGGCGGGGCGCGTCGGCGCGAGCATGGCCGCCGAGCTGGGGACCATGAGAGTCACCGAGCAGGTGGACGCGCTCGAGACGCTCGCCTACGACCCCCAGAGCTTTCTCGTCCTCCCCCGCGTGCTCGCCGGCACCGCCATGTTTCCCATTATCGTGGCGCTCGCGATTTTGACGGGCATCCTCACCGGCTGGATCGCGAGCCTGATGCTGCTCGACCTCACGACCCCGGAGTTCATCAAGGGCCTGAAGCTGTTCTACCGGTTCAAGGACACCTGGTTCGGCCTGTTCAAGAGCGCCACGTTCGGGTTCACGATCACGCTCGTGGGGTGCGTCGTCGGGCTGGGCACGCGCGGCGGCGCGGAGGGCGTGGGCCTGAGCGCCACCCGCGCGGTGGTCTATTCGGCCGTCCTGTTGCTCGTGCTGGACGCGTTCTGGGCACTGGTGCTGCTGCGGTGATCCAGTTCCAGGGCCTCCACAAGAGCTTCGGCGCGAAGCCGGTGCTCGCCGGCCTCACCCTCACGGTGCCGGACCAGGAGACCGTGGTCATCATCGGCTACTCGGGCACGGGCAAGAGCGTGGCCCTGAAGCACGTGGTGGGGTTGTTGCAGCCCGATGCCGGGGACGTCATCGTTGACGGTCGCGCGGTGTCGACGCTGGAGCGGGCCGCCCTGATGGCCCTGCGACGCGAGATCGGATTCGTGTTCCAGTTCGCCGCGCTGTTCGATTCGATGAGCGTGTTCGACAACGTCGCGCTGGGGCTGAGGCGGCGCGGCCTCTCGGACGACGACATCGCGGAGCGCGTGCGCGAGGCGCTGGCGGGCGTGGACCTGACGGGTGCGGAGGAGAAGTACCCGGCCGAGCTGTCGGGCGGCATGCGCAAGCGGGTGGGCATCGCGCGCGCCATCGCTCTGCGACCGCGCTACCTCCTGTACGACGAACCGACCACCGGCCTGGACCCCGTGACCTCGGCGGTGATCGACCAGCTGATGGTGCGGACCCGGGAACACCTCGGCGTGACGGGCATCGTGGTGACGCACGACATGCGGAGCGCCTATACCGTGGGCGATCGCATCGCCATGTTGTACGAGGGCAGGATCCGGCAGGTGGGGACGGTCGAGCAGATCCAGCAGACGGAGGATCCCGTGGTCCGGCAGTTCATCGAGGGACGCCCGACGTGAAGCGCGAGAACGAGTTCGTCGTCGGGATGGTCGTGATCGCGGCGTTCGCGGTGGTGGTGGCCGGTGCGTTGTGGCTCTCGGGCGCGCATCTCGGCCGCACGGAGGCGGTGTACACGGCCCGGTTCCGCACGGTGGGGGGACTCGGTGTGGGCGACCCGGTGGTGTTGCGGGGCGTGCGGGTCGGCCGGGTGGAGGGGATCCGCCTCGCGTCCGGCAACTGGGTGGAGGCGGATCTGAAGATCTACGCCGGCGCGCAGCCGCCGCCCAGGCCCGCGGTGATCGCCGCGTCGGCGTCCCTGTTCGGCGAGTGGGCGGCCTCGCTCGTGTCGCTCGATCAGCTCCCGAACGATCCCAACATCAAGCAGGCGATCGCGGAAGCGCAGGCGGCGGGCGGGGGAAAGCTGCCCGGCGCCACGCTCCCCGACATCGGCCAGCTCACCGCGCAGGCGAGCCGCATCGCGACCGACATCGCGACCGTGTCCAACCGGATCCAGACCGCGTTCGACTCCGAGGCCGTGCTCGAGCTGCGGCGGTCGATCAAAGACTTCGGCCAGGTGGCGGACAAGCTGGTGAAGGTCACGAACGAGCAGGCCGAGGTGATCGGATCGGTGGGATCGAACCTGCGCCAGGGCTCGGACGTCCTCGCCAAAGCGGCGACCAACCTGCAGGCCACCCTGGGGCGGGTGGATTCGGCGACGAATCAGGGTCAGCTCGCGACCATCCTGAGCAACTCGGCGACGACCAGCGTCAACCTGCGGACGGCGTCACAGGACTTCCGCGACCTGCTCGACGCCGCCCACAAGAATCAGGAAAGCCTGGTGCGCGTCCTGGTCTCGGCCGACAGCGTCATGTCGCGCATCGCGAACCGCAGCGGGACGCTCGGCCTGCTGGTGTCGGACTCGACCTTGTACCGCGAGACCACACTCACGATGATCCAGTTGAGGCAGCTCCTGTCCGACATTCAAGCGAACCCGCGGAAGTACTTCTCGTTCAGCGTCTTCTAGAGGCGCGATGCCACGGCGCCAGCGGCGGGCCCAAAGGGAGACCTCGGCCGGCGGGGTCGTCTTCCGGCGCGGACCGGACGGCGAGCCGCGCTTCCTGCTGATCCGCGACTCCTATCGCAACTGGGGGTTCCCCAAGGGCCACCTCGAACCCGGCGAGCCCCCGGCCGACGCCGCGCGCCGCGAGGTGGTCGAGGAGACCGGGCTCAAGGACCTGGTGCTGCACGGCCCGATTCGGGTGATCGACTGGTACTTCCGCTTTCGCGGCAAGACCATCCACAAGTTCTGCCACTTCTTCCTGTTCGAGTCGAGGCGCGGCGAGTGCGTGCCGCAGACGGAGGAGGGCATCACCGACTGCGCGTGGTATCCCCCCGACGAGGCCCGCCGCACGATCTCCTACGACAACGCGCGCGCGGTGCTGGAGCAGGCGACCGCGATGGTGCAGGCGCTCGCCCACGTGGTGGACCGCGCCGCCCCGGAGCAGCCCGCATGACCGCCGTCGTACCCGTATTCAACCCTCGGGCCGAGCCGCGGCGTGCGGTCAAGCGCGGCTACCCGCGCGGTGCGGGGAGCGTGCGGCTGTGCCGCAACCTCGCCGCCGTCGAGCGGCTGCTATACCAGCGCCTCGTGGACGCGGTGGTGCTCGATGTGAAGACGGCGCCCACCGCCGCGCTGGCGCTGCCGGCACGGTTCCCCCGCATCCCGATGTTCGTGCTGTCGGCCCTGCGGTCCGACGACGGCCCGCTGCTCGCCGCCTGCGACGCCGCGGGGTTCGCCGGCGTCCTGGTCGAGGGGGTGGACAACGCGGTTGCGGGGGAATGGATCGCGGCCCGTACCGCGCAGGTGGCGCGGCGCGAAGCGCTGGCCGATGCGCCCAAGCTGCTCCGCCTGACCGATCGGCTGCAACTGGCCGCCTGGGACGAGGTGCTCCGCCGGGTCGGCTTTCCGACGCAGACCGGCCACGTCGCGGCGGCGCTGCGGGTGACGCGGGAGCACCTATCACGCGAGTTCGCCGCGGGTGGCGCTCCCAACCTGAAGCGGGTCATCGACCTCGCGCGCACGGCCTGCGCCGCCGATCTGCTGGGCAATCCCGGGTACACGGTACGGGCGGTGGTGAACATCCTCGGCTACGCGTCCACCAGCCACCTCGCGGGCGCCGCGCGGCGGGTGGCGGGAGCCACGCCGCAAGAATTGCGAGCGGTGGGGCCGCGCGGCGTGTTGGCCAGATTCATAAGAGGAAGGACGCGGTCGAGAGTATGAGTGGGGAAGTGCGAACGCGGAACGCGGAACAACACGGGAGGGTCGTGCCGCAAACGACCTTGCACTACTGTTCCGCATTCCGACTTCCGCGTTCCGCGTTCTTGTGATATTTTTCACAATCTCCTAACCGGTACCCCATGGCCACCGATTCCATCCTGAGACCCGGCGAGCTCAAAGAAATCCTCCTCAAGGAAATCCAGGCGGCCGATCTCGCCGAGATCGACGTGCGCGAGGTGGGCACGGCGCTCGAGGTGAAGGACGGCATCGCTCGCATTTATGGGCTCACCTCGGCGATGGCCGGCGAGATGCTCGAGTTCACCTCCTCGGAGACGGGGGAGAAGGTGACCGGGCAGGCGCTGAACCTGGAAGAGGACAACATCGGCGCCGTGATCTTCGGCGATTATCTCATGCTGCGCGAGGGCGATGAGGTGCGCCGCACCGGGCGCGTGCTCGAGGTGCCGGTCGGCCCCGCCCTGGTGGGACGGGTGGTGGACGCCCTGGGCCGTCCGGTGGACGGATTGGGCCCGCTCCACGGCACGAAGAGTCGCAAGGTGGACATCGTCGCGCCCGGCATCATCAAGCGGCAGCCGGTGAAAGAGCCGCTCCAGACGGGGATCAAGGCGATCGACTCGATGATCCCGATCGGCCGCGGCCAGCGGGAGCTGATCATCGGTGACCGCGCCATCGGCAAGACGGCGATCGCGATCGACACGATCATTAATCAGAAGGACGCGGGGGTGATCTGCGTGTACGTGGCGATCGGCCAGAAGAACTCGACGGTCGCCTCGGTCGTAGACCGGTTGAAGGAGCACGGCGCGATGGACTACACGATCGTCGTCGTGGCGTCCGCCTCGGAGCCCGCCCCGATGCAGTACATCGCCCCGTTCTCGGGCTGTGCGATGGCCGAGTATTTCATGTACGACGAGAAGAAGGCGACGCTGTGCGTGTACGACGACCTCTCGAAGCAGGCCGCGGCGTACCGCCAGCTGTCGCTGGTGCTGCGGCGCCCGCCCGGCCGCGAGGCGTACCCGGGTGACGGGTTCTATCTTCACAGCCGCCTGCTGGAGCGGGCGGCCAAGCTGTCGGACCCGATGGGGGCGGGGTCGCTCACCGCCCTTCCCATCATCGAGACGCAGGCGGGGGACATCTCCGCCTACATCCCCACGAACGTCATCTCGATCACCGACGGCCAGATCTTCCTCGAGACCGACATGTTCTTCTCGAACGTGCGGCCGGCGATCAATCCGGGCATTTCGGTGTCGCGGGTCGGCGGCAACGCGCAGATCAAGGCGATGAAGCAGGTGGCGGGTCGCCTGCGGCTCGATCTCGCGCAATACCGTGAGCTCGAGGCGTTCGCCCAGTTCGGCTCGGAGCTCGACCAGGCGACGCAGAAGCAGCTCGCCCGCGGCGTCCGGGTCGTGGAGGTGCTGAAGCAACCGCAGTATCGGCCGATGCCCGTCGAGCAGCAGGTCATGATCATCTTCGCCGTGACGAACGGCTATCTCGACGACGTCCCCGTGGACCAGATCCGGGCGTGGGAGCAGGGGTTCCGCGACTTCATGGCGGCCCAGCATCCCGAGGTCGGCGAGGAAATCCGGACCCGCCGGGTGCTGGGCGACGACCTCACCGCCCGGCTGCGCGCCGCAGTGGCGGAGTACAAGCAGATCGCCGCGCACTGATGGCCAAGCCCCGCGAGCTGCGTCGGCGGATCAAGTCGGTCCAGAGCACGCGCAAGATCACGAAGACGATGGAGCTCGTGGCCACGTCCAAGCTGAAGCGCGCTCAGGACCGGGTCGTCGCGGCGCGCCCGTACGCGGCCGCCCTCGCCGAGGTGATCGGGGACCTGTACGCGCCGGAGCTGGCGGAGCGGTTTCCGCTGCTGCGCCAGCCGGCCGCGGGGAAGGGCGCGCGTGGCCGGGTGGCACTTGTCGTCATCACCGCCAACCGCGGGCTGTGCGGCGCGTTCAACGCCAACCTGATTCGTGAAGCGCGGCGCCGGATCGAGCAGCTGGAAGGCGAGGGCGCGGGCGTCGACCTCCATCTGATCGGGAAGAAGGGCATCACCTACTTCAAGTTCGCGAAGCGGCCGGCGGCGTCGCAGCGGACCGACATCGGCGACAAGCCCAAGGCGGAGCACGCCGCCGAAATCGTCGGCCCGCTCATGACACAGTTCGCGTCGGGAGCGCTCGACGCCGTTGAGGTCGTGTTCGCGCAGTTCAAGAGCGCGGTTTCCACCCCCCCCACGACGCTGAGAATTCTCCCCATAGCCCCACCCCGGGCGGCAGAGGGCGGTAAAGGGCGGTCGAGGGCGGCAAACTACATCCTCAAGCCCTCCGCCGAGGCGATACTCGAGCAACTCCTGCCCCTGTATGTGCGGAACCAGGTGTACCGAGCGCTCGTGGAAACCGCGGCGGCGTTCCTCGGCGCGCAGCGGACGGCGATGAAGAACGCCACCGACAACGCCGGCGACATCATCGAGCTGCTGCAGCGGACGTACAACCGGGCCCGGCAGGCGCAAATCACACAAGAGCTGGCGGAGATCGTCGGTGGGGCGGAGGCTCTGAAAGGATAGCACATGGCGACACGAACCAAAGAAGCTCCGAAAAAAGCCGAGGGCGACGCGCCGCACAACGTGGGCAAAGTCGTCCAGGTCATCGGCCCCGTGCTGGACGTGGAGTTCGAGCCGGAGCACCTGCCCGAGATCTACAATGCCGTGGTGATCGACCACCGCGGCAACGGGGAGGGAGGGGGCACGCCGTCGATCCGGTTGACCGCCGAAGTGCAGCAGCACATCGGGCGCAACCAGGTGCGCGCCGTCGCGATGACCTCGACCGACGGCGTGGTGCGCGGCATGGAAGTGGTGGATACCGGTAAACCGATCACCGTCCCGGTCGGCCAGGCGTCGCTGGGCCGCATTCTCAACGTGCTGGGCGAGCCGGTGGACGAAGGCGATCCGATCCCCCCCGATGCGGAGCGCTGGCCGATCCACCGCGAGACGCCGAAGTTCGTCGACCTGGAGCCCAAGACGGAGGTATTCGAGACAGGGATCAAGGTCATCGACCTGATCGCCCCGTTCGTGAAGGGCGGCAAGATCGGCCTGTTCGGCGGCGCCGGGGTGGGGAAGACGGTCGTCATTCAGGAGCTGATTCACAACGTGGCGATGGGTCACGGCGGCCGCTCGGTGTTCTGCGGCGTGGGGGAGCGCACCCGCGAGGGAAACGATCTCTATCTGGAAATGAAGGAGAGCGGGGTCCTCAAGTCTTGCTCGCTCATCTACGGCCAGATGAACGAGCCCCCGGGCGCGCGGCTGCGGGTCGG
>WNFQ01001789.1_pt1 | contig 15385 bp, 14 predicted proteins | sample 5400171 | NCBI WGS metagenome assembly WNFQ01 (sample SAMN13153356, study PRJNA577476) | soil metagenome | isolation source: 20 cm soil under Madrone tree | place: USA:California | collected 2016-06-14
CCGTCGCGCGCGTGCTCCGCGCCGACGGCCTCGACGCCGAGGTGTTGTCCTCCGCAACGGAGCTGCTGGCTCGGGTCGCGTGCGATCGGCCGTCCTGCGTCGTGCTCGACGTCCGCATGCCCGGCCTCGGCGGCCTCGAGGCGCAGGCGCGACTCCGCGACGCCGGTCACGAGCCGGCGATCGTTTTCCTCTCGGGCTATGGCGACGTACCGATGGTCGCCGATGCGATGAAGGCAGGCGCCGTGGATTTTCTCGCAAAGCCGTTTGATTCGGCGATGCTGCTCGCGGCGGTGCGCCGTGCCCTCGCCCGCGACGTCCTGCGACGCACCATCCGCCACGAGCGCGACGACCTCGGCGCGCGCTTCGGGCGCCTCACGCCGCGCGAGCAACAGGTAATGACGCTCGTCGTCGCCGGCATGCCGAACAAGCTCGTCGCCGACCGCCTCGGCACCAGCGAGAAGACCGTCAAAGTGCATCGCGCCCGCGTGATGACCAAGATGCGCGCGCCGTCGCTGGCGGAGCTCGTGCGGATGGCGGTCAAGCTGGGGGTCGATCGCCCCGCCTGACGTGCCCCTCCTCGGTCGCGTCGCAGACGCGATTGCACATACGACGAAGGTCCAATAGTCGGCGCCGCCGGTTCCGTCTACTGGATCCATCGTCATGCGGTACACGCGCGGGCGGCCTGCGGCCGCCACATCGACGCTTCCCGGAGCGGCGACGGTTGCCGGGTGCGAACCGTAGGCAGAGCGCAGCCGGTCGTCGCGGTGGGCGACGACGACGTTTCGCTGAGGAAGGCGCTCAGCCGGCTGTTGAGCACGGCGGGGTACGCCGTCGAGACGTTCACCAGCGCGGTGGAATTCCTCGGGCGCTCCTTCCCTCCTCCCGCGTGCGTCGTCCTCGACATCCGGATGCCGGGCATGACCGGCTTCGCTCTCCAGCAGGATCTCGCGGCGATGTATCCCCACCTCCCCATCGTCATGATCACCGGCCACGGCAGCGAGGAGATTCGCCAGCGCGCGCTCGACGCCGGCGCGGTGGCCGTGCTCGACAAGCCGTTCAGCGATCAGGCGCTGCTCGACGCCCTCAGCGACGCGCTCGCGCGACACGGGTGACGACATGACCGCGGACGCCGGGAGTCCGACGCTGTCGTTCAGCCGCGACGGCGACGCGACGCTCGTCGCGCATCTCAGCGGCCGGTGGCATCTGCAGCGCGACATGCCGAGCGCCGCGGCGGTCGAGCGTGAGCTCGCGGCGACGCCCCCCACCCGGCTCACGTTCGATACCGCGGCGCTCGGCGCCTGGGACTCGAGCCTCCTGACCTTCGCCGGCGACGTCACCGAACTCTGCGCGCGCCGGCACGTGACGGTCGAGCGCGACGGCCTTCCGACCGGGGCGCAACGCCTGCTCGCGCTCGCCGAAGCCGTCCCGGAGCGGCAAGGCGCGCGCCAAGGGGTGACCATTCCGCCGTGGCTCGGGCGCATCGGCCTGAGCGTCCTCGCCGCGCGCGCGCCGGTGCGTGCGATGCTCGGCTTCATCGGCGAGATCACGGTCGCGCTCGGCCGCCTGGCGCGCCGCCGCGCCCGCTTCCGCGTCGCCGATCTCCTGCTGCTGATCCAGCAAGCGGGGGCCGACGCGCTCGGGATCATCACGCTCATCAGCTTTCTCGTCGGGTTGATCTTGGCCTTCGTCGGCGCGGTGCAGCTCGAGCAGTTCGGCGCCGCGATCTACGTCGCCAATCTCGTCGGCATCGCGATGGTGCGCGAGATGGGCGCGATGATGACCGGCATCGTCATGGCAGGTCGCACCGGCGCCGCGTATGCGGCGCAGCTCGGCACGATGAAGGTGACGCAAGAGGTCGACGCGCTCACGACGATGGGCATCTCGCCGCTCGACTTCCTCGTGCTGCCGCGCATGATCGCCCTCTGCCTGATGATGCCGCTGCTCTGCGTCTACTCGGACGTCATCGGCATCGTCGGCGGCGCGACGGTCGGCGTCGGCATGCTGAAGCTGCCGCTGCGCGTGTACTACGACCAGACGCTGGCGGCGGTGACCGTGAAGGATCTCGCCGGCGGCATCTTCAAGGCGTCGGTTTACGGCGTGCTGATCGCCGTCGCCGGGTGCCTGCGCGGCATGCAATGCGGCAACAGCTCGTCGGCGGTCGGCGACGCGGCGACGAGCGCGGTCGTGACCGGCGTCGTCTTCATCGTCTCGGCGTGCGGCATCTTCGCGGTGGTCTTCTATGTCCTCGGCATCTGACGGGCGCGCGCACGTCGTCGTGCGTGATCTCACGATGGCCTACGGCAGCTTCGTCTTGATGCGCGACCTCAATTTCACCGTGAACCACGGCGACGTGTTCGTCGTCATGGGCGGCAGCGGCTGCGGCAAGAGCACGCTGCTGCGGCATCTCATCGGCTTGAACGAGCCGGCGCGCGGCGAGATCTGGTACGACGGCGAGAACTTCACGGCCGCCGACCCCGCGCGCCGGCAGCAGATGCTGCGCCGCTTCGGCGTCCTCTATCAAAGCGGCGCTCTCTGGAGCTCGATGACGCTCGCCGAGAACATCGGGCTCCCGCTCGGCGAGTACACCGATCTCGCGCCGGCGCAGATCCGCGAGGTCGCGTCGCTGAAGCTCGCGCTCGTCGGCCTCAAGGGCTTCGAGGACTTCTACCCGTCGCAGATCAGCGGCGGCATGCAGAAGCGCGCCGGCCTCGCGCGCGCGATGGCGCTCGATCCCGAGGTGCTCTTCTTCGACGAGCCGTCGGCCGGCCTCGACCCGATCAGCTCGTCGCTGCTCGACGATTTGATCCTGGAGCTGCGCGCGAGCCTCGGCGCGACGATCGTCGTCGTGACGCACGAGCTGGCCAGCATCTTCGCGATCGCGACGAGCAGCGTCTACCTCGACGTCGAGGCGCGCACGATGACCGCCCTCGGTCCGCCGAAGGAGCTGCTGCGGTCGGGCAACGAGAGCGTCCGGCGGTTCCTGTCGCGCGGCGGCACCGCGGCGCCGCACGCGGCGACAGCATGAAGAGTCGAGCGTTCGCAGCAGCAGGAGCGGCGCGATGAGCACCAAAGCGAATCCGGTCACGATCGGCGCGTTCGTCGTCGGCGCGATCGTCCTGGTCGTCGCCGCGCTCGTCGTCCTCGGCTCGGGGAAGTTCTTCAAGAAGACGACGAAAGCGGTCTGCTTCTTCACCGGCGACGTCATGGGGCTGAACGTCGGCGCGCCGGTGAAGTTCAAGGGCGTCGACGTCGGCTCCGTCGCCGACGTCCGGCTGCGCATTCCGGAGGAGACGGCGGTGGTAACGTCGGAGAACATCAAGGCGGGCGTCCGCATGCCCGTCATCGTCGAGATCGACGACGAGAAGGTGACCGCGGAAGGCGCGACCACGGCCCTCGACGACGCGCGCCTCAAGCACCTGATCGAGCTCGGCCTGCGGGCGCAGCTCGTGTCGCAGAGCCTCGTGACCGGCCTCCTGCTCGTGAAGCTCGACTTCATGCCCGACGTCCCGCCGAAGTTCGTCTTGGGGCCGGAGTCGAAGCTGCTGGAGATCCCGACGGCGCCGACGAGCCTCGAGCAGATCCAGGCAGTGGTACAGGACGTCGTCCGGCGGCTGGAGGCGGTCGATCTCGAGCGCTTGGTCGGCGCCGCGACCGGCGCACTCGAGGGCGTCGATCAGGTCATGAAGTCGCCCGGCCTGAGGGAAGCGATCGATCAGCTGCCGACGACGTTGGCGAACGTGAACAGCGCGGTGACGAGCGTCAAGGACCTCGCCGCGCGGTTCAACACCGAGCAGGGCCCGCTGCTGCAGAGCCTCCGCGGCACGTCGGACAAGGCCGGCGTCGCGCTCGAGAGCGCCACGACGACCTTGCGCTCGATGCAATCCTTGCTCGGGCCCGACGCGCCGCTCGCGGTCGAGCTCTCGACGACGCTCCGCGAGCTCGCCGCCGCCTCGCACTCCGTGCGGCTCCTCGCCGACACGCTCGACCGTAACCCGAGCGCGATCGTCCGCGGCACCGAGGTGCAGGCGAAGAAATGATGCGTCTCAACATTCTGATAGCCGGCGTCTTGATGACGTCGCTCGGCGCGTGCTCGATCCTGGCGCCGATCCCGGACCGATCGCGCTACTTCACGCTGAGCGGCGTGCCGGCGGAGCAAGACGGGGCGCCGCGACCGGAGGGTGGCGCCGACGCGGCGAGCCGCGGCGGCGCATCACCGAGCGCCGCATCCATCGTCTATGGGCTCGGGCCGACCGTCTTGCCGGCGTACCTCGATCGCAGCCAGATCGCGACGCGGCTCTCGCCGACGGAGGTCGGCTACTCACAGTGGGACCGATGGGCCGAGCCGCTCGGCGCCAACGTCGAGTCGGTGCTGCACCGGCAGCTCTCCGCCGAGCTCGGCACCGATGCGGTCGTCGAGTATCCGTGGGTCGGGGGCACGCGCGTCGACTATCAGATCCCGATTCGGCTCCTGCAGCTCGAGACCGACACCGCCGGCGAGAGCCATCTCGTCGCGCGCTGGGCGATTCGCGACGTCAAGGCCGACCATGCGCTCGTCGTAAAGGAAACGTCCCTCGCGCGTCCGGGCAGGCCGAACGACACGCCTGCCGCAACGGCGGCGCTGAGCGGCATGCTGGCCGACCTCGGGCACGAGATCGCGAGCGAGCTCCGCGAGCTGCCGCCGCCGCGCCCGCCGAAGGCGGAGCATCGGAAGAAGTAGGCGATTGGCCGCGCGCCCGCGCCGCGGCGGAGAGGCTCGCGGCGCTCGCGCTGGGCGATCCGGAAGCGCAGGAACTCGTCGCGGAGGTCCGTCGACAGGCGCCGTAGCCGGCGTCTCTCGCCTTACGAGCCCGCCGCCTCGGCGAGGATCGCGTTCAGCTCCGTCGAGACCTCGGAGCTGTTCAGGATGCTCACGTGGTCCTCGCTGAACCCGAGCACGCGCTTCGCCCGGCGCTGAATCGGGAGGTGCAGCTCGCTCGCGACGGCAACGACACCGTCGCTCGCCTCGCGGATGAACGGCGTCGATCCCTGGTAGCTGAAGAAGAGGTAATGCGAGCACTCCGGCGGCAACGGGTGGGCGAGGCTCGAGAGAAACGGGCTTCCCGGCGCCATGTCGTGCCACGACGGCACGACGACCGGCGCACGCTCGGCGCCGCTCGCCGCCGATGCTTGTCCGTTCCACGGCGTCGAGATCGTCACCAAGACCGGCAGACGAACCAGGCGGGTCGCGGTCGGATCCTCGATCGCGTGATTGATCGCGGCGGCGGTCACGAGGCCGCCCATGCTGTGCGCGACGAGCACCATCTTCGAGAAGCCGTATTGCACCTGCAGCGTGCCGAGCCATCGCAAGAGCGACCGACTCGCGGCATCGAGCCCCACCCCCGACGGGTAGTAGGCGAACCACGGCTGGAAGCGCCGGTGATCCAGATGCGCGGCGAGATATTTGAAGTTGCCCGGCTGACCGCCGGCGCCGTGGACGAAGAGGACGGGAATCTTGTCGGGGTCGTACTTCTCCGCGAAGTAGACGCCGGCCCCGACTTTGAACACGAACTCCGCGGGCTGCCATAGACCGACGTTGCCGTTCTCGTCGGAGAAGCGCGCATCGTCGATGTTCACCACGGTCCCCAGTTGGACGTCGGGCAGATCGGGGATCGCGCGGTGGTGCGGATCGAGCGGCCCGACCGCGAACGGAATCTTCCACGGCGATTCGCGCGCAATCGCAACGTTCACGTCGCGGAGGTGCGCGCCGCTGTCGAGGACGACGCCCGTTGGCGCCGTCTTCACGTTGGAAGAACGCGACTCGCCGTAGTATCCCGCCGGCTCGACCCCGGGCTGGTATGTCAAGTCGCGGTTGCGGTCCTCGAACGCCGCGATCCGGTAGGTTCCCGCGGGCGCCACGAAGAAGTAGCGGCCGGCGCGCGGGAGCACGAAGAAATCGACGATCTGCAGCCCCGGCTCGATCGACAGCGTGACGCTCGGCTCGCTGTACAGCACCACGATCAACGGACGCGACGGGTCGGCGGCGCTCGCCTGCCCCTCGATCCATCCGTAGGTCTCGATGCGTTCCAGATCGCGGTGCAGGCGGAAAAACATGCAGCCCGCGAGCAGCGCGCACAGCGCCGCGACGATCGACAGCCGCGCGGCCCGACGTACAACCAAGGTCCAATGTTCGCCTGCCGCGGAGTCTGGCAGCGTGGCCGCGTTCGGCATGTCGGGGCGCAGGTTACGCCCGTCGGGATTCGATCCGCAACGCAGGCAACCGACAACGAAGGAGGGAGATCATGCCGCTTTCGAAACGATGCGCAGCGGAGTTCTTCGGGACGTTCTGGCTGGTGCTCGGCGGGTGCGGCAGCGCGGTGCTGGCGGCCGCGTTCCCGCAGGTCGGCATCGGGCTTCTCGGGGTGTCATTCGCCTTCGGCCTCACGGTCCTGACGATGGCCTACGCGATCGGCCACATCTCCGGCTGCCACATCAACCCCGCGGTGACGATCGGCCTCGCCGTCGGACGGCGCTTTCCGGCGAGCGACGTCGGGCCGTACATCGTCGCGCAGGTCCTCGGCGGGATCGCCGGCGCGGCCGCGCTGTACGCGATCGCGTCGGGCAAGGCCGACTTCGCGCTCAGCGGCGGGTTCGCGGCGAACGGCTACGGCCCGCACTCGCCCGGTCAGTATCCGTTCCTGCCGTGCGCCGTCGCCGAGGTCGTGCTGACGTTCTTCTTCCTCTTCGTGATTCTCGGGGCGACCGCGAAGGGAGCGCCCGTCGGTTTCGCCGGCATCCCGATCGGCCTCTGCCTGACCCTCATCCACCTCATCGGGATTCCGGTGACGAACCTGTCGGTGAATCCGGCGCGCAGCACCGGCCCGGCGGTATTCGTCGGCGGCTGGGCGCTGGCGCAGCTGTGGCTCTTCTGGGTCGCGCCGATCGCCGGCGCAGCGCTCGCGGGACTCGTGTATCCGGCGATCGGCGGCGACGACGGCGCGTAACGCGAGCACTGGTGCCGCTCACGGAGATGCCGTAGGAGACGCGCCGTGAGGAGGAGCGAGTCCGGATCGTGACGCGCGTCGCGCGCTTCGTCGGCGCGGTCCTCGCCGCGATCGCCGTCGCGGCTTTGACCGCGTGGGCGGCGCTCGCGATCGAGTATTCCGATCTGCGCTCGCCCGAGCTCCGTCAGGCGCTCGCGATCGCCTTTGCCGCGGGCACGCTGCTCGCCTTCGCGGTGCTGTCGCGCCGGCGGCGCACGCTCGTGGGGTTCCTCGTCGCGTTCGCCGTCGTCCTCGCGTGGTGGCTGCGCATCGCGCCCTCGAACGACCGCGACTGGCAGGTCGAGGTATCGCGGCTGCCCTCCGTCGACGTCGCCGGTGAGCGCGTCACGTTCCACAACATCCGTGATTTCGACTACCGCAGCGAGACCGACTTCACCCCGCGCTGGTACGACGCGACGTTCGACGTCGGCGATCTGCGCTCGGTCGATCTCGTCATGTCGTACTGGATGGGCGATGCCATCGCGCACGCGATGGTGAGCTTCGGCTTCGCCGGCGACCGGTATGTCGCGGTCTCGATCGAGACCCGCAAGGAGCGCGGCGAGTCGTACTCGACGATCGCCGGCTTCTTCAAGCAGTACGAGCTCATCTACGTCGTCGCCGACGAGCGCGACGTCATCCGCGTGCGCACGAACTACCGCGATCCGAGAGAAGACGTCTACGTGTATCGGGCGCAGATACCGCTCGAGAACGTCCGGCGGCTCTTTTGGGACTACGTGCGCGAGATCAACGAGCTGAAGGTCCACCCCGCCTTCTACAACACGCTCACCACGAACTGCACGACGAACATCTTCTTCCATACCCGCGTGAACCCCGGTCACCCGCCGCTCAGCTGGAAGATCCTGCTCAGCGGCTACGTCCCGCAGTACGCCTACGAGCACGGCCGGATCGACACCACCCTGCCCTTCGACGAGCTCCGCCGCCGCTCGCGCGTGAACGTGCGCGCGCAGGCAGCCGACCAAGCGCCCGACTTCTCGAGACGCATCCGCGAAGGTCTGCCGGGCATCGCGCCGTGATCCCGGGTATCAGCTCCGCGTGAGCGGCGGGCTCGCGACGTTGGCGGCCGCGGTGTGGACGCCGTGGCTGCTCGGGCAGGCGCGATGAGCGGCACGCCTCCAGCTCTCGGCGGGACGGCGATAGGTAGACGCCGTCACTCGCCTCCGGATTCCCGCGGGCGCGGCGCCGCGGGCGCCTGGGTACGGCCCGATGCCGTGACGCCCGTCGCCGGCGCGCAGCCGGCCCGCCGCAGCGACTTCGCGAGCGTCTTGCCGACCGCGGCGTCCTGCTGGCCGGAGCTGGGCTCGACGACGCGCTTGAGCAAGGCGCGCCGCAGCGGCTCGTACGCCAGGTCGAGCGCCTCGCACACGTTCACGAACGAGAACGGCCAGCGGCGATCGTTGGAGCGCACCCAGCGCTCGGCCTCGCGAAACTGCGTGCGGCGTGGACCGGGAGGCGTGGCCGCGAGGCGCTCCAGCTGCACGATGGCATCGATCAGGACGCCGAGCAGCAGTCGGCGCTCGGGCTGGATGATGCGGCGGCGCCACTCGCCCTTCTCGGTGACCGGCGCGACGTCGGGGGGCAGCGCGTTATTCGCCCCGTACCAATCCGTTGCCGCACAATCGTAGCTCACGAGTTCCATGAGGGTGCTCTCCTCTCTCGAACGGTGGCTGACGGTCGGATCGATGCGAGAGCAGGAGCCGTGCCGCGGCGGGGAGCAGGAGAATCGGACGACCAGCCGCGGCCGGCGCCGCGGGCGCGTGTCGCGCCGATACGCCGCGGCCGAAACGACACGGCCCAGCGGCGCGCCCGCTCGTGCCATGCGGCTCTCCGGCATGCGGCTCTCGGCTTGACGGGGCGCGGCGTTCTGGCCTATCGCGGCGCCGGGCTCGCACCATGAGATTGGCACGCAAGATGACGCTCGCGATCGCTGCGGCCATCCTCACCATCATGGCCGCCCATGCGTATTTCCTCGTGAGCCACGAGATCGTCCTCTTCGACGCCGACCTCGCCCGCAGCACGACGCTGAAACGGGCGTTGCGGGCGGCGATCGCGGACACGTGGCGCACGTACGGCGAGGCCGCCGCGCAGCGCCTCGTCGAGGAGACGATTTCCCACGGCGTCGAGGGCATCAGCGTCCGCTGGACGTGGCTCGATACCCCGCCAACCGACGAGCGCCGTCTCGAGCTGCCCACCGATCAGCTCGCGCAGCTGCGGAGCGGCGAGCGCGTCGTCGTGTTCCAGGACGGGGACAAGCTCCGGGTGACGTACATCCCGCTCTCGATCCCCGGCTCGCGCACGGCGGTGCTGGAGTTCACCGAGTCGGTGCGCGAGCAGCACGCGTTCGTGCAGACGACGAACGTCGAGATCGGGGTCGCGACCATGCTGATCCTGCTCGCGTGCGCGGCGGCGGTGTTCGCCGTCGGCGACTGGTACGTCGGACGGCCGCTGCAACGATTGCGCGACAAGCTGCGCGCGATCGCCGCGGGCACGTTCGACGAGCCGCTCGAGCTCGCGCAGCACGACGAGATCGGCGATCTCGCGGCGGAGATCAACGCGATGGCGCGACGCCTCGCCGATACCCAGCACCGGCTCGTCGAGGAAACGGAGGTGCGCATCGCCGCGCTCGACCGCCTGCGTCACACCGACCGCTTGACGACGATCGGCGAGCTCGCGTCCGGCGTCGCGCACGAGCTCGGGACGCCGCTCGCGGTGATCGCCGGCCGCGCGGAGATGATCGTCTCCGGCGAGGCCGTCGGTGACCGTGCGACGGCGAGCGCGCGCGTCATCGTCGAGCAAGCCGACACGATGGCGGGGCTCATCCGGCAGCTGCTCGACTTCTCCAAGCATCGCGCGCCGCGGCTCGCGCTCACGAGCGTGCACGCGCTGTGCGCCCGGACCGTCGACACGCTCGGCGTGATCGCGCGCCGCCGGCGCATCACGCTGGAGCTCGCGGCGGGCGACGACGCGCAACTCGTCGCCGCCGACGAGCATCAGATCCAGCAAGCGCTCGTGAACCTGATCGTCAACGCGATGCAGGCGATGCCGAACGGCGGCCGCATCGAGGTGATGCTCGGCACGCGGCGCGGCTCGCCGCCCGGCGAGACCACCCGCGAGCGCGACTTCGTCAGCATCACCGTCGCCGACCAGGGCGCGGGGATCGCGCGCGAGGACCTGCCGCGCATCTTCGAGCCGTTCTTCACCACCAAGGGCGCGGCGGAGGGCACCGGTCTCGGTCTGGCGGTCGTCCAGGGGATCGTGCGCGATCACGGCGGCTGGATCGAGGTCGCGAGCGAGCCGAACGAGGGCAGCCGCTTCACCGTCTTTCTGCCGCCGGCCGCGGAGGCTCCGCCGCAGCGCGCCGCATGACGACCCCAGCGCCAGCGACCCGCGTCCTCGTCGTCGACGACGTGCAGAGCATGTGCGAGATGCTCGCCGAGCGCCTGCCGCCACTCGGGTTCGAGGTCGCGTGGCGGACGTCCGGCGACGAGGCGCTGGCGCTGCTCGCCGCGACCGACGTCGACGCCGTCGTGACCGACCTCAACATGCAGGGGATGAACGGGCTCGAGCTCTGCGACCGCATCGTCGCCGGCCGTCCCGACGTACCGGTCGTCGTCATCACCGCCTTCGGCAATCTCGATACCGCGATCGCGGCGATCCGCGCCGGCGCCTACGACTTCATCGTCAAGCCGTTCGACATCAAGGTGCTGGCGCTGTCGCTCGAGCGTGCCGTCGAGCACCGCCGGCTGCGCGCCGAGGTGAAGCGCTTGCGGCGCACGGTCGACGAGTCGCGGCGATTCGGCGAGCTCCTCGGCACGAGCGCGGCGATGCAAACGGTGTACGCCCTGCTCGATCAGGTCGCCCCGTCCGAGAGCTCGGTGCTGGTGAGCGGTGAGACCGGCAGCGGCAAGGAGCTCGTCGCGCGCGCGCTGCACGAGCGCAGCCGCCGCCGCGGCGGTCCGTTCGTCGCCATCAACTGCGCGGCCGTCCCCGAGGCGCTCATCGAGAGCGAGCTCTTCGGCCACGCGCGCGGCGCCTTCACCGACGCGCGCGCCGCGCGGACGGGACTCATGGCGCAGGCGAACGGCGGCACGCTCTTCCTCGACGAGATCGGCGATCTGCCGCTCGGGTTGCAGCCGAAGCTGCTGCGCGTCCTGCAGGAGCGCCGCGTCCGGCCCGTCGGCGGCGATGCGGAGAGCGCGCTCGATTTCCGCCTCGTCTGCGCGACCAATCAGGACCTCGAGTCCGCCGTCGAAGAGAAGCGGTTCCGCGAGGATCTCTACTTCCGCGTGAACGTCATCACGGTGAAGCTGCCGCCGCTGCGCGCACGCGGCGGCGACGTGCTCCTCCTCGCGCAGCACTTCGTCGATTGCGACGCCGCCAAGGTCGGCAAGGCCATCACGGGGATCTCGCCCGAGGCGGCGCGCCTTCTCATGGCGTATCCGTGGCCGGGAAACGTCCGCGAGCTGCAGAACTGCATCGAGCGCGCGCTCGCACTGGCGCGCTACGATCAGGTCACGGTCGACGACTTGCCGGAGAAGATCCGCGCCCACCGTCGCTCGCACGTCGTGGTCGCGGCCGACGACCCCTCCGAGCTGCCGTCGCTGGAGGAGATGGAGCGGCGCTACATCCTGCGGGTGATGGAGGCGGTCGCCGGCAATAAGACGCTCGCGGCACAGATCCTGAAGGTCGGCCGGAAGACGCTCTACCGCAAGCTCGAGCAGTACGCGGCCGGCGAGTAGCCGCTCGGTCGCGCCGCCGCGCGCGAGCCGCCGCGCCACCGCGGAGCGCACGAGGCGTCGCGGCCCGCCGGCGCGAGCCATGTCGCTTCGACGCGTGGGTCGAAACGATACGCGCTCGCGCGCGGTCCGTCCGCGTCGCGCCTCGCAGCGGACCCGGCACGGCGCCTGCAATCAGTGACCCGCATGCTCGTCGCGCTCATCGCGTGCGTGATCGTCGTCGCCTTCGCCGTTGCCGTCGGCGAGATCATCGGCGACCGGTGTCGCCGGCGCGATCGCGGGGCTCGGACCCCCGACGAGGACGACGACGATGGCCGCTGACGATCAGGGTCACGCCGGGTGCAGGCCCGCATCGCGGCCATGGCTCGCCGGCTTCGCGGCTCGGCGACCGAGCCGTCTCGAACGCCGCGCGTTCGCCGATCTCGCGTTCAGCGCGCGCTGCACGGCCGCGGACGTCCTGGCTTGCTGTAACCGCTGCTGGGGGCGATGGGTGCGCGAGCGGACGATGGAGCACCTCTCCGGCCTGCGCTACTGGGAAGAGCTCGACCGCGGCGACTTCGCGCTGCTGCGGAGCGAGATCCACCCGAATCGCGTCCTCGTCGCCGAGATCGTCGCGGCGATCGCGACCGGTAGCGAGAACCTCGACGTGATCGTGTGGGCGTTCGACGCCGGCAGGCCGCTCGACGACGTCCTCACCATCCTCGCGACGCTCGACGTCAACGCGCGCCGCCTGCCGCGTTTCGCATGGTTACGCCGCGCCGCGCACGTCGCCAGCCACGAGATCGGCGACACGTAAGCCACACCGCGCGAGCGCACCCGCATCATCGTGGCGCCGAATGGCAATCGCGCGCTTGCCTAGCCCGCGGCATCTCCGACGACCGGTGTGGTGCGCGCCGGTTTCGTGCGAGACTTCGCATATGAACGCGTGCTGGAGCTGTGGCCACCCGATCGACGCCGCCGACCGCTACTGCCGCCGGTGCGGCCAGGGACAGGGCGCGTGGCTGCCCTGGTACTACAAGCCGATCTGGCTCGTGGTGCTCGGCCTGACGGTGCTCGGCCCGTTCGTCCTTCCGCTGGTGTGGCGGTCGCCTCGCCTCGGCCGGACGGAGAGATGGATCATCTCGGCGCTCGTCATCGCGATCTTCGCGTACGTCGGCCTGGAGCTCGCCGCCGCGGTGCGCGAGCTCGGCCGCACGTTGACGGACGTCTGAGCGACCTACGGATCGCGTCGATCGACGTCGGGGCCGACACCGTCACAAGCTGCGCGGCGAGGCGCGCACGGCGCGCGCGTACGCCCACGTCCGGATGTGCTCGACCTGCTCGCGCATCGTCTTCGAGAGCGGGACGACGGCGAGCGTCGCTTGCCGCAGGTCGTCGTCGGTGAGCGGACGGTTCTGGAGCTGCGCGGCGCTCAGCGCCGACACGACGCCCTGCTCGATCTCGGCGCCCGTCCAGCCCTGGGTGAACTTCCGGTGCTGGTCGAAGTTGAACTGCTCGGGGTCGACGCCGCGCCGGCGCAAATGAATCTTCATGATCTGCACCCGCTCGTCGTCGCCGGGGAGGTCGACGAAGAAGACCTCGTCGAACCGGCCTTTGCGGATCATCTCCGCCGGCAGCAGATCGATGCGGTTGGCGGTCGCGGCGACGAACACGCCGCGCGCTTTCTCCTGCATCCACGTCAGGAAGAACGCGAACATCCGGCCCTGCTCGCCGCTCGCCTGCTGCGTCGTGATGCCCATCTCGATCTCGTCGAACCACACGACCGCCGGAGCGATCTCCTCGACCATGCGGCATGCGCGCGCGAAAGCCGTCTCCGCCGGACCGTGCACGCCGGAGAAGATGTCGGTCATGTTGATGCGGTAGAGCGGCAACCCGAAATACGATGCGATCGCCTTCACCGTGAGGCTCTTGCCGCAGCCGGAGATGCCCATGATCAGGACGCCCTTCGGCACGATGTCGGCGTTGATCGTGTCGCGCATTGCGAACAGCATGCGGCGCTCGAGCAGCCACTTCTTCAGGACCTCGAGACCGCCGACGTGCTCGATGGCGGTACCGTCGACGACGTACTCGACCAGCCCCGAGCGGTTCACGAGCAGCTTCTTCTCCTCGAGCAGGACCGGCACCGACGCGGTCCCGAGCGCCTTGTGCTCGGCGCCGGCGCGGCGGAGCGCGTGGCGCGCCTCGTCCAGCGTCAGCCCCTGGAGGGCTTGCGCGAGCTGATGCACGGTCGCGTCGTCGAGATCGGCGGTACCGCCCGCGGCAGCGAGCCGTTCACCCTCGCGCCGCACGAACGCCTGCAATTCGACGCGATCGGGGACGCGCAGCTCGACGTACGCCAGGTCGCGCGCGATCTCGTCGGGGATGAACCGGACCGGCGACGAGATCACGACGAACTTGTCGGCGTCGGCGCAGCGCTCGTAGAGATCGCGCAGGCGCCGGCGGATCTCCGCCGAGTCGCGCATCGGCTCGTGGAAGTCCTTCAGGTGAAAGACGGCCCCGCCCGCGTGCGCCGCGATGAAATCGAGCGCAGCGCGCGGCGCGAGCGCGTCGGCGGTCGCGCCGTCGTCGCGCCGCATGCCCTCGGTGAGGCTCCACGTCCACACCGGAATGGCGGGTGAAAAGAACCGCCGCGCCGCCTCGCGCAGCAGCTCGGCGATCCGCTGCTCCTCCGTCGATCGCAGATAAATGAGCGGATGCCCCGCGGCGACGATGTCGCGCAACATCGCGAGCGCACGGGTCGCGGGTGCGGCGTCGGCGTGCCCGCCGTCGGCGGCGCGGTTCTGCGGCGCGTTCGTCATGGGGATCACCCATGCTACTGCACTTGGGGCGCGAGAAGTAGCCCACCCGTTCGGGGACGGGCGCAGCGAGGCGTGCTTCCTCCTTGCGGTCACGTGGGAGAGTTGGTGGTCGGAGAGCACCGCCACCGTGCGTACGCGCCTGCGCACGTACCGGGGTCCTCCGTGGGTCACGTGAATCCACACGACCTCGCTGCGCCCGATCGGCGAGATCGCAATCCGCGTGCCCGAAGCGTCGCGCCGTCGCGCGAGAGAAACACGAGCGTTTCGCGCCGGTCTCGGCGCGGCCCGCGTTTCGTCGCGACGCAGTGGATCGAAATGCGCCGATCCCGGTCGCGGGGATGGCCGCAACGCCAGCCGTTCCGAATAGGGCGCAGATCGGCGGCTGGCGCGGCGGCCGACGCGCTACCCCTTCTTCGTCTTCTTCTTCGCCGGCGCTTTCGTCTTCGACGCCGCGCTCTTCGGTGCCTCTTCGACCGAGATCCCGACGGCCTCAGTGTACGTGATGATGACGGGATCGCCGACCTGCACTTTGTCGAGGTTCCGCGGATCGCGCACCTTCACAGTCGTCGCGTTGCCATGGGGCCCGACGAGCGTCACGTGGTCGGTCGCCTTGTCGATCGCCGAGATGGTCGCAACGATGCGCGTCGTCCGCGCGCCCGCGGCGGCGGGTTTTTCACCGAGCGGCGCACGACCGGCAGCCTCGACCACCATATGCGGGTTGGCGCGCTCCTCTTCCGTCGGCGGCCGCACCTCGGCGGCGATCCCTTCGTAGTAGCTCACGATCACGTGATCGCCGGTGTGCACCTGCGGCAAG